>Ga0255347_1003736_pt1 | contig 19423 bp, 18 predicted proteins | sample wastewater_treat_2_FD_192479 | JGI IMG/M metagenome (GOLD analysis project Ga0255347, IMG submission 192479) | Wastewater microbial communities from Lulu Island WWTP, Vancouver, Canada - plant24 | ecosystem: Engineered > WWTP > Wastewater > Unclassified | place: Canada: Vancouver, British...
TGTTTCATTTTTATAGAAGTTGTATTTGTTGAGCTTTACCACAATCAAAGTAGAAAACAACGGTTACCCGCCTTTATAACTTTCAGAATTGAATTTTTGTTTAATTTTTTAGAACACTAATTGTAAAGTTAATAAAAGTCTAACAAGAAATTGTTCAGATATATTTTTATTTCCCCGGTCTCCATCTTTGGAAGATGTTGGCGGTTTTTGGGAAGATGCCGTTTTGAGCCGTGCGGACATCTTCGGTTACGTAAAAGGCATGCTCGTCAAAATCGTTGATTAGCGACTCTACATTTTTCATCTTCTGGCGTGCCACTATCGTCTCTATCACATCTACTTTATCCACCGACCCTTCGGCATGCACCAAAGTCGCCCCGAATCCGTTTTCACTAAGTCTCGTTACCAATCCGCGACCGCTCTCTCGGGTGTAAACTCGATAGAGCAACACCCCAAAAGCCAATTTGCTTTCTATGAGCATGCCTGCATAAGTGCCTGTTGCATAGCCCGCTGCGTACGAAAGGTAAGATACTAAATCATTAGCTCGTGCTAAAATCTGCGAAATAATCACAATCCAAATAAACACCTCAAAGAAACCGATAATCGGAGCTATCGTTCTTCTGCCTTTGGAAACAAAGATAATTCTAAGCGTCCCCAAGGTAACGTCACAAATACGCCCGAAGAAAATCATCAAGGGCAAAAGGAAAGGATATTGTTCTAATAATTCTGTCATTTTATTTATATTTTTAAATTTAACTTATATAGGTTTTTATTCTGTAATTTCTCCGTTAAAGTAACTTTTAATTTGCTCTATCGACTTCTTCATTTGATTACTAACTTCTTCCCCATTTCGCACCTCGCTAATTATGCCCAATTCGCCTATTTCAATAACCACCTTCATCTTATCACAAATCGCCGTTAGTAGTTTAACAATTTCAAGCAACAAATATACAACATTCCCATATTGCTTTCTAATATTTTCACATAATTATCCGATATTTTTTCCCGTAGAGGTTTTTAAAATCCTCTTCCATTACTTCTTTAGGTAGTCACGCACGAACAAAAGTTTATGTTTTTTATTTTATTCGTTATCAAAAGACGAATGTAAAACATCATTACGAGAATAGATTTCTCTATAATTTTTATCAGGGCGTGCCCCGTTCGCTGTCGCTCACGGGTCGGTCTTCGGTTCCAAGTCCGCGGGCGGGAGCCGTGGGGACGCAAGGCGGCAAAAAGAGCTTACAAGCTCGCTTTTTTGCCGCCGCGTCCCCAGCGGCTTCCGCCCTTGCGGGCTTTCCACCTGCGCCCTCACGCAGCTAAATTGCTCGTGCAGAGTCATTTAAGTTGGGGGTGGGAAATTATCGCTCATTGAGCGGAGTCGAAATGAACGAAGAGTGGGGAAACTCGTACTGACTTTGACAATACCTTTCCTACGGCTATTGAATAAAAAAACAACTTATAGATATTCTTCTCTCTTCTTAGGGGACATTTTTATTATGGCAATCACCACCAAAATAGCATATTATTCTTCCTTTAAACTCGGTCGTATCAATAACCGATTTAAAGCAAGAAATGAATTGATGAAATTCTGCCCGATTGTATGGATAATATAGGTTTAACCAATACAATTTTTTGTTACCGGTTGCAATATAGTCATGACATGGAGTTAAGCGCATTTTTATATAATCAGTAGCGTCCCAACCTGCAACCATAGAATCATTCATTGATACGAATAGTTCTGATATTTTCTTTTCCAAACTCTCTTTACCGGTAAATGTAGCTTCTACAAGATGAATTCTCAACGGTGCTTTTGTTTTGGGTTCATATATGTAATGTCTGATAACATTGGTTAAACTATCACTTTGAAGATGATGGAACAACCCAGCTCTGAACTTTCGCGATTCTTTGTCTTGATAAGTTAAATCAATGGTGTCCGTTTTTAATTCAAAGCAATATTGAGAACCTTTGATTTTTTTGAGTAACGAATCTGCTTTATAAACAAAGTCTTCAATGTGGAATTGGTGTTCCTCTCTTTCCAATTTGGGAAATTCAATTTGTTCTTGATTGGATAAGGAGTTCGTGTCAACTACTTTTTTGTCACTCTTTTTTATTGAATTAGAGCAACTTAAGAGCATTAAAAGCAATATTCCTAATATGTAATGTTTTGGGTTCATTTTTTTTTCTATTCGAGAGGTAAAGCAACTCCTTCTAATATTAAGATTTGCGATTTGGATTTCCAAGTATTATTCGGATTTATTAATCAAACGGCTCTTTCGGTAATGCTTTTAAATTTTTAACATATCGCTCGTTGTTATAAGGTTTCCCATATTTCAAAGCGTCAAATATTTCAACTACCAAACATTGGGCAATCATTTGTCTGGTTTGCAAATCATCAAAACCGCGTTTTATTAATCTGTCGTAGGTGGCTTTAGTCTCAGGCGGATTGTTGTCTCGGAGTTGATTTTCTATAATCTCGAAAATCTGTTCTCTCATTATTTCTTTTGTTTCCATGGCTGCAGGGATTTATTACTATGTGGCACAATTTTTAATTTATGAAATAAAAATACATAAAATAATACGAATTACAACTTATGAAATTATAAATTTGTCTGTGGGAACGGTTGTGCTTACTATTTTATTTCTATGTCAAGTTGTCTGCCTTCTTTTAATGCTTTCTGGTCCATTACGGCACCAAGCCCAATTCCAATGACGAGACCTATCGGTAACCCTATCGCTAAATATGCCATATTATCTAAACTTGCTCCAAATATAACACCTATCGGTATGCCGAATACAGCAATTCCTAAAATCATCCACAAGTTTCGATAGTAATTTTTCGGTACGAGTTTAAGATTTTTTTCCAACAGTTTAATTATTCTTTGCAATCTCCGCTCAATCTCTTTCTGCAACTCGTTTCCAATAACTGTAATTGAATTGATTTCATCAATGTCGTTATTGATGGAAGTAACTATTTCATCAGGGAGCTCTCTATTTTCTAATTCAGCTAACAACTGCCGGAATTGAGAAAAAATTTCATTCAATTTTAAATTTTCATCGTCAGGATGATGGTTTAGTTCGTGAAACTTCATAGCGTGTATTTTTTATATTAAGCAAAATATCAAACTCAAAGAACAAAGATACAACGAAAAAAATTACGAATTAGGAATTTAGATTTTCCGTTTTCCATTTTTATTATTTACCTATAGTGTTCTGTGTGAGCAACTTGCGTGCGTGAGGGCGCAGGTGGAAAGCCCGCAAGGGCGGAAGCCGCTGGGGACGCGGCGGCAAAAAAGCGAGCTTGTAAGCTCTTTTTGCCGCCTTGCGTCCCCACGGCTTGTGCCCGCGGACTTGGAACCGGAGACCGACCCGTGAGCGTTAGCGAACGCACGCCCTAAAGAAAATCATGATTATTCTACTTATTATGGGAATTATGTAAAAGATTTAGTTAAAAATCTCTTGAATAATTCTCCGTTGCCTTAACCATGCCATTTTCGAAATACCACTTGTGCGTGCCTATTTTCCTATTGTTTAAATACTCGCCGGAATACTTGAGAATGCCGTTTTCGTAATACTCTTTGTAATCTCCATTTAACATTCCCATCGAATAATTCTCAATAGTCCCAACGATTCCATTATCGAAATACCACTTGTGCGTGCCGGTTTTCTTATTATCAAGATATTCACCTCTATATTTAAGAACCCCGGTTTCATAATACTCTTTGTAATCACCATCTAATTTGCCCATTAAATAGTTCTCAATCGTTCCCACCGTTCCGTTATCGAAATACCATTTATGCGTGTCGGTTTTCTTATTGTCAAGATATTCACCTCTATATTTGAGAGCCCCGTTTTTATAAAACTCCTTATAATCACCGTTTAGTTTACCCATTGAGTAGTTCTCAATCGTTCCCACCGTTCCGTTATCGAAATACCATTTATGCGTCCCCGTTTTCCTATTATCCATGTATTCTCCATAATATCTGAGCGTTCCGTTTTCGTAATACTCTTTATAATCACCATCTAATTTGCCCATTGAATAATTCTCAACGGTACCGAGTCTGCCGTTCTCAAAATACCATTTATGTGTGCCTATTTTTCTATGCTCTGAATATTCTCCGTAATATTTCAGAACTCCATTTTTATAATACTCTTTATAATCACCATCCAATCTACCCATTGAATAGTTCTCAACGGCTTCCAGTTGCCCATTCTCGTAATACCATTTATGGGTGCCAATTTTCATATTATCAGAATATTCTCCATAATATTTGAGTGTCCCGTTTCTATAATACTCTTTATAATCACCATCCAATCTACCCATTGAATAGTTCTCAACGGCTTCCAGTTGCCCATTCTCGTAATACCATTTATGCGTGCCAATTTCCTTATTATCAAGATATTCCCCTTTATGTTTAAGCCTCCCGTTTTCATAATACCAATTAAACTCCCCGGTTTTAATCTCAGGATACAAAGAGAGATATTGCCCGGTCATAAAAGGTCGTTTATTAGAGGCAAAGTAGTCGGTTCTTACAAATCCGCCTTTTGTTTTTGAGTCAATTCGATAAAAGGTAGCCTTATTAGCCTTCGTTTCCTTCCATTCCGAATCGTAGAAAATGGTCTGTTGTCCGCATAGATTCACCGTCAAAACGAGCAGCACAATCAAGTTGAAATATTTTTTAATCATAGCCAATTATTTTAATATTTACGAAACAAAGATACAATGAAAATTACGAATTTTGAAGTATCAAATTGAGAAATTCCGTTAATTTTTTATTTTAAATTTTTAATTTTCTTTTGGGCGTGTCCCCTCGCTGCGCTCGGGGTCGGCGCCCGGTTCCAAGTCCGCGGGCACAAGCCGTGGGGACGCAAGGCGGCAAAAAGAGCTTACAAGCTCGCTTTTTTGCCGCCGCGTCCCCAGCGGCTTCCGCCCTTGCGGGCTTTCCACCTAAGCGCCTCACGCAGCCAACTTGTTCGGGGAAAGCGTTTTAGGAGATGATACGTTTATTACGGTCTGTTTTTTAAACTATTGCCATTCTTTTTCCTTATCTTGACTAACCGTAACTTACTAATATAATTGAGATTAGAATCGGTTCAATGAAAGCACTGTTGCTCTCATTTTATTCACTTGTTAGTTTATCGGTTTGTGCGCTATTGTTCGGTTAGATTATGGGGAATGGGTTAGGTGTTTTGGGTACGCTCAGGTTTCGGAGCACAGAACTGACAACTAAGCACTAAAGTAAAATTGAAAAACTGCACTTAAATTTACCACTGTCCTCCTGCGTAACGTGAAACCTGTGTTGGCGGTGGTTTTTATTTCCATTTAGAATGTCTCGTTCTTAAAAAAGTTGACACTTCTTGTTATCTTTCTCTTATTATTCCTCCTTTTTGTTTGAGGTCAAAATCATGTTTTTCGTTTGAGGGGTCGCCCCATTTGAAAATATAATCATATTTGTCATTTATCACTTTCAAAGAAACATTCGATTGTAAAAGTTTGCCGTTTAGGTCAAAATATTTCCATACGTTTTGTTGTAAAGCTACTATTTTTGGTTTTTCGTTTCCAATGTCAACAAACCGAGGAATAGGAATATCTAAAACTATCTTGTCGTATATACAAGGTAAAATTTCTTTATTTTTCCACGACACTACGCCATATTTGCCGTTCTTAATTACTGGAATAACTCCACTTCGAGGAAGACCGACATAATCATATTCTATTGGTATGATAATTTCGCCTTTGTGTGATATTATGCCATATTTGTCGTTGTTTTTTACAAAATGCGCTTTGGGCCCATGTTCAACCCAACCCGATAATCCGTCATAAATAATCGGAATAATAACATTGTTTTTGTTGTCAATGGTGCCAATTTTCCCATCTTTTTCAACTATGAATATCGTTGTATTAGCTGGAAACTCATTGTTATACCATGTGTTATAAATAGCATCGTAATCAAATGGTATCATTATTTTACCACTTTCGTCATAAATTCCGACTTTATTATTTTGATCAATATAAACTGTGTAACCTCCTTGTAAGGCATAAATATAATTGTATTTGAATGGCTGAATAACTTCATTATTGTTAGTAACGAAACCATAAAAACCATCTTTTTTTGCTATAAATCCGGAAATTCTCGGACCAGAATGCTCTTTGTATAATGTATCGTAGAGAAATGGAATAGTTTGTTTTCCGTTGTAATCAATAAGTCCGACTTTGTTTTTTTTGTCGGCAACAAAAAGATTCCCATCCCAATCCCAATATGACGCAATACCTTCTGTGGGGATTACGTTTAAGTTCTCGTCAAATATTTTAACAGTGTCTTGTTTCGTTGCTAAAAAAATATTTGCATATTTAGACCAAATGGAAGGTCGTTCAATAAAATCATATTCTAATGGTAAAACTAATCTACCAAATTCGTCTATTATGCCATATTTCCCTTTTTTCGCAACTATGGCTTTACGTCCCAAACCGAAATTATCAGCAAAATCATACACTCCAAGAGGAACTACAAAATTGTGATTATTGTCTAAATAGGCGTATTCTATACCACCTTGTGCAATCATAGAATTTCGTTGTTTTGGCTTTGCGTTCATATATTCAATTGAATTTTTAAGCGTTGCCAAAGATTTTTTGCCTTCTTTGGTAGTTACGAGAATTGGTAAGTTTTTGCTGTCTTTTGGCAAATAACCCAGTGGTGATTTTTCCACAATCTCATAACCCGCTATTTTGTTCCCTTGACAAAATGCAGAAATTGTGATAGCAAAAAGAAAATACACAATCAGTATATTTCGCTTTTCTATCCGGTTCAAAAATTTTCTATAACTCATTATTTTAGAATTCTTTTATGCTTTCCAGTCGTATTTCGTTTTGCTCTACGATTACCGTTAATGGGTTGGCGTTTAGCGCAGTGGCGGATTGCGGAGCACAAAACTGTCAATACACCACAAAAGTTAGTGCGAGGTTGAATGTTTAATTAACCACGTTACTCGCCATTGAGCCAAACATCTGTCAGCTACAGTGCTTTCCATCTTGATTTAAACTCTTTAATTGTAGTTATACTTGGGTCTTTATGAATCATTCTATGACAATTTGAGCATAACAGAGCAAGATCGTCAAGTTTTGTCTCCTTATTAATTTGAAAGTTAGCCAATGGAATTAGATGATGACATTCAATATAACCTTTACCCATGACTCCGTATGTTTTGCCGAAGTCAAAATTACACGCTTCACATTTTAGTTCGCCCTTTTCTTTTAAAACTTTTTTCTTCTTCGCCTCAATAATTCTTCTGTCACGCTCTCTTACTTTGTGTAGTTTGTATAATAATTGCCCTTCCTTTACACTATCCGTTTCACTCATTTCGTCATTTTCGATTTTAGAAACTTCATTAGACAATTTAGTATCTTCTGAAATTTGCCTTATTTCATTCGCTATTCGATGAAGTAGTTTGGTGTTTGAACTAAACTCTTCAAATACTTCTTTGTCAAGTTTACTATATGCTTCCATTCCTTTTCCTTTGTAATTTGGGTCAAGGGCTTTAAAATTTGAGAGTTTAAGTGTAACTCCATTAGGATTACGGAAGGTTTGTTGGTCTGGCTTATGGTCAAATATTGGCAGTCTATTTAGTAGTTCAGATAGTGCAATAATTTTGGGATTCCTGGAGTCCACAGGTCCAAGATCTTTGTCAAAGTATAAGTCCAATGCTAAAATTATTTCGTCTCTATGCCATTTGGGATTTCTCATGTGTCTTTATTTGCATTAATATACGTAACAAAAATACAACATTGTATATCATTTTCAATTTTAACTTTATTAATTTAAATGTATCTTTATTAATCAATGAAATAGAATAATTATATCAGATCATAAATTTAGTCGTATTTACGAATGTTTTGTTGGCTTGTCCCCTATTATTCGGACAATTTATTAACCACAGTGCAAACATAGTAAAAAAAATATATATTTGCATCGCAATGAACAACTAACGATGATTTTTTATGCCGTATGTTTATTACCTCTTGATAATTGATTTTTAGTTTAAACTTTATTTTTCTCATTTTATAATTTGTTATTTTTTCTATTAAATTTTATCCCATAAATTCCAAAAGTCGCATGGTGTTAAATAGGCAATTGAAGTATCTATTCTTTTGTTGTTGTATTTTTCATAAAACAGCTTACTCCATTTTCAGAGGCTTTTTTAAAAATAGCCAATTTTTGTTCTAAGATGAAATCTCTTTTCTTCATAAAAACAAAATTCATTATATTTTTTAAACTATAATTTTGTCCGATGAACTAGGGGGCTAACGGTTTACAGCTACCCGAAGGTGGCGATTTCAAAGCACTTCACTGTCAACTAAGTACAAATTTTGATAGAAGTACAAAACTTGATTTAACCACTGAATCGCCACTTTTGGGTAGGTGCTGTTAGTGGCTAGTTTTCTAATCTTCCTAAGGTCTATAGTATAATGTCATATTGAATATTTAGTCTTGAGAATTGTGTGTTCAAAAATATGGTTGAATGTAAGTCGCTTAAAACTTGGGGTGAAGGATGTCCAAACCGATTGCCAAAACCAAAATTACACACTGTAACAACCCGATTTCTCTTTGCTCCAATGTTTAATGCTTTAAATACTCCATAGTCCCAATTTTTTGAAGAGCCGTGATGAGGAACTTGAACCACATGAACATTGACTAACTTGTCTTTAAACGCTTGTGGAAAAGCAATTGGGTTGTTAGTTGGATTTATAGATGTGTCGCCCAACAAAAGAGTTCCTAACATGGCTTTATTGTTACAATTGGAATGATGATATTCATCGTGGTCGTGACAATGACAATGACAATGACAATGACAATGACAATGACAATGACAATGACAATGATAGACATTATGAAAGCAACTCAATTCACAATTAGAACAAATTAGACTGCGTAAAAATTTAAATCTAATCGGTCCGTGTAAAAGGACAAGACCATGAGAATTAATGTCGCCAATACAGTCTGTGTAACATTTATGAGCTTCCGTCCTATTGGTTGTAACAATTTTTTTTAAATCGTCAATAGATAAACTATCGGTTGGGGTTTTGCTAAATTTCTTTTTTAAGGAAGTGTGTAATTGGTTTATTGCCTTTTCGCTAACACTTTTGGCATAGGTTGTGAACTCCCAATTTTGTTTAATGAAAAATTGTAAATTATTTTCATAAACAGAAACACTTGTCTGACCAATTAGTTCTGCTGTGTCAGTGTTCAGCGTGCCTCGTGAATAGATCTTTTCTGATTGATTGTCGTTGTTATCGTAACCCTCATATTCTATTTCAGTTTTTCCATTGGATTTGATAAAAAACTGTTTTGTGTCTTCACTGTTTTGTGAAATGAATTGGTTAGGACTTTCTATAAAGGAAAAATACTCTTCAATAGTTAATTCTCCAGCTGGGGCATAATTATCTGAAATCGAAGTTAAAAAGAATTGTCTATGCTTTTTTTCAATGTATGGTAAAATGATATTTTTCACTTTGAAATCTGTCAAAAGTCGCTTTAGTCCGGAAACATGGTCGTAGTCCAAGTGAGAAATAAAAAGCAATTCAATTTCGTTATTTTTGTCATTATTTTGTGGTAAATAATGGTCTTTGAAATAAGATATTTCGTTGTTTAACGATTGATTATTTTCCGCAATAAAAGAACTTGTTCCACAATCGTAAACAACTGTGAAAATTTGCTTTTCTTCATGTTGCCAAATACTTCCACCATAAAACGAGCCTTGTCCTGCCTTAAAAAAAGAAAATTTAGCTTTCATTCGTCTCATTTTGTTGTCGGTTTAAACTTGCTGCCAATGGTTGACAGTATGGTTAGTTGCAGATTTCGAGGTGCTGTCTTGTCAAATTACACAAAAGTTTATTAGATGCAGAAACGCTGAAACCCGCACTGTATAGGCAATAAAATATATCGCTTGTTATACGTAGAATTTTTTTCATTTCATATCTGGTTTACCGGCGTCTTTAAGTTTGGTATTCAATGCGTCCCGCTTTTTTTGAATTAGTGCAGGTCTAACAAACAAATAATCGAACATCATTTCTAGTACATCTAAGTTCCAATCCGCTTCATTGGGTTCAACTTCAACAATCTCACCCGAACTTGAACTTTTAATTGGGTGTGCAGCAAAATTTCCAATATTTCTAATTGCGTCAATACTGTCAAGAATATCACTCGGAAATAGTTTGTTGTCAATTACTTCTTGAATTTCTATGTTTAGGTCTCTTTTTTTAATACCTAGTTGGTCATGTATAATATTCTGCAAACATCTACGACTAAGGGCTGCACTTGCTTTAGCACTGTCATCAAGAACAAGACAGGCTTCAGAATAATCTATCGCAAATTGTGCTGGTACTTCAGGTGGACATGGAGGTCTGTTGGCAATTTTTGGTCTGATAAGTCTCTCAGAAAGTTCAGTTCTAATCATCCGAACTTGAGTTCGATCAAACTTTTGCTCGGTCTTATATTGAGTTAGATGGAATATAAGTTTCCTACAACTTGGACAAGTCCTAGTTTTAATCTCATAACTTCCTTCAATGTCGTTTCCGATCTGGATTTGTTCAACATTATCATGGAATTCAACTAAACAGTGTGGACATTTCATATTCTTGGTATTTGTTTTTTAATTTTACGCCTAACGTCTTATTTACGAAACAAATATACAACATTAGTAAATATCAAACTTACAACATTAGTATTTTTTTGTTATTTTAAACCAAATTATTATTGTATATTTCAGTAAATCACATAAATAAATTAAATTTAACGTATTAAAATATTTATATTTACGAATGCTTTTATTATTTTGTGAAAAATTAAACACTATGCAAATTGAAACTTTATTAGTCGATTTTGAAAGGAAACTTGTGCTTCAAAGATATAGTAAAAACTCTATTCTTAATTATAAGAGTGCAGTAAAAATACAAGTTTGAGGGGCATAACTCTTTTAAGAAATCGAAGCAGGGTTTGTCTTTTTTCTCATTCAAAAAATTGTGTACCTTCGCAATTCGTTTAAATGTTTCATTTGCATTTGAACCTGCTAATATGGCATTTATTCGAATAATCCCGCCGCATGCGAAAGGATTATGATTTATCCGCCTTTATAATTTTTTGAGTTGAATTTTTCTTTTTAGTTTTCCGTTTCCCACTTTTATTATTTGTCTATAGTGTTCTGCACGAGCAAGTTGGCGTGCGTGAGGGCGCAGGTGGAAAGCCCGCAAGGGCGGAAGCCGCTGGGGACGCGGCGGCAAAAAAGCGACTTTAGAAGCTCTTTTTGCCGCTTTGCGTCCCCACGGCTTGTGCCCGCGGACTTGGAACCGAAGACCGACCCGTGAGCGTTAGCGAACGGGGCACGCCCAAAAGAAAATTAAAAATTAGAAATTGTAAATGAAAAATAGAGAGGAAAATTGATGCTGTTTTGCAATTTCAAAATAGATTATTCATAATTTCCCGAACTTGTACCTTTTAGTGCGGTTAAAAGCGGAAAATAAAATCATAACCGATTGAAAATCTACGGTTTATCTTGTGATAAGAAAGAGTAAAAGTGAGAAAAAGAGGCAGTTTACGGTCTTAAACATTTTTCAAATAGTTCGCCAAGCCTTTCGCCTGAAAAATTCCTAATAGCTTATCGGGGAGCGGTGAAAATTTGTATTGCTTATTTTGAATAGCGATGGCACCATTTTTGAAATCTATCGTAATCGTTTCATCTTTTTTGTAATTGTCCACCGCTTCGGGCACGACGAGAATGGGCAATCCTTGGTTAATAGCGGAGCGGTAAAATATTCTATTCACCGATTTACAAATAACCGCTTGAACGCCGGCAAAAGCTAATCCCACGGCGGGGTGCTCACGCGAACTGCCGCAACCGAAATTTTCTCCTGCAACGATAATGTCCCCTTCTCCTACACGGGCAGCAAAAGTCTCATCAACCCCGGCAAAAAGATGGGGTAATATCTTTTCCGGCTCGGAACTTTTTACGTTATAGGTCAAACTTCCGGCAAACATAGCATCGGTATTCATATTATGCACATCGGCATAATTCCACACTTTATGACTCAATCTATCATCGTTTTTCTCAACCTCAACCGTGGCTACTTGCTGTTTAGGGAATGGAAATTGTTGTTTTTGGTCTACATAAGGATTTGAAATATAGCCATTTATAGCGGAAAAAGCTACGGTGGCGGGTGATGCTAAATAGATATTCGTTTCCTTATTTCCCATTCTTCCTTTAAAATTGCGGTTGGCGGTAGAAATAACATTGATATTACTTGCCGGAATCCCTTGTCCCGTACCTAAACAAGGACCACAAGAGGGAGCTAACACGCTCGCACCTGCCTGCATGAAAATCTGTATTAATCCCTCTTCTATGGCTTGTAAATAGATTTTTTGTGAAGCCGGAATAATTAATAGTTGAAATTCCGCGGGAACTCTTTTACCCTTGAGAATTGCTGCTGCTATGCGTAAATCTTCAATTCTTCCGTTAGTACAAGTTCCGATAACGGCTTGTTTTACTTGAATATCGCTAACTTCAGCTACTGCTTTTACGTTGTCGACGTGGTGCGGAGCTGCTACGACAGGGAAAATCTCGTCAAGATTAATAGTAATTATTCTTGCATAGTTAGCATTTTCATCTGCCCAAGCTCCCGAGCAAGGTTTTCCAAAATGCGCTTCTAAAACTTCATCTGCCGGGAAAACGGCATTTTTTGCTCCCATCTCTGAGGCTAAGTTTGCCAAGGTCATTCTATCGGAAATAGAGAGTGTTTTCACTCCTTCACCGTGATATTCTATTGACATGTAGTCAGCACCGGCAGAGCCTATCATGCCTATAATCCACAGTGCCAAATCTTTCGCATATACGCCATCTTTCATTTTGCCCGTAAGAACAATTTTCATTGTTTCGGGAACTCGAAACCAGGTTTCACCTTGTTTCCAAAGTCCAGCCGATTCCGTACGGTCAATTCCGGCGGCAAACGCATTAAACGCCCCGGCTGTACAGGTATGACTGTCGCTTCCTACGATAATCATTCCCGGTTTAGCGTATTCTGCCATAATTTGATGACAAATTCCTTTTCCTACATCGTGGAATTTTTTAATTTTTTGTTCTTTAACAATATCTCTAATCTTCTGATAATCATCAGCTAACGCTGCTGAGGTTGGAGGTGCATTATGGTCTAACACTATTAATAATTGGTCGGGGTCGGCGACTTTAACACCGTTCATCTTAGCAAAGGTTGCCGCGATACTTGCCGTGTTATCATGTGTTAATACAAGATTTGGCTTTGCGAAAACAATAGCTCCGCAATCGGCGCCAAAAATTTTTTCTACAAACGTTTTTCCCATTTTAAATGAATTATTTTAATAAACGATAAACTATTTTAACTTTAAGATGAATAACCAATTTTTAATACTTTCCAAGCGTATCATTTTCTAAAGAGCTAGCTAATAATCGCAAGAGGGAATCTTGTGTCAAAAGTTTCAACTTTTCTGCCCTAAAGCCTTCTAACTTAGTATGATTTTGTTGAGCAAGAAGTTGTTTATTTGTAAACAAACAAGGCGAAAAGAGTAAGAAAAAATAAAGCAGAAATTTCTTATATTTCAACATATTAGATTATTAAAGTCATCATTTTTGTTGTGCTTGGCAAGCCGTAATTGCCACTAGGCTTACGATGTCGTCTACGGAGCAACCTCGCGACAAGTCGTTAATCGGGGCTGCCATTCCTTGCATTATAGGACCTACAGCTTCTGCACCTGCTAATCGTTGCACTAATTTGTAGGCGATATTTCCAACCTCCAAAGTCGGGAATACAAGGACGTTAGCTTTTCCTGCGATTTCGCTATTCGGGGCTTTGCTTGCCCCTACGGAAGGCACGATAGCGGCATCAGCCTGCAGTTCTCCATCAATTTTCAGGGTTGGGTCCATTTCTTTTGCTAATTGAGTCGCTTCCACTACTTTATCCACCATTTCATGTTTTGCAGAGCCTTTGGTAGAAAAACTTAACATCGCTACACGTGGGTCAAGTCCTGCAATTTGTTTTGCGGTTTTAGCACTAACTACGGCGATTTCGGCTAGCTCTTGACTTGTAGGGTTGGGGTGTGCCGCACAATCGGCAAAAACCATAACCCCGTTATCTCCCCATTGTTTATCTTTAAAAATCATCACGAATGCGCCGGAAACAACGGAAACGCCGGGTAATGTCTTCACTACTTGAAAAGCGGGACGCAACACATCTCCCGTAGCATTTAATGCACCGGCAACTTCGCCGTCTACTTCGCCGTTTTTAATTAACAAAGTGGCTAAATAGAGAGGATTTTCCACTAATTTTCTTGCTTCTTCAATTGTCATGCCACGTTTACTTCGAATTTGATACAGCATCTCGGCATAAAACTCTTTTTTCGGATTATTGCACGGGTCGATAATTTCGATTTTCTCTATATTCTTCAGTTGCAACTCTTTAGCCTTCGCATGAATTGCATCTTTATTACCGAGTAAAACGATTGACGCGATACTTTTTTCGGTAATAATATCGGCTGCTTTTAATGTTCTTTCCTCTTCGCCTTCAGGAAGTACAATTTTCTTGTTCGCTTTTTTAGCACTCTCTTTAATTTGTTCTATTAAATTCATAATTTTAAATTGTTATTATATTAATTGGTTTGCAAATTTACAAGAAATAATTCAATTTCAAATAAAGATTAAAAAATAACCTTCTTTTCTCTTTCATTATTAGAAAATTTCGTGTAACTTTGCCACACAAAAAAAACTAATCGATTATATGAAAAAAATATTAGTTATTGGAGCTTGTGGACAAATTGGTTCAGAGCTAACTCCTGCATTACGAAAGGTATATGGGAACGACAATGTAATTGCTTCAGATTTTGTTTTTCCTTTTAAAAATGAGGCTTTAAATAACAGCGGTCCGAGTTGCAAAATTGATGCTACACAAATTAAAGATATTGCTGATTGCGTTAAAAAGTATCATATTGATTCTATTTTCAATTTAGCGGCAATTTTGTCGGCAAAAGCCGAAGCTAATCCTTTGATGGGTTGGGACATTGGTGTCGGAGCCGTACTAAACTGTCTTGAAGTGGCAAAAGAGTTCGGTTGTGCTGTTTTCACACCAAGTTCAATCGGTGCTTTCGGTCCTGAGACACCGGCAGACGGCACGCCCCAAGACACTATTCAACGTCCGAAAACAATTTACGGCATTACTAAGGTTACGGGAGAATTGCTCAGTGACTACTACTTTCTCCGTTACGGCGTTGATACACGCTCACTACGCTTTCCCGGATTAATCTCTAACGTTACTCTTCCCGGTGGCGGCACGACCGACTATGCTGTCGAAGTTTACTATTCAGCCGTGAAGAATGAAACATTCTTCTGCCCACTTAAAAAGGGAACCTTTTTAGATATGATGTATATGCCGGACGCTATCAAAGCTTCAATTGACCTTATGGAAGCAAATCCCGACAAGCTCATTCATCGCAACTCTTTTAATGTTACTGCTATGAGCTTTGAGCCGGAAATGCTTTTTAATGAGATTAGGAAGCACGTTCCTGATTTAAAAATTGAGTATCGTTACGATGAATTGCGTCAGAATATTGCTGATTCTTGGCCTAACTATATGGATGATAGTGCCGCCCGTGAAGAGTGGAACTGGAAACCCGAATATGACTTACAAACGATGACTATTGACATGCTCCGCACTTTAAAAATGCGTTTCAAATAGAGCGTTTTTTTTATAAGCTAAAACTATGTTCGACAACAATTTTTTAATACCCTTTTTACTTACACTTTTTGCCGGCTTAGCGACAGGAATTGGCAGTTTAATTGCTTTTTTTGCTAAACGAACCAATAAACGTTTTCTTTCATTTTCTCTCGGTTTTTCAGGTGGAGTGATGATGTACGTTGCTTTTGTCGAGCTTTTCCAAGAGGCTCGAATAGGTTTTATAGCTGAAATGGGAGAAAAAATGGGCATGCTTACGACTGTGCTCTGTTTTTTCGGGGGAATTTTCTTAATCTGCATTATAGATAAGCTGATTCCTTCTGGTGAAAATCCTCATGAAATAAGGTCGGTAGAGAAAATGAGCGAAAAGCCTCCAAAAGATGCTAAGATGATGAGAGTCGGTCTCATTACGGCGTTAGGTATTGCAATTCATAACTTTCCCGAAGGTATTGCAACTTTCGTTTCTGCTTCGGAGCAACTTTCATTGGGTGTTGCTATTGCTATAGCTGTAGCCATTCATAATATACCGGAAGGAATCGCCGTTTCCATTCCAATTTATTTTGCTACCGGGAGTCGCCGAAAAGCTTTTCTCCTCTCATTTTTATCAGGCTTGTCCGAGCCGCTCGGAGCAGTAATAGCCTACTTGATTTTAACTCCATTTATTACTCCTTGCCTCATGAGTGGAATTCTTGCAGCAGTCGCCGGTATTATGGTTTTTATTGCTATTGATGAACTCCTCCCCGCAGCACGAGAATATGGGGAACATCATATTGCTATTTACGGTATAATTGCGGGCATGGGCGTGATGGCTTTCAGTTTATTATTACTCAATTAGCATGTTAAAATAAATTATAATATTCATAAATATAAAACGCTATGTATCAGAATTTTCAGACCTATTTACAAGATGAATTATCAAAAATTGAAGATGCCGGATTGTATAAAAAAGAACGAATTATCGTTTCTCCTCAAGGCAGTGAAATAATCTTAGAAAACGGAAAAAAATTACTTAATTTCTGTGCTAATAACTATTTAGGCTTGGCTAACAATCCTAAATTAATTGAGGCTGCCAAAAAAGCACTTGACACGCACGGTTACGGTATGGCTTCGGTGCGTTTTATTTGTGGCTGCTCCGATTTACATAAAGAGTTGGAAGAAAAAATTGCTAAATTTTTTGGGACAGAAGATACCATTTTATATGCCGCATGCTTTGACGCTAACGGCGGACTGTTTGAACCTCTCCTAAGTGCTGAGGACGCTGTTATTTCCGATATGCTAAACCACGCTTCAATTATTGACGGCGTGCGTCTTTGTAAAGCTGTTCGTTACCGCTACGCGAATGCCGATATGGAAGATTTGGAAAAGCAATTACAAATGGCTCAAGCACAACGTTTTAGATTAATTGTTACAGATGGCGTTTTCTCTATGGACGGCAATGTAGCTCCGATAGATAAGATTTTGGAGTTAGCTGAAAAATATGACGCTCTTGTGATGATTGATGAGTCGCACTCTGCCGGTGTAGTAGGAAAAACAGGAAGAGGCGTTACCGAACTTTTTAATTGCCGCGGTAAAGTTGAAATTATCACAGGTACACTCGGAAAAGCTTTCGGCGGTGCTATCGGCGGCTTTACAACAGGAAAAAAAGAAATTATTGATATGCTCCGCCAACGTTCGCGTCCTTATCTCTTTTCCAACTCAATTCCTCCATTAGTTGCCGCCGCAGGTAGCAAAATGATAGATATTATGTCAGAAACTAACGAACTACAAGATAAATTACACGAAAATACCGACTATTTTACTACCAAAATGAAAAACGCAGGTTTTGATATTAAACCTACTCAATCCGCTATTTGTGCCGTTATGCTTTACGACGCTAAATTGTCGCAAATTATGGCATCTAAACTTCAAGACGAAGGTATTTATGTTACCGGTTTTTACTATCCGGTTGTACCGAAAGACCAAGCAAGAATCCGTGTTCAACTTTCTGCGGCTCATAACAGAGCAGACCTTGATAAGTGCATCGATGCCTTTGTAAAAGTTGGAAAAGAATTAAAAGTGATTTAAAAGTAAAAATTAGTTGACCTATTTTTTGCCCGTTAACTAAATCATTTTTTGAGTATTAATATCATAGAGCGTATGCTCAATGTGATATTCGTTTAATATTTGATGTAAGCGATTTTTATCCGTATCGGAAATAAAAACTTGACCGAAAAATTTCTGTCCTACTAAATCTAATAAATGAGCTATACGCTTTGGGTCCAATTTATCGAAGATGTCATCTAATAAAAGTATCGGTTTTCTTTTTGTTTTAGAAAAAATATAGTCAAATTGTGATAATTTTAGGGCTAAAGAGAACGATTTTTGCTGTCCTTGCGAACCAAAACGTTTTATAGGTTTGTCCGAACCGATATAAAACAGATAGTCGTCTTTGTGAACGCCAAAATTGGTAAAGCCCAAACGAAAATCAACCTGACTTGTGCTTTTAAGTCCCTCCTCAAAAGAGCATTTCTCTAATCCTGATTCATACATTATATCCACTTCTTCCTGATTTCCTGACAATTGAGAATAATAGTTTTTAAAAATGGGTAATATTTCAGCAATAAAAGCTTTTCTTTTTTCAAAAATAGAATAGCCTAACGGAATTAATTGATTATCGAATATTTGTATTAATGAAGTATCATAATTTCTCGTTTCGTTGCACTGCTTTAACACGGCATTTCGTTGCATAATTAATTTTTGATAAGATATCAACTGATATAAATATTCTTTATCAAATTGAGAAATTATGACATCAAAAAATTTTCTTCTTAATTCGCTTCCGCCATTAATAATATCATTATCGTATGGTGAAACCATAATTAAGGGATAGCGACCGATATGGTCACTCAATCGCTCATACTCCTTTCCATTCGACTTCATTACTTTTCGCGCCCCTTTTTTGTACGTACAACTTATTTTATCGATAGTATTCAGTTCAGGATTAGAAAAGACTCCATGAATAGCAAAAAGTTCTTCATCAAATTTGATAGAAAAGATATCTTGACCTGAAAAATAACTTTTGCAAAAAGAGAGATAATGAATTGCATCCAGCAGATTGGTCTTTCCGCAACCATTACTCCCTACAATACCATTCACCTTACCATTAAAATCAAATTGTAATGATTTATAATTCTTAAAATTAATAAGTTGAATTTTATCTAAGTGCATGGACTAATAATTAGCGAAAGTTAGCTTTGCAAAATTAATAAAAAAAGCCGAGTTATAAATGAAAGGAACGTAAACAAAAATTCCTTGTGCTATTATAATTCAAATAAAAGAGGGATAAACTTTTTTAAATTTATCCCTCTTTACTATAAATTGAAATTCTATTTTATTTTTCAGGTGTTGTTTCTGAAGTTTCTTCAGCCGTATCGGTAGGTTCTTCGGTTTGTTTAGGTTCTTCTACTTCTGTTTCTGCTGCAGGTGCAGTTTCTTTTTCAACTGCCTGCGGTTCTTCAACAATCGGTTCAACTGTTTCAGCTGTCGGTTCTTCTACTGTCGGTTCTTCGGCAATTTGTTCAACCGTTTCTGTTTGAGTTTCTTCCACTGTCGGTTTTGCGGTTGCGGTTGATTTTCTACTTCTTCGTGTTCTGGTAGTTTTCTTAGTTTCCTTCTGTGTTGTATAATCTTCATTATAATCAACAA
>Ga0255347_1003740_pt1 | contig 19409 bp, 14 predicted proteins | sample wastewater_treat_2_FD_192479 | JGI IMG/M metagenome (GOLD analysis project Ga0255347, IMG submission 192479) | Wastewater microbial communities from Lulu Island WWTP, Vancouver, Canada - plant24 | ecosystem: Engineered > WWTP > Wastewater > Unclassified | place: Canada: Vancouver, British...
AAAGAAGTAGTTGATAGATATAGGGCAAAAGATGTATTTAATAAGATTGTTTATCAAGCATGGAAAAATGGGGAACCAGGGATTATTTTTTTAGACAGGTTAAATAAAGATAATCCAACTCCTAATGTTGGAGTTATCGAATCAACCAATCCCTGCGGGGAGCAACCTCTTTTGCCATACGAGGCATGCAACCTTGGCTCAATAAATCTTGCTCATATGGTCATAGATGACAATGGTGTAAAGTCTATTGATTATGAGAAACTAAAAAAAGTAGTAAATATTGCAGTGAGATTTTTAGATGATGTAATTGATGTTAGCAAATATCCTCTTGAAAAGATAACTAAAATGGTTAAGGGAAATAGAAAAATAGGCCTTGGAGTAATGGGATTTGCGGATATGCTAATTTTACTTGGGATTCCTTATAATAGTGAACAAGCGCTTGAAATTGCAAAAAATGTAATGAGTTTTATAAATGACATTTCAAAAGAAGCCTCAAGAGAATTAGCAAAAGAAAGAGGAGAATTTCCAAATTTTAAAGGGAGTATTTATGACAAACCTGGTGGATTTAAGATAAGAAATGCAACTACTACTACTATAGCTCCTACTGGCACTTTAAGTATAATTGCTGGGTGCTCAAGTGGCATTGAACCACTTTTTGCAATATCTTATATAAAAAATGTAATGGACAATGATAAGTTAATTGAAGTTAACCCTGCCTTTGAAGCAATTGCTAAGGAAGAAGGATTTTATTCAAATGAGTTAATGGGAAAAATTGCTCTTTATGGGTCTCTTCAGGAAATTAATGAAATTCCAGATAAATATAAAAGGATTTTTGTAACGGCGCATGATATATCACCTGTTTGGCATGTAAGAATGCAGTCAACTTTTCAAAAATTTACCGACAATGCTGTTTCCAAAACAGTAAATTTTCCTAATGAGGCTACTGCTAAAGACGTTGAAGAAGTATACATGCTTGCATATCGTCTTGGCTGTAAGGGAATAACAATATATAGAGATAAAAGTCGGGAGTCCCAGGTGTTATCAGTGGAAGGCATTAAAGGTAAAAGCAAGGAACTGGGAATGGAAATGGAGAAAAGCCAAACTTTAGGATCTTCTTATAAGCATAAAGAGGTTAAAGGCTTAGGTCAAAAAGATATTTTAGAAAAAGAAGAGTTTGGTGAAGGATACGAGTCTTCACAATACAAAGAAAGTGAGATACGGGGGCAAAAATTAGAAAAATTAGAAGAACAGACAATAGAGGAGGAAATAAAGACCCCAATAACACCAATAAAGCCGAGGCCAAGACCTGAAGTCACAAAAGGAATAACAAAAAAATATAATATTGGTGGTTGTGGCAAGCTTTATGTTACTGTGAATTCTGATGAGCATGGTATTTGTGAGGTATTTACTAACACAGGCGAAGAAGGATGTGCTGCTTTATCTGCAGCAATAGGTAGGCTAATTAGCATTGCTATTAGGGCTGACATTGATATTTCCTCAATAAAAAAACAAGTTCAAGGTATAAGATGTGTTACTTGTGTTGCTGATAGAAATACCTATGTTTTATCTTGTCCAGATGCGATTGGAAAAGCAATAGATTTTTATTTAAATGGAAGTAATAAGTTTGACCTTGATGCCACAAGTGGCCCAAAATCAGTAATGATTTGTCCTGAAGAAGGCTGTGGTGGGATTATGGAACCTGAGGGTGGTTGTTATGTTTGCAGGCAATGTGGTTTTTCAAAATGCTCATAACTAAGCTTATAACCAATATTCATAACCAACATTTTTAATTTTGTTTAAATTATATTAAGTGTGTTTATGCTAACTTAACTTATTAATAATACTATTACCGATTTTGCAGAGAAGGGAAATGCGTAGTCAATGCTATAATCCTAAGGGTTAGTTAAGCCAGACTTTCTATTTTTTATTTTTTTGTGTCTAATATTAATAATCATGTTTATAGCATTAATTAATAATATTGAGAACAAACAACAAGAAATTATGATAGCCCATTGGTAAAGATTTAACCCTTGTGTTTTAAATACTCTTTGAAGGGCAGGTATATATATTATACCCAATTGCATAAAGATTGATAAGATAAGTGATAGATTTAAAATTTTATTAGCAAAAAGACCTCGCCTAAATATTCCTTTGTTATTAACTTTGTAGTCATAAGCATGTAAAAGTTGAGTTAAAACTAAAGTCGTAAATACAGAAGTTTGAAAAACTCCTGTGTCGTGAATTATATTATGAGTATTAAATAGAAGCGGCCCCAAAAAATAAACTATAAGAGAACTTAAAGTTAAAACAATTCCCTGCCATAAGATTAATATGAGATTATTCTTGCCTAAAATTTGTTCTTTTTCTTTTGTTGCTTTTCTACTCATTATATCTTTTTCAGGGTTATCTATTCCTAAAGCTAAAGCAGGGATTCCATCGGTTATCAAATTCATCCATAAAATCTGGACAGGAATTAATGGTATATATAATGCTTGAACATCTATGTTTAACCATTGAAATATAAAGCTTCCAAACACTATTGAAAAAAACATAAGAAAGACCTCAGATATGTTACATGAAAGCAAAAATAAAATAAATTTCTTTAGGTTATCAAAAATCACTCTTCCTTCTTTAATAGCTTTAACAATAGTTGCAAAGTTGTCATCTGTTAATATCATTTTGCTTGCTTCTTTACTAACATCTGTTCCGGTAATTCCCATTGCAATTCCAATATCAGCTTTTTTAAGAGAAGGAGCATCATTTATACCATCACCAGTCATCGCAACAATGTGGTTATTCTTCTTTAATGCTTCAACAATTCTAACTTTATTTTGCGGAGATACACGGGCAAATATGCTAATATTTTCTATATCTCTTATAAGCTCTTCATCGGTCATTTGATCAAGAGTTATGCCTTCAACAATTTTTTTTCCTTTTTCAAGAATCTTTAATTCTTCTCCGATAGCTTTAGCCGTTAAATAATGATCACCAGTTACCATCACCACCTTTATATTTGCTCTCTTGCATTGTTCAATCGCTTTATAAACTTCAGGCCTAGGCGGGTCTATCATTCCAACAACTCCACAAAATACTAGATCCTTTTCTTCTTTTAAAATTTCTTTTGGTCCAGGCAGGTGGTCTATATATTTAAATGCAAAAGCAAGATTTCTCATTGCTTTAGATGCCATTAAATTTATTTGGCTTTCAATTTCATTAATGTCTTCTTTTGTTATAGGCTCAATTTTTTTATCTTTTATTATGTATTTACATCTTCTTAAAATTTCCTCCGGGGCTCCTTTAGTGAATATAACATAACCATTATTATGATCATTGTTATTTTCATTATTTTTATTGTCTTTACTAAAATTTGTTTTTTCTTTTAAGTGATTTAATTGCTCTAATTTATATATAAAACTATCTGGGTGTAGCTTATGAACTGTTGTCATTAACTTTCTTACTGAATCAAAAGGCTCTTCAGCTTTTCTTGGCATTTTTGATTCATAAAATGGCTTTGTTAAGTTAAATGTTTCCCCCATCTCCAATAAAGCTGTTTCAGTGGGATCACCAATCATCTCGTTAGTCTTTTCATTAATATGATAAGCATCATTACATAAGACAGCATTTTCAAGTAATATCATAAGGGCAAGGTTCTCATCAAAATCTTTATAAACTTTGTTTATAAGTTCTGATATTTCATCTGTATTTAAAGAAGAAGGTTTTTCTTTTTTAGATTTTGAAATTGTATCTTCATATTTTTTTACCTCATGCCTTCCAGCTATAATTTTTCTGACTGTCATTTTATTTTCAGTAAGTGTTCCCGTTTTATCTGTGCAAATTACTGTTACGCTTCCTAGTGTTTCTACTGCACTTAGCTTTCTTATGATGGCATTATTTTTAGCCATTCTTTGGACACCAAGCGCAAGAGACACAGTTACAATCGCAGGTAACCCTTCTGGAATTGAGGCAACTGCTAATGCTACAGCAACAAGGAACATCTCAGCAGTGGAATTTCCTTTTAATATCCCAGATATAAAAACAATAAGGCTAACAGCTATACATATTATTCCGATCTTTTTGCCAACTGATTTTAATTGTTTTTGAAGCGGAGTGGCTTCTTCTTCCTCTTGAATTAAGCTTGCTATTTTACCTATTTCTGTATTTTGACCAGTTTCAACAACGATAGCATGGCACCTGCCTTTAACTATTGTTGTGCCACTAAATATCATATTTTTTTTATCACCTATTGAAATATTTTCTTCTTTTATTGGTGTGGTATGTTTTTCAACACTCAGAGATTCTCCTGTTAATAATGATTCATCTACAAGTAAATTTACTCCGCTTAGTATTCTTGCGTCTGCTGGGGCGCGGTCCCCAGCGTAAAGCTTTATAATATCTCCTGGTACTAAAAACTTAGAATTTATTTTTATTTCTTGCCCATTTCGTATAACAAGTGCAGTAGGAGTTGCTAGTTCCTTCAGCGCTTCCATGGCTTTTTCAGCTCTGTATTCTTGGATAAATCCCATCAAGGCATTAATAATTAAAATTATAAGAATTACAATTGCGTCAGCTATTTCTCTGACAATTACTCCTGAGATAAAAGCTGCAGCAATCAATATCCAAATCATAAAATCATTAAACTGAGATAAAAAAATCATTATTGGCTTCTTTTTGCCTTTTTCTTTTAATTCATTGAAACCATAAACTTGAAGTCTTTTTTCAGCTTCTTCTGTAGTTAAACCTTTTGAAGGATCTGATTTAAGTTCTTTTATGGTTTCATCACAAGTCTTTGTGTGCCATAATGATTTAGTTTTAAGTTCTGTAAGCTCTGCTAGTTCTTTTGTTTTATCTATCTTTTTTTTCATATTTTAACTGTATTTTTATCCTGCATCTTCTTCTTTTATATTGCAGATTGTAGATTTTTTATCCATATTAAATTATATTATCAATCATTAATCCAATTGTATTTAATCCACCCATATGTCATGAAATAAAAACCATTGATCAATATTTTTTCTTACATATTCTTCAATTATTGGAATTATTTTATACATATTTTTTTTAATTAATTCTTCTTTTTTCCCTTCTGTCTCAAGTTCAACAGGAGGGCAAATTACCTGACAATGATGATATTTATTATCTCTTATTATAAAACTTGGAATAAGTTTAGCTCCAGATGTTAAAGCTATCTGAACAGCACCAGATGGAAGTTTGGCTTTGTGATTAAAAAAGTTATATTCTTTTGCTGTTCCTGTTGAATCCCAATCTGTAGGAATTGCTACTATCTCATTGTTTTTAAGTATTCTAAATACATTAAGCATTTTATTTGGATAAATAGTTTTAAGACATTTATTTTTTCTATTCTTTTCATAAAAATTATCTATTAGCTTGTTATTTTTTGAAAGTCCAACACCCCATATTTTAAAACCCTCAACACCTATTCTTGCAGCACCCCATTCAAAATTACCTAAGTGTGCAGTAAAGATTACAATCCCCTTACCGTCCTTAAGAGCTTTTTCTAAATGTTCGACTCCAATAAGTTTTATATTTTCTTTAAATTGCTCCTTGGATATTATCCTGTTTTTTAAGAAATCAACAATATTTTTTGCAAACCCAATATAAATTTTTTTAGATATATCAGTGACTTTTGGATCATTGATATCTATGCCTAAAACTCTAGAAACATTTTTTTTAGTTAGTTTTACATTAATACCAAGGCTGTACCATAATTTTGAAAAGTTTGTAACTATAAAATAAGAAACAGGGTAAGGGATAATCCATGCAGCTAAGGTACCAGTTATATAAATAAGAAAATATAAAAAATCATACACAGGCTTTATAAATTTAAAGAATTTTTTATTACTCATAACTATAAAAGAGAGTCTAGCAAACAAAAATTTCTTTTAAAAAGTACTTTTTTTATTCTTAAAAATTAATTAATAATGTTGTACTATAAAATACTTGACATTAAAGACTTTGATTGCATTAATATTAAAAAGTTATTTTTATTATTATTAATAAATATTTATAAAAATTCAAACAATAATTTGATGTTAAAAGATAAAAGTTCAATCATAAAAAACCCATTACTTTTTTATGATATAAATAATTATAAATATGATTTTGATATTGGTAAAAAAGATTCACAAAATGGTTGGCATAAAGTAAGCTTAAGTTTAAATTATGATATTATTCTAGATACATTTTCTTCTGAGTTTAATAATTTTTTTGCAGAAAGCCCTTCTTTCTCGTTTTTAAAGAGTGATTTGAATTCTAGGCACAGTGAGATTAAAAATAAAAAACAATGTATTATCTTAGTCCATGGCTATAATTCAAAAAATAGGTGGTTATATATAAATTTGGCTGAGAGGTTTAAGAATTTTGGAATTGATAGCATTATTTATACTTTACCTTTTCATTTAGAAAGGGCGACTGCCACTTTAAGCCCTGTGGATGTTTTAAATTTTAATGATTTTAGAATATTAGTCGAACTTTTTAGAAGAGCTGTTATTGAATTAAGAATATTAATAAATATGTTAAAACAAAACGGATACGATGAAGTGGCCTGCATGGGTTTCAGTGTTGGAGGATATATCACTGGTGTTTTAGCAGGTAATGAAAAAAACCTTGATTATTGTTTTTGTCTTGCAAGTGGCGGAGATTACCCTGTGTTATTCAACTACTATGGGAAGAAAGATAATCAAAATCTTAAAAAACTGGATCAAGGATATAAAAATGATATTAATGAAGATTTAGATTTAAAAAATAATTTTGATAATTCCAATATAAATCTATATTTCGTTAAAAAATATTCACATCTTATAGCTCCTATAACATATAAGTGCATGGTTGATAAACATAATGTGATTCTCTTTAACGGTATTTTTGATACAAGGGTTTCCTTCAAAAGCGCGCTTAGATTAAAAAATGCTTGGGGTAACCCAAGAATTGTAGTTTATCCATGTGGTCATTTTACCTTTTTCTTTTTTAATGGAATTACTCAAAGAATAATTGTTAACCATCTTTTAAAAGATAAAAATAAACAAAAAACTTTTAAATGATAAATCTAACTTATCTTAACTTATCTTGTTATTCGTTTATTATCAAATTTACTTTACTGCTGATATGATAATTAAATTAATTATTATCTAGTCATTCATCAACTCTTCAAGCTCTTCACTAAATTCCTTAACATCATCAAATTGCTTATATACAGAAGCAAATCTTACGTAAGCAACTTTATCAAGGTTTTTTAAATGTTTTAGAACTAAGTCACCTATTTCTTTTGAGGTTATTTCTTTTGAAGGTTTGTTTTTTATTTCAGTTTCAATTTCATTAACAATTTTTTCAAGAGTTTGCGTGCTTATGTTTCTTTTAACACAAGCTCGTATCAACCCACTAAAAATTTTGTTTCTATCAAAAGGTTGGCTTGTGCCATCTTTTTTTATTACTACTATTGGTTGAGTTTCAATTCTTTCATAAGTAGTAAATCTTTTAAAACATCTTTCACATTCTCTTCTGCGCCTTATTGATTCACTATCTTCTGTAAGCCTTGAGTCAATTACTCTGCTATCTAGATTTCCACAATATGGACATTTCATGTTCTAACTTTTAAAAAATTTTAAAATTTTATATCAGGATATTAAATTCTAATTTATTTAATACTTAACAAAGTAATAATAAGAAAATTTCATTAATTAAACAATAAAAATAAGCAATTAAAGAAACTAAAAGAGTGGGAAGCCTTATTTACACCTGTGTTTACTTAAAATTTTATGTGTTTCTGATTTTATTCCGCGTAAAATACTACTGACGTGAGCCCGTAGATGTTGATTTAAATTAATTATTTAAATTAGAAGTAAACTAAAAATCTTTTATATGGTAAATATGAAAGTAAATATTAAACTAAATTGGGAAAACTAATTGAACGTGCTATTGAAGTTGATATTGATATTTATATAACTTGTAATAAAGATTTTTATTTTTAATTAATTCATTATGGTTATCACTTCCTATAATTCTCCCTTTTGAAAGAACTATTATTTTATCAACATTTTTTATTGTTGAAAGTCTATGAGCAATTATTATTGAAGTTCGTTTTTCTAATATTTTTTTTAGTGCTTCCTGAATTATGCCAAATTTTTTACTTAAATCAAACATTATCTTTTCTCCCATATATTCTGTGAAATATTGCTGAAAGTACCTTATAGCAAATTGCATTATAATTACTAAAGCAAACAGCAAAACCATATTTAAAAAACCAGCATAATTTTTTGGTACTGGATAGTTATCGATTGCAATTTTTAATATGAATGGACTTGCTATTTCAAGCAAAGCAATAACAATAAGACCAATTATTGTAAAGGCTAAAATTAATTTATATGGTTTTATGTAATGACTGTTGAAATAAAGTTTTGGACATACCTGTTGCTTCATTAAAAATGTCCATGAAGTAAATATGAAATAATATCCAATATATTTATTTGCCTAAAAATATGATATAAAATACTTAATTATTTGTTCATTTGTTTTACATTTGCTATAAAACAGAAATAAAGCTGATTAAAAGGGAATGAAAGTAGCTAATTTATGATAATGGTGCAATATGAAAAAAAATGATATTAAAATTACTGATATTGATAATAAAAAAGTAAAGCTTATTGTTTGTGATGTTGTATATGATGAGATAAAAGATCAGATTCCAGAAGACTGGGAAGTAGTAAAATTTGAAAAAAGTCTTCATGAAAACAGCAAAAAGCTTAGAGAAGAACTTCAAAAAGAAATAAATAAATCTCAGGATTTTGATATTATTGTATTAGGTTACGGCTTGTGTGGGAAAGGAGTGGAAGGCCTTGTTTCAGATAATGCTGTGATGGTTATTCCAAAGTGTGAGGATTGTATATCTATGTTTTTAGGTTCTGATGAAGAACGCAAAAAACAGCTTGAAATTAATCCTGGGACTTATTTTTTGACACGTGGTTATATAGGAGATTCAGATGACTTACTTATATCCACTTTTTCCGAAGTAAAAGACAGATATGATGAAGAAACCTGGGAATGGATAAAAAGGGAAATGTTGAAAAACTATAATAGACTTGCTTATATAGAGACTGGAAACTATGATTCAAGTCAAGCAAGAGAAATAGCAAAAAGACAAGCTAATAAGTACAATCTTATATTTGAGGAAATAAAGGGTTCTAATAAATTACTTTCTAAAATAACACGCGGAAACTGGGATGGGGAGTTTTTGATTATAGAGCCAGGGACTAAAGTAGCTATGGAAATGTTCTTAAATCTGGCTGAATCAAATAATTAAGTCTTCACTACACAAAAGCATTTTTTACTTTCAGTTTTCTACCTAAAGTAATTATTGATTTCCTAGACTTAGTTTATTTTTTTAAATTTGAGAATAATTATTTATATTAACTTGGAACTAAGGTTAATTTTATTTTTGATTTATTAAATTTACTCGTATATTGGGAGAAACATTTTTCACTTTAAATGAAAAATATTTAATATTTTTAGAAAAAATTTTTTATAAAGTATTGACAAATATTTTTTGATTTATTAGTATATACTAATAATAAGAGAGATGAGCTAAAGTGTTTAATCAGGATGATAAAAGTTATCCAATTGAATTAGTAGCAGAGTTCTTAGGTGTTAATAGTAGAACGCTATATTACTATGAAAAATTTAATTTAGTCTGCCCTCTTAGGAGAGGCAAAAAGAGATATTATTCGAAAGAGGATATTAACTGGTTAGAGTTTGTCAGAGAGCTTATGTATGAACAGGGGATGAACTTGAGATCGATAATTATTCTTATAAAGAGAAGAGATCCAGTTATTTTGGATAGATGTCCTGAAGATGTTTTGAATTGCTTTAAGAATTATCTTGTAAAAAAAGAGGAGATCTAAAAAAGAGAAAAGTGAATATACGCTCTAGCTATTGTAGGTTTGATAATTTTTAAGTTTTTTCAAGGTTTTTAATAAAAAAAATTAAATTAAAAGAAAGGTTGATGAATATGGGTAAAGCAGTGGGTATTGATTTAGGTACAACAAACTCTTGTATTGCAGTAATGGAAGGCGGTAATCCTGTGGTAATTCCGAATAGCGAGGGTGGAAGGACAACGCCGTCAGTTGTTGCTTTTACAAAAAAAGGAGAAAGATTAGTTGGGCAGCTAGCTAAGAGGCAGGCAGCTCTTAATCCTGAAAATACAATTTATTCTATTAAAAGATTTATCGGTAGAAAATACGATGAAGTTGAGAGTGAAAGAAAGACCGTTTCGTATAATGTTGTTCCAGATAAAAATGGTCTTGCTACTGTAAAACTAAATGATAGGACGTACACACCTGAAGAGATATCAGCAATGATTTTGCAGAAATTAAAAGCAGATGCAGAAGCTTATCTTGGAACTGAAGTTACTGATGCAGTTATAACTGTGCCTGCATATTTTAATGATGCGCAAAGACAAGCTACAAAAAATGCAGGTACAATAGCAGGGCTTAATGTTTTAAGAATTATAAATGAACCAACGGCTGCTGCACTTGCTTATGGGCTTGATAAAAAGAAAGAAGAAAAAATACTTGTGTTTGACCTTGGTGGTGGAACATTTGACGTTTCAATTCTTGAGGTAGGAGAAGGAGTATTTGAAGTAAAAGCCAGTCATGGTGATATGCACCTTGGTGGAGATGATTATGATAATAGAATAATGAATTATATAGCGGATGAATTTAAAAAGGAGCAAGGTATTGATTTAAGACAAGATAGGCAGGCTCTTCAAAGGTTAATTGAGGCATCTGAAAAGGCAAAAATAGAGCTTTCAAGCGTCATGGAGACTAACGTTAGTCTACCATTTATTACTGCTGATGCGAATGGTCCTAAACATCTCGAAATGAAGATAACAAGGTCTAAATTTGAGCAGCTAACTGCAGATTTAACAGAAAGATGCAAAGGCCCGATGGAGAAGGCTCTTGCTGATTCAGGATATAAGGTTTCTGAAATAGATGAGGTTATATTAGTAGGTGGTGCTACGAGAATGCCTGTTATTCAGGACCTTGTAAAAAATTTCACAAAGAAAGAGCCAAATAAGGGTGTTAATCCTGATGAAGTAGTTGCAGTTGGAGCAGCGATTCAGTCTGGAGTTTTAAGAGGAGACGTAAAAGACGTTGTTCTTCTTGATGTGACTCCATTGTCACTTGGGATTGAGACACTTGGTGGAGTTATGACAAAATTAATTGAAAGAAATACAACAATCCCAACTAGAAGAAGTGAAATTTTTACAACTGCAGCTGATAATCAAACAAGTGTAGATATTCATGTATTACAAGGTGAAAGAGAGTTTGCAAGAGATAATAAAACAATTGGAAATTTCAGGTTGGATGGAATACCACCTGCACCTAGGGGTGTGCCACAAATTGAAGTAACGTTTGATATTGATGCTAATGGCATAGTTAACGTTGCAGCAAAAGATCTTGCAACTGGTAAGGAACAGAAGATTACAATTACTGCAACATCACACTTGTCTGAAGATGAGATAAAACGAATGGTTAAGGAAGCTGAGTTGCATGCTGAAGAAGATAGAAAACACAAGGAGTTAGTTGAGACCAAAAATAAAGCTGATAATTTGATTTATCAGACTACAAAATCTTTAAAAGATTATGGTGATAAAGTACCTTCAGATATGCAAACAAAGATTAATTCTCAGATAGATGCTTTGAAGAAGGCAATGGAAAGTGATAATTCTGATGCAATAAAGAAAGAAACTGATAGTTTAGAGAAGTTAGTAGGAGAAATGTCAACTTACCTGTATCAACAAACAAGCACAGGGGCTGGAGCCGGAGCTGGAACTGGAGGATATAATACAACAGGACAGCAAGGTCCCCAAGATTTTGGCTCTCAGTCAGCAGGTACTGGTGGCAGTAAGCCTGATGATGATGTAATAGATGCCGAATTTGAAGCTAAAGACGATAAGAATTAGTGATTTTAGCTGTCTGTAGTGGAATTTGCCGCTACAGTTTTATCAAAAAGAATTTATAAGAAAAAGGAGGGAATGATATGCCAAGAGGTAGTATATCAAAGAAAAGCGAGATGCCAGTTGAAAGATGGGATCCATTCCGTGAATTAGCTGAATTTGAGGACGAGATTGAAAGATGGTTTGAAGGAGTTGGTAGATCTTTGAGAAGGCGTGAGCAAGGAGCTATTTGGGCTCCTAGTGTTGATATCAAGGAAACTGACAAGGAAATTATAGTAAAGGCAGATTTACCAGGTATGAAAAAAGAAGATATTGAAGTTTCACTTGATAACAACATATTAACAATCAAAGGTGAAAGAGAGTTTGAAAAAGAAGAAAAAGAAAAAGATTATGTAAGAGTTGAAAGAAGTTATGGTTCATTTTACAGATCTTTCAATATCGGTGTTCCCGTAAAAGAAGATGAGATAAAGGCTTCTTATAAGGATGGGGTTCTTGAGATAGTTATCCCAAAAGCTGAAGTTAAAGAAGCTAAAAAAGTTGAAATTAAAGCAGAATAGTTTAGCTTTAATTTGAAAGTACAACATAAAATTTTGTATGACTTTTCCTGCCCATTGCTTAAAAAGCATGGGCAGGAGCTTTATATAGGTCGATTTATATTGTTTTATTTGGGTGAACTTTAGATAAGTAATGAGGTATAATTAGTTAGATTTAGTAAAACAATATTTTTTTAAAAAGATTTAGGGTGGTAATGGAATATGGTTGATTATAAAGATTATTATAAAATTTTAGGGGTTAGCAAAAATGCTTCGCAAGATGAAATAAAAAAGGCATATAGAAAACTTGCCAAGCAATATCACCCTGATACAAATAAAAATAATCCTGAGGCTGAAGCTAAGTTTAAAGAAATAGGAGAAGCTTACGAGGTTTTAAAAGATCCTGAGAAAAGGGCGAGGTATGACCAGCTAGGGGCTAATTGGAAAGCTTATTCAAGAGCTGGGGCTCAAGGTTGGCCTGGTGCAGGTCAGTGGGGCCAAAGTGGTAGTACAACCTATAATTTTAGTGGAGGAGATTTTGGTTTTGGTGACCTAGGAAGTGGCTTTTCAGACTTTTTTGAGATGTTTTTTGGCAAAGGGTCTGACGAGAGATTTTCTGATTTTTCTTCTTTTTTTGGCGGCAGTACTACTAAACAACAAAATCAACGAACTAGTTGGAGAACAAGAAAAACTGCAACAAAAGGTCAAGATATAGAGTCAAAAATAGTTATTACTTTGAGGGAAGCTTATTTTGGTACAGAAAGAATATTAAAACTTCAAACTCCTGAGGGTAGGACAAGAACAATAAATGTTAAAATACCTAAAGGAATAAAAAATGGTGGTAAAATTAGAATTGCTGGTGAGGGAGAGAAAAGTCAAAACGGTGGTCTTTCAGGTGATTTATATTTAGTGGTCGAAATTAGCCCTCATAATTTTTTCACTAGAAAAGACGATGATCTTTACTGTGAAATTCCTGTAACTATAAAAGAAGCTATTTTTGGAGCAACAATAGATATCCCAACATTTTCTGGAACTGTTTTCGCTAAGCTTCCAGCAGGGACTCAGTCTGGTAAAACCTTAAGACTTAAAGGTAAGGGAATGCCTCATCTTAAAGAACCTGGTAATGGAGATCTTTATGCAAAAGTAAAGGTAGTAATTCCTGAAAATTTAAATGAAAATCAAAGGAAATTACTTGAGGAATTTGCAAAAATATATGATGAAAATCCAAGAACAAAAATAATAGTTTAAGAATAATAAATAATTAATTTAGAAATAACTTTGAAAACTTTGACATATAAAAAGCTAAAAGCTTTTTTGATTTTTATTTCTAGCAATATGAAACTTAAAAAATATGCAATAATGCTAGAAAGATAATAGAAAAAATAATAGAAAATTATAAAAATGAATATAGGAGGTATATTTTATTATGCAATTTGATAAATTTACCATTAAAGCTCAAGAAGCCATATCTGCTGCAAATAGCATTGCAATGGATAATGGAAATCAAGAAATAGCAGACGGGCACTTGCTTAGTGCTTTACTTGAGCAAACGGATGGGATTGTAATTCCCTTGCTTCAAAAACTTGAAGTTAATATAGGAGATTTAAATAAAAAAATACAAGAAGAGCTCAAAAAATATCCAAAGGTTTATGGAGGGAATGTTCAAACTTATTTAAGCCCTGAACTGAATAATACATTAAATACGGCACTTAAAGAGGCTGAACAGCTTAAGGATGATTATGTAAGTACAGAGCATTTACTAATTGCTCTTTCTGAAAGTAAAAGTAAGATAGGTGATATTTTAAGGCAGTTTTCAATTTCTAAGTCAAAAATCTATCAAGCACTTGTTGAGATTAGAGGTAATCAAAGAGTTACTGATCAAAACCCTGAAGATAAATATCAGGCACTTCAAAGGTTTGGAAAAGATATTACTGAGCTTGCAAGGAAAGGTAAACTTGATCCTGTAATAGGAAGAGATGAGGAAATTAGAAGAGTTATCCAGGTTTTATCGAGAAGGACAAAAAATAATCCAGTTTTGATTGGTGAACCTGGGGTTGGTAAAACTGCTATTGTAGAAGGTCTTGCACAAAGAATTGTTTCTGGTGATGTACCAGAAGGTCTTAAGGGGAAAACTATTTTTGCTCTTGATATGGGTGCTATTATAGCTGGAGCAAAATACAGAGGAGAATTTGAAGATAGGTTAAAAGCTGTATTACAAGAAATAGCAAAATCTGAAGGTAAGATAATCCTTTTTATAGATGAGCTACACACAGTTGTTGGTGCAGGAGCAGCGGAAGGTGCTATAGATGCATCTAATATGCTTAAGCCAATGCTTGCTAGAGGAGAGCTTCACATGGTGGGTGCAACGACCTTGGATGAATACAGAAAGTATATAGAAAAAGATGCAGCACTTGAAAGGCGTTTTCAACCTATATATGTAGGTGAGCCAAGTGTTGAAGATACTATTGCGATTCTTAGAGGTCTTAAGGAAAAATATGAAGTTCATCATGGTGTAAGAATAAAAGACTCTGCTTTAATTGCTGCTGCTATGCTTTCACATAGATATATTACAGACAGGTTTTTGCCTGATAAAGCAATTGATTTAATTGATGAAGCAGCTTCGAAATTAAGAATTGAGATTGATAGTTTGCCAACAGAGATTGATGAAATTGAGCGAAAGATTAAACAACTTGAAATTGAAGCTCAAGCTTTGAAAAAAGAGAAAGATAAAGCTTCTATGGAAAGACTTGAGAAAATAAAAAAAGAGTTGGCTGAGCTCAAAGAACAAAGTGATCAAATGAAGGTCCATTGGCAAAAGGAAAAAGAAGCTATAAAAAGAATTCAATCAATAAAGGAAGAAATAGAGAAAACTAAAATAGAAGCAGAGAAGGCTGAAAGAGAGGCAGATCTTCAAAAAGCTGCTGAACTAAGATATGGAAAATTACTTGAATTAGATAAGCAGCTTAAAATTGAAAATGAGAAACTTATTGAGCTTCAAAAGGATAAAAAAATGCTTAAAGAAGAGGTTGATGAAGAGGATATTGCTGAAATAATATCAAAGTGGACAGGTATCCCTCTTTCTAAATTGATGGAAGGCGAAGTTGAAAAATTAATTCATATGGAAGAAAGATTAAAAGAAAGAGTCGTTGGCCAAGATGAAGCGATATCAGCTGTGGCAAATGCAATTAGAAGAGCTAGAGCTGGTATTGGAGATCCAAATAAGCCTATTGGTTCATTTATTTTCCTAGGCCCAACAGGGGTTGGAAAAACAGAGTTATCAAAAGCTTTGGCTGAATTTTTGTTTGATGATGAACGTGCAATGGTTAGAATTGATATGTCTGAGTATATGGAGAAGCATACTGTCTCTAGGCTTATTGGTGCACCCCCAGGATATGTTGGTTATGAAGAAGGCGGTTATTTAACTGAAGCTGTGAGAAGGAGGCCATATTCAGTAATTTTACTTGACGAGATAGAGAAAGCCCATCCGGATGTATTTAATATTTTACTTCAAATAATGGATGATGGAAGATTAACTGATGGTCACGGCAGGACAGTGGATTTTAAAAATACAGTTTTAATAATGACTTCAAATATTGGAAGCCAATATATCACTGAACTTGGACAGGATGATGAAAAAGAAATTGAGAGAAGAGTTCTAGATGCAATGAAGGATTATTTCAAGCCAGAATTTTTAAATAGAGTTGATGACATAATAATCTTCCATAGACTTGGAATTGAAGAGATAAAGAAGATAGTAGATATACAGATTAATAAATTGAAATCCACACTTCTTAGTAGTAGAAATATTAATTTAGAAGTATCAGAAAAAGCAAAAGATTTATTGGCTAAAGAGGGGTTTGACCCAATTTACGGCGCAAGACCATTAAAGAGAGTAATTCAAAATAAGATTCAAAATGTTCTTGCAATGAAAATTTTAAATGGCGATATAAAGGATGGAGATAAGGTATTAATTGACACGACTGGACCTGAAGGAAAAGTATTAGATTTTAAAGTAATCACATAAAGCCATTAATAATAGGACGTAATAGTTTGTTCTATTAAAATAAAGAATATGCTGAATATGCTTTAAATAAATTTAATAATTAGAAAGTCAAAAAGTTTTAAAAGAAGCTTTAGCTTTATAATTTTTGATATCTTAATATCTTATAAATTATTGTATTATTATGTTAGTATTAACAAGCACTAAAATATTAATAAGTACTAAAAGTAAAATGAAAGGGGAGGGAGATGGATAAGACCACTTCTTTTAAAGTTTTCCGAATTTTTGGTATTGAAGTTAGAGTAGACTATAGTTGGTTTATAATTTTTGCATTAATAGCATATTCTTTTGGCTTTTCTTATTTTCCTATAGTTTTACCAAATACAAGTCCCTGGTTGATTGCAGTTATTACCATAGTAACTACTTTGCTTTTTTTCTTTTCTATTCTCTTTCACGAAATATCACATTCATTAACATCCAAAAGACATGGAATAGATGTTAAAACTATCACACTTTTTATTTTTGGAGGGATTGCTCAAATAGAAAGAGAGCCAGATACGGCAAGGAAGGAGTTTTTAATTTCTATTGCTGGTCCATTATCAAGTTATTTCTTGGCATTTGTTTTTAGTATTGTATGGATGTTAGGCAGGTATATTCCTGAAGTGAGAGAGCCTTTTAAATATCTAACGATTATAAATATTGCTTTAGGAACATTTAATTTACTTCCAGGTTTTCCATTAGATGGTGGACGTGTTTTAAGATCTATCATTTGGAGAGCGACTAAAGATTTTGAAAGGTCAACAATTATTGCTTCTAATGTTGGGATTGGATTTGGCTTTGCAATAATTGCTGTCGGCATTGTATACATCTTTTTAGGTGCATTTTTTAATGGAATATGGCTTATTTTTATAGGCTGGTTTTTGCAATCTGCTGCATCACAGGCTTACCAGCAAATAGAGATAGAAAGGTCTCTAAAAGGTGTGAAGGTAAAAGATGTAATAAGTACAAATATTGTTTCAGTCCCAAAGGATATAACAATAAGGGAATTAATTGATGAGTGGTTTTTAAAATATAAATATAGTAAATTTCCAGTAGTTGATACTGAGAATGACTATAAATATATGGGGGTAATAACATTAAATGATATAAAGAAAGTTCCAAGAGATAAATGGGATACAGTTACTGCAGGTGAAGCTGTAAATATCTATGTCGAAGAAGATAAAGTTGAAATGGATATGGAGCTTTATGAAGCTATTAAAAAAATGAATAATAATAATATTAGTGCTCTTGTAGTTGTTGAAAATGGTAAAATAAAAGGTTTGTTAACTAAAACTGATATTATGCAATTTATGAGGATAAAATCCCAGATTAAAGGAAGATAAGAGAAGATAGATAGGGTGTAGTATAAGGGTAACAAAGTAATAATGAAATATGTAAGAGAGTTTCTAGAAGAGGGTAATTTTGTCTGATAAATTTCTTGGTTTAAAATTTTTTCAAGATTATAGAGAAGAAATAAAAAAAAGTTTAAATGATAAAGATATTAAGGTCATTTATACGGACTGCGATGGGACACTTTTAAATGATAAGGGGAGTGTTATCAATGACAGTGAAGGAAAATATTTTTTTGGCGCTTTAGAATGTTTGGAATTGTTGGATAGAAAAGGGATAGACCTCGTGATGGTATCTGGAAGAAATAAACTACAACTAAAATATAATGCGCAGATGGTTAATTTAAAAAATTATATTGCAGAACTTGGCAGTGAAGTAGTTTATGATACTGGAAGAAAAGTTTACATGACCTATGATAAAAAAAACTATAAGTATAATTTTGCTAGTTTAAATGAAGATTTTGAAAGGGTGATAAAATTATTGAAAAATAATTTCCCAGGGAAGATAGAATGTAAAATTGACTGGAATAAAAATAGACATACAAATATTTTGCTTTTAGGGGAAATAGATATAGATACAGCTAATAAGTTATTGCAAGAAAATGGTTTTGACGATTATATTCTTATAAATAATGGAACTACTTCGCTCTATCAAGTAGAGCTTAATACAAAAAAGACTTATTTCTATAATTTAATGCCAAAAGGTATTGATAAATCAACTGGAGTTAAATTTGATAAGAAACATAGGAATTTTAAAAAAGAAAACTGCTTAGCGCTGGGAGACTCTAAAGAGGATATTAAAATGGCAAGTGAAGTAGAATATTTCTTCTTAATGAACAATGATATAGATGATGAAAAGGATTTAATTAAAGTGTTACGTAATTGTGATAATGTTTATATAACTGATGGTAAAATGAATAGAGGATTTACAGAAGTAATAAAATATCTTTTTACTTAAATTCAAATGAAGATCTTAGCAATAGATGTTGGAGATAGAAGAATAGGGCTTGCTATATCTGATGAGCTTGAGATTATGGCAATGCCTTTAGATATAATAGAAAATGATGATAATGCAGGAGCTAAGCTTCTACAGATAATCAAAAATAATAAGATTACAAAAGTAGTGGTAGGAATTCCTTATACTTTAAAGGGAGAAATTTCAAGCCAAGCTAAGAAAGTTATAAGTTTTATAGAAGATGTACTAAATGGAAATGTAACCCAAGAACTTGGAGTTGAAATTATTTATCTTGATGAGAGGTTTACTACTAAAATCTCCCATCAACTAAAAGATAAAAAACACGGGAGAAAAAGTAATAAAATAGATGACGTTTCAGCATGTATAATATTAAATGATTATCTCAATTGCTCACGAAAGGGAAAATAGTAATATTGCTTGATTACTTAAAAAAGAAGCCTCGAGCCACTTAAAGAAGTTAAACAATAAATATTTAAATAATAAATATAAATTGATTAATTGGAATAAACTAAAACACACTTTTATTATCTTAATAATCTTAATT
>Ga0255347_1003741_pt1 | contig 19406 bp, 13 predicted proteins | sample wastewater_treat_2_FD_192479 | JGI IMG/M metagenome (GOLD analysis project Ga0255347, IMG submission 192479) | Wastewater microbial communities from Lulu Island WWTP, Vancouver, Canada - plant24 | ecosystem: Engineered > WWTP > Wastewater > Unclassified | place: Canada: Vancouver, British...
GCCCGCTGGTAGGGACGGCTCGCCGAGCCGTCCGCGGCGGTTTCGGCGAAACCGCCCTACCGGAAGGGAAAAAACTCAAGGAAGAAAACTCCTGGTCTGAGACACCTTCCAAAATCACCCGCGTAGCGGGCCATTCTTAATCATGTCAATCTTGTCAATCATGTCTCTCACCCTTTCCAACTGAACCCTGGCTCCTGAATCCTAGGTGCGGTGCAACGAAGTAAAACCACACCCAGCGGGGTCGCGTTTTCTCGTAGAATAAAGGGATTCGGAGAAAACAACAAAACGTGTTGTCATGCGGGCGCGACGTGGTTAGAATAGACGGCATGAATATTAAATCAGTAGCCCTTATGGCTTCAGCCGCTGTGTTGATGGTTGCCGGTTGCGGCAAAAAAGGGGACACGCCGGACAAGGACTCGCCCGGCGGGCCGTCTTTCAAAATGACGTACAGTGTTTTTTTCCCGCCGACACATGTGCAGGCCAAGCTTGCCAAAGAGTGGGCCGAGGAGATCAAGGCGCGGTCTGGCGGTCGTCTGAAGATCACGGTGTTTGCCGGAGGCGCGTTGACCAAAGCCGAACAATGCTACCAAGGTGTTGTGGATGGGATATCAGATATCGGCATGAGCGCGTTCGCGTATACGCGCGGGCGTTTCCCCTTGTTGGAAGGCTTGGACCTGCCTTTGGGCTATCCTGACGGGATGAGCGCCACGCGCATAGTGAATGCTCTGACAGCGAAATACAATCCGCCCGAGACCAAGGACGTCAAGGTGCTGTATGTGCACGCGCACGGGCCGGGGGTTGTGGCTTCGAAACGTCCGGTGGAAAATCTGGCGGATCTGAAAGGCCTGAAGGTCAGGGCCACCGGCTTCTGCTCGAAGGTCGTCGAGAGTCTGGGCGGGTCGCCGGTCAGCATGCCGCAGGGTGAGACCTACGAAGCGTTGCAGAAAGGGGTTGTGGACGCGACCTTCTGCCCGGTTGAAACGCTGAAAGGGTGGAAGCAGGGCGAGGTCATAAACTGTCTCACAGACTCCAGATGTATCGGTTACACCACCTCTTTCTTTGTGGTCATGAACCTGCAGAAATGGGAGTCGCTGCCGGACGATCTGCGGAAAATAGTCGAGGATGTCAGCGCTGATTGGGTCGTCAAGCACGGTGAGGCTTGGAATGAGGCTGACCGTGAAGGGCTGCAGTTTATCACCGAGCGCAAGTGTAACATTCTGCCTTTGCCGCCGCAGGAACAGGCGCTGTGGGTTGAGAAGGTCAAGCCGTTGCTTCAAGAATACGCTGCCAAAGCTGCTGGGAACGGATTGCCCGGCGAGGCGTTTCTGGGTGATCTGAAAGCCGCTGTGGCTGAAGCTTGCGCGCAGGAGGCGCAGAAGAAATAAACGGATGAGAGCACGGAATAAACGACCTCTGGGAAGGTTTTGGAAAGGTGTCGTGGCTTTGTGTCACGGCATGACCGCGTTGGCATGCCTCGGCATGGCCGCCTCTATTCTGGTGGTGTGCGCGGACGTGGTGTTGCGTTTGGCCGGGCATCCGATTAAAGGGGCTTACGACATCTTGCGCGTAACCGGTGCGGTGACGATCGCCTGTGCGTTGCCGCTGACGACCGCTGTGAAGGGGCATGTGGCCATCGAGTATTTCTTCCAAAAGCTCAACCGCACCAGCCGTTTGGTTGTGGACTCCTGCATGCGCCTGATCATGATCGGCTGTTTTCTGCTGGCGGCATACGAGTGCGCCGGATACGGCAACCGTTTTTTGCGCAGCGGGCAGGTGACCGACACGATTGAGATGCCGATATTCTGGCTGCCGTGGCTGATGTCGGTCGCGTTCGGGCTGACCGCGGTGGTCGTGGTGTTCCATCTGGTATACCCCGGCCGGGAGATGATACGCTGATGACACCTCTGATGATAGGTATACTCGGATGTTTGGCATTGCTGCTGTTGCTGATGTGCAGCATGCCGGTGGCGATCGTGATGGGGGTGGTCGGAGTGGCCGGCTACGCTTGCGTGGTTTCGGGCAAGGCGGCGCTGGCCATGCTCTCCGCAGATGTTTACGACACGTTTTCAAATTACAGCCTGACCGTCATCCCCTTGTTCGTGTTCATGGGGCAGGTGGCTTTCCACACTGGCATCAGCAGGCGTCTGTTCGCGGCAGCGAACAGTTGGCTTTCGTCGCTCAAGGGCGGGCTGGCCATGGCCACGATCGGAGCCTGCGCGGCTTTCGGCGCGATTTGCGGCTCCGGGCCGGCCACTGCCGCAACCATGGCGGCGGTGGCTTTGCCGGAGATGCGGCGCTATAAATATGACGACGCGCTTTCCAGCGGCTCTGTGGCTGCCGGCGGCGGGCTGGGCATGCTGATCCCGCCCAGTGTGGTCTTTATTGTATACGGCATCTTGACCGAGCAGTCCATCGGTAAATTGTTCATGGCTGGAATCATCCCCGGGTTGCTGGTGTCGCTGCTGTTTTGTCTGGTCATAAGCGTCCGGTGCCATTTTAACCCCAAGCTTGCGCCGCCGACCGTATCAGTCCCTTGGCGGGAGCGCTTCAAGTCGCTGCGGGGGGTCACCGAGATGCTTGTGCTGTTCGTGTTTGTCATGGGCGGCATGTTCGCCGGCTTTTTCACGCCGACCGAGGCGGCGGCGGTCGGCGCGGCAAGCAGCGTCGTTATAGCGGTGGCAGGCGGCAACTGCTCCCTGAAAATGCTGGTGACAGCCGCGCAGGAGACGGTCCGGACCTCCTGCATGGTGCTGGTGATAGTGGCCGGGGCGACGATTTTCGGTCATTTTTTGGCGGTCACAGGCTTGCCCATGAGTTTTGCAGAGGGCTTGGCCGGTCTGCCGGTGCCGCCATGGGTGGTGATGATCCTGATTATATTTTTCTATCTGGTGGCCGGATGCTTCATTGATTCGCTGGCCCTGGTCCTTCTGACCGTGCCGATTTTTTATCCTGTGATCCAAGGTTTCGGGTATGATCCGATCTGGTTCGGTGTTATGATTGTGCTGGTGTCCCAGATGGGGGTCATCACGCCGCCTGTCGGCGTCAATGCCTATGTGGTCAGCGGGATCGAACGCAGCATTCCTTTGCAGACCGTGTTCAGGGGGGCGGCGCCTTTTTTGCTGGCTTTGTTTGTGGCATGCACACTGCTGATGATGTTCCCGCAACTGGCGACATGGCTGCCGGGGCTGGCGCATTGAGTTGACTCTGAAAAAGGAGGAGATCATGAACAAGTCTGGACTGCGCATAGGTAATTATCGCAAGATACTGTTCTGCACTGATTTTTCGGCGAACGCGGATTTCGCCTTTGATTTCGCTGTCGACGCCGCTATACGCAATGAAGACAGCACGTTATGCCTGCTGCATGTGATCCCGGAGCCCGACGCGCAATTTTGGAAGGGGTACATTTACGAGGTCGGCGACATGGACGCCAAGGCGCGTGCTGACATCGACCGTAAAATCGACACCACCTACAGGCCGCGCGTTCCTGAGGGGGTTAAATTCGAGGTCGAGATGCGTATCGGCGAGGCCTCGCGCGTGATTTTGGATTTCGCGAAGCAGGGCAACTTCGACCTGATCATACTGGGGCGGCAGGGCAGGGGAGCCATCACACAGTGGTTGCTGGGCAATGTCACCGGCAAGGTGGTGCGCAGATCCGTATGCCCGGTGCTGATCGTGCCCTGCGCTTTTATGGAAAAACAGCCGAAAGCTGACGAGGAGGCGAATAATGGCGGAAGTGACCAAGACTAAAGTGCTCGTGCTGTATTACAGCATGTACGGCCATGTAGAGACCATGGCGAAAGCCGTGGCCGAGGGTGCGGCTGGCGTTGACGGCGTGGTGGTGGATATCAAGCGGGTGCCGGAACTGATGCCGCTAGATGTGGCACGCGGAGCAGGAGCCAAACTTGATCAGGATGCGCCGGTCGCTGCGGTGGACGATCTGCCGGGGTACGACGCTATAATCTTCGGCGTGCCGACGCGCTTCGGCAACATGTGCGCGCAGATGCGCAATTTCCTGGATCAGACCGGCGGTTTGTGGGCTGCCCGCCGTCTGGTCGGAAAAGTCGGCAGCGTTTTTATCTCCACCTCTTCGCAACACAGCGGACAGGAGACTACCATAACCTCGTTCCATACCACACTCTTTCATCATGGTATGGTCGTGGTGGGCGTGCCCTATACCTGTCCTGGCTTGGGTGACATGCGCGAAATCACAGGCGGCACCCCTTACGGGGCCAGCACGTTGGCGGCTGGAGACGGCAGCCGCCAGCCCTCAGAAAACGAACTGTCCGTGGCCCGCTTCCAAGGGCGGCATGTGGCTGAAATCGCCAAAAAACTTAAAGATGCCAATTAAAGAGATGTGCGGCAGGGGAAGTGCATTAGTGCATTAGCATATTCCGATTGGTACTGAGAAACGTCGATTACGGTCGGGCGGAATGACTACCTGTCTGCGCTGGAGAAGGTGGGTGTGGTGCGGAAGGCGGATGGCGTTTTGCCGTAGACGGCTTTGAAGAGGCGACAAAGGTGGCTCGCGTTGGCGAAGCCGCAGTCGGCTGCTATGAAGGAGAGGGTGTCCTGGCTGCGTGTCAAAAGATCCAGCGCGCGCTTCAGCCGCAGGCGCGTTATTTCCTCGTGCAGGGTGCGGCCTGTTTCGCGTCGAAATATCGTCTCCGCCGTGCGCCGTGACATGCCTGTCGCGTTGACGGTGGCCTCTATCGTGATCGTGCTGCCGAGGCCGCCATCTAGACGGTCGGTTATGAAGCGTTGCAGTCGTGTAACGAATATGTTTTTTGTCTGGCCGATGGAGGGGGTCGAATCGCGTTCAACGATTTTCCGCACCGAGTATTTCAACTGGAATCCGTGCGGTGGAACGTGACCGCGCATCATCCGCTCCAGCAGCCGTGCGGCTTCGAAGCCCGTTTCGCGGGTCGTCAGCGCCACGGACGAGAGCGTTGGGGTCGCTGTTTCGCATAGTAGTCGGTTGTCGTCAACGCCGAGGATGGAGAGTTGCTCGGGTACGGCGATGCGGCGTTCAAGACAGATGTTGAGAATGTGGCGGGCGACGGGGTCGTTCGCGGCTAAAACGGCGCTGCCGTCGGGAAGTGCCGCGATCCAGTCAGCGAAAGAGGCAGGGAAGAAGCCTTTGCGTGACATGTGCTTGTCTTTCCACACGCTGCATGGCCGGCCGGCGTCGGTCGCTGTGCGCACGAATGTGTCGGATCGCGTGAGGCTCCAGGGAGGGTTGCCGGGAGCGTTAACAAAAACGAGTGCCCCCGAGGTGCGGACCAGCAGGAAATTAGCCGCAGCCTCAGCGACCTCGGTGTTGTCGCAGTTGATCTGTACATGCGGAGAGCGTACCTTCTCGGTCAGATTCTGGTCAGAAATGCACGTGATGGTTGGAATGTCACCGAGCTGTTTGATGAGCGCAAGCGAGACGGAGCGGTCTTCGATGATGGCACCGTCAAGATCGTCCAGCGCGAAATTCCGGGCGGAAAACTCGTCGTCGACACCCCAAATGCGCGTCTGCCAGGGGCCGTTCAGCCGGGCATAGTCGAGGACACCCTGAATCATCTCCGAATGGGTGAAGATGTGCGAGCGCATGGCGATGAATACTTTGGCTGCGGTCTGGAACAAGACTGTATCTCCTTGCGCATATATGGTATCAATTTTGCGCTAATATATCAACGCCTCGTTATTAGATATGTTATAGTGATGCAAAAGAAGGGACTAGTGAAATGAATGGAAACACGATGATAGCAGTGGCTCTCGCCGGAGTGTCGCTGAGCCTTTCCGCTGGTGTCTATGATGACGTCCAGTATTTATTCCGCGGGACATACAATCATACGGGGCCTAGCAATCCCCTGCTCGATGACTCCGAGTTCGGGAACGCGCTCTACGTTGCCCGGGGCATCGGGGACAATACGCAGAGATGTACCGTCAACGGTGATCGTAAGTACGTGCATACTGTAATCGCCGACGTAACCAATCCGCTCACGGGCCGCGTCATCAAAAATCGTTCGACGGTGTATTTAGTGCAGCCCACCTACCGTAACAATGAGGGCGTGCTTTGCGGCTATTCGCAGTATGTCGACGCCACCATGCCGTTCTATTCCGACTACGCGAATGACTACACGATCTTCGTGCGGTTTAAGCACGAGAGCCGTGTCGATCCCGCAGCCGCGCAGTCGAAGCTTTTCAACTTCGGCTATGGCTGGAGCGGCAACTGCGGCCTCTGGGTCTCATTGCGCGGCGAAGATGACAACCAGTATCTCTTCGTCTATCTCGGCAGAACTTTCGGTAAGGAGTTCAAGGCTACCCAGAATTCTGCGGATACGCGTCTTTCGGCCGGAAAATGGACGGATCTCGCGATCGTACGCGGTTCGGACAAGACCTTCGCGATCTATACATGTGCGGAAGGCGGTCGCATCTGCAAGCAGACGGCAACGGGCAGCGGTTCGTCCACCCAGACTACCAGCAGTTGGCTCCGTTTGGGAACGGGCGACGATGCGGCTTGCAACACCACGAATACGCCCGTGACAACGGCAACGGTGGGGGAGAAGTTCCGCGGCAGCTTTGCGAAGGTGGCGGTCTGGAACCGTATGCTGACGGATGCGGAGATCGCTAAGGTGTTCGCTGACGATGTTGCGGATGGTGATGTCATCCGTTTCGGTGTGGCGAACGATGCTGCTGAGGAGTTCGCCGGCACGAACATCATTGAACGTATAGCAACGACGTCGACCGATGCTGATCTCGCGACGGACTGGCGGTATTTCCCGAACCGGATCACCTCGACGAGCCCGACGGCAACCGTCAATTTCACGATGGGAGCGGCGGGTTTTATCACTGCGCGCCAGTTGCAGGTCAAGCTGACTTCAGCCTCGGCTGCAGGGGCGACGCTTTCGGCGACACTGAATGGCACGGTGCTTTTGACGGACGTTGCGGCAACGCCGGGAACGACAGTGTCGGCGGACATTCCGTTTTCGGCACCTAGGGTCGGCGACAACCAGCTCGTGTTCACGCGGACTGACACGGGGACAGACCCTGTTTACATCGACTGTTTCTCAATCCGTGGTGTCGCGGAAGATGCGGGTGATTATCGCGGTGCGAAGCTCGCGGACGACATCTACGCCAGTGCTTGGGCGTGGTGGAAGCGTCCGGAAGACCTGAACGGGAACGGAAAGCCGGATGCGCAGAGTCGGGAGTTTCCGAATGCGCTGTATGCTTGCGATGGACTTTTGGCACATGATATCCACAAATGGAGTTATGACGGCCATAGCGCGGCGATCCAGATCCAGAACCAGACGGTGACATATCCGGCGAGCGGTGTCACGCTGGAAAACGAGTCGTGCCTTTATTTCAGTGTGCCTCAGTGGACAAACGCTGAGACGGGCAATCCCCGCTACGGTCGGGCTGACCTATACAAACCGATTTTTGCCATTACTAACTCCGGCAGCTATGCTTTCGCCACACGCTTCAAGATGAAGGAGTGGATCGAGGGAGCATCCGATGCGCAGGTCTTCGGCGTCGGCTATGGCTGGAGTGCGAACTTTGGCTGTGGCCTGATTATTTCGGGTACCGATCCTGATAACCTTTCCCTGAACGTTGCGGTGGGATTGTCCACGTTTTATCTCACCGGTACGCAGAGCTTGCCCGTGGCGGATCGCATTGCCACCAACAAGTGGATTGATGTGGGGATCAGCGTTTCTAACGGCAATCTCCGTGTTTACACCTTTGTCGAGGGCGGAACACAGATGGTCGAGCAGGGCCCGATCAACGCTTCGAGCTGTGCCACCAACAACTCAGCCCGCCTCGTACTTGGTCTCAACGGCACGACCGGTTCGGTTGGTGTCGATGGTGTGCCTGACTGCTTCCGTGGCTGGATGCATTCCACTGTGCTCTGGCCGCGAGCACTCAGCAGTGATGAAATGCTCCTAGCGTTCAAGTATCCGCAGCGCCCCGATCTCGTGACAGTCGGCGTGGCGGACGGCACGCGGCGCGAGTTTTCAGGTGCGGCTGTCGACACTTGGACACAGCCGGCGAATGGTGACTATGCTGCGGCCTGTCCGCTGGATTTGCACGGCGACGGTACCTACACGGTGAATTTCACGATTCCGGCGGAACAGGCTGACCGTAACCAACTCTTTCGCCTCTCGACAATGGCGGGATCCGATCCGACCGCGAAGATCGCCCTTGAACTCAACGGACAGATCATTACTAACTATTTCGTCAATGCGTCCGCCACCAGCGCGTTCTCGCCGGACGCGAGCGGCGTTTACGAAATCGGCGTTCACCGCGAATGGGTCAAGGCCGGAGCGGCGACGCTTGCCGTGCGTTACGTCTCCGGTGCTTATCCGATTTCCGTTGACGCATTCTCGCTTGGCAATGGCGGTCGCGACATCAAGGTCCGCACCGGACCGGGCTTGATGCTTTACGTAAGGTAATCTATATGGTCGAAACAATCTGTCCGTTCCGCCGCAAGGTGCTCTTGGCCCTTGCGGGCGGATGTCTTCACGTTCTTGCCGCTTCTGCTGAAGGACAGCTCACGCTGATCAACTCGAATAGCCGGGTGGACTTCAAAACTTATGCGCTCAAGGTGAACGTGTTCAAGTACGATGCAGACAAGGCCTTCGATTCAATGGACGAGCTGCGCATCTGCGAATCCATTGACAATTCGAAACTGATCGTATTCGGCCTCGGCCGGGAGAAGCAGTTCTCGCGGACGAGTGAATTCCTGTTCGGAACGCCTTCGGTCATAACGTCAATCGAAGCGTTTTTCAAACGCGGCGGCATGATTTTTTTCGAGCCGAGTTCATGGGCGGTCTACAATTCTTGGGCGGGCGTGGCGCGGAAGTTTTTCGTCGCCTGCGGCGTGCCTGTGCCCGACGGTTCCAACTACAAAAATCCGAGCGACAATCAGCACGAAGATCGGAACATCGACGGTGTTGTCGTGAAAGGTTCGGGCGGCGAGGCGTTCGGCGGTCCCCGTGTGCCGGAAATGATGCGCGCCATCCGCTACTTTGACGGTGAAGCGGCGGAGGCTTTTGAGGCGTACGTCGTGGATGCGAAAGGGCGCAAGCTCATCATGGGCAAGCGCGTCGATGCCGGATCGGTCGTTTTCTCGCTCGTCTACTCTGTCCAGCGTAATGCTCAATCGCCGTTCTGGGATAACGTGATTGAATCGCTCTATGGCAAGGCTGCCACACAGAAGAGCGCGGGGCGCACCGTCTATCTCGAAGAGGCGAAGACGCGCGGACTCACGGGACTCTATATCCGCGAGGAGCCGGTGTTCACGCAGCTTTTCGCCGACACACCGCTTCCCGAGGGCGGCGCGGAACTCAAGCACATCGACCTGTTGCTGGCGCGTGGCGAGGTGGAACTGGCGGAAATAGTCTTTTACAACTGTACCGAGGAGAACCGCCTCTACCGGCTCGAACCGAAGATGAATGACCCGAACGGAAAGATGTTCAATTTCCTTGATGTCAAGCCGCGCCGTAATGAGCATGGACGCATCCAGAATGAAATCGTGACACCGACTGATTCGTCCGGCACGGTGTTCGTGCCGTCGGGCGAGACGAAGTCGCTCCTGCTGGCGGCGAAGACGAACGAGAAGCCCGGCACGTACGAGTGGAGTTTCGAACTGGTGCCGGTCAACTTTGAGGAAGAGCCGCGCAAGATTACCGTCACGGCTGAAGTGCTTGACCTGGCGATGGAAGGGGAGATGCCCAACGTGTACCTCTTCGGGCCGTATGCGATGACTTGGGCGAAGGGGCAGGTCGAGAAGTACCAAGATTTTTTAGCTGACCATTATCATGTCAATTACATCGCCACAAGCGGCAGCATCTGGAAACGGGTGCTCAAAAAAGGTGCCGATGGCAGCGTTGTCCTGTCCGACGATCCTGCCGATTACCTGTCGGGCGAGAAACGCCTGCAGGAGCTGGGGCGGCGCTGGATCTACGGTTACGGGCTCTTCGAAGCAGTCAATGCCCGGATGAAAGAGCTTGGCGTGCCGATGGATTGGCGCGATCCCAAGCTCGTCTCGTTGATCGATCAGGCACTCGCCCGCTGGGTAAAAACGTTAAAGGAGAACGGCATCGACTTTAGCCTTGCCTACGAGCCGATTCGCGACGAACCGAGCACGAAGAACATTGATGAGTTCATTATCGCCGCAAATCTCGTCCGCAAGCACGGGATGAAGGTGGCGGTGGACATTGCCACCTGGTGTACGCTCGACGATGTCAGAAAGCTGGCACCGCATGTGGACATGTGGGAGCCGTGGGAGCATAGGCTGACCACGCGTGCGACCGGCCCCGAGGAACTGGCGATCTACAAGGCCAGCGGCAAGCCGATCCGCCCGTACCTCTGCTCAATGAGCGGCAACACCGATCCTTATCTCGACTACCACCGCTTTCGCGGTATCAAGGCGTTCCGCCTCGGCGGCGACGGATTCTGTACTTGGGCCGCGAATTCCTGGCGCGGCAACGATTATCGTGCGAAGGAGAACCAGCTCGACGGCGTGCGCGGGCAGTATCCGGGCGCGTTCTACCTGCACCATGGTGACCGTCAGCCGGTCGCGACAATGCGGCTTGAGGCGCTGCGCGAGGGAGCAGAAGACCTCTATTGGCTCCGCCGCGCCGCGAAAGAGGGCAAAGCAAAGGAGCTGATTGCTGACGAGACGCTGGCCGCGCTCATCAAAGCGCAGGATCCCGCAGAGGTCCGGGCTTGGCGCAACGCGCTTCTGCGGGCGCTTGCCCAGTGAAATGGTGAATGCGATCAGGTGGGATGACTACCTGTATTTGCTGGCAAAAGTCGGCGTTTTAAAAAGGGAAACAGGAAGATGAAGACACTGATGATGCTGGTGACGGCAGTATCGCTCAGTTGCACGGCGATGGACGTGCTGGTGCCCGATCAACAAGGGTGTGCTACGACGGGAAAGTTCACTGTCGCTGATCGCGAAGGCGACGTGCTGGGCGTGCTTCTCCGTGCCGACCAAAAGTTTTTCGACAATGCCGCGCATGTCGAGTTTGCCATGGACGATAAGACGCTGCGTGTCGAGTTTGTCTGTCCGATCACGCCGGAAACGGAACTGCAGTATGTCAAGGAGTGCGCGTGGAACGGGGATTGTGTTGAGCTTTTCCTGCGTCCCGATCTGACCTCGTCCCGCCACTTCCAGTATTGCGCGAATGTCGCTGGAGCGTTCCGGGCGTTCAAGTATGCGGCGGTCGGTGCCGCAGACGCCGAATGGAGATCGCGTGCGAAAGCAGAAGTCCAGATGCTTGCGACATCCTATACGATTGTCTTGACGATCCCGCGTGATGAGGTATTCCCGAAGATGCTCACCGATGGCGACAGCTTTGGCATCAACTTCGTCCGGAGCGGTCCAACAGCGGGCGGACGCTCCACTTGGATCAAGAGTTGCGCGGGATCAACCGACATCGAGGCGCTCGGGACGGTTATTTGGGGTGGGGGCGAGGGGTACTTCCTAAAGCGCACTGATGCCGTCAGAACAAACCTGCCGGAAAAGTTCACGGATTCCGTCAAGCGTTCTCAGGCTGAGAAGGAGCTTGAGGCGTTTCTCGTGACGGCGCCGCGGCGTGTGACGGATGCCAAGAGCTTGGAGGCGGTGGAAAAAGCTTTCGAAAATCTGGAGACGAGGTTTATCGACATCGCACTCGAAGGGCTTGCTTTAGTCGCGTATGAGCCGAAGGATATCGCCGATGACGCCTTGGCTCCCGATTCCAGCACGAAGCCGCTGAAGTCGATTCGGATCGTCGCGCCGAAGGGGACACGTCAGGTGGCGTCGTTCGCGGTCGCGAACCGGCTGGACAAATGGTTCCTCGGTCAGGTCAAGCTCTTCGATGGCACGGAGGTCTCCAAGCGCTTTTCACGCGCCGCGACGAACGTGATCGCACGCCAGGTTTCGGTTTCACGGTGTTTCCCGACCTACACGCGTACGGGCCGCGCTGACTGGGACGTGGTTGAGCCGTTGCCGATGGGGACAGTCTTGCGCCTCGCGCCGCATGAACACACGCCGATCTTTCTGGAATTCGATACACGCGGCGACGTGGCGGCAGGCATCTATCCTTGCATGCTCGCCGTCAAGAAGGCGGTGGAGGGCTATGAGACTCTGAAGATCCCCGTCGAGATTGAGATCGTGGATATCGATCTTTCCGAGACGCCACGGGACAAGGCGTGTTACACCTATCTCATGAGTTTCGGCAATCTGGAGAAGAACACCGCATTTCTAGTGAATCAGGATTACAATGTGATCAGTCCTAATGCAATGCCATATCCCGCGCTTAAGGCGGACGGCACATTCGCGCCGCAGGATTTCACCAAGTTTGACCAAAACATTGATCTCTATCTGAAGGCGGGCGCCGATGTGTCGAAACTCAAGCTCTGGGTGTTCCTCGGGTTTGAGTTTAACTGGTTGAATCCGAAGGACGAGAAAGGGAGCTATCTCACGCGACTTTCAGACCCTTGGAAAAAATCCGTCAGGAATCGCCTGACAGCCCTTGTGGCCCATGTGCAGGAGAAGTACGGTATCGGCAAGGATCGTATCATCTGGTACATCGTCGATGAGCCGGATGGCGATATCGACGATCCGACACTCAAGTCTAAAATTTCACTCTGCTACCAAGCGGCAAAGTTCCTAAAGGAGATGGATCCGGCTATCCGCACGATGACTGATCCGCATCCGCTGTTTCTCTCATCGAAGGGAGGAATAGAACCCATCGCACGGCTCCGCAACTACATTGACATTATCCAGTTGCACCGTCCGTCCATCACCCCGACGATACGTGACAACGTCCGGTCTGCGCAGTTTCCAGAGACCTGGACCTACATGATCGTCGGCAAGGGGACGCCTGCTACGACCTATCGCCGTGCGCTCTGGGAGAACATGCGTGACGGTTATCGTGAGGTCTCGCCGTTCTGGCATCTTGATGAGTCCGCGGGTTGGGATATGTTTGATCCGAGCGATTCGGATCGTCCCGGACGTTATACGGACTATGCTTCGGTCTATGCCGACCATGACCTCGGTACGCAGCTTCTTTCGCGCCGTCAGCTTTTCTACAACCAGGGCTGTGAGGAAGCCCGGCTCATCCTGCATGCCCGTCGCGTGGCTCAGGGTGATCCGGCGAAGCTTGCGCGCATTGAGGCGCTCGTGAAAACGGCGGCGGATAAAGGTACGATGGCGGCAATGGAGTCCGCCCGCGTGAAAATTATGGAGGAAATAGTGAAATGAATAAAACAACGATGCTGGTGGCGGCTCTCGCCGCAATGGCGATGGGCGTTTCGGCGGACACGCTTGAGATTAAATCCCTGCCCGGTGAGAAGTGGTGGGGTGGCGCGACAATCTTTGGACGCAGCCAGCCTTATGGAGACTTTGAGGAAAGGGATCAGAACCTCGAAAACTTCAACAATCAGACTGCGCCGTTTTTCGTCTCGAGTGCTGGCCGTTACGTCTGGAGCGAAAAGCCGGTGAAGTTCTCGTCGAAGGACGGCGATCTGACGCTCGCCAGCACGGCCAAGATCGAGTTGACCGAGGCGGGGAAGACGTTACGCGAGGCCTTCTTGGCCGCAGCGAAGAAGCATTTTCCGCCCACAGGTACGCCGCCGCCTGATATCTTTTTCACGCGCCCGCAGTACAATCACGCGATTGAATCGCACGTTACGGGACGCAATCAGGCTTCGGTCGAGCGCTATGCCTGCGCGATTGCAGGCAACGGATATCCGATGGGCATCGTCATCGTCGACGATTACTGGATGAAAGATTTCGGCGTGTGGGAGTTTGATCCCGGCGCGTTTCCCGATCCGAAGGGCATGGTCGAGCGCCTGCATGCACTTGGCGCGCCGGTGATGTTGTGGGTTGTTCCCTATGTCTCTGCCGACAGCCTGGAGGGACTGGATCTTTACAACAAACACTGGGTGCTTGAGCGCCCAAATCCCAGCAAGTACGAATACGCAGCGATCGTCAAATGGTGGAGCGGTTACTCATTCGCTTATGACTTCTCCGTACCGGACGCGAAAAAGCACTTCGTCGATGTCCTCAAGGGGCTTCAACGTGACTACGGGGTGGACGGCTACAAATTTGACGGTGCCGACCTCTGGCACTATACGCTCGCGTCTCCGACCGGATTCAAGTTCCGCAAGGAGGGTTACACGGCGGCTGACAATTGCCGCGAATTCAGCCTGATCGCGTCGGAGTTCCCGTTCAACGAGCTTCGCGCGTCCTACAAAACAGCCGGACTTCCGCTCGTGCAGCGCCTGCAGGATAAGGCGCACAGTTGGGAGGCGCTCGATCAGATCATCCCCGACATGCTGGCGGCGGGTATCCTTGGTTACGCCTATACCTGCGCGGATATGATAGGCGGCGGGCTTTTCGGGGATTTCCTGGAGAAGAAGTTCTTGATCGACCACAAGATATTCGTCCGTAGTTGCCAAGCGCACGCGCTCATGCCGATGATGCAGTTCTCCATCGCGCCATGGCGCGTCTTGAACGAGGAGGAGGTCGCGATTTGCCGCGACGCTGCCGAGTTGCACGTCGCTTTCGCGCCTTACATCATCTCGCTCGCGCAGCATTCGGCTAAAACAGGTGCGCCGATCGTTAGGCTGATGGAATACGAGTTTCCGCATCAGGGGCTTGAGATGTGTCGTGATCAGTTTATGCTCGGTTCTGAGTGGCTGGTCGCTCCGGTCATTCGGGAGGACGACTCGCGTACGGTACGTCTGCCGAAAGGCGAGTGGAAGGATGATCTCGGTGAGACGCACGTGGGGCCGAAAACGTTGGAACTCTTGAATGTGCCACTCGCACGTTTGCCGCGGTTCAAAAAGTTGTGATTGCGCGATATCGTAAGCGGGCAGAAAATTCCGGATTTTTAGGGTTGACTGTTTTATCCCCTCTGCATAATGTGTTCTAATCAATGGGTTTCGGAGTGTTTCCGGTTTGTCCTGTGGAATGATAGTAGAATAGGGGTGCTGATGATTTCGAAAACTCTTCTTGTATGTTTGACTGCGTTACTGGGGCTGGCGGTAGCGGCAGATGACTTTGTGCCAGGGGGAAAAGACGGGGTAGCGATTCAAGCCGCCATCGACAAGGCTGCGGCTGCGGGCGGCGGACGTGTGACGCTGACGCCCGGCGTGTGGCCCAGTGGCACGCTGTATCTGAAAAGCCGTGTGGAACTTCATCTTGAGAAAGGGGCGGTCCTTAAGGGCGGCACAAAACCCGAGGATTATGATGACGTAGAAACGCACGAGGGCATATATCCCGAGAAATCTAAAAAAGTTTTCATTGTTGCCGAGGACGCCGAGGATGTGGCCATCACTGCTCGCGGGCGTAACGGCATCCTCTCCTTGCATCCCTATCGTTATCTGCGGCCGGATGATCGTGGTTATCTAAAGACGAGTGACCTGGTTTTCGAAAACTGGAGCATCGAAGGAAAATGAAATGAGGAAAACGGTTCTGATGGTGATAATGGCCGCAATGGCCTTTGGGGCAACGGCGGCGGTGAAGGTTTCATTGGACGTTACAGGGCAACTGCTCGCGTGCGAGGGAGCGAAGGTTGCCAACATCAAGGTCGACCGCGACGAGCGCAGGCTGATCGAGCTTTCTTTCGACTTCGCGCCGACGGAGACAGGGCCGGCCACGATCACAGTGGCCGGGTTGACACCGCAGAACTGGATCCTGCACGAAGGTCCCTTGCAGCTCGGCAAATACACCTTTGAAGAATTTGCCAAGGGCGTGAAGATCGATGAGCCCGTGGCTGCGCGCCTCGCCGTGAACAAGAAGGGCGGGCCGCAGAAGACGAAGGACTGGGCCGTCTGGCAACAGCGCCTCGTATGGATCAAGTCGTCCCTCGACGGTACTGATCAGCCCTGCTACTTCTGGGCACCCGAGAAAGCGACAACCGAGGCCGTGCCGCTCATCGTGGGCCTCCATACTTGGAGTGCCGACTACCTGCAGCTTAGCCACTACAAAGGTGTGCATGCCTATGCCGAAAAGAGCGGCTGGGCGTTCGTGGGGCCGAATTTCCGCGGCCCCAATTCCACGCCGCAGGGTTGCGGTTCGGACTATGCGGTGCAGGACATCGTCGATGCCGTGAACTATGCGAAGGCGCGCGTGAAGGTGGATGCTTCACGCGTGTATATCATCGGCGGGTCAGGCGGCGGTCACATGACGCTGCTGATGTGCGGGCGTCATCCCGAGGTGTTCGCGGGTGGCGCAGCGTTCTGCCCGATCACCGACTGTGCGCGTTGGTATCATGAGTCGCTTGAGGATCATCCCGGTCGCGGCAAAGGCTACGCCAAAATGCTCGTGTCGGCCTGCGGCGGCACACCGGCCGAGAAGCCCGAGGAGTACAAGCATCGCTCGCCGCTCACTTTTCTGCCTGCTGCGCGCGAGGCGGGCGTGCCGATCTACATCGTCACGGGCATCCATGACGGCTGGCAGGGTTCCGTGCCAGTGGGGCAGTCTTTCCGCGCGTTTAACGTTCTGGCCGATGAAAAAGATCTCGTTTCCGAAGCTGATATCGATTTTATCGAGAAGAACCAGACTGTGCCCGAGGCGCTCAAGTACACGGGGGAGAATGATCCGTTCTACCACGAGAAAATCAGAATCCATTTCCGCCGCACGTCGGCGAACGTGCGCTTCACGCTCTTCGAAGGCGGGCACGGCGGTAACTTCCCCGCTGGGTTCGATTTCCTCTCTCGTCAGAGGAAGGGGCAGCCCGCCGATTTTACGCTACCCGCCACTGGCAAAGGTTCCGAGGAGCAACTGCGGCGTTAAAACAGTTCGTCGGCAGGTCGTGCTTCGCAAGGAGGAGTGAGCTATGAAAATACGTATGGTGAGTTCTTTAAAGAAAAGGGATGAACCTGATGGTACGCCGTGCCCAACATGTTGCTTTGGTGCTCAGCCTCAATAAGCGTTTCGACCGCAAGGTGATTGAGGGCGTGACCCGCTTCGTGCATGAGTCCGGTTCGTGGAGCGTGTTTCTGGAGGACGATCCCTCTGCCAAGATTCCCGATTTCAGGCGCGGCCATTTCGACGGGGTCATCGCTGATCTGGATGATCCGCGCATACCGCGTCAGGTGGCCGGACTCAAGATGCCGGTTGTCGGCATCGGCGGTATCGAACCCGACCGTTCGCTCAATCTTACGGTCTCCACTGTCGGCACCCACAACCATAAGATCGCGGAGATGGCGGCGGATTACCTGATGCAGCTCGGCCTGCACAGTTTCGGATACTGCGGGGTGCCGGCGACCACCATCGATCCGTGGAACCGCGAACGCCAAGAGACCTTCGCGCAGCGGGTGGAGGCCCAAGGACACACCTGTTCCATTTTCAGTGCGCGTTACAAGCCGTCGCACAGTTGGGAACAGTTGCAGGATGCGATCAGGGCTTGGCTCGCCCCGCTGCCCAAGCCGGTCGGCGTGTTGGCGGCGAACGACATGCGGGCGCGTCATGTGTTGGAAGCGTGCCGCCGCTTCGGTTTGCGTGTGCCCGACGATGTCGCCGTGTTGGGTGTCGACAATGACGAATTGATCTGCGAACTGGCGACACCGTCGCTCTCCAGTATCGTGCAGGGAACCGAGGAGATCGGCTATCGTGCCGCGCGATTGCTAGACGCGCTCATGCGCCGCCGCCATCAGCAGGTCACCCATATCTTGGTTGATCCCGTCACGATTGTGGAACGCGTGTCGACGGATCTGATCGCGACATCGAACCGGGTGGTGGCGGATGCGCTGCGCGTGATCCGCCAGCGGGCGTGTGATAGGATCGGTGTGTCGCAGGTCGCAAGGGAGATCGGTGTCTCGCGCTCCACGTTGGACAGCCATTTCAGGCGGGTGGTGGGGCGCAGCGTCCACAATGAGATTCTGCGTGTCCAAGTCAATACCGCCCGTACGCTGCTTGCGACCACCGATCTGCCGCTGGAGGAGATCGCCCGGCGCACGGGGTTCTGTCATGCGCAATATCTTTCGACCGCCTTCAAGCGCAAGTGTGGTCAAACGCCCGGTGATTACCGGCGCCGCGCCCGTTAGGGCTGCGTCAAATCTGTTGGATTTCGCACTCAATTTGTTAAAAAACGCAATGGCGGTCAAAGGATCGGTCATGCTATACTTCATACCAGTGTTGGGGTGGGTTGTACGCCTTAACCGCTAAACGGTAGTGTGCGGCGCAGATTCGCGCAAACAAAGAAGGAGTGTAACGATGAAGCATGTACAATACGGGTTGGGACTTTTTTTGGCCACCGCAGGGATGCTGGCGACGGGCGTTTCGGCTGCGACCCGCACGTGGACCGGCGGCGGGAGCGACAACAACTGGAGCACGGCCGCGAACTGGGGCGGTACAGCTCCTGTAGCGGACGATACCCTTATCTTCAGCGGTGCGGCCAAGCTCCAGAGTGTCAATGACCTGCAGGAAGACATCCCGCTCGCGGGCATCAACTTCAGCAGCGGCGCGGGCGCGTTCACGCTGAGCGGCAACCGGCTCTCCCTCGGGGGCCCCGTGAGCAACCTCTCGTCCAGCGAGCAAACCGTCAGTCTCGGCATGGAGCTGACCGGCATAAGCGTTTTCAATGCCTCCAACGGCGCGATCACGGTCAACGGACCGCTCAGCGGCGCGGGCGGCCTGACGAAAACCGGGCCGAAGGCGCTCACGCTGTCCGCCAGCAACAGCTACGACGGCGTGACGGTCGTGAGTGACGGTGCGTTGTATGTCACGCACTCCAATGCGTTGGGCAGCACCAACGGTATCACGGAAGTGGACTGCATGGCCGGCGCAAGCCTGAATCTCCGTGGCGGCATCAATGTGGCTGAGCCTTTCTTGGTGAACGGCCAGCGCCCAAGCGCCGGACACTCCATCTACAGCGAGAGCGGCAGCAACACCCTGAGCGGGCCGATCACGCGGAAACTCGGGGCAGCTGGGTTCCGTATCCGTCTGGCCTCCGGCGCCGCGCTGGTTTTCAGGGGCGGTTTGACCGGCTCCGGAGGAACAGGCTGGTACGTCATCAGAAACGAAGGATTCCTGGCGTTTTATGACAAACCGATGGTTATCGCGCCCTCTAACACAGTTTATATCGAGACTTTGGGTACCACGGTCTTGGGCGTTTCCGGCAACGTCTGGGGAAAAACCTGGATTGTCGCCGCAGGAACCTTGCGGATGGGCGCGGCCAACGCCCTGCCTGAGTTGTCGACCTTGACGATTGACAATGCTGGTGCGATCCTCAATCTGAATGGTTTCGACCAGAGTATATCCGGCATCGTTGAGCCCTGCAAGGGCACCATCACGAGTGCAAGGATTCCAAATCAACCTCCCCTCGCGCTCCATCCGGCGAGCCTCGCGTCAGGAGCCTCCGGTTTTGGGACGGAACGCCGGTTTAAGGGTATGCGGCGGCAGGCGCCGCCCTCCTTCGACG
>Ga0255347_1003744_pt1 | contig 19373 bp, 22 predicted proteins | sample wastewater_treat_2_FD_192479 | JGI IMG/M metagenome (GOLD analysis project Ga0255347, IMG submission 192479) | Wastewater microbial communities from Lulu Island WWTP, Vancouver, Canada - plant24 | ecosystem: Engineered > WWTP > Wastewater > Unclassified | place: Canada: Vancouver, British...
GGGCTCCGCACCGACCCGGGAGAAAAGGGCCTCCTCGCCGCGGATCTCGAGCGCCAGGCCCAGCGATGCGATCTTTGAGATGGACTGAACGGTGACCTTCGTGCCGGTATCCCCCGCCGAGCAGACACGGCCGTCAAGTCCGCAGTAAGCGACGGCCAGGGCCGAAGGATCGGCCTTGGCCAGTTCGGGTATATAGGTCGCCACCGACCCGTCCTTCAGGACGCTCCTGCCCACATCGACGGCCTCGTTCAGGATGATCTCCATCATTTGCCCTCCTTTCATAGTACCTTCGGGGGTAATAATGATCGCGCTTGCTGCTATTATAGGGGCGATCGCGCTTCGAAACCCCCTTCGGCAAGGAAAAAGGACGAAACCGAAGGAAGTCCCCCCCCCGACGGAAGAGGGTTCATCATGACGACCTGGGAGAAGACATTTTTGAACAGATACCGTTCGGTGTTCCTGTCTGACCTGCACCTAGGGACAAGATGGAGCCGCCCGGAACAGCTTGGGGTGTTCCTCGGCAAGGTGCGGTGCGATTTTCTTTACTTGGTGGGGGATATAATCGACGGCTGGAAGGTTTCGCGCCTGAGGAGCCTGAGCGATTCCCACAGGGACATCCTGAAGAGGCTCGGCACCCTCGCCCGGGAGTCGCAGGTCACCTTCATCCCGGGGAACCACGACGAGTTCCTGGATCGTTTCCTCGGCCTGAGAAAGGCCAGGATGTCCTTTCGCGACAGGGCCTTTCACAGGACCGCCGACGGGAGGTGCTTCCTCGTCTCCCACGGCGACGAGTTCGATCCGTCGGTCCGTGGCTCTAGGTTCCTCAACACCCTGGCCGGAAGGGCCTACGAACTGACGCTCTGGTTAAACGCGGCGCTGCCCCTGGCCGAAAGGCGCCGGCGCTCCATAGCGGGGCTGCTGAAGAGGAAGTTCAAAACCCTCGCCTGCGCCCTCAGCGGCTTCGAGAGAAGGGTCATCACCGAGGCGAAGCGGGCCGGGCTCGACGGGGTCATCTGCGGTCACCTTCACAATCCCTTCATCAGGAACGTAAGGGACGTGCTTCTTTGCAACTGCGGCGACTGGGTCGAGCACCGCTCGGCCCTGGTGGAGCACTTCGACGGTCGCCTGGAGGTGCTGAACCTCGACGAGCCGGGCCGTCTCAATCCAGGAAGGCCTTGAAGAGGGTTCCCAGGTCGACGCCTCCGATGACCCTATCCTTGTAGGATTCGAATATCTCCCTTCGCGCCTTCTCGAGGGTCGGGGGCCGAACCCCGTTGCGGATGGAGACGGCGGCCTCGACCACGGCGGCCAGCTTGTCGCAGGCCTCGATGAGGGAGCCGTCGAAGGGATCCCATTCGTCGGCGTCGTAGAGACGGTCCATCTCCGAAGACTCCAGGCCGGTACGGACCTCGCCGCCCGCAGGGTCTCTGACCTTGTTGGAGAACTCCTCCTCCGTCAGGTAGCAGATCTCACGCCTCCATCCCTCCGGCAGCAGGGGCAGAAGCCTGGTCTCCATGGACTCCTTCTCGTACTCCTTTATCAGTTCCTCGATGCCCTCGACGGACCGTTTGACCGGCGAAATGATGTCCCGGGTGAGCACCTCCGGGAGGTCATGGAAGAGCCCGCCATAAAAGGCGTTGCGGAGCCTCCTGGGAGAAGAGACCCTTTCAAGGGAGGCGAAGTAGGCGAGGGAGGCCACGACGAGAAGGTGTTCCAGCACCGATGTGGCGGGCACCCTGGGGAGCTGCGCCCACCGGACCTGGAATCGAAGCTGCCCGCAGAGGTCGACGAAGGCGAAAAGGCCCTTGTCGGTCATGCCGCGCCGTATCATGATCTCCCTGACCCCCGCCAGGTCGATATGCTCCTCCACCCGGCTCTCGATCTCCCTCCGGGTCTCCTCGATCCCCCAAAGGTCGCGGTTGAACCGGTAGATCATCCTGAACTCCCAGTCGGTGGCCAGGAAGTGGGCGGCCCTGAGGATGACCTTTTCCCTTTTCGAGAAAGAGGGTTCCTCGAGGTAATTCCTGAAACGGCCCCAAAAGCCGCCCCCCAACGGCTCGAAAGGTTCGGCCAGCCGCTGCAGGACGAGCCCGTTCAGCTTCCGCCCGTGCCTTTCCATCATCCTGTGAAATACCGGGGGCTTGATATCGGTAAGGACCATCCTCTGGAGGAATTCGAAGAGCCCTCCCTCGATCAGGCGGACCCAGTCGAAGGGCCTTCCCTGGTCCTCCTCGCAGCGGGCGATGACCCAGGCGATGATCATCTTGTGGGCCTGCTTGGCCAACTCCGTGAACTGCCCCGGCCTCGCGTGATCGTTCCATCTCGTCATCGACGCCGCGGAGAAAATAGTCTCCACCACGTTCGGCGTGATCATGACCTCGTCCTCCCTTCCGAAGGGGTAAGAATGAGATTCCTTTTTTCTCTACTCTATCATCGGCGAAAAGTGGGGGCCTCCCCTCTTTTCGCCTAGCCACCGAGGTAGGACCGGCGTATTTCAGGGTCCCTGACAAGGTCGGCGCCGAGGCCGCTTTTGACGAAAAGTCCCGCCTCGAGGATATAACCCCTGTCGCTTATCTCAAGGGCCTGGGTCGCGTTCTGTTCGACCATGAGGACCGTCACCCCCTCGTCCCTGATCCGGGCGACGGTCTCCATGACGGCGTCCACCAGGAGAGGGGCCAGTCCCAGGGTCGGCTCGTCCAGCAGCAGGATCTTCGGGTCGCTCATGAGGGCCCTGGAGATGGCCAGCATCTGCTGCTCGCCCCCGGAGAGGGTGCCCGAACGCTGGGAGAGCCTCTCCCGCAGGATCGGGAAGAGTTCGAAGCATCTTTCCATCTCCGCCTCGACATCCTCGCCGTCCCTCCTGCTGTAAGCCCCCATGACGAGGTTCTCCCAGACCGTCAGCGTCGAAAAAAGCCGTCTCCTCTCGGGGACCAGCGCGAGGCCCAGGGCCACCACCTCGTGGGGTTTCGACGGCATGGGGTTTCCCTTGATCGCGATCCTGCCCCCGGAGGGGGGGACGACCCCCGCCAGGGTCCACATGATGGTGGATTTACCGGCCCCGTTGGAGCCTACGATGGAGACGATCTCCCCCTCCTCCACCGGGAAGGAGACACCCCGGACGGCGTGGATGGTGCCGTAATGGACGTGGAGGTCCTCGACGAGCAGCGCCTTCGCCCTCATCGCCGGCCCTTCCCCTTTCCGAGGTAGGCCGCCACCACGGCGGGATCGGCCCTCACCTCGTCGGGCGTCCCCCTCGCGAGAAGGGCTCCGAAGTTCATGACCACGATGGGGGAGCAGATATTCATCACCAGGTCCATGTGGTGCTCTATGAGGAGGATGGTGACCTTGAACCTCTCCCTGACCTCGGCGATGAGGTCGGCCAGGCCCCGGGTCTCCTCGGGGTTCATCCCGGCGGCCGGTTCGTCCAGAAGAAGGAGCGAGGGTTCCGTCGCCAGGGCCCTGGCTATCTCGAGTTTCCTCTGGAACCCGTAGGGAAGGTTGTCGGCCTGGGTCGACGCAAACCTTGCCAGTCCCAGCACCTCGAGAAGCTCTACGGCCCTCTCGCGGAGGTTCCTTTCCTGGCACCTTGTCCCCGGCGTCCCCAGGAGGGAGCCCAGGAAGCTGCACTTCTCGCGCTGGAAGAGGGGCGTCAGGACATTGTCGAGACAGCTCCTCCTGTTGAAGAGGCGGATATTCTGGAAGGTCCTGGCTATCCCCTTGCGGACCACCTTGTCGGGCCTCAACCCCGTAATGGTCTCGCCGCGGAAAAGGACCGAGCCGGCCGTGGGGCGGTAGAGACCGGTGACTATGTTGAAGACCGTGGTCTTGCCCGCTCCGTTGGGGCCTATGATGCCCGTAATGCTCCCCTCGGCCACGTCGAAGGAGAAGGAATCCACGGCCCTTATGCCGTCGAAGTGCTTCGTGAGACCCTGGACCGAGAAAAGAGGCCCCGTTGAGGAAGTCATGGTCGCGTCCCCGTCGTTTCCGTCGTCCTTTTCTTCCACAGCGAGGAGAGCTCGCTGTAGCCCATGAGGCCCTGGGGGCGGTAGACCATGATCAGGACCAGGAGTAGCCCGTAGGCCACGAGTCGCCATATCTGAGCCACCCTGAGCGCCTCGGGCAGGGCGATGAAGACGAAGGAGGCGATCAGCGGTCCGGTGATGCTCCCCATCCCGCCGGCGATGACAGCCGCCAGGAGCTGGGTCGACTGGATGAGGGTGAACATCACCGGCTGGATGAAGGAGAGGAAGTGGGCAAGGAGCCCCCCGGAGAGCCCGCAGTAGACGGCGCTGACCACCAGGGAAAGCAGCCGGGTACGGAAGAGGCGCACGCCGGACATCTCGGCCGCAACGGGGTCCTCTCGGATCGCCACACAGGCCACGCCCCACCGGGACCGAAGGAAGTTGCGGGCGACGATCACACCGACGGCCAGGCAAAGGAGTACGATCGGGAGGGTCGTGAAACTGTCGATCCCGGGGAGGCCCCGGGCGCCGTTGGTGATATCCAGGTTCTCGAGGATGACCCTCAGCGCCTCGCCGAAACCTAGGATGGCTATGGCGAAGTAATCGCTCCTCAATTTCGCTCGCAGGGTGGGAATCCCGATGACGAGGCTCACCGCCCCCGCCGCGGCGGCGCCAACCGCCAGGGCCAGCGGAAAGGGCACGGAGTAGTAGTAGGTCAAAACGGAGGAAGCGTAGGCGCCCACGCCCACGAAGGCGGCGTGGCCGAAGGAGAACAATCCCGTAAAACCCGTGAATACGGACAGCCCCAGCACGGCTATCATGTTTATGCAGGCCAGCACGACGATGGAAAGCAGGTAGTCCACGGCTAGACCTTATCCTCGCCGTCGATGCCCATGAGACCGTTGGGCCTCCATACCAGGAAGGCTATCAGCAGCGTGAAGCTGAAGACATCCCTCAGGACGCTCGATACATAGGTGGATACGAAGGTTTCCACCATCCCCAGGATGAGCCCCCCCGCCAGCGCTCCCGGGAGGCTCCCCAGCCCCCCGATGACGGCGGCTATGTAAGCCTTGTTGGTCACCCAACCCATGGTCGGATAGACCAGGTATTTTATTCCGAGGAACACCCCAGCCACACCGGCGAAGGCCCCCGCGAGGAGGAAGACTATCGCGATGAGCCTGTCGAGGTCCACCCCCATGAGAGAGCACATGGTCATGTCGCAGACACCGGCACGAATGGCGATGCCCGTCCGGGTCCGGCCGATGAAAAGGTGCAACCCCAGGATCGCCAGGAGCGCGAAGAGGAAGGCCCCCACGTCGAGGAGGCTGACGCTGCTGCCCCAAAGGGTCACCACCTGCCTCCCGAAGAATTCCGGGAAGGCGTAGAAGCGGGATCCTATGGTGGCGTAGACCAGGTTCTCCAGGAAGACGGCGCATCCCATGGCGCTGATCATCAGGTAAAGGGACGGCGCCTTGCGCCTTCTGAGGCTCGAGTAGGCGAGCTTCTCGTTCAGCACGGCGATGATGCCCGCCCCGGCGACGCTGCCGGCCAGGACGAGACCGAAGCCCAGGTTCAGCTTCGTGGCAAGGGCGAGCCCCACGTAGGCGCCCAGCATTATTACAGCGCCGTGGGCGAAGTTGCTGAAGTTCAGCACGCTGAAGACCAGCGAATAGCCCACGGCCATCAGGGCGTAGATGCCGCCTATGGAAAGACCCGTTATCAGCGTCTGGAGGAGCACTTGCTCTTCACGCCGTCCTTTCGGCCGACTAATCGACCGAGACGTATTTCTTGACGAACTTGAAGGTCCTGTTCGCCACGTCCACCTGCTGGATGACGGCAGGTTTGTCCAGCGGGTCGTGATCCTCGGGGCTGATCGTCAGGACGCCGCTGGTCACTTTGATATCCTTGAGGTTCGCCAGGGCCCCGGCGACCTTCGCGCCATCGGTGCTCTGGGCCGTCTTTATGGCTTCCGCGATCATGATCAGTGCGTCCTGGGCCATGACCGGGTTGGGAAGGACGGGATCTTCGCCGAAGGCGGCCCTGTATTCGGCGACGAAATCCTGGATATCGGGGTCGGCGAGGTCCGTCAGGTTGACGAAGTAGCCGCCGTCGATGGCGCTCCCGCCGAGGTCGATAAGGTCGGGACTGCCCCAGTTGTCGGTGCCGAGGAGCGTGGCCTTTATGCCTATATCCCTGGCCTGCTTGGCGGCCATGGCGGCCTCCTTCTGGCTCGTGGGGATGAAGATGACGTCGGGGGCGAATTCCTTGATCTTCCCAAGCTGGGCCCGGTAGTCGAGCTCTTCGGTGCGGAAGGCTTCCTTGGCCACGATGGCGCCGCCCTTGTCGGTGAAGGCTTCCTCGAAGTACTTCGCGAGCCATTGGCCGTAGTCGGAACCGACGTCGTAGAGGATGGCGCCCTTTTCAGCCCCCAGATCGGTGATGGCGAACCGAGCCGCCACGGTTCCCTGGAAGGGGTCGATGAAGCAGGGGCGGAAAGCGAAGGGCCTGACCTTGCCGGTCTTCTGGTCAATCGTCACGTAGGGGTTCGTGGCCGTCGTGACCACCATGGGGATGCCGGCTTTCTCGAGCACCGGCGCGGTGGCGATGGAGTTGCCGCTCTGGGCGGGTCCGATGACGGCCACGACGCCGTCGGAGACGAGCCTCCTGGCGACGTTGACCGATTCCACGGCGTCGTTGCGGTTATCGTAGCGGACGAACTCGACCTTTTTTCCAAGGATCCCGCCCGCTTCGTTGATCTTCTTGACCAGTATGTCGAGGGCCCTGGCCTCGGACTGCCCCCACATGGAGGCGCCCCCCGTCAGTGAAACGCTATGCCCTATCTTTATCACATCGGCGGCGAGGGCCGAGCCGGCGAGGGCTAGCAGGAAAAGCGCTGCCAAAAGTGCTGCGGACCTTCTCATCTCTTTCTCCCTCCTTGGGATTTAACCTGGGTCCCGGCGATATCCGAACCGGGGGTCTTGCAGGCGGGTTCCATCTTCTTTGACTCGTCACTCCCCGTCGGCCACCTCCCCTGAGGCCTTGGGCAATTTCACTTTCGGGTCGGGCCCGCCGGGCGATCGCTTCCTGTCCCTGGAACCGCCGGGAAGGTCCTTCACGTGATCCTTCCAGTAGGTGCGGACGTCCCTGATGATATTGTCGATGTGCTTCGTGATGGCGGCCTCGGCGGCGTCGGGATCCCCGGCGGCGATAGCGTCATAGACCGCCTCGTGGTCCACTCCGACCCGGCTTCCCACCTTCGTTCTGATGTACTCGAAGAAGGAGGCCCCTTCACCGCTCCTGCGGATGATCTCCAGGGCCGACTGGAGGACCTTGTTGCCCGAAATACGAGCCACTTCCTCGTGGAACTCCGCATCGCTGGAGGCCATCGGCTCGCTCCTGGCCAAGAGGGCATTCTGTCTGTCCAGGATATCCCTCAAGGCCGTGACGTCCCCTTTGGTCCTAAGCCTCGCCGCAAGGGCCGCCATCTCGCGCTCGATGGCCCTCCGGGCCACCAGGATTTCCAGGAGCATCTCCTTTTCGCGGGACTTCACGGCCTCGAGAAAGGCCCCGGTGGAGACGATCTGCTCCCTTTCAGACTGGAGATTCGAAAGCCGTTCCTCCCCGGCGGGCGTGAGAAGCCGTCCCTGGAAACCGACCCTGGTGGTGAAACCCCTGCCGTCCAGTTCGCGCAGAAGACGTCCCACCGAAGCTTCGCTGAGGTCCATGCCGTTCTTCGCCAACTCCTCCCGGATCGAACCCGCCCCAAGGGGCTCCTCCGAGACGGAGAGGAGGTGAAGGACGAAATACTCCTGTTCCACATTCTCCTGTGCCATGAATCCTCCAGGAATGTACCGCTCATCATTGATGAACGGCAACGTTTTCACCAGTTTATCCCTATCTTCTGTTTTGTCAAAGGCTTTGGGATTATAAAATAATGAAGCGGCCGTAAATTGGCGGCGGTGACTACCCCGGACGCGGGGGCGCAAGGGGCGAAGGGAAAAACAAAGGGCGTAGAAGAAAAGACGAAAAGCGTAAATCGGGGGTCGGGAAAGGTGAATCGAAAGGTCTCCTTGTCGCGGGCGGATGGTTTCGCTCCTGTGACCCGCGATTTACGGTTTGCGACTCATGACTTACGGTTCACGATTCCCAATAATGACAGGCCAGGCCCTTTTCCCGTGACAGGGCGCCCCATTCCGGCACGGGCGGGATGCACTCGTCCTCGGGGGGGACCACCAGTTCCAGCAGGGCCGGCCCTTCACGGTCGAACAGCCCGGCGAGGGAGGAGGCTAGTTCTTCCTCCGAGGAGGCCCTGAAAGCCGCCAAGCCGTAGCTCTTCGCGAGGGCCATGTAGTCGACGCGACCCAGGTCGGTGGCGAAGTGAGGCATGCCGAAGCTGAAAAAGTTCGTCGCCCTTATCCACCCGAAACTTCCGTTGTTGAAGAGGATGACCTTGAGGTTCCTGCCCAGCCTGGAGAGGGTCTCCAGTTCGCCCGAGGTGAAGCCGAAGCTGCCGTCGCCGATAAAGTTCAACACCGGCGTCCCGGGGTCCACCGCGAAGGTCGCTCCGATGGCCGCCCCGAGGCCCCACCCCAGCGCTCCCATGGCGTAGTTGGTAGCGAAGTAACGCCCCGCCCTGGGGATCTTCCAGAAGGCGGCGGGGTAGACGGCGCTCATGCCCGGGTCGGCGACTATCACGGAACCTTCGGGCATGGCGTCGGTGATCATCAGCGTGGCCGACCTGGGATCGAGACAACCTTTGGAGGCTGCGGGCGACCATCGGGAGCGGCCGTCCCCGCGCTGGTTCTTTCCTCCCGCTTCCCTCACGGGCAGGGACAGGCCGCCGGCGGCTTTCAGAATCGCACCCAGCGTGCTCTTCGCATCCCCCTGGAGCAGCAGCCCCTCGCCGAAGGAATTGCCCAGGTCGCCCTCGTCGATGTTCAGATGGATAAAGCGGACACGCCCGGGTTCCTTCGGGAGCTTCCATCCGTCGGTGGCCACCGAATCGACGCTGCACCCCACGTAGAAGATCAGGTCCGCCCCTTCGATGAAGGAGTTCGAAAGGTGAGTGCTTCCCCTGGCGCCGATCACGCCGACCGAAAGGGGGTGAAGTTCGCCGATGGAACCCTTCCCGTTTATCGTCGTCGCCACGGGGAGGCCGAACCTTTCCGCGAGACGCTCGACCTCCTCCCAGGCCCTCGACGTGAGAACGCCCTGACCGCAGACCATGACTCCCCTTTCGCAGGCCGCCAGACGCCGGGCGGCCTCGGCGGTCTCTCCCCGACCCGGTAAAGGCCTCGACCCCGGGCACAGGTGGAAACTATCCTGGGCGGGCGGCAGCGTTTGACCCATCTCCTGGGCCAGCACATCCGCGGGAAGTCTTAAATGCACCGGTCCGGGACGCCCCGAAAGGGCGACGCGGAAGGCCCTGCGGAGCAGGAAGGGCACATCGCCGCCCCTGTGGGCCGTCAAGCTCTCCTTAGTGACGGGCGCGAAGAGGGAGGTCTGGTCGAAACCGGTGAGGGCGTTGCGCCTTTCCACCCCCAACGGAATATCGGTCGTCAGGACGATAAGAGGTATGGAGGATTGCAGGGCCTCGACGACGCCCGGGATCATATGGGTGGCCCCGACGCTCGGCCCCTCGCAGACACCGGGGCGCCCGCTGATACGGGCGTACCCGTCGGCCATGTACACGGCGTGACGTTCGTCGCGGGCCATGACATGGGTCACCTCGTCAAAGCTCTTCCACTCGTTGTACAGGCCCAGGGTCGTCTCCCCGGGAAGGCCGAAGACATACTCCACCCCGTAGCGATGAAGCATCTCGAGAAGGGCACGGGCAGCGTTCATCGAAATACACTCTCCTCACCTTTTTCGCGTTTGTCCCCGGGCGGAGTCCCCATGAAACCCGGGTACTTCGTCGTCTCCGTCGCCGCGGTTTCTTTAAAAGAGGCTCTTCTCCCACCGATCGGAGAAGACCGTCTCCTCCAGTTCCTTTCTCACCCTGGGGGCCGTCTCCTCTTCCCTGTCGTGGGGCGAGAGCGTGTCGGGGTCCCCCTCTTTGCCTATCACGAAGGCCGCGAGGGGTCTGAAACCCTCGGGCACGCCGAAGGCCTCCCTGACCCTGCCGCGGCTGAAACCGGCCATGACGTGGACCGACCAACCCATGGACTCGGCCTGCAGTATCAGCTGGGCCATGGCGAGGCCGCAGTCGAGGCCCGACCAGGGGTTCGGTTTTTCGTTGTACTCGAAGGCCTCCCTCATGACCTGGAAGGCCAGCAGCGGGGTGTTGCGGACCCAGGCCTCGTTCGCCTCCGTCAGGCATGCCAGGGCCCTGGAAAAGCTCTCCGGGTCGTTTCGGGTGGTAACCAGATACCTCCAAGGCTGGTTGTTGAAGCACGACGGGGCCCATCGCGCGGCCTCGAACATCGATATCAGTTCATCCTCGGACGGGACCTCCAGCCTGAAGGCCTTGGGGCTCCATCTTTTCGCCATGAGCTCCATTATGGGCCGACGCGTTTTTGCGGGCTCTCTTGACGTATGCAGGGTCATCTCTCGTGGTCCTCCTTTTAAAAGGATTTGGCCGAAATGGTTTTTGCGCTTCACTACTGAAATGATACCTGCTCATTTTAGCAAAAGGAGGACTTGCGGGTCCCGTCCTTTCGCTGAGTTATAATGATCCTGCGAAAGACCGCCATTCGATGCGGGGTGAAACCATGAAGTACGATGTGATCATCGTGGGAGCGGGGCCTTCCGGGCTCTTCGCCGCCCGGGAACTGGCGGCGGCGGGTAAAAAGGTCGCCATCCTCGACAAGGGCAAAAGGATAAACGAACGGAATTGCCCCGTCAAAGAAGGCAGAAGTGACACCTGCGTTCACTGCCGACCCTGCAACGTCACTTGCGGCTGGGGCGGGGCGGGCGCCTTCAGCGATGGGAAGCTGACCCTCACTCCCGAGTTCGGCGGGAACTTGGAACAATACATCGGGCGGGGGGAATTGCTCGAACTCATAACCTCCGTGGACGATATCTTCGTGAAGCATGGAGCCAGCCGGGAGGTTTTCTCCCCCGATCCAGCCTTCGCGAGGGACATCTCCATCAAGGCGAACACCGTCGGCCTCAGGATCATCGCCGCGCGGATAAGGCATATGGGAACGGACCGCTCCAAGGAGATCCTCCAGAGCATGTACCTGGAGCTATCGCCCTCCTGTGACGTAAGGATGGAAACGCCGGTCGATTCGGTCGTCGTCAGGGGCGGAAGAGCCGCCGGCGTGAGCCTCGCCGACGGGAGCGTCCTGGAGGCCGAAGCGGTGCTGCTCGCTCCCGGCCGCGAGGGCTCCCTCTGGATGGAAAAAACCGTGGCATCCCTCGGCCTGGAGATACGGTCCCTCCCGGTGGATATCGGCGTCAGGGTCGAGATCCCGGCGGGGATAGCCGAAGCCGTCACCGACCAGTTCTATGAAGTGAAGGCCCTCCTGGACACCCCCACCTTCGACGACCAGGTCAGGACCTTCTGCATGTGCCCCCACGGGGAGGTCACCACCGAGTACATGGAGCAGTACGACATCATGACCGTGAACGGGCACAGCAACCGCGACGGCGAAGGGCGCACGGGCAACACCAACTTCGCCATCCTCGTGAGCACCGATTTCACCGAACCCTTCAAAGACCCAAATGGGTATGGCAGCCACATAGCCAGGCTCGCCAATATGTTGGGAGGCGGGGTCTTGGTTCAACGCCTGGGCGACCTCAAACAGGGGAGGAGGTCCACCCCCGGCCGAATCGCCAGGGGCCTGGTGAAACCCACCCTGAAGAACGCCGAGCCCGGCGACATCTCCTTCGCCCTCCCCTACAGGCATCTCAAGGGGATACTGGAGATGATCCAGGCCCTGGACGTGATAATGCCGGGGATCAACGGGAAGCACACCCTCCTCTACGGGGTGGAAGTGAAGTTTTACAGCCTGAAGCTCGCCCTCGACCGAGACCTGATGACCAGCGTGCCGGGCCTCTTCGCCTCCGGTGACGGCGCCGGCGTGACCAGGGGGGTCATACAGGCTTCGGCCAGCGGCATCGTGGCGGCGAGGGGAATATTGAAGCACCGTAAATCATAACTCGCCTGCGAGGAGGTTACCCCATGAAAACCATTGGACTGATCGGCGGCCTGACCTGGGAATCCACCATCGAGTACTACCGCATCATCAACGAGGAGATCGCCCGGAGGCTCGGCGGCGTTCATTCCGCCCGCATCCTGATGCACAGCTTCGACTTCCAGGATATCGACACCCTCATGCTGGCGGGGCGATGGGAGGAGATCGGGGCCAAGGCGGCCGAAGCCGGCCTGGGGCTGGAAAGCCTTGGCGCGGACTTCCTCCTGATCTGCTCCAACACGATCCACAAGGTGGCCGAGGCCGTCGCGGCAACGGCGTCGGTCCCTCTCATCCACTTGGCCGATGTGACCGCCAAGGCCGTCAAGGAAAAGGGCGTTGGCACGGTGGGCCTTTTGGGCACGATCTTCACGATGGAGCACGATTTTTACAAGGGTCGCCTGGCCGACCGGCATGGCCTGAAGGTCCTGATACCCGAAAGGGATGACAGGGACTTCGTAAACAGGGTGATCGACGAGGAGCTCTCCCTGGGAGTATTGAAGGAGACTTCGAAGGCGCGCTTCCTCCGGATCATCGACGACCTGGCCGACCGGGGCGCCGGCGGGGTCATCCTGGGCTGCACCGAGATCCCCCTGTTAATACAGCAATCCGACACGCCCGTCGCCGTCTTCGACACGACGCGCCTCCACTCCCTGGCGGCGGTCGATGAGGCGCTGGGAGGGGAAGGCTCGACGGGGGCCGGGATGAGGAAGGACCTTTGAAAACGGCGAAATAAAAGGAAACCAGCCAAAAAACCGTAATATTCGCCCCCCAGAGGGGAAATTACTGACCTATACTGACTAATATATTTGACCTTTATTGACGAAGTTTGATATCCTTCCTTTAGTCAAGAAAAAGGAGGGGGTTTTTCATGAGACAACTGATTCCGTTTAGCAGGGGAATGGGCATATTCGACGAAATGGACGATCTTTTCAGGGGTTTCTCCGACGCCATAAGGCCTATGACGCGAAGATACGTCCCCGTCGACATGTACGAGGAGAACGATGAGGTCGTCGTCAATATCGATGCACCCGGTTTCGACCCGTCCCAGATAGAAATCAAGACTTACTCCGACAGGGTGGACATCAGCTCCAAGGCCGAGGAGAAAGCCGAAGAAGAAGACGGCAAGACGTGGTACATGAGAAGGGGCGGCAGGTCCATGAACCTCTGCGTGACCCTTCCCACCGAGGTCGATCCCGAAAAAGCCCAGGCCAATTTCAAAAATGGGGTTATCTCCCTGAGGCTCCCCAAGAGTAAAGCGGTTCAGGGGCGCGTCCTGGAACTAAAGCAGGAATAAGTTCGATCTCTTCAGTCTGATCGCTCCTTCCGGAGATCGAGGCATTGGGGCGGCGGCCGACCCCGCCGCCCTTTTTTCGATGGGCGCTCCAGGGGAGTGCCGACGATAAAATGAAACCCCTTTCAAAGGAGGCCCTGTGATGCCCGAGAAAGAATCCTTCCAGTTCCAGGCCGAGGCCAGGCAACTCCTTGACCTGATGATCCACTCCGTCTACTCAAACCGTGATATCTTCCTCAGGGAACTCGTATCCAACGCTTCCGACGCGCTGGATAAACTGCGCTTCGAGGCCCTGACCGATGAAAAACTCGCCCCCCTCGCAGAGGATCCGCGTATTCTCGTCGAGGCCGACCCCGAAGCTCGGACGCTGACGATCTCCGACAATGGCATCGGCATGAGCCGGGCCGAATTGGTGGATTTCATAGGGACCATCGCCCGGTCGGGGACGAAGGAGTATCTGTCCGTCCTCAGGGATAAAGGGCCGGGTTCCTTCCCGGAGGATCTGATCGGCCAGTTCGGCATAGGCTTCTACTCTTCCTTTATGGTGGCCTCCAGGGTCAGTCTGGTGACGCGCCGGGCGGGTGAGGCCGCGGCCTGGAAGTGGGAGTCTCCCGGCGATGGCGGCTACACCCTCGAGGAAGCCACTCGCGATGCCCAGGGAACTTCCGTGACGCTTTTCCTGAAAAAGGACGACGAGGACGAAACCTCCAGGGATTATTCCGACCCCTCCGTGATAAAGGACATTATCAGGCGGTACAGCGACTTCGTGGCCTGGCCGATAAGGATGAAGGCTGAAGACGGCTCCCTGGAGACCCTCAACTCCATGAAGGCCCTCTGGACCAGGCCGGAGGAAGAGGTCACCGAGGAGGAATACGACGAATTTTACAGGCATCTCAGTCACGACTGGAACAAGCCTTCGAGGAGGATCTTCTTCAAGGCCGAAGGCGGGATGGAGTTCAGGGCGCTGCTGTACATCCCCTCGCGGGCTCCGCTGGATATCTTCATAAGGGACCTCTTCAGGGGAATCCAGCTCTACATCCGCCGGGTCTTCATTATGGACGACTGCCGGGAACTGGTTCCCGAATACCTACGCTTCCTCAAGGGCCTCGTCGATTCCGAGGACCTCCCCCTCAATATCTCCAGGGAGATGCTTCAACAAAGCCGCCAGGTGGAGACCATAAAAAAGAGCGTAGCGAGAAAGGTCCTCGACAGCCTCTCCGGGATGCTCAAGGAGGACAGGAGCGCTTACCTCTCCTTCTGGAAGAACTTCGGTAAGGTCCTCAAGGAAGGGATATTTTCCGACGGAAGAAACCGTTCCAGGATCCTCGACGTTTCCCTTTTCGACACCACCTCTCCCGACGGCCCCGTGACGCTCGAGGAGTACCTGGCCAGGATGCCCGAAGGCCAGGAGGAGATCTACTACGTCACGGCGCCGAGCCTGACGGTGGGCAAAAGCGCCCCTCACCTTGAGGCCTTCAAGGAAAAGGGATACGAGGTGATCATCCTCAGCGACCCCGTGGACGAAATATGGTCCCCGGCGGTCGATGAATACAAGGGCAAGAAGTTCGCCTCCCTTTTGAGAGGGACCGCCGAACTCCCATCAGCGGACGGACCGGAAGAAAAGGGCGGGGAGGCTTCACGGGAAGAAATGGAAACCCTCCTGGGAGATCTGGGCAAAACCCTCTCCGAGGAGGTGAAGGAAGTGAGGGTCTCCTCACGGCTCAAGACATCGCCGTCGTGCCTGGTCGGTGACGACCTTGACCTGACACCCCAGTTGGAGGCCTTCCTTAGGGCGGCGGGACAGGAAGTCCCCAGGGTGAAAAGGAGCCTGGAGATAAACCCCTCCCACCCCTTGGTCAAAAAACTGAAAAGCATCCATGAGGGCGACCCTTCCGATCCCAGGATAGCGAGGTACGCCAGGGTCCTCTTCGGCCTGGCGACCCTCTCCGAGGGCGGAAGCCTGGACGACCCGTCGGCCTTCAGTCGCGAGGTCGCCGAACTGCTGTCGGAGCCGGTATAATTGACGGACCGAGCGACCGGCATTGAAATCACCATTTCAAGGGGAGGTGGACTGGGTGTCCAGGGCGTTCGTCGATGAGGACAGCGAGGTTCACCTTAACCGCGAGAGACTCGAGCGTGAGAGGGAGCTCCGCGACTGGTTGGCCATCCAGGAGAAGAAACTGGCCTTCCTGGTGTCGGACCCCAAGGCCGAGGCGATGGACCAGGATCTGAGGAATCAGTGGCTGCGCGAGACCCGGGAAGATATCGAGCGTACCCGCAAACTGCTGGAGGAGCTCACCCTCGTCGACGGGAAGCCTTCCTCCACCCGGGGCGGCGCTTGATGCTTTTTATCGTCCGCCTCGCACGGCTGGCCCTGCCCGCCGTGATTGCGCTGCTGGCTTACCGGGCCTTATCGGACCTCTACCGCCGATGGATGGCCCAGGAGGGCCGTCGCGGCGAAGGGCGGTATCACTCCTACTCCCCCCCTCCCGCCGGAAGGAGGGCCGCCAGGGATCCCTACGAGGTCCTGGGCTGCGCACCCGGCGACGGCGACGAGAAGATCAGGAAGGCCTACCGGAAATTGGTCGCGAAGTATCACCCCGATAAGTTCATCGGCCTCGACCTGGACAAGGAGTTCGTCGACCTGGCAGCCAGGAGGTTCCAGGAGATCCAGGAGGCCTACGAGCGTATCCGACGGTCCCGGGGATTCGCCTGAGGATACCCTTTTTGAGAGAGGAGTGTTGGCGGCAATGACGAAAAAACTTCTGACGATCATGGCGGTGCTCCTGGCGACGGCCCTCGTGGTCGGCCGGGGCGACGCTTCGCCGGCGGAGTGGGAACTCAGGGCGACCCCGGAGGCCCTGGCCGAAATGGCCGAGATGGGGAGCGTTTTGACCCTGGCTCCCGAAACCCTTTCCGGAGGTTGATCGAAAGTGGTGGTCGCCACGGTGCGTGGCGGCGCTCCGGAAAACACGGAAGGCTTCAAGCCCGTCGAGGGCGAGGGGTTCCTGCTCTGGGTGGACCCTTCTCTTCGCTTCAGGGGCGAGGGCATCGACCTCGCCGTGGGTTACGCGGGCAGCAGGAAGGTGGTCTATGCCACGAACTATATTCCCAGGTGAGCGGGAGGGTGATCCATGGCCGGTAAAAAGTCCAGGAAGATCCCCGTCGACGGAACGGCCGAAAGGGTTCCGAACTTCGTGCTGGGAGACCTCCTGAGGGAGCACGGGCTTCTTGGATCGGAGGGCGGATCCACGGCAAGGCCGCGGGAGGCGCCCAAGGCGGCCCCTCCCCGTGAAGGTGGAGCCCCCGATCTCCCCCGCGCGGGCAAGATCGTCCTGAGGGTCCAGCGGAAGGGAAGAGGGGGCAAAACCGTGACGCTCCTATCCACCCCCGACGGCGGGCTTTCACCCGCCGCGCTGGATCAGCTCGCAAAGGACCTCCGCAAGGCCCTGGGCTGCGGGACCAGGGTCGAGGATGAATCCGTGGTCATCCAGGGAGACAACGCCGAACGGACCGAGAAGTGGCTCCTCGAGAGGGGAGCCGGGAGGGTCGTCAGGGGTTCCTGATCATCGACGGCCGGAGAAGGCTCCATCGGCCGTATTTCCCGCGGCGAAGGCCGCGATCGCCTCTTCCTGCAGCCTCAGTATGAAAACCTCATCGTGCTTCAGCGCCCCGATCCTGTCATAGAACTCGAGCGCCCGGGCGTTATCCTTCATGCACCACCACTCGAACCTTCCGCAATTCCTCTCGAGGGCAAGCTTTGCCAGCCATCGTAGCAGCGCCGTCCCAAGGCCCTTGCCGCGCCACATGGGGCTGATGTACAGGTCGTCCAGGTGAAGCCCCCTCTTGCCCAGCACGGTGGAGAAGGTCTGGTAAAAGACGGCGAAACCTACGGGATCTCCATCAACCGACGCCAGGACGGTCTCGGCCGCCGGCGCGTCGCCGAAGAGCGTCTCCAGGAGCCCCTCCTCGGTGGCGGTCACCCTGTGTCCTATTCCCTCGTATTCCGCCAGTTCTACGATGAACCGCAGGATCACCGGCACATCCTCCGGCATCCCCTTCCTGATGGCGAAACGCTTCAACGGATCGCCCTTTCCCTCCAAGGGCCCTACCCCCCATCGTTAAAGGGTCGCGGACACTCCCGCCTCAAAAAACCATCATCGGTTCCGATCCGCGTACCATTCCCGCAGCCGGGAGATCTGCCCGGGGACGTTCTCCCTCCGGGCCTCACCCTCGAAGCTCATCAGCGCCGCCACCTTGCCCAGGTGATAGAGGTTGCGGCTGACGGGGAAGAAGGGCCCCCGGTAGACGATGAAGTCGTCGTAGAGGACCCATTCCAGGATGCCCGGGTCGAGCCGTTCCTCGGCGTTAAGGGTAGGTCCCGGGCCGTACTTCAGCATCAGGGAAGCTCCCCGCTCGTTTCCGATGAAGGCGAAGGAGTCGCCCTCGGCCTTCAGGGCCACCAACAAAACGCCCCCCTTCCCGTCCACGAAGATATCGTGGAAACCCCAGAAGGGGGGGTCGAAAACGAGGATCCTCTTTCCTTTCAACCCTTCGAAGTACTCATCCAGCCGCGGGGCCCTCTCGTCCATATCGCCGGTGGTGAAGGGCAGCTTTTTCCTGCCCAGGAGGCGGCCCAACAGACTCAGGGGGTCCATGGCGTCAATCGGCCAGAAAATCGGCGAGTTTGCCTGACAGTTCGTCCCAGGTCATTGGAAAGGTCATCACCGAGGCCAGTTTTATGCTATTCTGCTTTTTCTTGTTGAGGCCCCCCATGAGGCCCTCCTTGGCCTGGTCGGTCGTGAAGATGCTGTACCTGCGGTTTCCCCTGGGTTTGGTGATATCCACCAGGATCCACCGGAAGGATTCGGCGGCCATGGCGCTCCGGGCGGTGTTGAGCTGAAGCAGTTCCACCTCCGAACCCGAGCCGCTCTGGTCGCCTATTTCGATTACCCGTGGTTTCGCCCCCATGTACATCTTGAGGTTGAAGAAGATCGACCTGGTCCGCCCCTCCTTGCCAAGGAAAACACCTAGGTCGAAGCCGAAGTCGGGCAGCAGGAAGAATTCGTCGATCCTGCTCTCTTGCTGCAGTGCCGAGAGCACTTCGAGCACCTCATGCAGAAAACCCGATCGGAAACTCTCCTCCGGGCGGGAACCCTTCTGGATTTCGGGTTCAAGGCTGTGTGCCGCCAAGGCGATCAGTCCCTTCCATTTCAGACACTCCCCCCGCACTTGTCCTAGGGAGGGGGAGCGTACAAGTGCATCTGATTATAACCCAAGGAGCCTGAAAACAGGAAAAACCCGCCCCTTCCCCCTCCATGGACTATACTTGTTGGTCAGGTAGATCACGAAAAAATGCGAGCCGCGAGGAGGTACTCCCCCATGCGTTTTTCCAGGATTTTCATCCCCACCGCCAGGGAGGCCCAGAAGGGATTGATCGACCGGTCGGTGGCGTGGCTGAGCCGGGCCGGCTACGTCTCCGCCGACGCCGAGGCCGGCGACCTGGACCTGCTCCCCCTGGGTTTCATGCTCTGGGAAAGGATAGCCTTCACTTTCCGGGATCTGGTCCGGGAGAAGGGCGTCCAGGTGGTCGATTTCAAGGAAATGGCGGAGGATTCCCTTTCGATCTCCAGGAAGGCCGTCAAGAGCTACCGGCAACTCCCCCTTTCCTTCGCGGAAATTGGCACCAGGAGGATCGACGCCTGCGGCTTCGCGGCTGATGCGGACGAGGCGACCCTCTGCCGCGACGGGTTTCTCGATATGGCCCGGCAGATCTCCCGCGAGGGGGGCCTGACCCCCCGCAACGGGCGGACCATCGAGGAGACGAGGCACTATGTGGCGTTGGCGGCCGAAAGGGGTTCGTGGCGCTCCAAGGAGGGGTTCCTCTGCCCTTCCTGCGACTGGTGCGGCGACGACGCTGCGCCGTCGAGCCCCGCTGTCGGACCTTCCGGCGGGGAAGCACCCCTCAGGGAGGTCGAAACC
>Ga0255347_1003746_pt1 | contig 19361 bp, 14 predicted proteins | sample wastewater_treat_2_FD_192479 | JGI IMG/M metagenome (GOLD analysis project Ga0255347, IMG submission 192479) | Wastewater microbial communities from Lulu Island WWTP, Vancouver, Canada - plant24 | ecosystem: Engineered > WWTP > Wastewater > Unclassified | place: Canada: Vancouver, British...
GATTGTATACCTTATCGCCGGGCTGAAGGGCGGAAGTGCAAAGTCTTTATTCCGGGATATCCGTGAACTTGCAAAACTTCCTGTGACTATAGGAATTTCTCCGCTTTATTCTGTGCCGGGAATTAATTACTTTGATGAAGTTGCGCCGGATGACAGAGAATTTCTGAGGGGAAGTGTGTTGTATAAGTTTTTTAATGATTCGCGAGAAGATGTTGCCTCCGCGATGAAATGCGCGAGAATGATAAACAGAATTCGGGCGATGAAAAACTCTGATGAAGATTATGATAATATCAATTATTACAGAAAATCTGCAGAAAGAAAAAAGTGGTATCGCAAAACAAAATTCGGCTGGATAGACAGTTTTGAATTTGATGCTGATATAAATAATATTGAAGTTTTGAAAAACGATGGAACTTTTATAAAGTTGTAATTAAAGAAAATTAGTTAGTTAATTCAGTGTTATATTGAACCGAGAGAGGATTTTTGAATATTGTAGCTAAATACGCCGTTCTTCAGGCTGTATCCATTCTTCCCTTTATATCAGGTTATTATTTCAGATGCCGGATTAAGTCGTACGAGCAATTCAGGCGAAAGATTATTCTTTTTAATCTTGTATTTCTCGAACCTGTAGTAATTTTTTATTCTATTTGGGGAATTGATATAGATAAAACAGCTCTATGGATTTTTTCAGCGGCTTTTTTTATAGCTCTATGCGGTTATATATTCGGAAAAATATTTGTAAGAATACTCAGACTTAAAGGAGATGATTCTTTTGCCTTTGTTCTGACTTCGGTCATGTCTAATACAGGATTTACGATGGGAGGCTTTGTATGTTTTTTGACAGCAGGTGAAAAAGCTTTGGCATATTCTTATTTCTGCTCGCTGGGTCTTGCCTGCCTGATTTATTTTCTCATATTTCCGCTTTGTTATGTCCGTGAGCGCAGTGAAAAACTTAAATTATCTGTATTTTTACGCGGAATATTGAGAATAAACAATTTTCCAATAATAGGTTTTCTTGCAGGTGCAACAGTACGGCATTATTTTGCCCGTCCGCAAATCAATATTCCATTGCTTGATATTATGGTTTGTATCCTTGTTGCAGGTTATTTTTGTTCTCTCGGAATGGTTTTTGAGTTCAAAAGAGGAAGTGCTGAAAAATATATTCATGCATCGGAATTTATAATAAAATTTATACTTGTCCCGACTGCGTTAATCTCTGCGATTTTATTTGTCGGAATCGGTGGATATGCCGGCTATGTTATAATGATCGAATCTTTAATGCCGTGTGCGGTATTTTCAGTTGTGACTCTTGTTCTTTATAATATCAGTCCCGAGTTGTCAGGCCGTATATTTGCTATTAACACAGCCGCTTTTTTTATTTTTATACTTCCATTAATTTTAATATTTTCAAAAAAAGCGGCATGTCTGTTCGGATTATGATTGAAGGGCTTTTTCCCTGATTAGTTTTCCTTTGGTATGAAGCGTTTCGATGCGGTTCATGATTTCATCAACCTGATGCTGGCGCATTTCATCTTTGTCTTTTGCTTCAGGATGTTTTTCCGAGATTTCCTTAACAAAATCGGATGTCTTGGTTACTTCTCCGATACTGAATATTATAACATCTTCTTCATAAGCTTCTTTTGTCATGTCTTCATGTTCCTGAGGTATCATATTATTTCCGTTTATTGAGCAGCAGCAGAAATAATCAAAGATACTGAGATATGCCATGGTTTCTTTCATGCCTTTCATGGAATCGGCATCCCAGTCACGTCTTCTCGTACCTGCAGGGTAGAGAACGAAAATATTACCTTTATTTTTTAATTCCATGATGTGCTTTGTTGCTCTGAGATTAATCTTTTTAGCAAGATCAAATTCTTCACCGGAAATTTTCGAAAGACCTCTGATTGGAAATATCACAACACGGGTGAACATTTCTGCAAAAAGTTTTACAACAGGATTTTGGTTTAATTTAACACCGGCTATGAAAATTAATTTTTCAAAAACTGACTCCATGCGTTTTTCAGGGTGATCCTTAAAGCGGATAAACATGCTGGGCACATCCATGTTTGATACATGTTCGGAAAATATAATGCATGATTTTCCTTCGTCTGCCAGTTTTTCCAATTTTAAAATATTTTCATATCCCGCTACGTCACTTCCTGGAAGATGTCCCGCTCTCATGAGTTCTGCGAGAAGTTCTCTATTATTTTTGATAGCAGGCTGATATACATTGTCCGGAGAAATGGTATTGTTCTCATTCATTTGAGAGTTCATCATCATTTTGGGAATAGACTGAAGAAAATAATCTGTTTTGTTTTTAACGGAAGACATAAAACCCCACCATCTGAATCTGCAAAGTATTTCACTTGAGCTTGCAGTGCTGAATAAAATAAATATTTCTTTAATTAGGTCAAATTAAAAAAAACAAACCGGCATTTAAAGCCGGTTTTGCTGTTTTCACTCGAGAGATTTAAGCCAGTTCATTTCGGCTTTCAAGTGATTCTCAATGTAAGTATACATGTGCATTAGAGAAGATTCTTTGTTTTTGCTTTCTTTTTCAATTTTAGTTTTCATGGAATTGAGTTTATCCTTGATAAGCTCTTTTCTGTCTTCAAGAAAAAGACTTCTCTGCTCATCGCTAAGTGAAGATATGAACATGAGAACAATATCTATGTCAAAATGCATCAAGTTGCGGTCGAAGTACTGCTTAACGAGTTTCTTGTAATGCTTTTTGCCTTCAGGCAGAATTGAGTATACGTATCTTTCAGGATTTCCGCCGTCTTTTTCTGTTCCTATACGTTTAATCCAGCCGTTCTCAACAGCCTTTTTGATTGCATAGTAGATAGATCCGAACTTGATGTCCACGTAGTCTTCAAGTCTTTCTACGATTTTTTTCTTAATGTCATAACCGTAAAGATTGCCCTCAGTAAGAAGACCTAGGATTGTGATTTCTATTTTCATATTGCCTCCTAAATAATAGAAATGATTTTGTATGATTGCATTTGAATTATACAGCTTGTATTCAAGATAATACAAAACGGTAAAATTTCAATATAAAATTTACATAATAAATATTAAGATTTGCTTCCTCCAAAACCCGAAAAAACAGAAAGAGCTTTTTTGATCAATTCTTCTGTGGAAGAGGATGAGTTAGCTTCAAGTAATTTTGAGACGGTTGTGCTGACATTTTTTTCATCATAACCGAGAGAAATTAGAGCTTCGATTGCATCATTTTTTTCTGTTTTTATTTCAGACGATATATGGTCTTTAAAAATGTTTTTCTTCCGTGATAATTCAAATATAATTTTTTCAGCTTTGGCTTTACCTATTCCCGGTATTCTTGTCAAAATCTCGGTGTTTGAATTATTTATCGCATCAGCAAATCTATCTATATCCAATCCTGATAAAATTGAAATTGCCATTGAAGGCCCGATTCCGTTAACTTTTAAAAGTATTTCAAATATCTTCTTTTCACTTTCAGTAAAAAAACCGAAAAGTTTAAGCTGATCTTCTCTGTGGTAAGTATGCACATGAATAAAAACTTCCTCTGAAACTGAAAGTTTTTCCGATGTTGAAAAAGGAATAGTCAGAGTGTATCCAACTCCTTTAACATCAATAAGAACCTCGGAAGGCTTCAGCAGAACCACTATGCCCTTGAGAAAACCAATCATAGACCAACACTATTTTACTGCCTTTATTTTTCAAGCATTTATTGATATAAGACAAATAAGTAAAATGAAATAGTATAGAAATGTTAACCGCCTAAAAGCATTATTGGTTCCGCAAAAGAATAAATAATTGAAAATGTTATAATTTTTTGTAAAAATGTTGTGGAATTATTTCATTACTTTATTTCATTTGAACCTTGTAGATAACGTTTGCGCCTTTGTAGTGAAAAAATGAAAACTGGAGATGATAATGGAAATAAATGAATATATGAAAGGTATCAGAAAGGAGCTTTCCGTTTCAGCTTCTGATATGGAGAAGATAGCAAATGATTTCATCGCCGAAATGAGATCTGGTCTGGAAGGCAGAACTAGTTCTCTGAAAATGCTTCCTTCGTATATCGGCAAGCCTACAGGAAAAGAAAAAGGTTCTGTTGTTGCGATTGATTTCGGCGGGACTAATGTAAGAATACTACAAGCAGATCTTGACGGATCCGGGAAAATAACTGTCAATGCAAAAAACAAATTTCCGCTTGTAGATCCTGATGGGAAATATAATTATACAGCGAAAGAAGCTACTGGCGAACAGCTTTTTGATTACATTGCAGAACATGTCAGTGAAATATCTATAAAAGGTGTTGAAAATTCATTAGGACATACTTTTTCGTTTCCGTGCAAACAAAACGGAATCAATAGTGCCGAGCTCATATATTGGACGAAAGAAATTAAAACAAGCGGTGTCGAGGGGCATGATGTTTCGCAAATTTTAGAAGGTTCTTTAAAAAGAAAAAAAATAGAGAATGTGACACCAAAAGCTGTAATAAATGACACAGTCGGAACACTTCTCGCAGCCGCTTATTCTAATACTGATGTTGATATGGCTGCAATTTGCGGAACTGGTCACAATGCGTGTTATTTGGAACCTAACCATCCGTTAACCGGAAAACCAATGATAGTAAATATTGAGTCAGGTAATTTCAACAAAGTTCCTCAATCCAGATTTGATGCTAAAATTGATGCAGCAAGTGAAAGACCTGGTTTGCAGAAGCTCGAGAAAATGATTTCAGGATATTATCTCGGAGAAATTATCAGAGTAATTCTAGAGCAAATGATGAAAGATGGGGTTCTTCCTGAGAGTTCGGAAATAACAAAAAAAGATGTTATATACGGTGCAGATATTGATAACATAATTGCAGACTCAGCTGATTTTGGTGCAACTGCAAAAGTGATGAAAGATAAACTAGGGCTGGCGTCAATGACTCGTGATCAGCTTTTTTCTGTTAAAGAAATTGTTGATTTGGTTTCTGTCAGATCCGCCAGACTTGTAGCGGCTATATTTGTAGGTATCGTATATCATATTGATCAGAAAATTGAAAGAAAGCATGTAATTGCAATCGATGGTTCGTTGTATGAAAAAATTCCGAATTACGATGTAAATATTCAGGTGGCGATGGATGAATTGTTCCGGGAGAAATCAGGCAAGGTTTCTACTATCCTTGCTAAGGATGGTTCAGGTATAGGGGCGGCGATTGCAGCGGCAACTGCTTAGTCTTTTTTTATTCGTGAAGTGAATTGTTACAGGCTGAAAGTGATTTTTCAGCCTGTTTTTAATTTTATGCTTCCATGGTATGATAGATTTATAAAATTATCATTAAAATATGTTTGAAGTTCGAAATCAATATGATAGTTATCTGTTTGAGATTCAAAATTATTATTGGAATGAATTTTTTCGATGACAATCTCCACTAAATATTTGATTCCCCATTCAAGAACAGAGGATACTGATACTTTATAGAGCCTCCTGTAATCTATACAAGACTCATATAGCGACTCCTGAATATTCACATGGATTAGTTTCCATTCTTTTTCTATGCCATTTTTATTCTGATATCTAACCGGCTCAAAGATGCTTGGTTTCGTTTTTTGTTGGATTTTTATTTTAATGCATTCTTGAAGAATGCAGCTGATTAGCTTTTTTATATGGATTTTGTGATTTTTAGATGCATAACTTATTTTAGTGTAAGATTCCAAAGAAATATTGCAGGTGGTTTCAATCATGCCGGCCTCCTTTAGTCATAACGAGAGCGGCATGATTAATTTTATAAAATTGCGATTATTTCTATTGAATACATATTTTTTTCGCCACATGAGATGCTTCTACAGCATCTTTGCTATAGTAGGCTCCGATTGATTCGGCATATTCTTCTGTTACTACTGCTCCTCCCACCATTAGTTTGTAAGGAAGTTTTTTGGCAGAAATGAGTTCCGACATAGCTTTCATTTCAGGCATTGTTGTAGTAAGAAGAGAACTTAGACAAATGATATCCGCTTTGACCTCTGCAGCTTTTTCTAAAATAATTTCATTGTCGATGTCTTTGCCCATGTCATATACGTTAAAGCCGTGATTTTCAAGCATCATAGCTACAATGTTTTTGCCGATATCATGAATATCTCCCTTAACCGTGCAGATTACTACGGATTTAGCAGCTTTGGAAGATTCCTGTTTCATCACAGGTTTTAATACGCTAAATCCCTGCTTCATTGCATTTGCGGAAGATATCATCTGCGGAAGGAAATATTCACCTTTCTCGTAAAGATCTCCGACAACATTGAGTCCGGTGATCAGCGCATTATCCATTATTGATTCCGGATCAAATTCTTTTAAAGCTGATTCGATTTCTTTGCAGATCGAATCGGAATCCCCTTCAATTACAAGCATTTTGATGCGTTCCAGAATACTGAGTTCAGACTTCGCAGATTCAGCCGATATTGTTTTTGTTGTAGATGATTTGAAATGTTCGATATATTTCACGGCATTTATATCTTTGCCGTAAATGAAGTCTTTAGCGAGATTTTCTTCGAGTGTATTATTGTCGATGATCTCAAATGCTTTCGTATTTACTATACCGAATTTCAGTCCGCGCTTAAACCCTTCTTTTATAAACGCATTGTTGATATGTTTTCTTTCGGGCAGTCCGAAAGAAATATTGCTGATGCCGAGACTTGTTTTAATTCCCTGTTTTGTAAAATGTTCGATTACTTTTAATGTTTCAACTGCAGATCCGGGTTCAGCACTTTCTGCAAGCATCAACGGGTCAATAATTATACGTTCTTTGTCGATGTCGTCGTCAAGAAGCATCTGAACGAGTTTGTCGCCGATTTCTATTCTTTTTGCTGCATTTCTGTGTACACCTGTTTCGTCAATGCAAAGTCCAACGATAAAAGAATGAAAGCGTTTTACAATTGGAATTATTTCGTTATATTTATCCTTTCTTGCATTGATTGAGTTAATGAGTGCAATCCCGGGATAATTTTTAAGTGCCGATATCAGAACCTCGCCGTTTTCTGAATCAATCATCAGCGGAGTTTTGACCAGCGTTGTCAGAATATTTACTGAATTTTTCATAGCGGCAATTTCATCAATGCCGGGAGTTCCTACATTTATATCAAGAACATCAGCTCCTTCTTCCTGTTGTGCTTTTGCTTCTGAGCGCAAGAACTGTGTTGAATTTATTTTCAGATCTGCGGCGAATGCTTTTCTCGCTGTCGGATTTAATCTTTCACCAACCTTTATGAAATCAGCGGATTGAATGTCTAGTGAAGAGTATCTGCTGGTGGCATAGTGGAAACTATTTTTATACTCAAAAGGTTTTTGCTCAATGGAACTTGTGCAGTCTTTTACAGCTTTGATATGATCAGGATTTGTTCCGCAGCATCCTCCGATAATTTTAACTCCGAGTTCGGCAAGTTCGGAAGCCAATTCTCCGAATTTTTCCGGAGTCATCGGGTATGTTGTTTTACCTTCCACTACAATCGGAAGGCCTGCGTTTGCCCACACTGCGACGGGGACTCCGAGCTTGATGATTTTTGAAAAATTATCTGACAGAATTGAGTAAATTATATCCGGCCCAAGTCCGCAATTTGCTCCGACTACGTCAGCTCCGTATTGAGCAAGTGTAGCGAACGCGGTTATAATATCTGTTCCGCCATGTGTCTTCCCGTCTTCTTTAAAAGTAACGCTCGTAATTACCGGAAGCGAGCAGTTTTCTTTTGCGGCCATAAGTGCAATTCTGGCTTCATTTATGTCATTCATCGTTTCGATTGCGATTAAATCAGCACCGCCTTCTTCAAGTCCGATTATCTGCTCGCGGAATGATTCGTAAACTTCGTCAAAAGTAAGTTTTCCGACAGGCTCAATAAGTCCGCCGGCAGGTCCTACAGATCCTGCAACAAGAGCTTTGTCTTTTGCCGCGTTCCTTGCGCATTCGGCAGCCTTTCTGTTGAGTTCCCGGCATCTATCGGAAAGTGAATATTCTGCGAGTTTGAGCTTGCTTCCGCCGAATGAGTTGGTTTCGATAATATCTGCGCCGGCAGAAATGTAAAGATTATGAATTTCTGTTACAATATCTCCGTTATCGGCATTCAAAAGTTCGAAACAGCCTTTATATGTAGGAATTCTCTGCATCAGCAACGATCCCATTCCGCCGTCAAGTACGGCTGCTCTGTTGCGTTTTAAGAGATCGATGAATGTCATATTTACCTCGTTTTTTAGAAAGGGAAATGGAAAAATAAAGGCTTAATTTTGCAATAAAATATTCTTTACATTCGGACTATTTTTTTTAAGGTAAAGCGTTTTTTTGTCATTTTTTTGTGTAGATTTTTATTATAAATCTACACTACATTTTGGCGGAGTTAATAATACTTTCAGCTGTATGTAAAGCTTTTTTGCGAAGGAGATTTTCTTGAATTATATCAATAAATTTTGTCTCGTTATTTTACTTTTTATTTGTGCGTGCGGCGGAGAGGTTCTTGATGATGCCCAGAATTTTGTTCCCAATGAATCTCCTGTAATAACAAGTATAATTTTTGAACCGTCTGATCCAACTTTGACGAATTATGAAGAAAATCTCATTCCGGATATACCTTTCATTATTAAGGCAAGTGCCTATGACCCGGAGAATGAAGGTCTTGTATATACTTTTACATCCGATCATGGAAGTTTCGCAGGCCAAAAAGAATCGGATGGTGAAGTTGAGGTTGTTTTTGTAACAGGCCGTATGAAATCGGGAGACCCGGTTAACGTAAAACTAACTGTTTCAGATCCGACTAGAAGAAATAATGAAGCTGTGGAAGAACTATATATAGGAAAAGCAAAGCCTAAAGCAAATATTTCCATTGTGAACGGAGGTTCACCGGTATTAGCAGGTAGTACAATTACTTTGTTGAGTTCCGGTTCATGTCCGCTGACTTTGACTTCCGATTGTACCGGGTCTTTTCTTTTTGTTGAAAATGATGCTGAGACTAATCCGAATAATATATCCATAGGTGATAAAGATAAAGTTTTCGGAATTTTTACCCCGACGGGAACAAACAAGTCTCTTACAGCAACTCTTTACGGTCCGGATGCTTCTATTCCAGATCCCAATCACATGCTGAAAGTGAGTTCGGTCGGGACGCACAAGATCTGGATAATTTTTGAAGATATGCTTGGTCAGAAGATTGTAGTTCTCTGTAATGTTATTGTTACTACTCCTTAACATGTCTTAAGACAGCTGCTTCATTGAGACTATCTCGCCGATAAACATGCGATGATAGTCTCCGTCAGTATAGTTTTTATCTATTTCCACATCAAGAAAATTAGAGGGATTGATGTCCTGATAATATATCTTCCGGCATACCGCTGATATTTTTGCTTCTTTGTAGTAAACACAGCCGTTTTCAGTAAGCGGAGTCAGGCCGAGATTCTTTTTATCAATTTCGCGTCCGGATTTTGTTCCGCAGACTTTCAATATATCCTTATATTTTTCGTCAAAAAAATTAATGCTGAAATGCGGATTGGCTTCAATAAATTTATACGTGAATCTTTGCGATCTTACGTAAATATAGACTATATCCTTGTTCCATAAATGTCCCATTCCGCCCCACGAGAATGTCATGCAGTTGTGATTCTGTTCATCGCCTGAAGCGAGAAGTCCCCACTGGTTTGCGATAAGATCAAAAATATTCTCATTGAGTGTTTGTGTTTTCATTGTTGAATCCTTTTGTCATGTGCCGCTGTGGATAAAGCCGCAGTATTTTATAATTATTTCTTAAAAAAGTTTAGGGAACCCTGTTTGTGCAGGGTTCATTGTTTATATTAAATGTCGAAAACAGCTCCCTTATCTGCGCTTGATACGAGCATTGCGTAGCGTTTCATATAACCTTCTGTGATTTTTGGTTTGAATTCAGGAACCTGCGTAAGGCGTTTCCTGATTTCTTCATCCGAAAGTTTGACATTGAGACTGCATGCGTCGATATCTATTTCAATGATGTCACCGTTTTGTATTGCGGCGATAGGTCCGCCTGCAGCAGCTTCCGGTGAAACATGCCCGATGCTTGCGCCTCTTGTAGCTCCGGAGAATCTTCCGTCAGTGATTAACGCAACATCTTTATCGAGACCCATTCCGGCGATTACAGAAGTCGGAGTGAGCATCTCTCTCATTCCCGGACCTCCGCGCGGTCCTTCGTATCTGATTACGACTACATCGCCTTTGACGATTTTTCCGCCGAAGATTGCCTCAACGGCTTCCTCTTCGCTTGCGAATACTTTTGCAGGTCCCGAGTGTTTAATCATTTCCGGAGCAACAGCGCCTTTTTTTACAATCGCGCCGTCGGGTGCGATGTTTCCTGTAAGAACCGCGAGTCCTCCATCCGCGTGAACAGGCGCCGAAACCGGTCTTATTACACCTTTATCAAGAATTTCGCTCTTTGCACAGTTTTCAGAAATGCTCTTTCCTGTTACGGTAAGAGAATCTTTGTTTATCATTCCGTTTTTGACGAGTTCATTGATTACAGCAGGGATTCCGCCTGCATCATGAAGATCGATTATATGATGCGGACCTCCCGGAGAAAGCGTACATATATGAGGAACTTTAGCTGCGACAGGATTGATATCTTTTAGAGTTAGATCAATTCCTGCGTAATGCGCTATTGCGGGAATATGGAGAGCTGTGTTTGATGATCCGCCGATTGCCATGTCTACGGCGAGAGCATTGTAAATAGCGTCTTTTGTGATGATATCTTTTGGTTTGATGTCTTTTTCAACAAGAGTCATTATCTGTTTGCCTGCGAGTTTCGCGAGACGTATACGGTCGGAGCTTACCGACGGAATTGTTCCGTTGAAAGGAAGCGCGATTCCGAGAACTTCGCTCAGGCAGTTCATCGAATTTGCCGTAAAAAGACCCGAGCACGAACCGGCGCCCGGACATGCCTTGCATTCCATTTCATAAAGCTCATCGTCAGTCATCTGTCCGATCGCGACTTTGCCGACACCTTCAAACATCTGAGTGAGTGAAATATCTTTTCCTTTGTGACGGCCGGGAAGCATCGGCCCGCCACTGATTACGATTGAAGGTATGTTCATTCTGAGTGCCGCGATTATCATCGCAGGTACGATTTTATCGCAGTTTGGAATGAATACGAGTCCGTCGAATGGGTGTGCAGTCGCCATTATCTCAATCGAATCTGCGATAAGTTCACGTGATCCGAGTGAATACTTCATTCCTTTGTGGTTCATCGCGATTCCGTCGCAGACGCCTATTACGGAAAATTCAAGAGGAGTTCCGCCGTTTGCAAGGACTCCTTTTTTTACTGCTTCGGATATGTTATTGAGGTGAATGTGCCCCGGAATAATCTCATTGGCTGAATTTACGATACCGATTATCGGACGTGCCAGTTCTTCATCTGAAAGTCCCGCTGCCTTAAAGAGCGAACGGTGAGGCGCTTTTTCGCGTCCCTTTTTCATCAAGTCACTTCTCATTTTATTCTCCTTCCGGACGCTATCGTCCTGACAAAACATCAGAAATGCAAACGGGTATTTTATCAATAAAAATTTGTCCTCGAGCCGGACGGGCTCCAAAGACTACGTCTTTGGAATCTGTTTTTCGCATGGATCATGCGAGAATATTCAAAGGGACGAGGAGCTCAGTCGCCGCTCCTCATCCCTTTGAGATCCCACTCCTGGCTCTTGTCGGGCGAATTCCTCGCACCGGCTTTGCCGGATGCTGCGGTCGCCCGAGTGGTGTCCGACTGCGTCGGACGTTTTTGGGCTTTTTCCATCATTCATCTTTTGCTTAAGCTTATCATATAATCAACTGACACAGCTCCGAAAGCTCCTATTTGCCAAATAGGGGCGTGGGGGATTTATTTTTTTACTCTTGACATATCGTATTTGAATATATTTGTTGAGTATAAAATTTTACGAAAGGGGTTACCGTTATGGCATCACAGAATCTTATTTCTGCCGCGCTTACTCCCGAAACTAAAACCGACGTTCTCCAAAAGCTTGCGGACATCAAAAGCAAAATGGGTTTTCTGCTCACTCTTCAGCCCGCCGAAATTCAATCCATTTTCAAGGCAGGAAACGCCTATGCGCCTTTTATCGACAAAGCGCACAGCGCGATCAATTCAAATCCGCAGATTATCGCGGGTGTTTTTGATCTCGCAGAATTCAACAAGGATTACACTCTCTCAAAAGATCTAACGGCAATCGTAAGCCAGATTGACCAGCTTGCCGACAGCTTAAACAATACGCTTCTAGCGGTCAACAGCGATGCGATGAGTTCTGCCCTTGAAGTTTACGCGGCAGTAAAACAGAACCGCGACAAGGTTCCCGGACTTAATGTAGTTGCCGAAGAAATGAGTGAATTCTTCAAGAAGGCTAAGAAAAAAGCCGCACAGCCAGCACAATAAATTTAACTTATCTCAAACTGACAGTTAAACGCTCCGGAGTGTCTAAAAGACACTCCGGACTGTTAATACGACACTCGCAAGAATCAATTTGACGTTTTGGAGTAACGAAAAGGCATTTCGGAGTATTAAACCGACACTCGGGAGTGTTAAACTGGTACTTCGGAGTATCGAAACGGTAATCGAGAGTATGAACAAGACACTTCATTATGTCAAATTAACACTTCGGAGAGTAAAAGCGAAACTTAATAGTGTGAAACAGGTACTTGTGACCGTAAAATCAACATTCAGATGTCTCAATAAGATAATTGTGAGAGTAGATCATGCTTGCGCTTGCGTGTTTTTGCCGCTTGACAAATGGAATCGGACGATTAAAAGTTTGAATGAAGAGAATCCTCTCTCCCGGCCTCTCTCCTTTGATAAAGGAGAGAGGAGTAAGAAGGGAAACTGTTAATTAAATTTTAATCGATAGGTGTTACTGACATGACCAAAGCAGGCGGAAAAAAGTTAATTGCTGAAAGAGTTGAGGAATTCGAAAAGAACAAAGCCGCTCTGACGAAAAGAGGTCATGGTGAAACGAATATCCGCACTAACTATATAGATGTTCTGTTTGAATCTCTCGGATGGAACATGAAGAGCCACTATGATGTAGTCCGCGAGTTTTCTCAGAAAGACACATCCGGCACAAAGAAAGTCGATTATGCTTTCAAGATAAACGGAAAGCTTAAATTTTTTGTCGAAGCCAAAGAAGCAAGCGTTGATCTTGTTAACGACAAGGACGCTATCTATCAGGCGAAACGTTACGCGTATTCGACAAACGGACGCGCGCCGATTGTTATTCTTACTGACTTCGAGGAATTCAGGGTTTTTAATGTTTTGAAAGCTCCTGATTACAATAACACCGACCGCGAACTTCTTAAAAAATACTGCTTTGAATATACTCAGTATCTTGAAAACTGGGATTTGCTCTGGGACACTTTTTCAAAAGAAGCGGTTGAAAACGGCAGTCTTGATGCGATCCGCGGCAAAATAGACAAAAACACTAAGACGATGGATGTCGATTTTCTTGAACAGATAACGGACTGGCGCGAGACGCTTGCCAAGAATATAGCGCTTCGCAACAAGGAGCTTTCAGTTGAAGAACTCAACGAAGCGGTTCAGAGAATTCTCGACAGACTTCTCTTCATCCGAAATCTTGAAGACCGTGAAATAGAACCCGAAAATACCCTGCTTGATAAAACGAAAGCACATGAGGATATTTATAAGTCGATTATTCCGATATTCAGAAATCTTGACAATGTCTATAACGGTCTGCTTTTCAAGAAGCATTTTTCAGAAGACCTGATTGTTGATGACAAGGCGTTAAAAGACATCATCAAAAACATGTGTTATCCGGTTTCGCCTTTTCAGTTTGATGTAATTGAACCCGAAATATTAGGCAGAATTTATGAAAAGTTTCTCGGAAGCAAGATTCGTCTGACGGAAAGCCATCAGGCAAAAGTTGAAGAAAAGATGGAAGTTCGAAAAGCCGGAGGTGTTTATTACACGCCGGAATATATCGTCGATTACATTGTCAAAAACACGGTCGGCAAAAAGATTGAAGGACTTACGCCTGAAGAAATCAAGAAGATCAAAATTGTTGACCCTGCATGCGGATCGGGAAGCTTTTTACTCGGAGCATATTCATTCATTCTCGATTATCATGCAAGATGGTATTCTGAAAACAAAAAAGACAAGGCATACAAAAACGATTATTATATCAACAAAGACGGCGAGCTTAAAGTAAATCTTGAAAAGCGCGGAGACATTCTGCGCAATAACATCTTCGGCGTCGATATTGACAAGGAAGCAACAGAAGTTGCCATTATGAGCCTTTATCTTAAGATGCTCGATGACGGATTCGACAAGGGGGAACGTGATTTATTTTTTATCAAAGGTCATGTACTGCCGGATATGACAGGAAATGTAAAATGCGGAAACAGTTTGATTGGAACTGATTACTTTGAAGGAAAGCTTGATTTTGACATCGAAGAGATGAAGGAGATAAAGCCTTTTGACTGGGATAAGGAATTTGCCGACATATTCAAAAACGGCGGTTTTGATTGTGTGATTGGCAATCCGCCGTATCTAAAACTGACAGTAAATAATACTTCAGATGTAGTAATAAAATATTATGAAGAGCTTTATAAATCATATTCTGGTGGTAGTTCAAAAAATTTGTTCCAGTTGTTTCTTGAAAGAACCATATTTCTTAGTTCTTCAATGTTTTCTTTTATTGTACCAGAATCATTATTAACAACAGATAGCAATGGCGTAATTAGAAAGTTGCTTATAGATTCATTTAATGTGAATTCATTGGTTAAATTTAATCATTTCGTTTTTGAAGATGCTACAATTGGAACCACAATAATTGTCGGTGAAAAAAACGGTGTTGGAAGAACTAAATATTTCCTTATGGATCAGAACGTAAATAATACTCTTGTTCATGAAATTGATTTGCCCAACTCCAAGGAATCATGGGATGTTTCAATGGATGTGGTCAGTAAATCAATATTTATAAAAATATTGCAAAAATCGAAGATGCTTGGTGATTTTGTTGAAATGTCAAAAGGTATGGTTGTAAAAAATAGAAATAATATATTAACTCAACATCCGACAACTAATTCACTTCCATTTTTGCTCGGAAATTGTATGTCAAAGTATTATTATCATTATGATAAATACGCTGTTTATGGAGAACTTGAAATTATCGGCGGTACAAGAGATTATAATAAACAAACAATTACTCCTCGCCTGCTTATCAGGCGTACAGGTAGTAATCTTTGTGCCACATATTCTGATAAAATCGAATTAGTTGAAAGTACAATCTATATTTTACGAAGCGAAACACTAAATTTGAAATATGTTTTAGGTTTGTTAAATTCGAAACTATTAACATATTATTTAACAAAAAAACTTATAACTAATTCACAGGGTTTTCCTCAAATATTAATGGGTCAGTTAGAACAACTTCCTATTGTAGTAGTAAATGATGAAAATCAAAGCAATATTTCATCTCTCGTCGATCAAATGCTTCAAACTCAGAAAGATTCACATAACGCGAAAAGTGAAGCGGATAAAAAGCTGTATGAACAGAAAATTTCCATGATAGACAAGAAGATTGATGAACTGGTATATAATCTCTACGGGCTGACTGAGGAAGAGATAAGGATTGTGGAGGGATAATCCTCTCTCCCGGCCTCTCTCCTTTGATAAAGGAGAGAGGGGTAAGAATGGAAATTGATCATTGGATTTATTCTGTTGAATTTTGGCAAAGTTGCACGAGCCTTTTTGAATCAAATGATTGCATGAACTTGATGATAAGTTGTTGAATATTGTTGAAGTTACGTAAGCCCCTCTTTATCAAAGAGGGGTTTTGGTAGTTTCCGCACGGAGGCGGAAACATTGCCCGCGAGAAAGACGAAGTCTTTAGCGGGAGATCGCAATATTTGCCTCATATCTTGATGTGTGAAATCAATTTCAAGTTGTATTCGGAGCGAACACGAAGTTCGCGGAAAAAGAGCAATAATCAATTGATATCAACGGTGAATTCATGCGGGGTGAGGGCGTAGTTTGTTCACCTTTTCATGATTCATTTGGTTTAATTTCTTATCTCGCGAATATTGTCAGCAGTGTTATAACTGTTGCGATGATTGTAAAGCCTGCGCTTGTCATCCACATCATCATGGAGAATTTTTTGTTTACGTCATCGAAGCGTGCGTCCATTTGCTTCTGCATTGACTCAAATCGTTTATCCATCTGATTGAAGCCGAACTGCATCGTTTCGTTCTGTTTTAGGAATAATTCGCGCTGGGTTTTTAATTCTTCTTCGATGCGGGTCATCCGTTCGATAAGCTGAATGTCGTAAGGACGCAGTTGGATTACATTGCTCTTTGAACCGAAGCGGTCAAAGTTCGATTCGATGTACGAACCTATTTGTTCAAGCTGTTCTTTTGTAAATTCCATTCTAACACTCATTGATCACCTCAAAATATCTGAAATTCTGATGCATGTCAATTATATATACGAAGTGAAAAAGGATATTTTTGGAAAATATCAAAAAAATTCTGATTTTGCATGGTCTCATGCAAAAGATCAAAGGGGCGAAAGTCTCAGTCGCCGACTCTCGCCCCTTTGCAACCCCCTCACGCTTTTTGTCGCGACAGAACTATCGCGCATTACTTCGTAATGTCTGCGATAGTCTGCGCTGAAGATGTGTCCGACTACGTCGGACGTTTTAGGGTTAATTCTATCATTTGTTTTTTGCTGAAGCAGTAAAATATTGAAAAAGAATCCTCTCTCCCGACCTCTCTCCTTTGATTAAGGAGAGAGGAGCAAGAAAGATTAGGATCAGCAATATTCTGCTGATATGGTTGCGAAAGCCCCTCTTTGTCAAAGAGGGGTTTGTTATGATTTATTTTATTTCAGTAATAAAGGCTGCGGATCGATCGTCTTGATAGAACCGTCTTTATTATAAACCAGTTCAGTTACTTTAACGTTTCTCAGGTGATCTCTTCCTTTTGAAATTGTGCAGTCGTGATAAAAGAGATACCATTTGCCTTTAAATTCTACAATTGAATGATGATTCGTCCATCCGGTAACAGGCTGAAGAACTACTCCCTGATAAACGAAAGGGCCGGTTGCTTTATCCGAAGTTGCATAAACGATCATATGAGTGTCGCCTGTTGAATAAGACAGATAATAAGTATCTTTATATTTGTGCAGCCATGCCGCTTCAAAAAATCTTTTTGATTTGTCACTTGCCGCAATAGGCATTCCGCTTTTGTTGAGAATTTGCAGCATGCGCGGTGCCGATTTGAAACTCAGCATATCATCAGACATTTCTGCGATATAAGGCCCGAGTGCCGGATCGGCTCCCATAGGTTCTATCAAATTTTTGTCAAACCGTCCGTTCTGCCATTTTTCAAGCTGTCCTCCCCAGAGTCCGCCGAAGTACATGTAAGACTTTCCGTCTGTATCGGTGAACACAGCCGGATCTATGCTGAAGCTTCCCGGGATAAAAGAAGGCTGCGGTTCAAAAGGCCCATCTGGATTTTTTGATGTTGCGACACCTATTCGGAATATTCCTTTTTTGTCGTGAGCCGGAAAATAAAAATAGTATGTTCCGTTTTTAAATGCAGCGTCAGGTGCCCACATGAAGCGGGATGCCCACGGTACGTTTTTGATATTTAAAACCTCGCCGTGATTTTTCGGCGTCGAATTTATATCATCCATTGAAAAAACATGATAGTCTTTCATGTTGTACTGAGTTCCGTTTTTATCAACGGATTCTGCATCGTCTATGTCATGGGAAGGGTAGATATAAATTTTATCATTGAAAACATGGGCTGATGGATCAGCTGTAAAAATTTCCGTTATAAGAGGCGGAGTTATCTTCGGTTTATCAGGTTCTGTTTTCCCGGAACATCCCGGAAAAACAAATGGAATAATCAGCAAAACATAAATGTTAATCTTTTTCATTTTTTCTCCTTACTATTAAACTATATTATGCGGCATTGCCGTAAGTTTTTTTATGTAAAATTAAATCAGCTTCTCGTCAGTGAACGGTAAACTATTCTGTGCGGACGGCTTGCATCCTGGCCGAGTCTGCGATGCTTGTCCTCTTCATATTCGCTGAAATTTCCTTCAAACCAGAAAACTTTTGATTCACCTTCAAATGCGAGTATATGAGTACAAATCCTGTCAAGAAACCATCTGTCATGGCTTATAACAACTGAACATCCTGCAAAATTTTCAAGAGCTTCTTCAAGTGCACGCATTGTATTAACGTCAAGATCATTAGTAGGTTCATCCAGCAGTATTACGTTAGCTCCGCTTTTTAACATCAGAGCAAGATTGATTCGGTTTCTTTCTCCGCCGGATAGGACACCTATTTTTTTCTGCTGATCTGAACCTGTGAAATTGAAGCCAGCGGCATATGCTCGGGTGTTGACTTCTCTGGATCCTATTCTGACAGTTTCACTTCCGCCTGAAATTTGTTCCCAAACAGTTTTTTCCGGGTCAAGATTGCTGCGGTTCTGATCTACATAAGCCAGTTTCACGGTTTCACCGACCTTGAAAGATCCTGAGTCCGGAGTCTCTTCGCCCGTAATCATTTTAAAAAGAGTGGTTTTTCCTGCTCCGTTCGGACCGATTATACCGACGATGCCTCCGGGAGGAATAGTGAAATTAAGATTTTCATAGAGAATTTTTTCTCCGTATATTTTGGAAACGCCGGTTGCTTCGATAACGACATTGCCGAGGCGGGGACCTGCAGGGATTGATATTTGTAAATTCTTCTCTTGAATCCTGTCTCCCTGAGAAAGCAGTTTTTCATATTCGTTTATTCGAGCCTGACCTTTGGAGTGACGTCCCTTCGGGCTCATCTTAATCCATTCGAGTTCGCGCGCGAGTGTTTTCTGACGTTCGGATTCGGTTTTTTCTTCAAGTGCAAGTCTGTTTTTTTTCTGCTCAAGCCAGCTTGAATAGTTGCCTTTGTAGGGGAACCCCTCGCCTCTGTCGAGTTCAAGAATCCAGCCTGCGACACTGTCCAGAAAATAACGGTCATGTGTCACGGCAATTATCGTTCCGGCATAATTTGAAAGATGACGTTCGAGCCATGCGATGCTTTCCGCGTCGAGATGATTGGTCGGTTCATCAAGCAAAAGAATGTCCGGTTTTTTTAGAAGAAGACGAGTGAGAGCGACACGGCGGCGTTCTCCTCCCGAAAGTGTATCAACAGTCTGGTCTGCCGGCGGACATCTCATAGCATCCATAGCAAGATCCAGGCGGCTGTCAAGATCCCATGCGTCAAGCGCATCAATTTTATCCTGAATTTTTGCCTGCTTATCAAGCAGTTTCATCATTTCATCTTCGGACATAGGTTCGGCAAACATTTCGCCGATCGCGTTATATTCATTAACAAGATCA
>Ga0255347_1003748_pt1 | contig 19355 bp, 10 predicted proteins | sample wastewater_treat_2_FD_192479 | JGI IMG/M metagenome (GOLD analysis project Ga0255347, IMG submission 192479) | Wastewater microbial communities from Lulu Island WWTP, Vancouver, Canada - plant24 | ecosystem: Engineered > WWTP > Wastewater > Unclassified | place: Canada: Vancouver, British...
CCGTGAAAGACAAGCTGTTTCCCTCAATGACCATCTTGTTGCCGATTGCGCCGATGACCGGCGGCATGTTGGACGGCGGAATCACCGGCACGTCATAGAACAGCTCCACGAATTCATTTGCGAAAGCCGATGCATCCGAATACTCGCTGATGCGCAAGCCGGCTGTGCCGTCGCCCGCCGCGCCCGTGCCCGGCGTTGCGGAGGCCATCGCCACCTTGGTCCAGTTGGCTGCATCGGAGGCCGTTCCGCCTAGCGCCGTTCGCTGGATGGAACTGTCCTTGGGATTGAGGCTCGACGGCGTCGGGCCATCCACCACGGCAGAGGCGGCATCGCTCAGCGTGTAGGTTTCATCCCCATTGATTTGGGGGACCTTGCCGCCGGAATTCACAAAGACGACATTATCCGCCAACGAAACGCTCCATGCGCTTTCAAATGCTGCCTTTTCCACATTGCGCGCAACAATAACGTAACCGCCGGGAGGGATAAGCGTCCCAGCGGGCAACGTGAATGTTTGCGCACTGTTTGCTTGGGTCAAGACATAGCCGCTCAAGTCAAGCGGGTCATTTCCAAACGCCGCGACACCCATCGCCATCACCGCCGCCATCCACCAACTCAATCTCTTCATGATGCTGTTCCTGATTTTTGATTTCGAATCGGCTTGCGCCGACAACCGATAAACCTACGCCTGTGTCCCCCTCGCCGGCAAGCTGAAAAAGGATTGCCAGAAGAAACGCTTTATCTCCCGGTCGGCCGGGGGGCGAGGCTTCAGGGAAGGAGCGGGGTGGGGGCACCCCTTCCTTGAGATGGCTGAGCGCCGAATGGACTACCGTTCAACCACGCGGTAGTAGCGCATGATGTCGGCCGGATTCACATCTATCAGGGTGATTCCGCTGCCGGTGCCGGCTTGTTCTGCGACGTTCACCCATACCACCGGCTCCGCTATCAGATTGGTGGTGTACTGCAAGCGGTAGGTCTTGCCCGCGATGGTCGTGCTCAACGTGGCCGATGCGGACGCGCCGGGGGGCACTTCGAATCCCGCGATTTCCGGCGGTTCGCCGCCGGAGGAGGCTTGGGTCACCACGCTGGTCACGGCGGAATACGGGCTGGTGTAGGCCTTGACACGGTAATAGTACGTCACGCCTTCCGTCAGGCCCGTCACCGTGTGGGTGAAGACGTTGCCGACGTCGAGGTTTTCGTAGCCGGGCACAAAGCTCGATTCGCCGCCGCCGCCGCCAGCAGACGTCACGGTGATGTCGTGGACATAAATGGCCGCGCTCGGCGACGCAATGCGCAGTTGGACGTTGGCGCCGGAATCGTTCACGTCGAAGGTGAACGCCGTACCATTTAGCCCAATTTCCGACCACGTGGTGAGCTCGTCCCACGTGCTGCCGTTGTATTTCTGGAGTTTGACGGTGCGGCCCGCTGCGCCTGCCGCGATGTTCATCGTGACGGTGCCGACCGTGTTGAGGGCTGGCAACTCCAATATGCCGGTGCCGGCCTTCATCTGCACCCGTCCGGTCGAGCCGACCCCGCTTGCCGCCGCCGTAGGCGAAACAAGGCAGTCGGTCATGTTCACGGTTCCCGCCGGAATGCTTTGCGTCCAGGCTCCATAACTTGTGTGAGCCGTCCAGCTTTGGATGTTTTCGCTGATATGGGTGGTGACTTCGCCCCCGCCGCCGGTGGAAAACGTCTCGTCCGTTGCCACATCCAGAATGTAACCCGTGGCATCGGCGGAGGCCAGCCAGTTGGCGTTGAACTGCGTCGCCTGAATGTCGCTTGCGGCCTGGATGACCGGCGGCGGAGTGCTCGTGTCATTCAGCGGGGCCCCGTAGAAATCGAGCCGCGCCCATCGAAACGTGCCCGTATCCCCTGCGCCAAGATCGGCCACGTTCAGCGTCCACTCTCCCTGAGCTTCTTCACCCCAATGACGGACGCTGCTGAATGTCCAGGCCGAGTAATTCGCGCCTGAATCGTTGTGCTGCTCCGAGAGGCGGCTTGGCATGCCCGACGGCGAGGTCAAGGTAATGGCCAAATCCCCGCGGTAGGTATGCGAGGCATCGAAGGTCACGGTCACATGCTCCACGCGCAGATTGGTCACCGACAGCGTGAATGTTTGCGTGATGCCCGCGGGATTGTTGTCCGGGATCGCCCGGTTCACATTGGTCCGCACCACCGAGGCATGCACCTGAGGCGCCAGATTTTCCCATGTTTTCGCCAGAGCCACCGCGCCGTGCGCATTGACCAGACCAGCCCCGTATTTATGGTTGAAGGCTATTCCGGCGGAATTGGTCCGCCAATCGGCATCCGACGGATCATTTTTGGTCGCGGATCGAATCAGAATCTCCTGTACATCGCGCCAGCCCAGATTCGGATTGGCCTCGAGCACCAGCGCCAAAACGCCGGCAACCAGCGGGGTGGCCGACGAGGTGCCGCCAAACGTCTTGGTGTAGTTGGTATCCTGCAGATCGCCGGGGTATTCCGGGTCGGGGTTGTACCCGTTTTTGCCCATCAGGTCGGTGGTGATGATATCCGTGGAGCCACCGCTGGACGGAGCGGTCACAACCAAGTTTGCCCCCGGTTCGCTGTACCATGCCTGCTTTCCGCTATCGGTCAGTCCGGCCACCGCGATGGTATAAATTGAGTTGGCATAACCGTCGTAATTGGAGTCGTCATACTCCTCCAGCCCGTTTCCCCCGGCCCATACAAGGATGGTTCCCCGCCCGCCGCGGCCGGTGGTCGCCGCATTGCTCAACGCGGCGCGGGTCAGCGGACCGGGCCCCTCCAGCACGCCGTCGTCATAAGGCCCCCAGCTATTGCTTTTGAGGTGCACCAGATGATTGTTGGTCGTCATGGCCGAAGCTTCCATCACATCGGTGGCCTCTCCGCCAATCAGCCGATACCCCACCAGCGTGGCATACGGCGCCGCTCCGGATACGCCCCGCCCGTTATGGCCGCGAGCGGCCGCCACCCCGGCGCAGGAAGTGCCATGCCAATCGTTGCTCAGAACCGGGCTTGGATCCCCATCCCCGTCGTTCCAATCCCAGTCAAGGGTCGTGTTGACGTTCTGGAACAAATCCGTATGCGTGAGTTGCAGCCCGTCATCCACAATCCCAATCAGGATGTTGCTACCCCGATAGGTATCCCATACGTCGGTGATATTGACATCAATGCCCGCCGTCCCGCCGCCCTGACCCGCGTTCTGCAGATGCCACTGCTGGGAGAACAGGGTGTCGTTCGGCACCCATTTTTTCTGGCGCAACCGCGCCAGAACGGGGTCGGCCCCCAATACGCCGGGCTGCTCGCGAAGCTGTTCCGCCAGATTCAATGCCCCGCCAATTTCATCGGTCTCGACCAAGTAAAACCCCGGCGCATAGTCCACTTGCACGGGGATGTTCCCGCCGGCTTTCGCGGCCGCATCGCGCAAATCCGTGCCGGCCTCCGTCTGCACCAGCACCTGCTTGGTCAACACCCGCCGGGAATACGGGGTTCTCTTTTGCCCAACTTCATATAGAACCAATTCAACGTCTTCGCCCGTGTCCTGATTCCACTGGATTGCCCGTCGGCGAATGTCCGCCAGCGAGCCTGCTTTCGACACACTCCGCGAGACCTGACGTCCGCCCCGTGCGGACACGCTTAATTCATCCAGCGCCACTTCAAAATCACGCTCAAAGCCTCCGTCGGCAATCCGGTGGAGTATCCCCGTGGCACTCGTCCCGCCTGCATTCACCGCACGCGTGTCTGGTTTGGCAAACGGATTTTTCCCGGTTCCGGTTTCGCCAAATGCCGTTGCGCTCAAGACGAAAATCGCCGCCATCCACCCAATCAATCTCTTCATGATGCCGTTCCTGTTCTTGATTCTGTTTCGGCATACGCCGAAGGCTGGAGGGGAGTCTACTCCTGCGCGCCCCATCGGCCAAACTGAAAAAGAGTTGCCAAGAGAAACGCTTTATCTGCCGGCTGGAAAGGGGGAACGAGTGTTCAGGGAACAGGCGGACGGCGCGGGCATGCGCCGTTGGTGGCGGTGGTTTTCTCTGGCCAGATGGGGGCGTTTGGGGCATAAACGGCTTGTTGCATCAATGGGAAATGGTGGCATGAAACGTTTGTGTGCATTATGGATTGGGGTGGTCTTGCTGGGGGGTATCGCGGTGGCCGAATCTGCTGATTTGTCCCGCCCTCGCGTTTGGACGGCTGCTTCCGGCCAGCAATTGGCGGCGGTTTTTGTTGAGCTGTCCGGAGATCAGGTTGTTTTGAGAAACCGTTCGGGTGAGTCCATTCGTATTCCCCGGAACCGCCTTTCCGCCGCCGACCAAGCGCTGCTGGATGAGTCGTTCGGGCCGATGGAGAGTGTCGCAAGTAGCGAATCTTCTGACCTTTCCCGTCCCCGCGTTTGGACGTCCGCCTCCGGCCAGCAATTGATGGCGGCTTTTGTTGAATTGTCCGGGAATCAGGTCATTTTGAAAAACCGTTCCGGTGAGCCTATCCGCATTCCCCGAACCGCTCTTTCCGCCGGTGACCAGGCGCTATTGGATGAGTCATTGGGGCCGATGGCCAGCGCTCCGGCGGCGGATGAATTCGCCACGCCTGCGCCTGACATGGGCGCTGCCTCCTATGGAACATCCGCTCCGTCCCAAGGGCCAATCACCGTAGCCGGAACAGAAATTCCTCTCGGCCAGAAAACGACGTTCCATGTTCCGCTGGACGAAGAAAGCATCAAGGCCCTGAAAAAATCCAAGAACGAGGCGACGGAAGCTGTTGTCGGCCTTTGGCTGCCGCAGGATTTCGACCCCCGGAAAGAATGGCGCATCCTGCTTGTTTCAGCCACCGTCAACGCGTCATCCATTGACCACATGCACTTCTATCTGGACCCCGCGCGCGACGCCGGCGGCTGGATTGTCATCGCGGGCGATGGGCCGCATGCCCCGCCTTCCGGCGACAGCACCGAATGGCGCTGGTCCATGGCCAAGGCCGGTCTGATGGCTCTCGACGCCGCCTTCCCCGGCGCGCGGCAGTGGCCGATTGCCACGGGCGGATTCTCCGGCGGCGCCAAGCGCTCCGGCTTGCTGGGCGCCATTCTCTGCCGTGACAAATGGAATCTGATTGGCATGTACATGGGCGGTTGCAATCAGGACATGGCCAGCAAAGGACTCGCCACCTACCGGCCCGGACGCGCCGAATTCCGAAAGGTCCCGGTTTTTCTCAGCATCGGCGAACAGGATACCGTGGCTACCGTGCAGTCGGGGCACAAGGTGCGTATTTCGCTGGAAGCCACCGGGTTCCGCGATGTGCGGATGGAGACTTATGATGGGGCGCATGACCCTTATCTCCCGCATACTACGGAGGCGTTGAAGTGGTTTGTGGAGCTGGCGGCGAAGAGTTCCGCGTCAGGAGCGGGCGCTGGAGCGCCCGCCGGGCGTTTGCGGTAGCGGCTGGCGGGGGTGATGGGTGGGGCGGGAGGGGAGCAAAAGAAAGCCTCTACACCACGTCCTGCGGACGGCGGGCATAGGAGGGGGAAAGGGTTCAGGGTTCGGGGTTCAGGAAAAGAGGTCAGGGAAGAGATTTTTTTGGGGGAACAGCCGAACAGAGAAATTATTTTATTCGTTTGCGGTCATTTGCGTTTGCGTTAAGGGGTTTTCGGTTTTTCCTGACCTCTGACCTCTGCTTTCTGACCTCTTCATCTTCATGGGATGGATGCTTGCGGGGGGGCGGGGGGTTGTGTCAATATGGGCTTTCTGCGTCGGCTGATTGCGGCGCACAGGATTCTTTAGTGAGAGGAGAGCTGTCATGTCTGATCGTTTTCAGCCGTTGAGTATTCGTCAGTTGGCGCCTTGGGTGTTCGCAGAGCTGGAGGAGCGGGGGTCCATTTTTGGCGTGCCGGAGGATTTGTTCTTCCGTCCGGCGGCGGGGGATGCTTTCCGCACGTCTTTGTATGGTCAGCCGTTGGAGACGCCGTTTGGCGTGGCGGCGGGGCCGCATTCGCAGATGGCGCAGAATATTATTGTCGCGTGGCTGACGGGGTCGCGCTTTATCGAGCTGAAGACGATTCAGACGCTGGATGAGCTGGAGGTTTCCAAGCCGTGCATTGATATTCAGGACGAGGGGTACAATGTGGAGTGGTCCCAGGAGCTGAAGGTAAATCAGTCGTTCAACGAGTACCTGATGGCGTGGGTGATGATTCACGCGTTGCAGCACAAGCTGGCGCTGCGGGGGCGTCCGGGCATGATTTTCAACATGAGCGTGGGGTACAATCTGGAGGGGATTCTCAAGCCGAACGTGCAGGGATTTCTGGCGCGGATGGCGAACGCGGGGGAGGCGCTGGAGGAAATGATTGCGGCGGTGGCGGAGGTTTATCCGGCGGTTCGCGAGTTGGAGATTCCGGCGCAGTTGTCGGACAACGTGACGCTGTCCACCATGCACGGTTGTCCGCCGGATGAAATTGGGCGGATTGCGGCGTATTTGATTGAGGAGCGGGGGTTGCATACGAATGTGAAGTTGAACCCGACGCTGCTGGGGCCGGAGGCGTTGCGGCGGATTTTGAACGTGGATTTGGGTTTCCGCCAGGTGACGGTGCCGGATGAGGCGTTCGGGCATGATTTGAAGTATCCGGACGCGATTAAGATTCTGACGGATTTGCGGGCGCGGGCGAAGAAGAAGGGTGTTGAGTTCGGCGTGAAGCTGTCGAACACGCTGGAGGTGGTGAATCACCGCCGTGTTTTCAATCCGAAGGAGAAGATGATGTATCTCTCCGGGCGTCCGCTGCAGGCGATTACGGTGAATTTGGCGGCGAAGCTGGCGCAGGAGTTCAAGGGCGATTTGATGATGTCGTATGCGGGCGGCGCGGACTGCTGGAATGTGGCCAACTTGCTGGCGTGCGGCATGACGACGATTACGAGCAGCTCGGACCTGCTGCGGCCGGGCGGGTATTTGCGCACGTTGCAGTATATTTCCGAAACGACGGCGGCGATGGCGGGCGCGGGGGCGTCCGATTTGGCGGCGTTCATTCTGGCGCGCGCGGATGGGGCGGGCGGCGGCGATGTGAAGGCGGCGGCGCTGGCGAATTTGGTGCGCTATGCCGAGGCGGTGAAGAAGGATGAGCTGTATCAGCGCGATACGTATGTGCGGCAGACGACCAAGACGAGCCGCCCGCTTGGGCTGTTTGACTGCGTGAAGGCGCCGTGTACGGATATTTGCCCCATCAGCCAGGATGTGCCGGCTTACATGCAGGCGGTGATGGATGGCGACGTGGATGAAGCGGCGGCGATTGTGCGGCGCGACAACATGATGGGGCACACCCTCGGACGCGCGTGCGACCACGACTGCGAATTAACCTGCACGCGCGTGCATTATGACAAGCCGCTGGCGATTCGCGAAATGAAGCGATTCATCATGGAAAACGGGAAGGACCCGGCGCTGAAGGTTGGCGCGGCGCGGGCGTGCAAGGTGGCCATCATTGGCGCGGGGCCATGCGGGCTTTCCGCTGCTGGTTTCCTGCGCGAGGGCGGCGCGGAGGTGACCGTTTTTGATTCGCGCCAGCAGGGCGGGGGCATGGCGGCGATGACGATTCCGACGTATCGCATTTTGCCGGAGGTGGTGGAGCGCGATGTGCGGCGTTTGGCGGAGGCGGGCGTTCAATTTCAGTTTGGCCAAACGGCGGGGCGCGATGTGACGTTCGCGGGGCTGAAGGAGGCGGGCTATGACTATGTGGTTGTGGCGGCTGGCGCGCAAAAGGGTTCGCCGCTGGGCATCGAGGGGCAGGAGGCGGAGGGGGTCATTGACGGCATTAGCTGGCTGCGTCAGGTTTGGGATGGGGAGGTGCGCGAGCTGAAGGGCCGGGTGGGGGTGATTGGCGGCGGCGACGTGGCGATGGATTGCGCGCGCGTGGCGAAGCGTCTGGGGGGCGAGGTGACGGTGATTTATCGCCGCACCCGCGAAGAAATGCCGGCGCATCACGAAGAGGTGATGAGCTTGCTGGAGGAGCAGATTCCGATTCGCGAGCTGGCCGCGCCGAAGGCGGTTGTAGTTGAAAATGGCCGCGTGACGGGGTTGCGGTGCGCCACCATGAAGCTGGGCGAGCCGGATGAATCCGGCCGGCGGCGTCCGGTGGAAGTGCCGGGCGCGGACTTTACGGTGGAGCTTGACGCGCTGATTGCGGCGATTGGGCAGAAGCCGTATTTGGACTTCGTGCAGGAGATTGGTGTGAGCACCAATCGCAAGGGGTATATCGAGGCTGACGAAAACGGCGTCACGTCGGTGGCGGATGTTTTCGCCGGCGGCGACGCGGTCAATGACGGGCCGATTTCGCTGGTGAAGGCGGAGGGCGACGGCAAGCGGATTGCCGCCGAAATTTTCCGTCGTGCGGCGGGGGTGGAGCCGGCGGCGGAGCCGATGCGCTGCACGGGCGATTTGGATTTCACGGCGTACCTCAAGAAGCAGGCCACGCGCATCCGGCGCGTGGAAATTCCAGAGCTGCCGCTGAATCAGCGCGGGCGGATGGAAGAGGTGGTGCAGACCATGAGCCGCGACGTGGCGCAGGCCGAGGCGGAGCGTTGTTTGCGTTGTGACCGCGTTTGTTCCATTTGCGCCAGCGTGTGTCCGAATCATGCGTTCCTCACGTATCGCAGCGAGCCGCTGACGGTGGATTTGGCGACGTGGGAGGTGGCGAATGGGGATGCCGTGGCGGGCGCTCCGCAGCGTTTCGCGCTGGAGCAGGGCTTCCAGACTGCGGTGCTGACGGACTTCTGCAACGAGTGCGGCAACTGTGCCACGTTTTGCCCGACGGCGGGCGCGCCCTATCGGGACAAGCCGCGCCTGTATGTTTCGCAGAGCGAGTTTGAAGCGCAGACGGACAACGCTTTCCGCATTACGGTCGCGGGCGATGTCCGGCAAATTGCCGGGCGGTTCGCGGGCGCCACCCACGCGCTGGTGCCGAAAGGGAGCGGCTGGATTTATCACGCCCCCGGATTGACGGTGATGCTGGATGAGAAGCTGTCGCCCGTGAACAAGCCGCAGGTTTCCAATGGCGCGAGCGGAAGCGTCGGGCTGGAGCCGGCGGCCATCATGAGTGTTCTGCTGAGAAGCATCGCGCCGGCGCAGTTGCCGGTGGTGGCGGAATGATGACGGCTTTCTTGCCGGAGGGATGGGCGTGACGGCATCTGGTCTTGAAGTATTGAAGTGGCTGCAAGCCCACCGAACTCCGGCGATGGAGGAGTTTTTCCTGCGCATCACCGAGGGCGGCGAGAGCGTATGGATTTGGTCCGTGCTGGCGGTTGTCTTCTGGCTGTTTGGCGCGCGTTTGGCTTATCGGGCGGGGGCGGCGCTGGTGCTGGGCGACTTGCTCAACACGCTGGTGAAAAATCTGGTGTGCATGCCGCGCCCGTGGGAGCTGGATGCGGCCATTTTGCCTGTGGGCAAGGCTCAGTGGGGCGCGTTTGGCTATTCCTTCCCCAGCGGCCACACCGCGACGACGGCGCTGTTGTTCGGCGGGCTGGCGGCGGCGGCCCGGCGTTGGTGGGTGTGGGTGGCGGCGCTGGTTTGGATTGGGCTGATGGCGGCGTCGCGGCTGGTGTTGGGCGTGCATACGCCGCTGGATGTGATTGGCGCGGTGATTTTGGCGATTCCGGTTGTGTGGGGGCTGGGCTGGGCGATGGAGCGGGTGGAAGACCGTGCGGCCTGGGCGTGGTGGCTGGCCGCTGGCGTCGCGCTGGCGCTTGGGCTGGCGTGGGTGGTCATGCGGTATCGCCCGTTGTTGGCGGATGAGCCATGGTTTTTCCCGCGCGACACCGCGCGCGCCATGTGGGCGCTGTTGGCTTTGGGCGTCGCGGGGTACATGGAGCGCACGTACATTCGTTATGAGCCGGAACGACTGGGGGGCTATCGGTTGGTGGCTGTTGGCGTTGGCTTGGTGATTTTAATTTTGATGAGCCGCCATCTGGTGCGTCTGGTGGGGATGTATTTTGAGGGAGACGGCGCATATTACGCATTGACCGCTGCCATTCCGTTTTGGATTTTTGTGGTCTGGCCGTTTCTGCTTCAGGGGCTTGAAAAGCCCGTGGTGCTCGCGCGCAAGGGTGGAGCGTCCAAGCGCCGCTGATTCGGGGCGCGTTTTTTTAGGCTTTGGCAGGGAGCGCCTGCAAGCGCTCGTAGAATTCCACCGCGCGGCGCGCCTGCGCCACCCGGCAAAACCGTTTGCGTGCGTCCGCGGCTGCTGCGGCGCTCATGTTCGCGCGCCCGCCGGGACCCAGCGCAATCCATTTTTCCAGCGCTTCCGCCAGGCCGTCGGCGCTGAATGGCGCGAGAAACCCGGTTTGGCCGTCGTCAATCAGCTCGTCCATGATGCCCCGGTTGGCGGCGATGACGGGGGTACCGGTGGCGAGGGCTTCGCGCACCGTGCGGCAGGAGGGGTCGGTGCCGTGGATGGGGTATATCAGCGCGTCCATGGTGTGAAAGGCGCGGACTAAATCGTCGTTGCGGCAATAGCCCGCGTAGAGGATGCGGTCGGAGATGCCCAGTTGCCGGGCCGGCTCGTGAATGTAGAGTTCCGGGGTGCCGCGCCCGATGAATAGCAGATGCAGATTGGGATGGCGCGGGGCCAGTTTCGCCACCGCTTCGAGCGCGAGGTCCAAACGGCGGCGCTTGTTGATGCTGGCGATCATCCCGACGACCAGCGCGCCCGGCGGAACGGTGATGTTCTCCAGTTTGCCGAGGTCATGGCGATCGGCGAATTCATCCACGTCAATGCCGGGCAAAATGGTGGCGATGCGTTCGGGCGCGTTGGCCAGGCGTCCGCAGACGGGGAGGTTCGTTTTTTCGCTGGCGAGGATGAGGCCATCGGTGGCGGGGCAGGAAATCCAGCGGAAGCGCAGGGGCCATCCGGGGCCTTCCGGGCCGTAGATGGTGCGCACGAGAAGCGGACACGGGGAGGCGGCGCGGCGCAACGCCAGCGCCGCCAGCAGGTGCGCGTTGGAAAGGTGCGCATGAATCACATCCGGCTGGAAGCTGGCCAGAAACTTTTTCAGGCGCGGCAAATCTTTCATCGTGGCCGCCCAGCGAAAATGCTTGTGGAAAATCAGGCGGTCATCGAACTCCAACTGTTTGCGGGCGGCGCGTCCCTGCACGCAATTTTCCGGCGGTTCGCCTTTGTTGTGGCCGCACAGGAAGCGGACATCGTGGCCCAGTTTTTGCTGGGCGATGGCGAGGTCGGCGGCGGGCTCGACCCGCTCCGTCCAACGGAAGTTGCTGACCAAGTGAACAATTTTCATCGTGCCGTTTTAATCATCGCATGGGCTTTGTGGTGTCTGTGTATGGCGGCTCTTGGGCTTGCCGGTGAACAAGGTGTAGATGAGCGGCAGAATGGTCAAGGTGAAAAGACCCGCCACAAGGACGCCGGCGACGGAGGCGGTGCCGATGCCGGCGCGGTTTTCGGAACCGATGCCGCGGCTGACGGCCATGGGGAGCATGCCGAGGCCGGAGGCGAGAATGACCATGAGGACGGGGCGGAACTGTTCGGCCATGGCGGTGAGCATGGCTTCGCGGCGGCAGGTGCCTTCCCGGATGTGCTGGGCCATCTTGTCGACGATGAGGATGGCGGGGTTGACGACGACGCCGATGAGCATGAGCATGCCCAGCAGGACTAAAATGGTCATGGCGAACTGGCCGAGGGCGAGGGTCCAGACGATGCCGATGAGGGCCATGGGCAGGGTGAGCAGCACGAAGCCGGGGCGGCTCCAGGATTCAAGGATGGCGGCGAGGGTGAGGAGGGTGAGGAAGGTCGCCAGCAGGATGGCTTCGCCGAAGTCGGAGACGACTTCGCCGAGCATTTCGCTCATGCCGGCGCTCTGGAAGGTGTAGCCGGGGGGCAGGAGATCCTGCTCGTCGAGGGTCCGGCGGATGTCGCCGGCGATGCCGCTCATGGTGTAGCCTTCCCGGATGTCGCCGAGGAGTTTGACGGTGCGCTGCTTGTCCACGCGGTAGATCTGGATCTTGGCGCGGTCATCCACGACATCGGCGACGGTTTCGAGAGGGATGGGGCGGCCGTCGGCGCCGGGGAGCAGGAACTGGCGGATCTGGTCCTTGCCTTCCTGCTCGGCGAGCTTGACGCGGATGTCGTAGGTGCGGTCGCCGCGCTTGAAGTCGGCGGCCTCGATGCCTTCGATGTTGCCGCGGACGATGGAGGCGAGGCGGGCGGCGGGCAACCCGAGGTCGGAGAGGACGGGGCGTTTGGGCACGACGCGGATTTCGGGCTTGGTGTCGCGGACGGTGGTCTGGAGCTGGTCGACGCCGGGGATGTCGCGCAGGGCGGCCTGGATGGCCAGCGCGGTGGCATCAAGCACATCGAGGTCGTCGCCGACGAGATTCTGGTCGATCTGGAAAGACTGGCCGCCCATGCGGCCGGGGACGGCGGCGGAAATCAGGCAGTCGGTTTCGTCGCGGAGGAGGTCGCGGATGTCGGAGAGGCGGTCCTGGATGGTCCAGTCACGTTCGAGTTTGGATTTGAAAAAGAGCTCGATCTGGCCCATGTAGACGCCTTCGGAGGCCTGGCCGCTCATGGATTCGGCCTTGCCGGCGGTGGTCAGGATGTGGTCGATGTCGGAGAATTCCGCGAGGCGGGCCTGGATGGTTTCGATGCGGGCGACGGTTTGTTCGAGGTCGTAGTAGGGAGGGAGTTCGACGCGGATGAAGACGCGGGCTTCGTCGGCGATTTCGAAGAAGCTGAAGCCGAGGCGGCCACCGGCGAACTTCATGGTGAGGAAGAAGAGGAGGACGAAGCCGAGGACGACGGGGAGGTTGTAGCGTTTTTTGGAGGCGATGCGGCGCATGGTGCCGGTGAAGCCGCGGCCGAGGGCGAGGAAGCCGGCGTCCCAGCGTCGGGCGAAGCGGGTGAAGACGTTGTTTTTGCGTTTGGAGGGGGGTTCCAGCAGCATGGCGCAGAGGATGGGGGTGAGGGTGAAGCTGATGAAGATGGAGGCGGCGTTGACGATGAGGACGGTGATGGCGAAGGGGGCGAGCATGCGGCCGGCGAGGCTGGACATCATGGAGATGGGGAACATGACGATAACGTTGGTGCCGGCGGAGGCGAGAACGGCGACGGCGACCTCGGAGGTGCCGAGGCGCGCGGCCTCCCAGTGGTTTTCCATGGTTTCAAATTTCTCGACGATGTTTTCGAGGACGACGATGGAGTTGGAGACGAGGACGCCGGTGGAGAGGCCGATGGCGAGCAGGGTGGGCATGTTCAGGGTCTGGCCGGCCAGATGCATGAAGAAGAAGCTGATGATGATGGAGACGGGCATCGTGATGGCCACGATGACGGTGGTGCGCACGTTGACGAGGAAGACGAAGAGGACGATGGCGCAGATCAGCACGGCCTGCCAAACGGCGGAAACGGCGGAATTGACGGATTCGCGGATGTTGGCCGATTCGTCGGAGACCCATGTGAGGTCCATGCCGCCGGGCAGGGTGTGGCGGATCTGTTCGTAGCGCTGGTGGATTTCGCGGACGAGGGCGACGATGTTGGCGTCGGCTTTCTTGACGATCTTGAGGACGATGCCCTGGCGGCCGTCGAGGATGGCGCGCTGGCGGACTTCCTCGGTGGCGAGGCGGACGGTGCCGAGGTCGGCGAGGCGGCGGCGGGCGCCGTCGCGGTTGGCGACTTCGAGATTGGCGATGTCGGCGGCGTTTTCGTATTCGGCGTCGAAGCGGATGACGTATTCGCTGCCCTGTTCGCGGATGCGGCCGCCGGGGAGGTTGAGGATGCCGCCCTGGAGGGCGGCGACGACGTCGGCGGTGGTGAGGCCGGCGGCGGCAAGGGCGTCGCGGTCGAGTTCGACCCAGACTTCGCGCTCGTTGCCGCCGATGACCTGGACTTCGCCGACGCCGGGGACGGTGGCGAAGCGGTCGGCGATCACGTTGTCGGCGTAGTCGTAGAGATCGTCGAGAGGGGCGTCGCCGGAGAGGAAGATGTTGGCGATGGGCGAGGCGTTGATGTTGATCTTCATGATCGCGGGACGGTCGGCGTCCTCGGGCAGATCGCTGAGAACGAAGTCGATTTTTTCGCGCACGTCCTGGGCGGCGACGTCGACGTCGACCGCGAGGTTGAACTCGAGGATGACCTGCGACACGTTGTCGAGGCTGGAGGACTCGATGTGCTTGAGGCCGTCGATGCCGGAGACGGCGTCTTCGATGGGCTTGGTGACGTCTTTTTCGATGTCTTCGGGGGAGGCGCCGACCCAGGTGGTGAGGACGGCGACATAGGGGATGTCCACCGCCGGCATGTTTTCGATGGGGAGCTTGCGGAAGGAGTTGAGGCCGAGTCCGATCAGCGCGATGAGCAGGCAGCTCATCGCGATCGGGCGTTTGGTGGAGGCGGTGGCGAGGAACATGGGATACTCCTAAGACGGGGTGAAGAGGAGGGGATGAAGAACGGCATTCAACCACAGATGGACACGGATGGACACGGATGAGGAGTGGGATGGTCTGATCATGTCGGATTGTCCAGCCGTGTTTATCCGTGGTTAGATCCAAAGGATCACAAGACGTCGACGGCCATGCCGTCGTGGAGTTGGGTCTGGCCTTCGGTGACGACGGGTTCGCCGGGTTCGAGGCCGGAAAGGATTTCGGTCCAGCCGTCGTTCTGAAGTCCGGTTTCGATTTCGCGGGCGGCGGCCACGCCGTCGCGGGCGACGAAGACGACGGGGCGGCCGCCGCGGACGAGGACGGCCGCGGAGGGCACGCCGAGGCCTTCGCGGGATTCGAAGACGAGGGTCAGGTCGGCCATCTGGCCGGGGACGGCCAGCTCGCCGGCGTTCTGGAGGCGCCCCTTGATTTCGAACGTGCGCAGGGTGGGATTGATGGTGGGGCTGCGGTAGGTGACCGTATGCATCCCGGCATCCTGATTGCCAATTTGCAGGCGGAATTTGGTCTGCCCCGGCTCCACTTCGCCGTAGTACTGGGCGGGCAAAAAGGCGGCGGCTTCCACCTGAGAGGTGTCGTCAATGCGCAATACCACCTTGCCAACGAACATTTGCTCGCCGGGCTCGGCCAGACGCGCGCTGACCTGGCCGCTGATGGGGGCCACGACCTTGGCGTCGGCCAGATTCTTTTCCGCAATCGCCAGGTTCGCCTCGGCCTGCTTGACTTGACGCTCGGCCAAATCCACCTGCGCCTTGGCGACCGCGATGCCCGCTTCGGCTTGAGCGCGCGCGACATCGGCGCTTTCAAATTCGCTGGGGCTGATATTGCCTTCCTGATGCAGGCGTTCATAGCGCTCGAAATCAAGCTGTGCCTTGCGGGCCTCGGCCTTGATTTTGTCGGAGGACGCCTTTGCCACTTTGAGCGACGCCTGCGCCACGGCGAGGTTCTGCTGGGCGATGGTCAGCGCGTTCTGGCGGCTTATGGGATCAATTTGAAACAGCGGTGTTTCTCCGGCCACCACGGCATCGCCGCGATCCACCCACAGCGTGTCCAAATTGCCGTCGGTACGGGCGGCGACATGCGCGAACACCTTGGATTCCAGCGTGCCCTGCACGCTCAGGCGTCGCTCAAAGTTCCGCCAGTCTGCGGGCATGGCGCGAATAATCAGCGCCAGCTCTTCCGGGGCTTTTTCCTTCGCGGCTTCGGGCTTGGGCGTTTTGCGGCCGCAGCCGGTTGCCGTCAATCCCACGGCGAGGGCCATCGTCAAAAGGATAAAAGAGGGCGTATATGTTTTCATGGTTGGGTTTCACTTTCGTTACCGGTTGCCATTTCGGGGATTTGAGTCAGGCCCATGGCCAGTTCCAAATTAGCCAGGGCGGTACGCTCCTGATAGCGGCTTCTCACCAGCGCCACTTGCGCCAAATCCATCACGCCGCGCGCGTCGAGCGCGTCGCTCAGGGGAATGAGGCCCTCGCGCGCTTTGGCGTCATAGTCGGCCCACTTGGCGGCGGCCACATCATAGGCGCGCTGGCGAATGCGCACACCCTCGGCGGCATCGCGCACGGCGGCCTCGGCCGCCACCACGCCGACAATCACGGACAAAAACGTGTTTTCGCGCTGCAATTCCGTTTGCCTGCGCTCCACCTTTGCCGCGCGATAGCGCGCCACGTTCGCCAGCCCGTCAAACAGCGTCCATACGCCCTGAAAGCCGCTCACCCAGTTTGCCGAGTGCGCCGCCAAATCGTTGCCCGTCCATGTGCCGGTCGAAAACAGGGAAATCGTCGGCAAAAACGCGGTGAACGCTTGCCGCACCCGATGTTCTTGAATGACGACCTGACGATCCGCCAGCGCCAGCTCCGGATGAATTTCCAGCGCTTTTAACACCAGCTCCTCCAGCGAGCCTTCTGGGGCGCGGGTTTCGCCGACTTCGCCGGAAAGGGCAATCTCCGCCATCGGCGACAGGCCCAGCATCTGCAACAACTCGCCGCGCAGGACGGTCAACTGCCGGCGCGCGCGATTCAACTCCGTTTCGCGCATATCCACCTGCAATTGCGCCTGAGCGCCCTCCCAGCGCGCCACAAGCCCTTCATTCGCCAGCCCGCTCACGCGTTCGGCCTGTTCGCGCGCGGCGGCCAGTTGGGTTTCCAGCGCCGCGATGGTGTCCTGCTGCACCAGAATATCGAAATAGCGGGCGGTGGTTTGCAGAACGATGCCTTGCCGCACATAGTGGGCGGCCACGCCGGACGCGGCATAGCCGTGGCGCGCGGCGGCATACAGGAACCAGGTGGACGGCATGAAAATCGGCATGCCGACATTCAGGTTGGCGTTGCCGAATTCCTTCTCGTGCTGCATCGGCATTTCTCTTTGATAGAAGTTGTAACCGGCCGAGGCCCCCACATTCGGCAGAAACGCGGTGAACGCCACATTTTTGCCAATCCGGTACAATTCGCGGTCGAGGTCCGCCTTGCGCGCCGCGTAATTGTTGGTCATGGCCAGACGGATGCAATCATCCAGCGAAAGGGGCCGCGCCAGCTCCGCCGTGGCCATTTGCGTCAGGTTGCTGGTGAAAGCTTCCGTCTGCTCGCGCCGGACGCGCGCCGGCTCGAACCGCGCGCAACCCGCCGCCAGCACAAGCGCCAGCACCGGCCCGGCGACTCTCAAATACCGCTCTAAAAACATGTTGCCGTCCTTTGTCCTATAAAAACTTACGATTGCTTCAGCTCCGCCAGCCCATCGGCAAAGCCGGTCAGCAGACCCCTCAACCGATCCACTTGCGACGCCTTCAGGCCTGCCAGCGCTGCGGTTTCCACCGCCAGAAAATCGTCTATAATTTCCTGCGCCAGACGGCGGCCCTTGGCGCTCAGCACAACAATAATTCGCCGCCGGTCGTGCGCGTGCGGCCGACGCTTCGCCAGCCCGCGCTTTTCCAGATTATCCACAATGGATGTCATGGTCTGGCGCGGCACGCGGGCGGTATCGGCCATCACGCCCGGTTCGGCGCCATCCGGGCGCACATGCAGATAGCGAAGAGCCAGACAGGCGCTGCCGGGCAGTTTCCAGCGCAGATAGGTGCGCGTGGTCAGCTCCTGATAAATGCGGCCCAGCGTCGGCAACAGGCTCGACGACGGCAGCGGCGCGCCGGCCGCTTCAACTCTCTTCGCGGTGGATTTTGGGGTCATGACATCACCAAATTTAAATTGTTCGAAATCGGATAATACCGCATCGGACTAAATAGTCAACCCGGCTTCTAGCGTCCCCCAAAAATCAGAAAATTAACGCAACAGGCGCAGGGGTTGTAGATGCGCCCGACGGGCGCATTGGGGTTGAAACGGAACCGGAGCAGTCGAACGGCCACACGGACGGTTGGAGAGTGCAGGTCAGGGAGGGAGGGTTCAGGGTTCGGGGTTCAGGATGAGGGGCACGCAAGCGGGAGAGGAGGGGCGGTGTGGGGCGATGGGTGAGAAGGGGGCAGAGGGAAAGACCCCAAGGGTGGGCAAGGGTTTTTTTCCTGAAACCTGGAACCTGAAACCTGGAAGCGAGGTGAACAGCCACACGGACGGGCACGGACGAACACGGACGGTTGGAGAGTGCAGGTCAGGGCAGAAGTCAGAGGTCAGGGAAGGCACCGAAGGGGGGGGGGGCGATGGTTTTTCCTGAAACCTGAAACCTGGAACCTGAAACCGAAGATAACAGCCTCTGCGCTCGGCGAGCGCAGCTACAGAACAGCCTTTCGGCGGCGGGACGCCGCCGGTCCACGCTGGAAATCGGAACAGCCGGTTTTCCCTGACCTCTAAATTCTGACCTCTTTCTCCTGCTGTTCCCCTGACCCACCCCCCAAAAAAAAGAGCGATATTATGCGACGTTATTCCATGGTTAATTAACCATTAAACGCCTCATTGCTTTCATAAAACCCAATAAAATCAGGCATTTTATGAAAAAATATCTAATGGTTAATTAACCATTAGATGACAAAAATGTATCTCATTGCACCACAAGTACTTAATTTTTAAAAAGGCTGTTTAATACTTAACAAACTTTGTAATCTTTTCCCGTAATCCATTGAGGTACAATGGGATATAATGGTAAAAAATTCTTTGAAAATCAGAATCAGTTATGCACACTTTTTTCACAGTTTTTCGCCCCCTCCCGGCGGGTCCGTCAGGCCGTTCTCCGAACCTTGAACCCTCCCCCGGCGCAGTGAATAATGTTTGACCCAGTCTTGGCCCGTATCTACCCTGCCATTAGGAAATCGGTTTCAAGCTGTGAGGAAGATGCTGGCGATTATTTTTTGCAGCACGGCGGCCTTGTGTTTTGAGGCGTCGGCCGGGTGGTCGAAGTTCAACTCGAACATGGAGCGCATGGAGCATTTCAATTCTTTTGGAACGATGATTGGCTACTCGAAGCGCAACCGCCATATGGAGAGGATGGAGCATTACAACGCCGATGGGCGGATGACGGGTTACAGCAGGGACAACTGCCATATGGAACGCCTGGAGTTTTACAATCCAGACGCCGGGATGACCGGAAGTTCCAAGTGGAACGCCAACATGGAGCGCACGGAGTACTTTGATAAATCTGGCCGCATGACGGGATATTCCAGATTCAATGGCAACATGGAGAGGACCGAACATTATGATGCCAGCGGACAGATGACCGGGTATTCAAGGTACAACAGAAATATGGAGCGAACGGAACATTACGATGCGTCCGGCCGCATGAAATAGGTTGCCGAACATCGAGCACAAAACGGCCCCCAAAAACAGCCCATTCACGCAAAAGGCGAAGGGGGTTGTAGATGCGCCCGACGGGCGCATTGGGGTTGAAACGGAACCGGAGCAACCGAACGGCCACACGGACGGTTGGAGAGTGCAGGTCAGGGAGGGAGGGTTCAGGGTTCGGGGTTCAGGATGAGGGGCACGCAAGCGGGAGAGGAGGGGCGGTGTGGGGCGGTG
>Ga0255347_1003758_pt1 | contig 19322 bp, 16 predicted proteins | sample wastewater_treat_2_FD_192479 | JGI IMG/M metagenome (GOLD analysis project Ga0255347, IMG submission 192479) | Wastewater microbial communities from Lulu Island WWTP, Vancouver, Canada - plant24 | ecosystem: Engineered > WWTP > Wastewater > Unclassified | place: Canada: Vancouver, British...
ATCCAGGGGGTGGCAGGTTTAAGTATATGAATTACCCAGGGGAATACTCTGCCGGGGGCGTTAAGTTCAGGCCTCTCATTCATGAGATAGTAAAAAGCTTATACCGCCCGGGCGCTGGCAGGGCGACGTTTTTTGCGACCTCCTGTCGCACGTCGCCATTCGATCCTCCTGCTCAGCAGATGTCAAAAAAACGCCCGACCAAAAACGCAAAAAATTACTTAGTCCTCGCAAAGCGGAAGCCTAAGGAGTTGAGCGCGTAGCTCGGGTAGTTGCTGACCCGGATGCCGATCTGCAAGATGTCAGCAGCGCTGCCCCAACTGCCGCCCCGAAACACGCGGTCAGACCCGCTTGCAGTGAAACACCACTCCCACACATTGCCGCTCATGTCATACAGGCCAAGCTGGTTCGCTGCTTTCTGCTTTACCGGCATCAGCTTATTATCTTTACCTTCCTCCCAATACCAGGCTACTGCCCTGGTCTCTGTTTCGTTCGTGTAGTCTTTTATCGCTCCGCTGGCATAGGCCGCAGGCGTCCAGTAATAGCCCGCTGTTAAATCTGCATGGCCGTTGTTTTTCCCCCGTGCTACATATTCAGTGGCAAGAGAACCTTCTGTGGGCCTAATTTTACCAATATACCGGGCAGCGTATTCCCACTCCTCGCTTGACGGCAGACGATAGCCGTTTCTGTTGGTGTTTTCAAGGGTCGCTGTGTGCTCCCATCCTGTCTCGGGTACAGTGTACACACAATTCTTAGTATTCCCGTCACGCATCTCTGTAAGCCAGTTGCAGAACATAATGGCCCCGTACCAGCTTATGCAGACCACGGGGTGTTTCTCATAACCTTTGGCAACCGAAAATTTATGGGTTGAAGTGTTGTAGCTTATCTTCATATACTGTGCGCCATAATTAAGGTCAAAAAGCTCCTGGCCCCCATATTTAACTGTATCTGCACTCACCTCGTTATGCGCGCCTGATGTCTCTACAATTTTACCATTATTGTAAGCCCACTGCAGTACCTCTGCAAAAAGCGCATTGGTCACCTGAGTCTCGCTCATGAAAAACTTCTTCGTAAGGGTTGCCGTCTCATTGTTGTTTAGAGAAAATGGAAATGTAATGCTGTCCTGGTTATTGGCATAAATCATATCTGCTGTCTGTGAACCTGCGGTTATGGTCACCCTGTCCCCGACAATAGCGGCATTATCAAAAGTCACCTTTGGTGTTATTCCACCGCCGCCAGAGAGGCTACTTCGGCCTCCGCAGGAAAGAGTAAAAAATGAGAACATAGCGGCCAGTAAGAGTATTGCTAAAAATTTAAAATGTTTCATAAAAGTCTCCCCAAAAATGGTATTTTGCAATGAATGAACCTTCATCTTTCTTTTTAATTGATTGGCAGCAATTATTGCTCTTTATTGCGAAGAAGTCAAGTTTAATCTGGGGCTCTGACCCCGGGAACACGCTCTGAGCCCCACGGTAACATGCTCTGACCCCGGGGAGCATGCTCTGAGCCCCGCGGGAACATGCTCTGACCCCGAGAACATGCTCTGAGCCGGGGGCAGGTGTTGTTACAGCCGATGACTTTTTCCTGTCGCGCAGTCCTGCCCGGGCAAGGCATGGCTTGGCCTGCGTTGTATTTTATGATACTTTTTCTTCACGCTTACCATTCCCCTGTTGTCAATGAACTCGTAAAACCGGATATGACAGCGCTAAAAATTGCTTGATTAAAAACGATTAACTGATATTTTACAAAGTGATAACCTATAAAGGGTTGAAATATGAATGCAAGAGAACTTATAGAATGGAACAGACACTTTGGAATATGAAATTACCAACATTGAAAGATTCGGGATATGGCTTCTCGCTGACGATAAAGAATATTTTATAATTGCCGCTCAGATCAAACAATGGAGAAAACCATGACATCAACATATATAATCGCTGACATACTGAGGCCTTCGGGCAGAATCAGCTCAATCCTGTATGACTCTATGCTGATCCTTGCGGGCAGCATACTTATCGCGCTTTCTGCAAAAGTCGCGTTCCCAGTTCCATTCAGTCCAGTACCGGTTACGGGCCAGACATTTGCCGTACTGCTCACAGGAGCGCTCCTCGGGGCAAGGCGCGGCGTACTCGCCGTACTGGCGTACATCGCAGAGGGGATTTCGGGCATGCCCGTATTCACAGGCGCGGGCGCGGGACTTGCCTATCTTATGGGGCCGACAGGCGGCTATGTCGCGGGATTTGCCGCAGCGACAGGCATAACCGGGCTGCTCGCGGAAAAGGGCTGGGACAGGAATATCTTTACAACCGCAGTGGCCATGACCGCAGCAAACGCCGCGATCTACATGTTCGGTGTAACGCGGCTTTCAGTTTTCGTCGGAGGAAAAGCCGTGGCCTTGGGACTCATACCCTTCATACCCGGAGATATTCTGAAGATCGCGCTTGCCGCGATTATACTCCCCGCGGGCTGGAAACTGATAAACAGGTAATTTACCGGATGACAGCTCCCTATTCCTCTAACTTCTTCAGTTCTGTTTCGTAAAATTTCTTTTTTTCATCCAGTTCATTGTTAAGCTTTTCGTAATCATCAAAGAGCGAATCTATCTCTTTGCGCAGTGAATGAACTTCACGCGCAAGCGCCTCAATCTCCCGCCCCTTGCCTGAACCCGCGGCATCGGCAATATCGCTGTTCCTCTGCTTCAGGAGCGACTCCTTCGCGGATATTAATTCCTCGGTTTTACGAATCTTCTCCTCCAGCGGCCTAATCTCTCCTGATCTTTTAGTTATTACATCCGTGCGGAGTTTACGAATGTCTTTTTTGTTTACCGGCATCCCCCTCTTCGCGTCATCATCCCGGCCTGATATGCGGCGCGCGTCCTCCTCGTCCTCCCAGCCTATCTTATCAAGGAAGTCCTGATAGCTCCCGTCAAAATGCGTGATACCGTCGCTCTGAAATACAATAAACCTGTTGGCAAGGGTATGCAGGAACATCTCGTTGTGTGTTACCATCAGCACAGCGCCAGGGAAAGAGTCTATGGCCGCCAAAAGCGCGTCACAGGACTCCATGTCTAAGTGATTGGTCGGCTCGTCCAGAAACAGCAGGTTTGACGGAGCCGCAAGTATTTTCCCCAGAAGCACCCTGCTCTTCTCGCCCCCTGAAAGAACGCCGATTTTTTTAAGGCCGTCATCACCCTCAAACATCATCGCGCCTGCAATGTTGCGTGCCGTCTGCTTTTCGCAGCCGGCAGACATTATCTCCTCTTCAATCGTAAGTTTATCATTCAGCCGGATAGTATTGGCCTGGGCAAAATAACCGGCGGCTGTATTCACGTGCATGTTCAGGCTGCCGGAATCGGGCTTCAACTCACCGGCCAGCAGGCGCAGCAGAGTAGTCTTCCCTTTGCCGTTCTTCCCTATCACGCAGATCCTGTCGTCGCTGCGCACATTAAGGCTGAAGTTGTTTATAATATTATATTCTTTATCGTAGCTGAAGGTCAGCGAATCCGCGGTCATAAGGGTTTTCGCGTTAAACGGCCTGTAGTTGAACGAAAAATCCAGGGTCTTTATTTTCTCCAGTTTATCCAGAGTCTGCTTCTTCTCAAGCTGCTTCACCCTGGACTGCACCATTCCGGCGAGCCTGGCCTTGGCGCGAAAACGGGTTATAAACTGCTCAGCCTCCTTCCGTTTCTTCTCGTCATTGATCCGAGTATTCTCGTATATCTCCTCTTCTTTAAGTATCTGCTCGTAAAGTTTGTCGGTTGAGCCCACAAGCTTGCGCACCCTGCGCCTGTGTATACCAAGTGTGTGTGTTGTCACACTGTCCATAAATGACCTGTCGTGCGTGACCAGTATAATCTCTCCATCCCACTGGCGTAAAAATGACGAAAGCCACCTTATTGATACAATGTCAAGATAGTTCGTGGGCTCGTCCAGGAGCAGCATGTCCGGTTCCGAAACAAGAACCCTCGCAAGGTTAAGCCTTACCTGGAAACCTCCGGAAAAATCCAGCGGGGGACGCCGCATGTCATCCATTGAAAACCCCAGTCCGGCCAGAATCTTTTCAGCCTTCCATTTATCTTCCCGCTGCTCCACTGGAAGCCCCATACAGGCCTCGGCCACAACTGTGTTTTGTGTAAACCTTATATGCTGCGAAACATGGCCTATGGTATAGCCTTTCGGTATGACAATATCACCCGAATCCTGGTGCTCTTCGCCGATGATCATTTTCAGCAGAGTGGTCTTCCCGTGGCCATTACGGCCCACCAGCCCTATTCTTTCACCGGGATTAACATTAAAACTTATATCTTCAAAAATCTCCTGCGATCCAAAAGCCTTGAACAGGTTAATTACTTTTATCATCGTAATAATCCGGTTTTTAAAATATTCCCGCGGGGATGCCTGGTCTTTTAAAACTCAAAACCACGGGCTGTGCAGCAATCTTTACTGTCTCACTTACAAAATAATATAAGCGCGGATCAATCCGTCTCCTGATAAAACTTTGCAGGTTTCATTTCCCTGTTTTTGAATTTCCATATTCAGCACAGCCCTGTCAAGCATTCTGCCGTATAAACATTAAAGTGTTTTCAAAGAGCGTTAAAATCATAATCATTATGGCGCGCTATACATTGTATACGCCATGAACTTCAAAAAAGTAAAAATTATTTTGATTTTTTTAGCCCCCGGCCGATTAACATTTACTGCTGTATTGCCTCATTTCGGCTACCCCCGTAAGGGGCTTGTGAACTTAACATTGTCTCACACAGATACGCAAAGGGCGCTGAGGGGATGTTTTAGTTTCAAACACAGGCAGGAGGCCGGGACAGGAAAAAGTCATTCCGGTTTTGCAGTTTCTAAGCAGGGTGCAAACACGATGTTTGCCTGCCGGCAAAGAACAGGATGTTCTGATTTTTTACACCAGCGTGCCGGTGTTTAACCGGCATCACTGGTGTACTGATCCGGGTTTACCCGGAAATCCGCTTCTCAGGCCACGGTAATCCTTATACCCGATGACTCTGAAACCGCGCCCGACTCGGCAAAAACCCTGTCGGTGGCGATACAGTACAGAAAATACTCGCCGGCCGTAAGACATTTTAAACGCACAGGCTTAGTACCTGTAAACACATCGGGCCTTATCTCAATGGCCGGAATCCCGGCACCATCGCTGATTTTCTGAAGTATGACAGTCAGATTAAGCCCCTCGCTTACAATGTTAAAGTTAAGCGAAACCTCGCCAGGCGCCGACGTATCCGCAGTCAGACCGTTTATACCGTCAAGACCATTACCCTTTGTAATTATGTACGGTACACCGCTCATTTGCCTTTTCACATTCTCGGCGATAAACAGATTGAATTCTGTTACAGCCTTCCCTACTGTCCAGGGATGCCAACTCTTCTGGATAACCGCAGGAAGCTTTTTCCAAACCGCGGCAGAGGCCCTGAAAGAATTTCTCACTTCAACCTGTGCCGCAGTTGACGCTACCCTGTTGGGCTTATACGGCTTTACCACCTGCATGCCTTTCCACTTTGCGTGGACAAAGTTTCCAATTCTGTTGGATAATCCGCTAAACATCGGATCTAATGTTACTTTTGCCATTTTAATACCTCTTCTTAATTTTTTGTTTTAACCGGTTATACCAGCAATACGCCACAATAGTGTAAAAAGTGAAAATTTTTTCTGCTCTTTTTAAAAAAAATTCATTTTTTTCGATTTTTACCCGTCCCGCGGCGTAATACTATATAGAGATCACAAAAAACTTAGAACAGAAGGCAAAAACAGAATGGCAAAAGTAACACTTGCCCCGCACATTAAATCATTACATGGAAGGCTCGGTAATATAATTTTCTATAATGTTAAGGGGAACCAGTACGCCCGCGCCTGGTCCATGCCACGCAACCCGCGCACGGCAGCGCAGCAGAAGAACCGTAAAACCTTTACAGAGGCAGTAAAGCTGTGGCAGTCTATGTCGCCCGGCGAAAAGGAGGCGTACAATATTATGGCCCGCAGTAAGCCCCTGAGCGGTTATAACCTCTTCATATCAATGCACATGAAAGGGGCCGGGACTAAAATAAAGTTCATAATCCGCACGGCAGAAACAGACAGAGCCGCCGTATCAGTTCCCTTTCACCTTAGGGTCAGCTCCGGGACACCTCCGTTTATCTATCTACATACATCCTTTATGAAAGGGAAAAGCCCCCATATCGCGCGAAAATGGAATGAAGCGATGCCCAGGGCCGGATAAGGCCGCGACAGGAAAATGCGACGGCTAATTAAACAACATGCACTATATACAAAATACTTTTAGTTTCATCTGGATACCGGCATTTCGCTGCGCTTCAGCCGGTATGGCCGATTCTTTCTCCGTGTCTCCGTGTGAAAACCGTTAAGTTCATAAGCCCCTTACGGGGGCGGCTGGCAATAGTTAATGAGTATGAAAAAAGTTTCTTCAGCCGGGGGCGTTAAGTTCAGCCTGCCGCAAAAAAAGTTTTGGACACACCGCGTCAGGGATTGACGCGATACCCGAAGGGTTAAGCGGAAAGCCCGACCTTCGCGGTGCAGCATCCAATTTATTACAGGAACGGTAGCGGCGCATCGTAGGGGCAGGGCACTGCCCTGCCCGAGTGCATGATGCGGTGATAAGCGAAGGGGACGCCCAACAATCCGGAAAGAGTGACAAAAACAACTAATCTATTTTAAGAATCGTCAGAAAGGCCTCCTGCGGCACCTCGACCGACCCTATCATCTTCATCCTTTTCTTGCCCTCTTTTTGTTTTTCAAGCAGTTTACGCTTCCTTGAAATGTCGCCGCCGTAGCACTTGGCAGTAACATCCTTACGCACCGCGGATATGTTTTCCCGCGCGATAATCGTGGCGCCTATGGCGGCCTGCAAAGGTATCTTGAACTGGTGTCTGGGAATAATGCCTTTCAGTTTTTCAATAATATCCTTGCCCCTTGCGCGCGCCTTGTCCCTGTGAACAATAAACGAAAGGGCGTCAACGGGCTCGCCGTTAACCAGTATGTCAACACGCACCATGTCAGAGACCCTGAAGTCAATGAGGTCATAATCAAAAGAGGCGTATCCCCGCGAAATAGACTTGAGCTTGTCGTAAAAGTTGAACACAATCTCAGAGAGCGGAAGTTCATAAGTAAGCTGGACACGCTGCGGCGTTATGTACTCCATGTTTTTATGCACACCGCGGCTGTCTGTAACAAGCTGCATAATGTTCCCGACATAATCATTAGGGGTTACTATGGACGCGCGGACATAGGGCTCCTCTATCCTTTCTATGGTTCCGGGATCGGGCAGGTTGACCGGATTATCAACTCTCATCTCCTTGCCGTTTACAAGATATACCCTGTATTCAACGCTCGGCGCTGTGGTAACAAGTGCAAGGTCAAATTCACGTTCAAGCCTCTCCTGGACAATCTCCATGTGAAGCAGCCCCAAGTATCCGCACCTGAAACCGAATCCCAGCGCGTACGAATTATCAGCTTCAAACAGCAATGACGCGTCATTCAACTGAAGCTTGAAGAGCGCGTCGCGCAGATCCTGATACTCATCGCTGTACATGGGGTAAAGCCCGGAAAACACCATAGACTTTACGTTTTTAAAACCCTTGAGAGGCTCAGGCGCAGGATTTTCCGCCAGCGTGACAGTATCGCCTATCTTTGTATCCACAACGCTTTTGATGCCCGCGACTATATACCCCACTTCACCCGGGCCCAGCGAGGGCCTCTTTTCAAGGTCAAGCCTGAAAGTCCCGACCTCGGTTACAGTGAACTCCTTTTCGGTTGCGAAGAGTTTTATAACATCATCCTTTTTGACTCTACCGTCTATTATGCGCACCTTGATTACGGCGCCTAAGTACTGATCATAGAATGAATCAAATATAAGCGCCTTCAAAGGCGCGTCCTCTCTGCCGGACGGAGCCGGTATTATCTCGATCACCTTTTCGAGTATCTCTTCGATACCTATATCCTGCTTGGCCGAGGCCAGAACTGCCAGGTCAGAATCGAGCCCCAGCACATTTTCAAGCTGCGCCTTTGTGCTCTCTATATCTGCGCTGGGCATATCAATCTTGCTTATTACAGGAAGAATCTCAAGGTCGTTATCAAGAGCCAGGTAGAAGTTTGCGATTGTCTGGGCTTCAACCCCCTGTGACGCGTCAACTAAAAGTATTACCCCGTCGCAGGACGAAAGCGAGCGTGAAACCTCGTATGTAAAATCCACATGACCCGGAGTGTCTATCAGGTTAAAAATATATTCTTCGCCCGACTTCGACGTGTAATTAAGGGTAATGGCATTCGATTTTATAGTTATACCGCGCTCCCTCTCTATGTCCATAGTGTCGAGCATCTGATCCTTCCGGTTCCTGTCGTTCACTAAGCGGCACTTTTCGATTATCCTGTCCGCGAGTGTTGACTTGCCGTGGTCAATATGCGCTATAATTGAAAAATTTCTTATATGAGCCAAGTCCATTGTTTACCTGTTTGTTGTTAGTTATATCTGAAAGGCAATAATCATTGCGTCTTATTGGCAAGTGTTTTTTCATGGAGCAATAAACCGGCCGGGAACCTGATAATTCTATGAATCTTTCAGAACCTCGTAAATTACAATTCCGGCGGCAACCGACGCGTTCAGCGATGAGACTCTTCCCTTCAGGGGGATTGATACTGTGTAATCGCACTTCTCTTCGGTAAGACGCCTCATCCCTTTGCCTTCACCGCCTATAACAACGCATGCGGGAAGAATATCTTTCAGTTCACCGGGACTTACCGTGCCATGGCTGCCTGTGCCTATAATCCAGAAGCCCATCCCCTTTAGTTCGTCAATACACTGCGCGACATTGGTAACCTGTATTATATCTATGTGGGCAGTGGCGCCGGCAGCGGTTTTTATGACAGTTTCATTGACAGCCGCGGAATTATTCTTCGGAATAATTACGGCCCCGCAGCCCAGCGCTTCGGCAGAACGTATTATGGAACCCATGTTATGCGGATCGGTGATCTGGTCCAAAAGAACAACAACGCCTTTGTTCTTTGCGGCAGCCGAAAGCGCGTCCCCGCCTGCCCCAGCCCCGCCGGTTCGCGGCATAATGAGAACTACCCCCTGATGCACTGCCGATGAAAACCCGCTGAAAAAAGATTTCCCTTCGGTTGAAACGCGCACCCCCCTTTTTCTGCAGAGAGCCGTAATCTCGTCAATAATTTTACCGTGCGCACCTTCGGATATATGCACAGACATACCTTCGGCCGAAGGGACACTCTTAAGATATTCCATGACAGGCTTTCGGCCGGTTACGACTTCTTTCTTTTCCACCTTGTACCGTCTTTTGTATCTTCAAGTATGATCCCTTCATCCCTGAGCAGGTCGCGGATTTCATCCGCCCTCGCGAAGTCTTTGTTTTTCTTCGCGTCAATCCTTTCCCGGACAAGCGCGTCAATCCGCCCGCTGTCGGCATCATCCTCATCGCTGCCGTAAAATATAAATCCGAAAACGCTGTCGATCTCCCGCAGCGCATCAATAACCAGGCCCGTATCCGCGGTTGACAGTTTATCCGCGGAGATCATCGTATTAACAGCTGTTATAAAATCAAAGAATACCGCAAACCCGGCGGATATGTTAAGGTCATTGTCAACGGCTTCCGCGAATCGTGACTTCATATCCGCTATCAGGCCAGGCAGCTCTGTGCTATTCCCCGATTCGCTCCTTATATCCTTCAGGCGTACTATCATATTATCTATACGTTCAAGGGCCTGGTCAGCCTGCCTTATGCCTTCAAAGCTAAAGTTAAGCTGCCTCCTGTAATGGGCCGACATAAGAAGATAACGTATCGACCTGGGTGAATACCCCTTCGAAAGCAGGTCGCGCAGCGTGTAGAAATTTCCGGCCGACTTTGACATCTTGGCGCCGTCAACAAGCAGGTGTTCAACGTGTATCCAGTACCGCACAAACTTCTCGCCGTAAGCTGCCTCGCTCTGCGCTATTTCGTTCTCATGGTGAGGAAAGATCAGATCCACTCCGCCTGTGTGAATATCTATCGTTGATCCGAATACCTTCCGTATCATCGCGGAGCACTCTATATGCCAGCCCGGGCGGCCGGGGCCATAAGGAGTATCCCAGCGGGGCTCGTTATCCTTAGGCGCCTTCCACAGGGCAAAATCCCTGACATCCTCCTTCTCATACTCATCCGCGTCGTAACGCGCGCCGGCCCTGATCCCGCTGGTGTCAAGGTTCGACAGCTTTCCGTATCCATCAAATTTAGCTATGTTAAAGTAGAGTGAACCATCCTTTTCATAAAGGATTCCTCTGCTGTCGATCAGCCTGAGCATGTTTATCATCTCATCAATAGATTCAGTCGCCCTGGGATTATGTTCCACCTTCTCTATGTTAAGCGTCGCAAGGTCTTCGTAGAAAATCGCCGTGTATTTTTCGGTATATTCCCCGAGGGTCACGCCCTCGCTGATTGACCCGGCTATGGTCTTGTCATCAACGTCTGTTATGTTCATGGCGTGATCCACCCTGAATCCCCTGAACTTAAGGTACCTTCGCAGAAAATCATTGAATATGAAGGTGCGGAAATTACCTATATGCGCGTAGCTGTACACCGTGGGCCCGCACGAATAGATCGTTACAGGCGGGTAATCGCTGATCTGCTCTTTTTTTATCCCGCCTGGAATAAGTTCATCAACGCTGCGGGTAAGCGTGTTGTAAATTTTAAGTGTCACCTGTGCCTCCGGGAAATGCGTTTACCGGAAAGGGAGGTTCCGGATAGGGAATGACCGCCTTATGGGGGGATAATGTCAAATATTTTTTACGACCGATCTGCAGCCAGGGGTACTTCGACCTCTTCAACATCCTCGTACTCGTGGAGTACAACCGGCTGCTGGACAAAATCGGGCTGCGGCTGAATATTAAACTTTTCTATATCTTCCGGGTTTTCGTTAAGGTATGCGAGAAACTGGTGCAGAGTTCTTATGTACTCTATAAGCTCCTTCAGCTTTTTATTCTTCCGGTCAATAATTGAATCGGACTGCTTAATATACTCCCGCAACAGCTTAGTCTGTTTCTGAAGCCTTTTCTGCAGCTCAACCGCGGCGTCATAAAATTCCCTGTCCACCTTCTGGAAATCTATGCGCGCCAGTACAACTTCATCCTTAACCCGTTCCTTTTCTATGCTGGAGATAATGTCATTAAGTTCACGCATTGAAAAAAGGTCATCAGTAGATGTCTGTACCCATTTTTTTCCGTCATCGTCGGTGAATTCCCTGATATCCGGGATAATTATTTTTTCCCCTTTTTTGCGCATGCCCTTATTCTTTTATAAACTTTTTTTCGCCCCTTAAAACAGAAGCAGTTAAAAATTGCTATAAACACTTTTCATTAACAGCAGCCTGATTTTTACCGCGTTCTGTTAAAAGACTCCTTAACCGGAAAGTACAGACACAGCAGAATAATTACATAATCTACCGCCGCCTCATACTATTATCGGAACTGATACTCAAAAAAACAAGAATATAAATGGCTGCCAGAAAAGGTGCTCTGACCCCCGGAAAGAACCGTTAAGTTCAGGCTTCAGCCCGTACCATGCGTAAAATAAAGATCCCGGCACCCGGTCCGCTTTAAACTGATTATTAGAGCTGGAATTATGTTTTATTTAATAATGTTATGAATTATTTAAAAATATTATTAGAATCACAGGTTTTATTCCTAATATTCCTGACAAGGACTAAACAAACTGAAAAAAAACTTTCATAATTGCACGAATTATCAAAAAATATTTGACAAATTATATATTTTAGTATCTCCTGAGTGGCAAGTTTTTGGTGATTATATTTCCAGAATGCCAACTTACTATTTTGAGTTAACATTTTTGCTTCCTCTTTATCTCCCCCTGTAATGAATTTTCACAGGGGGTTCCTTTTTTATAGCCCTGTTTTTATGCGATTTTAATTGACACAGGTGATCATGTAAAAATGATTAACTTACGTGCGTTAATACTTCTAATACAGGTATTACACACAGGGGGCAACAGCAATCCCCTGAAGGATAAAAACGTGAAAACCGGTTTAAAAATAAATATATCTGTCACAAAAGAACTTGAAAAGTCAGGGATCATACATAGCAGCATAGCCCTTGACCAGTTTACCACATTCAAGACGGGCGGGGTTGCGGATATTCTATTTGAACCTGCGAGTGAAGGTCAACTGTGTGATGCCCTGCAGTTACTGACCGCAGAGGGGGCAGACTGCACATTTATAGGGGGCGGTTCCAATCTGCTCATAAGCGACCGCGGAATCAGGGGCGCCGTAATAAGAATCTGCCGCGAAAATTCGTCCCCGTTTTTCTGTGACGGAATGATCTATGCGCCCGCCTGGGTACACAAAGAGATGTTTATACGCTTTGCAATTGAAAACTCACTTGGCGGCGTTGAGTTCATGGCAGGAATACCCGGCACCATCGGCGGCGGAATATACATGAACGCAGGTACAAATACCGGCTGCTTTTATGATATACTCAGGGCTGTAAAAATTATGCGCCCCGGCGGCACAGTGGAAACCGTTGAAACAGAGGGCAACCATTCCCTTTACAGACAAAACAGGCTGCCGCTCGGATCTGTCATACTGGGAGGTTATTTCAGTCTCCCCGCAACGCCCGACAGCGCGTCCACAAAAAAAAATATCGATAAAATCATCGCTGACCGTTATAAAAAGCATCCCATGGACTACCCCTCCGCAGGGTCTGTCTTTAAAAATCCCGAAGGCCATTCAGCGTGGCAACTTATCAACAATGCCGAACTTAAAGGCTGCAGGTTAGGCGGAGCCATGGTCTCTGAAAAACACACAAACTTTATTATCAATACCGGCGGAGCGACCTCATCCGACATATACAGGCTGATTAAACATGTGCAGCAGACTGTTTTAGATTCAACCGGAATAATGCTTGAAACCGAGATCAGGCTGCTGGGAGATTTTGAGTGACATGGATCAAACGACCGGCATAAACGAACTGGAATTCTGCTCCCTTGACCTTGAAACAACCGGGGTCAACCCGGCATTCGACCGCATAGTCGAGATCGGAGCGGTACGATTTACAACCGAAGGAGTAATCAACGAATACCAGACGCTTGTAAATCCAGGCGTGAGCATACCTCCGAACGTGATAAAGATACATGGAATAACAGACCGCATGGTTAAAGGCGCTCCGCTGATAAATGACATACTTGACGAATTTTATGAATTCTTCAAAGGCGCGATTCTAATTATACAGAATCCCAGGTTTGATCTGTCATTTATAGAAAGGGCGTTCTATGTCCGCGATGGGAAATCGCCCGAACTGAAGGCCATAGATACGGTCAATCTGGCACAGAAACATTTTCCCTCGCTGCCCAACCATAAAATATCGACCCTGACAAACCACTTTGGCCTTAACCTCCAGAGCCACCGCGCGCTTGATGACGCGATAGCATGTATGAGTATATTCACAGAGGTTATAAAGGGACAGGGGTTGAGCACCTATGGAGACCTTATGCGCATGCACGGCGAAATGGTTCGCCCGGGGCTGCGCTACTCACAGGGCAGCACAAAGGAACCGTGGCGCAGACTGGAAATCGGCAAGGATGTAAAGATACAGTACAAGGACACCAACGGCAGGGTAACCTCACGGATAATTCACCCGCGCGAGTTTATTCAGTATGGCAAAAGCAGCTACATACTGGCCTGGTGCTATCTCCGGGAGAGCGAAAGATGCTTTATGACGAGCAGAATCGTAAGCATTGAATAGACTACCACCTGCGGGCAAACCTGAACTTTAAATTACTCTGCCCCGTTCCCTCGGGGAATAACCTGTCCCATCCTGCATATATTGTGAAATCAAACTGGTCAAAAATCAGGAACCGCACCGTGGGACCCGCGACCACCCCGCCCTTGATACCTGATAAAACAATACCTTCAGGGCTGAACAGTACCCAGTCCGCGAAGAATCCGGTGTAGATATAATCGCGATAAAGTGAAAACCTGTATTCAGTCGAAAACCCGGCAAGCCTGTTAGCATGGTAACTGAGACCGGTAAATCCCCTGAAAAACCGGCTGTTAACCGGAACATGATGATAAAATGGCGCGCTGCTGCTGTTGAATGCGGCCCGGAACCCTGAGGAAAAGACGCTAAGGTCACTGAATTCAAAATCGCGGGCGCCATGAATTTCAATTTCGTTGAAGTCGGCATCGTCAAAATAATGGGTATACGTGAGCGTAACATTTTTTTCCTGACTTGCGCCCGGCCTGAAGGGAAGAGGGTCAAAAACAATCCTTATCTCTATAAAAGGATAAACTTCCCACGCCTCCACGATCTGCTCTTCTGGCGCCATTAGAGGGTCACGCTCCACGTTGTAGAACCTGTCACTTTCGCAGCCCGCGCCAGCGTATATGTTAAGATTTTCAAGAGGCGTTATACCGGGCGCCAGCGTTTCCCGCAGCGAAACATATTCAAAACTGCTGTAACCCAGGTCAGGTCTTCCGGACGCGCTGTGATACAGCCTGCCGCGGATTACCGGCGTAACAATCGTATCAGCGATCGGGGCAAACCGATACTCCGATTCGATCATTGAAAAAGTTCTCCGCGGAGGGAACCGCAGAGTGTTACGCGGAGGAAGACGCAATACTCCGCCAAGCCCGGCATCGAATCCTGCCGAAAAATCTGTTTCAAGCCGGTCCCCTGGCCTGAACAGGTCCCTGTTGTATATTGAGACCACGGGAATTAAAAGCGAGGGATAATCATAGTCTATATTAAACCCCCATCCTTCCCTGCGTATTCCAGGACCGCTCTTTCCTTCGCCGTAATCAAAATAAAAATGTATCTCGTATTCAGCCGGGTATCTGGAGAAAATCCGTAACTCCCGTTCAAATATTAAAAGTCTTTCAAGCCCCCTGTCGATCTGGATAACACTTTTATCGTAGTCCGGAATCTTTTCAATTCTCGCTGTAACCGCTGCCAGCCCGTATTTTCGTTTAAGCCTTTTAATATTTTTCTGAATTACAGCGGTATTGTAGACTCTGCCCGGAATATCTATGGTCTGCCTGTATCTGATCGCGTAATAATTATTCCTTTCGTGGACAACAATCTTTGCAAGACGGCCTTCATCGACAAAAAGCGAAAGTTTCTGCTCCGTGTCGCTGATGACATGCACCTTTGCAAGAGTATATCCTTTTTTACGGCAGAAATTATCGATTGCGGCGATCACTTTTTTGCTGTCTGAAGATATGGTTTTATCCGGAGCTTTTATGGACCTGTACAATTCCGTGCTGCGTATTACCCGAAGGCCCTCTATATCAAGGGTTCTGCCGGATGCAGTTGTGGCGTTTACGGAGCAGAATAAAAAAAATATGGCCGTAATGAATGAATAAAAAGGAATTTCCGTTCGCATCTATTCGCAGAAAAGTTTTTTCATTGTCCCCATAAGTTCCACTATGTCGTGGTCTTTGAGTGAGTAGTACATGAAGTTGGCGTCCTTTCTCCTGAGGATAATATCAGCCTTGCGGAGAACAGTCAAATGCTGCGAAATATTGGAAATTGTTGAACCGAACTGCTGTTCGATTTCGCCTACGTTTTTTTCACCATCGAGAAGTAAGCATAGAATTTTTAGTCTTGTGGGGTGGGCAATAGATTTAAGCACCTCTGTTGCCGTCTCTATCTGAGTATCTGAAAAAAACATTCACAGCACCTTCTGGCGGAATTTAAGTATTTACCCAGATGGTAAAATAACGGCCTATTATTGTCAATTTATTTTTAGCAGGCTCTATCCCCTGCGCTTGATATTAGTTTGAAAATAATTATATATACCCATCAGTTTAAGCGTTTTTTCCAGCGAACCCGATACGCTTAGAGTAAACCTGCAGTCATTCTTTTCGGCAATATTCTTTGCATCAATAAGAAATCCAACAAACGAGGAATGTATCAGTTCGGTCATGGAAAGGTCAAAGTGCACCTCGCCGGGCAGAGATTCTGTTTTAAGCAATTCGGTGTAACCCGGTACTTTGTCAAAACTTATGTGTCGCGGGAATCTCATTGTTGTATCAGCATCCGTGCTTATGTAATTCATATTTCTCCTCCCTGAGGATAGTTTACCCATATCAAATATATCGGTAATATTGCTTTAAGATTTAGCAAATTAGGAATTCCGGAATAAAAAAAGTAAAAGATAGAGCATTTTTTTGCAGCAAAACAGTTGAGGAATTAACTCTGATATATTACTAAAATTTAGAAAAAACCTTGAAAAAATAATATCGAAACTATCAACTGACGGGAATTCAGGCAGGCATAAAATTATACAAATGTCAGTAATTATTCCTGAAAGTATTTATTAGTGAAACGATTCGTTTTAATCCCCTTCGCTGCCTCTGGCGGGAGGGAATAGAGCATTTTTTTGCTACAAAATAGTTAAGGAATTAACTCTGTATAAATGTATTTAAAGACAAAACATCGCAGGCACAAACACAGGGACGGCATCCCTGTAGACATGGAGCAGATCAAAAAACTCTTTATTATGCCTGAATCTGCTGACAAATTTTACGAATTCGGGAACGAACTGCTCGATCTTATACACAGTTTTTTTACCGAAAAAGGTGGCATCCACAGTTCAATACTGCTGCCCGACCTTGCAAAGCTCTTCTCGAATATCAATATCCCGAAAGAACCGCACCTGCTTAAAGATATCCTGTACGAAATCAAAACAAAGGTAATCGCACATTCAGTAAAAGTCGGCAACCCCTACTATATAGGCCACATGACAAGCGCTGTGCCGTACTTTGTAATTCTTCTTGAAATGATCATAGCCGCGCTCAACCAGAACCAGGTCAAAATCGAATCAGCCAAGGCATCGACTTTTCTTGAAAAGGAATTCATATCGTGGATGCACAGGATCATTTTCATGAGATCGCCCAAGTTCTACAAAAACAACATTCAGAACAGGGAGACCGTTCTCGGCAACATAACTCTTGACGGCACAATGGCCAACATGACAGCTCTGCTTACAGCCCGCAACAAGGCGTTCCCCCCCAATGGACGTTTCCCCGGCATACGGGAGGCCGGCGTTGCCGAAGCCTACAAATACTACGGCTATGACTCTTCTGTAATCCTGGTATCCAGGCGCGGGCACTACTCCATAGAAAAAGTCGGAAGAACCATGGGAATCGGCAACCGCAACATTATCAAGATCCCTGTTGACTCCCGGAACAAAATAGATATACTGCGCCTTGAAAAAACCTGCCGCGAAATCGAAGCGAAAAACCTTAGCGGCGGCCCCAGGACGAAAATTATCGCGCTCGTAGGAATCGCGGGCACAACCGAAACCGGAAACATAGACAACCTGAAAGAGATGCGCAAAATTGCTGACCGTTATAAAGCGCACTTCCACGTTGACGCGGCATGGGGCGGATCGGTACTTCTTGCCGATGAATTCCGCTACCTTTTTTCCGGAATTGAAAAGGCGGACTCGGTTACCGTGGACGCGCACAAGCTCTTATACGCTCCGCCGTCACTTGGTATGGTCTTTTTCCGCAATGGAACCGACTTAAAGGCGCTCATGCACAATTCCAATTACATAATACGTCCTGACTCGATCGATCTTGGCCGATTTTCACTTGAAGGCTCCAGGCCCTTCGCGTCACTGAAACCCTGGGCCACAATAAAAATATTCGGAAAGCACGGATTCTCCCTTATATTCTCGCACGCCTTTGAACTGACGTCGGTGCTGCGCGGACTTGTAGAGATGCACTGCAACTTTGAGGCAATGAACCAGCCGGAGCTGTTTATATTCAACTACAGATTCGCCCCCAGGACAATTCAGGAAAAGTTAGACAAACTGATGCGCAAAATTCAGGACACCGATTCATCCGATGAAAAAAACAACAGGGTGAAAATCCAGCTCCTTAAAAGGATAGAGAACATAAACTCGCTCCTGAACGAGCTCAATATTGAACTGCATAGGGCAATCCGCGAAGAGGACGAAAGTTTTGTTTCAAGAACAATGATAGACATGCCGCAGTATTTTTACCAGAACTGCGTAATACTCAGGGCAATTACAATTAATCCCCTGACCACCCCCGAGATACTCAAAGAGATCATAGAACATCAGAACAAGATAGGCCTCAAGATCTACAAGACATTCTTCTCCGGCAAGTTCAAGAAACTCTGAACATCCCGTACCCTCAATTTTTAAAAGCCTTCACGTCCCGAGCTGTCTTAACAGGGGGATCATCCCGGTCAGAATAACAGCCCCCGGCACACCCGATCTTAACGAGCCGTAAATAGCACCCATGCTCTTTTCGAAAAGACAATCCCCGAGGCAGAATCATAAAAAAGATTTCCCGGAAATAAAAATTTCTTGCCGCATGCGTATTATTTCTGCAGCTTTATCAATCATTACACGATGGAGAAAAACAATGTTTGAAAGAATCAAAAACGCAATAATCCCTCACCTTGTGGGCTTCGGCCTGATGTTTTTCGGCTGGTACATAAGCCTTCTGAATGTTGGCCTCACAAGATTCCAGACTGATGTTTTATTTACAAAATGGACCGGTTCCGGTTTCCTGCTGATCCTTGCCGGCGCCTATCTGCCGAATATATGGATAGGTATAAGGAATAAGCTTTCAAAGTAAAAAATTGTGCTTTTTTTAAATTTATCCCTCTTTTCGTATTGTTAGGAAACCTCATCCATCAAAAAGAGTCGGTCATACCGGCCGTAGTGCCGGAGGTGCGTGTCATACCCGCGAAGGCGGGTATCCAGATGTTACACATGGTACGGGCCAAAACCATGCTCAGAGCATAAACTAAAGGGAACAAAAAAATCCGGGAATCGCAAAAAACTTTTATCAATTATTCCCCTGAAAACGTATTAATTGCAGAGGCGTATTTGATGAAAAAACATAACACGCACGATTCCGGATACAAGATGCTGTTTTCCAATCATGCAATGGTTCGCCAACTGCTAACTTCCTTCGTAGATGAAGACTGGATACATGAACTGGAATTCGGTACTCTTGAACGAATAGATAAATCTTTTGTGTCGGATAAATTTGAAGAGAGGGAATCGGATATTATTTATAAAGTCAACCTCAGGGGGAGCGAAGTTTATATCTTTATACTGCTTGAATTTCAGTCAACTGTTGACAGGTTTATGGCGCTTAGGATGCTGCGGTATATCGCGGAGTTATATGAATACCTTGTAAGGAATCATAAGCTTAAAAAACTGCCGGCTGTTTTCCCTGTTATGCTTTATAACGGAGATAAAAAATGGACTGCGCCTGATGAACTGGATAATTTGATAGAAAATA
>Ga0255347_1003759_pt1 | contig 19319 bp, 15 predicted proteins | sample wastewater_treat_2_FD_192479 | JGI IMG/M metagenome (GOLD analysis project Ga0255347, IMG submission 192479) | Wastewater microbial communities from Lulu Island WWTP, Vancouver, Canada - plant24 | ecosystem: Engineered > WWTP > Wastewater > Unclassified | place: Canada: Vancouver, British...
CAGAAGGCACAAAGAGTTTTTAATAATTTTTTCCTTCTTTGTGTCCTTCGTGCCTTTGTGTGAGATTGAATTGGGTTGCGGGCTCCGCCCGCGTTAGTTAATTAGTGCGTTAGTTGGTTGGCAGGGATCGGAAGGGGTGGGGTTTTTTATAGCCCCACGGCGCGTCGTGGGGGAATTAGAAAAATACAGCAGGAGCAGCTTATGCCTGAAAATGACTTCATCCCGCAATGGGTGATCGAGCGCAAGCGTGACGGCGCCGAACTTTCCGAAACCGAGATCCGCGCCTTCATCGCGGGCTTCACCGACGGCACGATACCAGACTACCAGATGTCCGCGCTGGCCATGGCGATCTTTTTCCGCGGCATGAGCGAAGCCGAGACCGCCGCGCTTACAGACGCTATGATGCGTTCCGGCGACCTGCTCTCTTTCGCGGGCTGGCCGCGCCCCACTGCCGACAAGCACTCGACCGGCGGCATCGGCGATAAGCTCTCGCTGATGTTGGGCCCGCTGGCGGCCTCCGCCGGCCTGGCGGTGCCGATGATCTCCGGTCGCGGTCTGGGTATCACCGGCGGCACACTCGACAAGCTGGAGGCCGTCCCCGGCTACAATACGCGTCTGGACACGGAGGAGTTCAAGCGCGTGGTGGCCGAGGTCGGCTGCTCGATCATCGGCCAGACCGAGCGTCTGGCGCCAGCCGACAAACGGCTCTACGCTTTGCGCGACGTTACCGGCACCGTGCCGAGCGTCCCGCTGATCACCGCCAGCATCATGTCCAAAAAGCTGGCTGAAGGCGCCGACACCTTGGTGTTTGATGTCAAATGCGGCTGCGGAGCCTTCATGACCGATATCGAAAAGGCGCGCGAGCTGGCGCGTGCGCTGATCGGCACAGGCCGTGCGTTGGGCCGCAAGACCGGTGCGCTCATCACCGACATGAACCAGCCGCTGGGCCGCTCCGCCGGTAACGCGGTGGAGGTGGCAGAGGCGGTTGAAACCCTCAAAGGCGGCGGGCCTGCGGACACGCGCCTGCTGACTGTGGAACTGACTGCCATGATGTGCGAACTGGCCGGGGTCTTCGCAAGCCGCGATGTTGCGCGCCGCGAGCTGGCAATGCGGCTGGACAACGGCAGTGCGCTGGAGGTGTTCCGCCGGATGGTAACGGCGCACGGCGGCGCCCCGCGCATAATCGATGACCCGCAGTTGCTGCCGCAAGCGCGCGTGTCGCTCGAGGTGCCAGCGCCGCAAGCCGGGTTCGTGACATTTGTCGATGCGCGCGGGATCGGCCGTGTGACCTTGCGCCTCGGTGCCGGGCGCACTGCTGCCGATGGTGCGATCGACCTTGCTGCCGGGGTTGACCGCTTGGTGCGGGCTGGCGAGCGGGTCGAGCGCGGCCAGCCCCTGATGCGCCTGCTGGCCGCAAATGCGGCGCGTGCGGAAGCTGTGCTGGCAGAGGCTGCCGCAGCGGTGCGCATAGCCGCAACGCCGCCGCCAGAACGGCGGCTGGTGCTGGAAGAGGTGGGGAGTGGTAAGTGGTGAGTGGTGAGTTGTCGGGAGGCGGGCGTTCCCGCCCGCTTCTGGTAGGGACGGCTCGCCGAGCCGTCCGCGGCGGTTTCGGCGAAACCGCCCTACCGGCTTTAACACGGCTTTGGTGCGACAAAATGTCCAAGTTATAGATGAGTGGTGAATGGTGAGTGGTCTGGAGGCGGGCGTTCCCGCCCGCTGGGGAGGGACGAGCGTCTGCTCGTCCGGGCAAGCAGACGCTTGCCCCTCCCGGTCTGAGGCATCGCTATCGCTATCGGGATCGGGATCGATAGAGAGTGAATAACGAATAGTGATTAGGCGGGCGTTCCCGCCCGCTTCTGGTAGGGACGGCTTTAACACGGCTTTGGTGCGACAAAATGTCCAAGTTATAGGTAAGCAATGTTCAAAGGATACACGGCAGAGCTTAAGGGTGATCTGGGAATCCGGTGGAGGCGCGTGCAGACCGCCGTGCGGGAAGCCGGTGCGGACGGGCTGCTGGCAAACTCGAACATCAATATTTTTTACCTCACAGGCCGGATTTTCATGGGTTATATGTATCTGCCTGCCGAGGGAGATCCGTTGTTTTTCGTGCGGCGGCCGTGCGGCCTTACGGGTGACGGCGTAGCGGAAATACGCAAGCCCGAACAGATTCCCGGATTGATGACAGATTGCGGGATCACCCTGCCGGACAAGCTGATGTTGGAGGGGGACGATCTGGCTTTCAGCGAATGGCTCCGCTTGGAGACATGTTTCGCCGGAAAAGAAATGGCTGACGGCTCGGCGCTGTTGCGACGCGCGCGCGCGGTGAAGACGCCTTATGAGGTCGGCCTGATGAAGGAGACCGGCGCCCGCCACGCAAAAGTCATCGCGCGTTTCCCTGATGTGTACGAGCGCGGCATGACCGACCAGCAGTGGACGGTGGCGATGTGCCGGCTGATGCTGGAGGCAGGCAGCCTCGGCCTTTTCCGGGTGGCGGGCAGAAGCATGGAGGCTTTCATGGGCACAGTGCTGGCGGGCGATAACGGTGCGGCGGTGTCGCCGTATGATTTCGCCTTGGGCGGGGCTGGCATGCACAGCTCTTTGCCGGTCGGGCAGTGCGGTGTGGTGTTGGAGGGCGGCATGTCTGTGATGGCTGATGTGTGCGCTAATTTTTACGGTTATCTGACCGATTGCACGCGCACTTTCGCGGTCGGGCATCTGGCGGCTGACGCGGTAATGGCACACCAAGTCTCGATTGAGATCACGCAGACTATGACAGCGGCGGCCAAGCCCGGCGTGCGCTGTGACGAGCTTTACGCGCTGGCGCTCGGCATGGCCGAAAAAGCCGGGTTGGCAGATTGTTTTATGGGCACGGTGCAGAAAGCCCAGTTTGTGGGCCACGGCACCGGGATCGTAATCAACGAGCTGCCAGTGATAGGACCGCGTTCGAAAGATCTCCTTGAGACTGGCATGTGCCTGGCACTGGAACCCAAGTTCGTGATTGAGGGAACAGGGGCGGTCGGTATCGAGGACACCGTGCTGGTGAGCGATGCGGGCGGAGTCAACCTGACCCCGTGCGATCCGGCGTTAGTGTCCGTCGGTTAATTTGCCGTATCTTCTTCGCAGCGGCGGCTTTCAATATGCGCAAGCTGATGAGAGGCTTCGCCTTTTTTCGCGATTTATTTTTTACGCCTTTCTGCTATACTCCATAAACAAAACACGCTACGATTATCTTGTTACTTGAAAAGACCTTTTTCAGCATCGACGAATTATGATGAAAAGTAAAAACAAAACAACGCTTGTTATCTTGGTTGGCATTCTGGTGGTGGCCGTGATAATTGCAGCACTCATCGGATATTTTCGCAATGCCGGAGCAAAGCAGGGCGAAGCGGTGCCGGATGCTGAGAAGGCAGACCCGGTAGCCGTGTCAGCCTTAAAGCCGGAACACCGGGACGTGGTGGCTAAAGGCAAAGAGGCGGCGACCGCCCGCGCCGCGGACAGTCGCCGCAAAAAGCCAGACCAGCAGTTGACGAGCATAACGAATAACGCTACCGCCTACACGCCGGAGCAGAAGATTGCGGACGCGATGCAAGAGCGTTTGGATGAAGACGACGCGGGGGAAGCTCTGAAATTGGCGCGCAAACTTCTGAAAGCCACTGATCGCGAGATACGCTCGGAGGTTGTTGCGACTCTAGGCTGGATCGGGGTTAAAGCATTGCCCGAGCTGTCCGTCATGCTTGGCGATGAGGATGAGCAAGTTTCTGACGAAGCTTTGGAGCAATGGCTGATCAACATTGATGAAATTGAGGATCATAAAGCCAAAGCGAAGATGCTGACCTTGGCGATGGGGCTTACCCAAAACGAGGATACGCTGCATTCGATCGTCATGGAGTTCAGCATGATTCCGGAGGACATCATTGTACGGAGTCTTGTTAATGTCATTCAGGGCCAGAATAAGCCCGCTGTGAATGTGGCGCGTGAAGAATACGAGCTGATCACAGGGGAAACATACACCACGCCGGGGGCGGCGGAGAAATGGATCCGCGAGAATGTCGAACCGGATGATACATAGCCCGGCATTAAGTTCGATGATTAACTAGAACGCTCGACCTTCAAATCATCGGCAAACCTTACAGGTCATCCGGCACTTCAATGCGGATGGTGCGGTTTTTAATGTCTTTGATAGTCGCGGCATCCAGCTTCTTGTGCTCCAGATCGCTGCCATGCAGGGTTCCAGGATCCGAGAAAAAGGGCACCTCGAAGCCGACACCGCAAGTGGGACACTCTGTGGCGCTGCCCGCCATTTCAGCGGGAGCCTCGATTTCCTGCCTGCAGTTTTTGCAGAAAAACGATAGCATGCGCTTGCGCGGCGCGGGCTTGGAGGCGCGGCCAGACTCTTTTTCAAAACCCAACGCCGCCAGATCAATGCGTATGGTTTGGGATTTGGCTTGCATTTCGGTAGTGGGCGGCAACGGCAACTGACCGGTAGCAGACGGCGACAAACCGGGTTGCTGCCCGACGGGGGCGCTTGCTGCGGGCGGCGGTGCGGACGGACTGGCGGTTTGCTGGCCAGCCGCCGGAGCGGGCGGCACGGACGACGCCGGTGCGGGTGGCACGGATGGGCTGGCGGTGGGTTGCTGGCCAGCCGCCGGGGTGGGCGGCACGGACGGCGGCGGCACAGTTGGCGGCGGCGTTGCAGCCGCAACAGGGGTGCCGTGCAATGTGCCGGGTTCCGATTCGGACGGGATTTTGACGGCGTTGCCGCAAGACGGGCATTCCGCCGTCATGCCGGCAGCGGACAAAGGCGCTTCAATCTCCTGCCGGCATTTCTTGCAACAGAAAGAGACGGCCTTCGAGAAATCGTCATGGATGCTCGGTGTTTCAAGTGTTTCCAAAACAGTCACAAAGTTTTCCGGCGGCGGAGTGACGATATTACGGGCCTTTTTAAGCGCCCGCACCCGCAGTGAGTCATGCTCAGCAATGAGAATCAGTTCTCGGGTTTGCGGATTTTTCAACCTGCGGGCTTTGCGCCTAACCACGTCAAGGCGGCAAATCCCAGGTATGGTAATACCCTGATCGCGAGCCTCGCGATAGACGATTTGACATAATGCGTCCAAGATTTCGCGCGTCTTTTTCTGCGTGATTCCAGTGTTAAAGGCCAATTCTCTAACTAGAGCGGCCTTAGTGTAACTCTTTTTTTTCATTTTTTACTCGATTCATGATTAAAGTTATGTAATTTTAGAAGCAGGTTACATGCCATAAATGCCCCTTGAGATCGCATAAAAACAGTATACCTGAGTGTCGGCACATCTGGCGGTAATCCGTTATTTTGCTTAAGGTTGGCACTGAACCTGCTTATGCCTATGGCGAGGAAATTGGCAGATGAAATTCTGGTTTGTTAAAAAAGAGAGTTCAGACGAGGTCGATATCATGACGACGGATGCCTCGGCAGTAGTAACACAGGATTCCGATTCCGCATCATTCGGCGATGATGTTGCTGAGACGTTTCCGCAGCCGGAAAAAGCCGATGACGGCGGTGGTGTGCATGGCGCCTCAGCGGCGGCATCCGCAGATTATGGAACGGGCAAGGAAGTTACGCCGGGCCAATCTTCATCTGCGCCGAATGCGGCTGGCCTCCGGCTCAGACCCAAGCCGAAGCCGATAGTCTCTATAGGTACGACTCGCGGCGAGTCTGCCCCGGCCGCGAATGTTGCCGAGACGGAAGAAGCGGCCAAGACTCCGATTCTAAAAGCTATCCCGTTGAAGAAACCGTCGGGCTCGGCGGCGCGGATCAGACCAGTCGTAAGCATAAAGCCTAAGGCGCAAGGACCGGGGCTCGCGGCGCTCGCGGTTGCCGCGACGCATGGTAATACTGTCAAAGGCATTGGGGGCTTGGCGGATGCAGCGGAACCCGTGAAAAGGGCTGATACCGCTGCCGCCCAACCACCAGTTGCGGCCGACCCCGACAATAAGGAAGCAACAGAAAACGCGGAACAAAACAAGGCCACCACTGAGTCCTACGGTATTCCGGTGCGTCCCAAACCCGACCAGCGTGCACTTTATTACCAACTGATAAACGGTCTGTATGACGCGATCCTGATCCTTGACGAGAAGGGTTTTGTCGTGGATTGCAACTCCCGTCTAACGAAAGTATTAGGTTATGCCCGTGAAGACTCGTGGGACTTGCCGATCAGCAAGATCATCACCGGCATGAGCACGCGTATGCTGGAGCACCTGAAAAGAAATTTGGCCGAGAACCACCACATCATGCTGGATGCGCGGTGCTTGAGAAAGGACGGCACTTCTTTCACGGCTGAAATCGGGGTCAGCGTTTTTTCTCTAACGCGTGGTGACAACATGGTTTTCATGATACGGAACGTGGAGCGCCGCAAGCAGGCCATGGACGAGTTGCGCAAGAGCCATGCGGCGCTGGAGACGGCTTTGTCACCGGCCTTCGTCTGTGACGCGGACGGTTTCTTTGAGATTGTAAACACCGCCTTCCTGGAGTCCTTCTCGATCCCTGACGCGGAGCAAGCCAAAGCCTTGCGGTTTGCGGATCTTTTGCCGGACGGCGCAAGAAGTTTTCTGCGCGCGGCCTGCGGCGAGAAGATCCGCGAAAAGTTGCTGATCACGCTGCCGGACGGCGGGCAGTTGTCGCTTGACATGGCGCTGGCGCCAGTGCAGAGCGGCCAGACCATCACCGGTGTGGCTGGCTCGATAATGCCGATCTAACGCGGGCGAAGCCCGCAACCCAATTTAATTAGTGCATTAGTTAATTAGTGCATTAGTTTTTCCATGGCAATCCATTTCCCTTCGTGTCTTCGTGTGAGAAACAACTTGTTTTTTATTGCGCTTGTTGAGCCGTAAGGCACTAATGCGTCTGTCCCAGAGGCGGGAAGAACACTCAGCGCCCAACGCTCAAGCCTAAAAGGAGCGGTTGAGTTCGATGCCGATGCTCCGCGAGTCTGGCGAACGGATCTGGAGTGCGGCGGCAAGCGGTATCCCGCGCGGCACCGCTTTGGCGCGGGCGTGCCGGAAAGCGGTGCCGCGACCCGCGCACAGCGTGGCTCTTGTCACCGCACTCCAAGTCGCGTTTTGCAGCAAACAGGTGCGGCGGGGATCTCAACGAAAGCCAATGTTTACGGGCTTTTGCCCAAAACCCGCACACTCAACTGCCCTTAGGTTCAACGCCCAAGAGTGGAAACGGGAGGGGCAAGCGTCTGCTTGCCCAAGGACGAGCAGACGCTCGTCCCTCCCAGAGACGGGAATGGTGCTCAACTTTCAACGCTCAAGCTACCGGCAGGGACGGCTCGCCGAGAGCCGTCCGCGGCTCGTGAGGACACTCGCCCTCCAGCGCTAAGCGCCTCTCTTCACTCGTCGCGGTAGGGCTGGCCCTTCTCGAACAGTATAAGGCGGCTGTTCAGGGCTGAGGCCTTGACCTCTTTCCCTTCCTGCGTGTAAATGGCGATGGCGCGGCGCGTGGCGTCGATAGCGCGGCGGAAGGATTTGTTCTCGGCCTGCGCGACCCCCAGCACCTCCAGCGCCCTGGCATCTTTGTCTTTGAGCAGCGAACAGGCTTTCTCGGCCATTTTCAGGGCATCGCGACCGTTGCGCAGTTCCGCGAAGGGCGAGGCGGCCATAATCCAAGCCGCAGTGCAAAGAGCCTCTGTATTCGTCCGGTCGTTTTCAAGGGTATCGAGTGCGGCCTTGAGCATTTCACGCGGTTTGGCCATGCGCGCGAGACGCACACTTTCTTCGCCTTTTTTCTTGAAGTCGAGGCTCAAGCCGGCCAATTGCAGTTTGGTTTCGATATCGGCTTTGTCGATAGCCTTTATGTAAGCGTCTTCGGTAGAGATGATGCCCTTTTTAGCCAGCCGGGTCAGCTCTTCGCTGAAGGTCTGCATGCCCTGCGCCTTGCCGGTCTGCATCACCGAGCCCAGCATGTGGGTTTTGGCTTCGCGGATCAGGGCGGCCACAGCGGTGTTGACCACGAGAACCTCGAAAGCGGCGATGCGTCCGCCGTCGGTTTTTTTGCACAGGGTTTGGGCCACCACACCTTTGAGGGTGTCGGACAGCATCGAGCGGATCTGGTTCTGTTGCTCGTGGGGAAATTTGTCGATCATGCGTTCGACGGTGGTGGCGGCCGTGTTCGTGTGCAGGGTCGCGAAGACCAAGTGTCCGGTCTCGGCGGTCTCGATGGCGTTCTCCATGGTCTCAAGATCACGGATTTCGCCTACGAGCACGATGTCCGGATCCTCGCGCAAGGCCGCGCGCAGTGCCCGGGCGAAATTCTTGGTGTCGCGGTGCACCTCGCGCTGGTTGATGATGCACGATTTGGGCTTGTGCACGAACTCGATGGGGTCTTCGATCGTGATGATGTGCTCATTGCGGTTACGGTTGATGTAGTCCACCATCGCGGCGAGCGTGGTGGATTTGCCGCTGCCGGTCGGGCCGGTCACCACGACCAGACCTTTGGAAAGCATGCAGAATTCGCGCATGACTTCCGGCAGGTTGAGTTCTTCGAAACTGGGTATGTTTTCAGGGATCATGCGCAATACCGCCCCGTAGCCATACATGTCGCGGAAGCCGTTGACGCGGAAACGGGCGACGCCGGGTATCTCGTAGGCGCAGTCGGTGTCCCACTCGTTCTCGAGCTGCGTGACGTTAGCTTCTGGCATGGCCTCTTTAAACAGATCAAAAATCTGCGCCCCGGACAGCGGCGGCTCGTTCTCAAGGGGAAGCAACGTGCCGTGAACGCGTATATAGGGCGGGCGGCCTGCGCTAAGGTGCAGGTCGCTGCCCTGCATTGAGACCAGCGGCATCAAGTATCGGTCAATGTTTGGCATAAGTCACTGACGCGGGCTGTCGCCCGCAACCCATTTGAATCTCACACAAAGGCACAGCGTCCGCAAAGGTTTTTGGAACACCACCTATTTATCCCTTTGCGTCCGCTGTAGCCCCGTGTGAGAAATAATTTGTTTCTATGCGGGTTTCCAAGCGCTAAGCGCTTTTAAAGTTCTCAGTTTTTAAGGAGCGCCTCGGGCTGCGCGGGCGGTTGCGCCACAGGTTGCGCGGCTGACTGTGCCGCGGGTTGCTCCACAGGTTGTTGCTGCGCGGCGGGTGAGGCTGCGGGATACTCGGAATACTCCGCAGGTTGATCTGTCTCTGTGTTGACAGGCGGCAGGAATATGCGCTTGTCGTCAAGGTCGAACATTTCCGCTTTGGTGCGGTCGCCGGGCTCCTTAAGCTCGCCGGTCAGGATGTCGCGGCCCAAGATGGCGTTCTTAGGCAAGCCGATGTTTTCCGGCATTTCGATGGGGTCGGCAATGCCGACAGTCATGAAGATGATGATTTCCGACTGCTTCTTTTCACGGCCCTTCCAACCGAACACGCGCGGCCCGACCCACGGGATCTCGCGCAGGAGGGGGATGCCGGAATCAACATTGGCATCTGTTGTCTTAGTGAGGCCGCCGATCACAGCGGTGGAACCGCTCTGCATGGAAAACACGGTCTGCAGGCGCTGCATATAGATGATCGGGTATTTTGGCGTCGGCGTCCTTGATGCGTCAACGCCGGAAAACTCATAATAATCTGTCCTGGAGCTGATCGAGGGTTCGACATTCAGCGTGATCAGGCCGGTGGGGCTGATGCGGGGGGTGACCTTGAGGCTTATGCCGTGGCTGAAGAAGACCTCGCCCGCGAACAGGCCGCGGCCCTTGCCGTCCTTGTCGCCCTTGTCGCCCGGTATCGCCTCGAGCCTGGCGGAAATGTCGAGCTGGTCGCCGGTGGTGCCGGTCCGCGACGTGGTCACAGTCAGGTTAGGCTCTTTGGTCGTTATATCGACGAGCGCCTCTTTTTCGTTGGCAACGATGATCTTGGGGTTGGAAAAGATCGAGACCCCGTCCATCTGCTCAAACGCGCTCAAGGTGAGTCTGAAGTCCTGGGCGGTCAGTTGCCCGCCGACGCCGCGCGCCTGCCGCCAGGTCATGTCGTCCGCAAGCAGTCCGGCTTTAGGCGCATCGGTATACTTGTCAGGAACTAAATACGTCTGAGCCATCCGATCCTGCCCGTTCATGGTGATCTTTTCGAATCCGACCGGCCAATGATTGAGTTTCGACTTGGTGTATTCAATACCGGCGGAGACATCCTTGGTGCCGGCCTCCCAACCCTGCAGGGCGTCCCACTTCATGCCGAGTTTCTTGCTGGCGGCTGCGGAAAGCTCGACAAAACGCACCTCGATATAAACTTGGGGCGAAGGTTTATCGATGGTTTTAAGTATCTCTTCGCACTCGGCGATCTGCTGCTCAGGGGCAGTCAGGATGATGGCGTTAGTCTCCTTGAAAGGGGTGACAGCACCGTTGCTTTTATCGCCGATCAGTGTTTGGAAGAGGTCGGCCACGTCACTGGCTTTGGCATACTCGAGCACGAAAGTCTTTGTTATTAGCGGGATGACCACGGTCTTGGTGGCAACCACGAAGATGCCGGAGCCGACCGGCTGCTCGGTCAGTTGCAAGCCGTGCGGGTCGAGAATCGATGAGAGGCCTTTGCGCCACGGCACATTGTCCAGTCTGACGCTGATGGTGGCCTGCAGGTTAGTGCCGCCGGAGATGATGTTGGCGCCGGTGGCGTCACGGAACGCTTTGATCACGTCCGTGAGCGGGGTTTCGTCGAACGACATCGAGACGACCGCTTCGTCCGCACCGGGCGCGTCGACCACGCGCACGGCGGCAGATGCCGGATCAGCCGCAGGCGCACCAGTAGTTTGATCCTGCGCCCGCGCAGTTAGTGTCGGGGTCAGCCAAACGGCGGAAGCCGTAAGGGTGAATAAGAATACTAAGGTTTTCATGTTGTTTCTCCTGTTTTTTTGTCATTGGACATTATTGTTTACTTTCCCGGCGGAAGCCGAAGTGCCTCCGCCTGTTTGAGTTCCAGCGACTTGTCTGCACTTTGCCCGACAGTCCAGACAAAACGCACATCGCGGTTTGTGATGACGATTGAATCGCCGATACCGTACATGTTACGGTTAATCATGATCTGTTCCCGTGTTTCGCCACTGCCGGGCATAATCGAACGGATGGTGCCACTGACCGACAGCGTTTTGCGTGCCATCTCCCAATCGCTCTGCGTGACCGGACGCACGGGGGGAGGCGCGGGTTCGGGCGGCGGCTTGGGCGGTTCCGGCTCAGGCTCCGCGACAGGCTCGGGTTTGGGCGGCTCGGGTTTGGGCGGCGCATAGTCTATAGGCCAAAAAGGGTCGCGGACGGTTGTGCCGGGAGCCGCAGTCTGCGCTGCGGCCGCGGCCACGAGAGCCAAAGCCGCCAAGGCCGGCACTGCCGGACAGGCGCGGCACGAGCAGCATTTGCGGACGGTGTGCTGCGCCCTGTATGCCAAATCTTTTTTTTCGCTCTTCATGCTTGGTTCATTCGGGTTACTTCTTTTTGGCTTTGGTGTCGGGCTGGCGTTTTTCTCCTACAGCCAGCCATTCGAAAGCGATCAGCGCCCTGTGCACTTCCGGCGTTTGGGGTTGCGCTAAGATCTTTATGCTGGAAAGCGTAGCCAGCGGCAAGGACTCCTCGGCCAGCTTTACGAACGCGACGATCTGGGTGTAGGCGCCGCGTCCGGTGAATTCGACCGGCTGCGCGCGTAAAGCTGTTCCGGCGGGGGCTCCGGGAGGCGGATGGGCTGCGGCGGCAACTCCTTGACACTGTCTATGATGAAGCCCGCCTCGCGCGCAATAGGATCGAGCAACTGTTTGCCGCGCATCGCGTAAGAGCCTAGCAGGGGGGTGATCAGGCCTGCATCGAGCAAGCTCTGGTGCGCTATGCGCACGGAATCGGTTGTTTTGCGCTGACGGTCTGTGCCGGCTATATCCCCCTGCATGGTGGCGAGGCGGCTTTTAGCCTGTTCAATCTCTTTTTGTGCGGCATCCAATTTGGTGCGCGTCGGCAGGATGCCGAAGTATACCAGCGCCAGAGCCGCGATCAGGGCGGCGGTGGAAATTATGACCGTGAGCCTGTAAGGATTTTGACGATCTTTCAAGATATCGAGACTAAAACTCATTCGAACCTCCTCGGAGAGCACTCGCACTGGATTTCGAAGAGCAGGGTGTTATGGTTGCCCGTGCCGCGCGCGACCTCTTGGCGGAAGGCGCCGGGCGGCACCGACGCGCGGACGATCAGACTCGCGAAAGCCGGCTTGCGCAGGTCTGCCAGCAGACTGTTGATAGCATCCGCTGGCGCACCGCCGCCAGCGCGGCCAGCCAGCCGTAGCGAGACACGTTCAAAAGTGGAGGTCGGGGCTGTCGCCGCCGGGACCCCTGGCTTGGGCGGGGGGGCAGGCGGGGGGGCGGGCTGCGGCACATACAGCTCGGTGATCTGGATATCCGCCGGGACATGCTCCGGCAACCGACACAACGCCTCGCTGAAGCGGACGAGCGAGTTTGTATAGAAACCCATCTGCCGCAACGAGGCCGCCAGCTCCTTTTCCTCGGCGCGCAGAGCGAGTATCGTCTGGTGCGAGAGGCGGAGGCTGTCGATATCGATTTTAACGGCCATCAGTTTCTGGTTCGCGGCATGTGTGCGCGTAAGAGCCAGCATCCACCAGACGGCAAGAGCCGCCACCAGCAAGAGTGACAATACCGGCAGCATGACCCTGAGCCTGACCGGGCTGGGGCTCAACATCTCCTCTTCTTTGATCAGGTTGAAATGGAAAGATGTGTTCATGCGTTATCATCCAGTACAGCGAATGCGGCTCCGAGCGCTGCCATGAATAACTGCCCGGTATAGGAAGCCGCCAGCGGGTGAGTGCCGGGCAGAGCGGCGGACGGGCTGCCGGCAAGGCTGTCCAGCGGACGGCAAAACACCGGCGTTTGTCCTAAAATGCGTTTGAAAAGACTGGACCAATAGCGGAAACCGGTCGGTAACCCATATATGAAAAAGGCCTCCACCGGGCAGTCGCGCCGCCGGGCCAGATAATCCACCGAGATTTCGAGTTGCCTAAAGAGCGGGCGCAGGACCGGTTCGATCATCGGGATCAGGTCGACCATGGTGTCGTCGAGCACCGAGTCCGCCATGGCCTCGTCAACGCGCATCTTGGAGCTGACGGCCTCGCGCACATGCCGGAAACCGACGGGGTGCTCGCGGTAAAGCACCAGCAGGCTGTCCTGAAATGCGGCCAATGCAGTATAAGCGGGGAACACCAGCATCGCGACGGCGTTGCCGCCTGACTTCCTGAAAGCCGGATTATGCAAAAACCCGCTGATGGCGGCGGTCGCGGCGACTTGGATCGAACATGCTGTCGGCCTGCGGCCTTCCGGGAACAGGCGCGCGGCCCAAGCCGCCTGGAACTCCGGCAGGCCCACGGTCAGCGGCGGCAGGTCCGGCGCGGTGGCGCGGCTGACGCTGCGCATATGCGGGTCGCCTTTCTCGCCGGTTTCGGGGGACTGCCGCAAAAACGCCTGCTCGGAGTGAATAGCGAATGCGATGTGGGGCGCACGGAATGCTCTCGGCACCTGCCAATTGCCGACAGGCATCGCGTTAGCATCATCGGGCGTGACGGGCAATGTTCCCGGAAGTTCCAGAAAGCCGCCTGCCACCAATTCATCCACGCCGTTCTTACGCGCCAGACGTACCGCCGGAACCCCCTGCTGGAAGCCGGCTCCCAAAACCATACCGACCACATCCCGGACAGGCGCAGTTTTGGCTCCTGCTTTAAGTTTTGAGAATGGTGTTCCCATAGCGAAACTCAATGAAGCAAAAATAATGCCATGTTCGCCTTTTCAGGGGGGCTGGTTTCAGGTTTCATCCGTAAATTGACGCAGATGGGCGCAGATTTTTTTGGGCGGGTGTCCCCGCGCACAGCGCGGAGGGAAAGGCCGCACACGGAGGTGTGGGGGCACGAGAGGGAGGCGGGCGTCCCCGCGAGCCTCCATTTGAACGTTGAGCGTTGAAAGTTGAGCGTTCTTCCCCCTCTGGTAGGGCGGTTTCGCCGAAACCGCCGCGGACGGCCCGTCGAGCCGTCCATACCGATAACCTGAACCTCTTGCTGAACATGCAAGGTTTTCTCGTTTTTGAAAAACTGTTTTTCATAATAGCGAAAAGACCTGTCCAGCGCTTCTCTCAGGCCGCAAGGGAGCGCCGTGCGGCAACGGCATGATTTGTGCTAATTATTTATTGATGAAACCTAATGAAAAGTCACAGACCATCAAGATCGATATCCGCTCATTGGGCTACGGCCACATGCCTAGTAAGGCGCGGGACGATTCGGGTGCCCAAAAAGACTATTTTGAAGAGCTGGACTATCGCTTTCTGTTCGAGCACGCTTATGACGCCATGCTGCTGGCGGACGGCGAGGGCAGGATTTTGGCGTCGAATTCGCGGGCGGCGCGGTTTTTCGGTTATGTCGAGGAGGGTCTGGCCGGCATGCCGCTGCAGTCGCTGGTGGCCGGGTTCAATGAAAAGCTGCTGGCGGACATACGCGAGGTCATAACCGAGGGGCGCTACATGCGGATCCAGGCTTTCGCCGTCCACAAGGACGAGAGCTTGAGCGCCGTCGAGATCGTGGCCATGAGCAACAGTCCGAAAGGACGCGAGCTGGTTTGTTATCTGGTCCGCGACATCCAGCCGCGTTGGCAGGCCGAGCAGAAGCTGTTATCGGCCTACCACGCCATGGATAACACCGACAGCGGCATCGGCATCGTGGACATGAAAGGAACCGTGCTGTACGCCAACCGCATGATGACGATGTTGCTGGCGGGCGGTGATGAGCAGGAGGTCGTGGGCCAGATGCTGGACACTTGGTTCGACAGCAAGAGCGTGATCGCGCCGATGTTTGCGAATATTATGCAAGGTGAGGCGTGGTCGGGCGAGCAGCGGATTCTGAACCAAGGTGAAGAAGGCTGGCTGATGATTTCGGCGGTGCCGGATCTCAATGAGGAAGACGAGCTTTGCGGCATGGTCATCTCCATACGCGACACAGCCGAGCGGCGGCGGGCGGAGATGGCCGAAAAGCAGGCCGAGCGCAACAAAGCGCTGGTCGACAACATGGCGGCTGCAAGCCACGCCTTGGGCCAGCCCGCGACGGTGTTGCTGAGCAGTCTGGAGATACTGAAGCTGGACAACGGCGCGGATGAGAACATGCGCCGCGAGATGATCGACCTGTGTTACCGGGCGGTCATACAGTTGCGCGAGCAACTGAATAAGATGAACACGGTTGACAAAGACTCGCTTGGCGACGCCGGGGGCGGCCGGACGATGCTTGCCGAGGGCAAGACATGAAACGACTAAACCACAGACACGGCATAACGGTCTTGGAGATGACCATCGGCATCGGCATATTGGCGTTGATCTTCAGCGCCGCGTTCCCGCTGGTCGACGCCATGATCTCGCGCTTCCAGATGGCGCGTGACCATTACGTGGCTGCATCGTTGTGCCAAGGCCGCATCGAGCGCGCCCGCGGCGTACCTTATTCCGACATAGCCTCGATGGCTGAGAATGGTGTCACGATTGACGATTTTGGCAACACCCATCCCGACGGGCGTTTCCGGCGTACGACAGTGGTCAGGCCTGACACACCGACGGCGGGATTGACCACGATGATGGTGCGGACACAAATCTGCATCTGCTCGCGCAGGGGATGGCGCAAGGCGTTTCATCCCGTCAAATCCGGCAAGCGCATCTGCGAGTTCACTGACGAGAGCGAACAGATGTCTTTTATCTTTACGGAATACAAGCAATGAGGAGCGGCATGCGCAGGGGATTCACACTGCTTGAGACGGTATTCGCGGTGGCTGTTTTCGGTCTGGTGATCGGTATGGCCATGGCCTCGTGGATACTTTTCATGCACAAGTCCCACCGGGTCAACACCCAGGCGATTCTTGACATGGATGCCCGCAGGGTGATCGAGCGTTTCCGCGCCGAGATGCACAACACCGCCCGCGAGACCATCCTTTTTTATCCTAAGCAGAGCGAGCCTTATGATGCGATCAGTTTCGCTCTGCCGTCAGACCAGGACGGCGACGGGCTGATGGATATGGATGCGGGCGGCACCAACATACTTTGGCGCGAGACCGTTATTTACCATGTCTGGAACCACTCTCCGCACCAGATGCGCCGCACGGTTTTCGCGAACCGGTATGCGGACGCTACATATGCCCAGCGTTACGCGCAGATAGCGAGTGTGGTCAACAGTGGTACGGGCGCGGGCGCGGCCATGCCGGGAGAGAGCCCCACCACCACCGTGCTTTTCGAGAACCTGTTCACCGGCAAGCTCTGGCATGCGGAAGCGCGGTTCGATGCCTATGCCTCGGAGGACGGCGTCCGCGAAAACATCACTTTCGGCAGTGTGCCGCTTGGCCCAGGCGCACATACGGTCAACTTCACGATACTCGACAAGAACACTGAGTCGTCCGGTTACCGGCTGCGGTTGGACCAGGCTGCAGCCAGTGTTTCCGGCTGGCCGCTGGAGGCAGAGACCTGCACTGCGGGCGGCGCAGCCTCCGCGCCGTTTTTCGTGGGGCAGAACGTGGCCAGCGCAGCCTACGGCCTGGAGGCGCAGACCGCGTCCGCAGGCGACACGCTGAAGCTGACCTTGTATAACGACGCGATCGAGGAGTGCTCATTCATTGGTGGCGCACGCAATGTGATGTTCTCCAACACCGTCGTGCGGTTCGACACTGAGTATTGCCCGCCGGGTTTTGAAAGCGGCACACTGGTGACCAAGCTTGACGGCCAGTTCGACGCCGCGAAGAACTGGACCGCCGCCGAGCAGAGCGATTCTTCGCGCACCGAATATTATGCGGCCACGAACAGCGTGATCCGGATACCGGTCATGTCCAACCCCGTGATCAACAATGAAGGCGAACCGATCGGCTACGGGATCAAGCAGGACGGGTATGGGCCGGTATTCAGACTGTACAAATCCTTGCACAACGGCGGGCTAAAATTGCTGAACCCCGCTTTTGCCGTGCTCAAAAAAACGGAGCTGCCTGTTTCGGGCGAAAATAGCGATCTGGCGCCGAAGCTCAATCCGGGCGCGCTGGTTCCGCTCTTCTTCTGGCAGGACGGGATCCAGAAGCCTAACTGGGATTCTTGCGCCAACATGCGGCATGTGGAACTGCGCCCCGCCGTACTGCGGTCGATCATGACAGGCAGTACGCTGATGTTGCAGTTCGAGGTGCAGGTCGAAACATATGGCTTGGCTCATAGCCGTTTGACGGGCTTTTCAATGAAACGCGATCTGCCCGGTTGCTGGGTTATACCCTTGTCGCCCGGCGCTGACCCCGCTATTTTGCTGAATACAGCGGACTGGACGGGAGCAGAAGGGCTTGAGAGACACGAAAACCTGTTGACGCTGGAGTTCATGGCTTTGAACTATGCAGAAAAAGGCGAGTACATCTCGCATGTTTTTGATACTCTCAGTGATGCCAGTGCGGCAAAGCAGATCAGTTGGGAGGCCGATGTGCCGCCGGGGTCTGAGCTGCTCATGTATGCGCGATCCGGCAACACGCTGACGGAAGACGGGTTCGGCATTGCCGACGCCTCCTCATGGGAGAATGTGTTCCCGGCGGTGAACGGCGCCGTGTTCTCGGGCAGCACCGGGCGCTACGTGCAGTTCCGGGCGGACTTCACGTCCCAGCCAGCCAGCCAGTATCCCGGTAGCGGCGGACTGGGCACGGCCGGCCCGTACCGTAGCGACACGCCGCGCCTGCGGCGTGTGCTTTTCACATGGGACGGCGAAGAAAAGTACGTGGACATTTCAGCGATGTTGCTCAAGGGCCCGGACTGCGGGATGTTCAAGGTGGATGTCGACGGGCAGGAACTGGTGCGGGGCGTCACTATGGAGATCGAGATATTCAGGGATATCCGTACGCAGGGAGGGGTACAGGCCCGCCTGCGTTCGGCAATGTCGGCGGAGGTCGAACCCCGCAACAGCGGGCGGTGACCGGGAATAGGAAAGGAGTAAGTTATGAAAAACTTGAACAACAGAGGATCGGCGATTTTGACGGTGCTTGGCATCGTCGGCATCGTCAGCATCGTGTGCGGGTCACTGGGCTTCATGGCCAACCAGCAGATACGCATGGCGCGGGTCACGCGCGAGACGCTCAAGGCGCGCTTGATCGCAGAATCGGGGCTGAATGTGGCCTACAACAAGATCAAGAAGAATTTTTCCCTAGCAGCGTCATTTAACGAAACCGGGCAGTTCGACGACGGAACCTATCAAGTGCGCTCAATGGCCTTGGGAAGTGCCGATAATAACCGCGCGTTGCTGGTCTCCGAAGGGGTTTGCGGCCTAGGGCGTTATAAGGTCTCCGCAGATCTCGAGAACCGGCCGCGGATCGTCAGTGACGATGGCGCGGGCATAAGGACCTTCGACCTGCTATACGACCTGCTGGTGGGCGGCAAACTGGACGCGAAAGGTAACTTCGATGCCGATGTCACAGACGTGCATGCCAACGGCAATGTTGACCTTAGTGGCAGTGCCAACATTGATGCAATGACGGTCAGCAGTGCAGGTACTGTGACATGGAAGAAGGCCGACGGCAGCGTGACGATACTGAACAACCAGTCGCCGGTGGAGATTCTCTCGGAGGCGTTGCAGACCGCGATCACGGCTTTTATCGAGCATGCCGTGCGCAACGGCGCGGTTTATGACAACGGCGCGGACATTCCTTCCTCGCCGCCCGGCGGGGTCGCCTACTGCACGGGGTCTGCGAGCGGATGGAGCGGGAAGGGTGCCGGCTGCTTCATTTTCGCGGGCAACATCGCCTTGCAGGGGGTGCATCTGGACCTCAACTCTGTGAACGGCTACCCGGCGCTGATCGTTCTCGGCACCGACCAGATCAAGATCAACAATACGGCGAAGATCAAGGGGATCGTGATCATCCCCAACGGCAGTCTGCACATCAACGGCACTGCGGATATCTACGGCGCGATCGTGATCGGGCAAAGCATGACCGGCAACGGCACGGCCAACCTCTATGCAGGGGACGGGCAGTCCTTCAACCTGCCGTTTGAGGAACTCACGGAAGATAATGTGGTCATAACGGCGTGGCACTGAGCTATTGTGGATTCAACATGTTGAATCCACAATAGAATTAGGAGTCAGGAGTTTTTGGGGAGGGACGAGCGTCCGCTCGTCCGGGCAAGCAGACGCTTGCCCCTCCCGGTCTGAGGCATCGCTATCGCTATCGGGATCGCTATCGGGCCCGGGATCGATAGAGAGTGAATAACGAATAGGTAAGATGAGAAGGCTGTTCTCCTCGTGAAAGGTTTTCTGGCATAATACCAGAAATTAACAACACGCACCCGATGGTGCCAACACAA
>Ga0255347_1003763_pt1 | contig 19294 bp, 16 predicted proteins | sample wastewater_treat_2_FD_192479 | JGI IMG/M metagenome (GOLD analysis project Ga0255347, IMG submission 192479) | Wastewater microbial communities from Lulu Island WWTP, Vancouver, Canada - plant24 | ecosystem: Engineered > WWTP > Wastewater > Unclassified | place: Canada: Vancouver, British...
ATTGTAGACCCTCCAAGAAAAGGCTGTGAAAAAGAAGTAATCGACACTATAATCAACATGTCGCCAAAAAGAGTTGTATATGTTTCCTGCAATCCATCAACATTGGCAAGGGATGTCAAATTATTGGAATATGGCGGATATAAACTAACAAAAGCACAACCTGTAGACCAATTCCCATGGTCTGTCCATGTGGAGACGGTATGTCTCTTAGTTCTGAGAAATCCCGTAACCCATGTCAACATTGATGTGGATGTGGAAGAACTGGTGCAGGATAAGCGCGGCCAGGCAACCTATGAGCAGATCATAGATTACGTGATGGAGCATACAGGCTTGAAGGTTTCTAACCTGAATATCGCACAGATAAAGCGGAAATGCGGGATTATCGAAAGGGAGAATTATAATCTGCCTAAGTCAGAGGATTCCAAACAGCCGAACTGTACAAAGGAGAAGGAAGACGCGATCCTGGATGCTTTCAGGCATTTCGGGATGATATAACGGGAGGCGAACAATGGAACAGCTTATTTCTTGCGAGTACAATATGGATAATGCCTGTGTCGAGCTTTGCTATGCAGGCGGATCAAAGATTGCGATTGATACGATAGGCATTGAAAATCAGTTTGCGGAAAATCGGTTTCAACGCAGCGAGTTGGACTGGCTGATTTACAATAAGCCGTTGGAATATGCCCAGCTTGTATTGAGAACCGGCCTGAAAGAATACCTTTCCGCTGGATGCGAACATAGTCAAATCGAAAACTGATATGATAAGTCATAATCGCCGGTGAACCACGAAGGTCACCGGCGATCAATTTAGTGAGCTTTACTGTTTTCCAAACTGAGATGCCCAACAATATTCCTTCGTCCCATAGCTGACTGTAATACGGATTATCTATTGCATGATCAATTTGAGTAATTCAAATTAATATTGAAAATCTGGCGCATTGATGATACAATAGCATTGGTGAGTTGTACTCATCAGTATCTGTTTAATAGCTATAATGGGAGATATCTTATGGCAGTCAACTACAACAAATTATGGCATATTCTGATTGATAGGAATATGACCAAAACAGAACTGATTGGAAAAGCAAAAATCAGCACAAATGCGATGGCACATATGAGCAAGAATGAATCTGTACGTGTCGATGTACTTGTGAAAATATGTGGAGTTCTGGATTGTACCATTGATGACATTATGGAGATTACTTCGGAAAATTAGGTCACGAATTCGTGACTTGAAGCAGTTTTTTGATGCTGTCCGTTTTTATGGACAGGTCATTAGTTATCATAATAATGATACAGAAATAAAGGGAGGATTACTCTAATGAAGCGCATCAAGAAGGTACTGTTGGTTGGTTTAATACTGACATGTTTTTGCTATCTGATCAACGGAACCGCAATTACGGCTTTTGCTGCGGGAACGAGCAAAACTATTGAGGGATCTGTATATGAGTTTGATGAGAAGAGTGACTATGAGTACTCTTCTTCTGAAGTCTATGCCTCCACATCGGGGGCGAATACATACGGCACCTTCAAGATATCCGGAAATATCTCAAATGAAGGAAAAAAGGACAATATTATTGCTTACGGAATAAATGGAGGCTCAGTAGATTTCACTTATTCCTATACTGACGCATTGCTGAATGCTGCAGCAGATCAGTGGCATTTGGTAGAAGATAATGGGAAAAAGATCGATTCACTCAAGCTCGATTCTAAGATTGGGTTCGGAGCAATCATTTTGCAGTCATCAAAAGATTGTAAAACTTGGGTGACGGACAAAACGATCACAAACGTGTTTTCTGAAACACCGGCTCAGTCCTCCTCTTTCTATACAACAAAAGAACTTCAGATGACTAATGGTACCTTTTTCCGTTTGATTGTTGTCTATGAAACAGGCATAAAAACCGGCGAGAAGAAAATTGGACCAATAAAGACAGAACAGTTTGATTACAAGAAAAACACTGAGATTTACGAGTTTTACCTTTATGACATCAATAGCGATGCAAGAAGCGGCGAAGTTACAATGACAAAGAACCTGGGTTCCGTTGTAAATACCGGCAAGGATAACGGCTATTCCGGCTCTGATGCACTTACAATTAAGGATCCACATTATGGATGGACTCTCGGGCAATTCTTCGTTAGCGGATATACTCGTGAGACCGTTGATCCTAATAATTCTCAGATTCCCGTTTTTCTAAAGAATGTTGGTGATGAGGTAACTCTTTGGTTTAACTTAAAGCAAGATATTAACCAGTTAAACGGAGACAGTAAGCTCAGCATCAATGATGACAGTAACGGTTATGATCAGTATTTCCAGACTGGAAAAACAGACATGGGACGAGGTACACTGATAATTCGCTATACGGATCATCAAGGAATAGCTCATGAGCCGGAGATATATACGAATTATCTTGAGGCAAATGCGACTACAAGTGCGGATACCATAGTCAAATTTTTTGAAGAGGGTGATTACGAGGTTGCACTTGATTATGAAATCAAGAATACTCCTCGCCAAGTGGTCGGAGTTGAAATTGTACCCGAATATACTAATTACAGAATTTATTTCAGATTTTCAATCCGTAACGGTAACTGCATGGTTTATCCTTTTGATGTTTCGACAGGAACAGAATTAACAGATGAGGCGATTACACCTAATGGATTCAAACTGGACATGGCAAAATCAAGATATCTGACGATTGATGTTCAGCGGTCAGTAGTTACAGAAGGTGCCAATGGTTATGTTGAGGATGTTCGTTTCAATCGACCGGCAAAAGACGGTGATCAGTATGTTGACGAAGGAATCTATACATTTAGTGTAAAGAACCTTTATACTGGAGAAAACACGACTAAAACGATATATGTTGGAAATACTGGATATATGAGGGCGCTTTCCGTTAACAAGATTTCTGTGACGGAACTTAATGCTCAGGTTAGCCAAGGGGCAACGATTGGAAATGACGGTAAACTGACAATGCCTGAACCAACGACAGAACTTGAGTCAACGACAGAACCGGAACCGACAACAACGGAAGAAACATCAGAACCTGAATCCAAGCCAGAACCTACAGCAGAGGCATCTTCAGAAGCTTCGGAGGCTACAGAACCTAAGAATGAATCTACAGGAACTCAGTCTACCGAAGAAAACATCGAAGAAGGTACTACAGAAAAGAAAAGCAGTCCTGCGGTACCCGTAGTTATTGGTCTTGTTGCTGCTGCTGGCATTGGTGGAGTAACGATGTCAAAAAGAAAAAAGAAGGGTGAATAAAGGAGGCCGGAGTGAATGAAACGAATCATTGCTATTATACTTGCGTGTTCATTGCTGTTATCAGGATGTGCTTCGAGTACTCCTTCGACACAGGCACCTTCATCTGAAGCACCAAGTTCGAATCAGACAGAGATAGAACAGACAACGAATGACACTTCTGAGGCATCAACTGAAGCAAAAACGCCAGAGGAAAGTACTGCTGCGTCAGAATCATCGGGAGAAAGTACTGTTGCACCAGAAGCTGATTGGGATATTCATGCACCGTCACCATCAAAGAATATTCCTGTGGCTCCTACTTATACTGGGCTGAATGATCCTAATTTGTTAAGCGATTTTGAAAATGCGGTCTATGCAGACCTGACAGCGCAGCTGGATCCCACACAATACAGAATTGATAATGTGAGTTCAACCTATATCTCGAAAGAATATCTTGAAGAACTGGCATACAATTCTCAGACCAATGTATTCTTTGGTTACAGCCTCGCTGACCTTGATGCACAGTTTCAGGGAACTAGGTATGTATTTACATTGGACGATGATGGGGAAACGACCGTTGTTCCTTTTGAAGCCTATGATGACACATACGAGAAGGTTATCAAGAATGTTGCAATAGGGACTGGAGTTATCCTTGTTTGTGTTACTGTTTCGGTAGTCTCTGGTGGAGTTGGAGCTCCGGCAGTGAGCATGATTTTCGCGGCATCAGCAAAATCAGGTGCTATTTTTGCAGCATCATCGGGGGCATTCAGCGCAGTCATATCCGGAACTGTGACTGGTATGCAAACGGGCGATTTCAACGAAGCGTTAAAAGCAGGTGCTTTGGCAGGCAGCGAGTCATTCAAGTGGGGAGCAATCACCGGAAGTATTTTCGGAGGTGGATCAGAGCTTGTAATGCTAAAAACAGCAGCCAAGGGCGGCCTTACGTTGAACGAAGCAGCAATGATTATTCAGGAAACAAATCTTCCTGCAAACTTTGTCAGACAGATTCATTCTATGGATGAGTATTATGCGTTATTAGAGATTGCAGAAAATGGCGGTTTGGCTATTCAGGATATGGCGGCTATCTGTATGACGACGGGATACCCTCTTGAACTCGTAGAACTTTTCCGAACAACAGAGGAAGGCGTCATTTATTTTGAACAGGCTGGCTTAGTTTCGGAAACGATTAATGGGCAGGCGGCATTGATCCGTACCATTGACTTAACCTATGAAAGTGAACTCGCTGGTCAAACGGTTACGAACCTCGAGCGGATGCGTCAAGGTTATGCTGCCATTGATCCAGTTACAGGAGAAGCATTTCAGCTTCACCATATCGGACAGAGTGTAGATTCTCCGTTGGCAATTCTGACTCAATTTGAACACACTGGCGGTGGAAACAATCCTATTCTGCACGATGTTAATATAGCAAATGGTGCTGGAGTTCACAGTCTGCTTTCTGATGCAGAGTGGACGTTACAAAGAGAAGAATTCTGGATCTCACTTGCAGAATTTCTTGTTCCCTGATTGAAAGGAGACAATTTATGAGTGAAATCATTGATGTGTTTGAAGAAATGAAACGGCTTCTTCATGGAAACGGCGTTTCTGATGAAGAAATCCTCGCTGCTGAAACCGAGCTTGGTCTGTCATTCTCTGATGAGTATAGGGAGTACCTAAAACATTATGGGATTGCCGCATACAGAGGTCATGAATTGACCGGAATTACGAAATCTCCGAGGTTGAATGTTGTTGCAGTTACAAAGGCAGAAAAAGAAAAGAATCCAGATATCCCTGGAAATTATTATGTCATTGAATGCACCAACATTGAAGAGGTTGTCGTTTGGCAGTCATCTGAAGGAAAGATTTATTGTTCTTCTCCCAATCTTCCTGCCGAGGAGTTATGTGAGTCTCTGAGTCAGTACATTTCAAAGTAAGAAAAAAGGCATAGGAATAGCGATCAACAGTAAAAAAAGTTGGTCGCTTTTTTATGCCCGAATACGAGAAATTGGTGACTTCATGGCACGGGGATATAGGTGATTGACGAGCTATGATTTAAAAGCGAGAAGTACTGTGTTATTTCTCAATTTCCGTGAGAAAGCGCAGCGCTTTTTCCATTTCCTAAGTCGGGTGTATCTCAAATGAAATTACCGGTTTGTACGCACAATCGGCGAAGGAAATGCCGGGTGGTTTCCAAAGGAGGGCGGCGCTCTCCTTTTGGCTCCGGGTCATCCAATAGGCGTGAGAAACGGCCTGTTGGCATGGGGTTCCATAGGGGAACAGCGTTCCACTTGGCACACGATTTTGCTTGCAAAGTCTAGTGTGTTATACCTTTTGTGACCACTGGCGCGAAAAGGGGCGACAGGTGCGAAGTCTGTGGGAAACGGATGAGCAGCGGATCCACTTTTCGGTGACAGCAGAACTGAGGATATTTGCAATGTCGCCTGATTGCAAATGTGCTCTGTTCGGGTGTAGTTGTCTCTGAAAATCACGATGCCGGGCAGAGTGATTTTCCGGGACAACGGAGGTCGCAAAAGGGATGTAAAAACTACTCGTCGGAGCCTTCTGTATTGTCCGGAAGGGACTGTTCCAGCATCTGCTTTGCCAGCTGTTTCAGCAGATCCGAAGTGCCGTTATCCATAGGGAGAACTTTCCCAACATAGGTTGCGATTGCGCCGGAAACATCATCAGCATTCAGTTCAGAATCCGGCTTGTCCGGTAACGCGTCTCGAATTCCCTGAACAGCCTCCGCAGTTGCAATTGCACCGGTAGATTGCGGAACATTGATGGTTCCTTTTATATCCCGCAGGATCTGCATGAAGATATTTTTTATCTTTTCAATGTCGGCTTCGTGGACTCCGATTTTCTGTGATTTTAGGAAGCTCTTATCTTCATTGATTTCGGCTTTTCTGGCCGGGTCTTCCTTTGCAAGATCAGTGAGTGATCCGGTTGCCAGGTCGATGATCTCATTTCTGCCCATGATCCCGTTGGCAATTGTATCATCAAAATAGTACCGGATGTATTTGCAGAGAGTTGGGAATAAATCATGTTCCAACAGACGGTTCAGGATATCCTGATCTATCGTTCCGAACATCAGCCTGCGGATGGATTTTTCTGAAAGACTTAGTTCTGAAATATCATAACTTTTCGGGGTAGTGATCTGCGTAAGCCCAAGAAGGTAATCCGTAGAAACATGGAAGAGTTTTGCGGCGGAAATCAATATTCCGATATTCACGCTTTCGGTTTCTCCGCTTTCTATGCGGCTGATCTGCGAGGGTGAGACGTAGAGCTTTTCGGCAAGCTCCTTCTGATTCCAGTCCCGGTCTTTTCTGAGTTCAGAGATTCGGTAACCGGCGGTATCTTCGTTCCTTTCTCGAATATCTTTCATCACACATACCTCCTGATTGCAGTATTGCAATTCTTATTATAGGCTCAAAATTGCAGATTTGCAATTTTTATCGTCTATACTTCCGTAAATTGCGGCTTTCGTGTAAAAACGAGGGTCGCTCTTTTTTGCGGTAAAGTGGTCTCACGATCGATCGAATAAATGAAAACGCAGGAGGAAGACCACTTTGAATATTTTTGAAACTGTAAAATCTGCGATTCCGGTTCGGCAGGCAGCCGAGTATTACGGATTGCAGATTTGCAAAAACAACATGACTTGTTGTCTGTTTCATCCGGATAAGCATCCGAGTATGAAGCTGAACGACGATTATTATTACTGCTTTGGCTGCGGAGCGACCGGCGATGTTATTGATTTGACAGCTCAGCTCTTTGACCTGGGAAAGTTCGAGGCGGCAAAAAAGCTCGCTTCAGATTTCGGCATTGATCCGGATAACCCGCCTGCCGCGGCAGCGCTCGCAAAACCGAAACATAAGATAATCCATGCTTTCCGGGAAGACGAGCAGTATTGCTTTCGGGTGATCTGCGATTATCTGCATCTTCTGGAAAGCTGGCAAAAGCTCTATGCGCCGCACACACCGGACGAGCCCTTGGATGACCGTTTTGTGGAAGCCTGTCAGATGAAGGATTATATCGAGTATCTGGCAGACATTCTCACCGTCGGTGATCTGGAGCTTCGTGTGATAACCACCAAGGAACTTCTCAAAGACGGCAAGATCACAGAACTGGAAAAGCGTCTGGATCGCCTTCTCGATCTTTCGGAAGAAGGTGAAGCTGCATGAGTGAAAACGGAAACATCATCCTTCCGGAGTGGTTCGACGGGAAAAAGATCAATGAAGCATTGTTCTGCGCGGAGTTCATCCGGGATTTTCCAATGATCACGATCAACGACACCTTCTTTACCGTGAACGGTCGTGTTACTGACGAAAACAGGCTGAAAAAGGAAATCTATAATCGGATCAAGCCCTATGTCACCAGCGGAATCGCAAAGCGTGTAACCGGTCTGCTGGATGTCATGCGTATGGAGTGCTGTACTGCCTCCCTGCCGCTGTTTCAGGATCGCATCCATGTGAAGAACGGCACCTATTATCTGGACGGCACGTTTTCTGAGAAGAAGGATTTCTGCCGAAACAGACTGCCGGTCGCCTATAACCCGGATGCGCCTGAACCGGAAACATGGCTTCGGTTTCTCTCAGAGCTTCTTATGCCAGAGGATATTCCTACCTTGCAGGAGTTCATGGGCTACTGCTTCATTCCTTCCACTAAGGGACAGAAGATGCTGCTTCTCACCGGCAAGGGCGGTGAAGGAAAGAGCCGTATCGGGCTTGTGCTCCGCGCTTTGCTCGGCTCTAACATGAACACCGGGAGCATTGCCAAGGTAGAGACCAACTCCTTTGCACCGGCAGATCTGGAACACACGCTCGTCATGGTGGACGATGATATGAAGCTGGAAGCACTGCCCCAGACCAATACCATCAAGGCAATCATTACAGCAGAGCTTCCCATGGATCTGGAGAAGAAGGGACGGCAGAGCTATCAGGGAGACCTGTATGTACGGTTCATGGCACTCAGTAACGGAACGCTGCAATCACTCTATGACCAGAGCGTTGGTTTCTTCCGAAGGCAGATCATTCTGACAGCCAGAGAGAAAGATCCGAACCGGAAGGACGATCCCTATCTTGCAGAAAAGATGTGCAGCGAAGCGGAAGGAATCTTCCTCTGGGCACTGGAAGGACTGCACCGGCTGATCGAAAACGACTACCGGTTCACGGTCAGTAAGGCAGCGCGGGAAAATCTGGAAGCGGCCATTTCCGACGGGAACAACGTCATCGATTTCCTTGGTTCGGAAGGATATATCCGGTTCAAAGCCGATTATGAAGTCAGCTCCCGCGATCTGTACTCCGTTTACAAGCAGTGGTGCGAGGATAATGCGCTCAGTGCTCTTGTACAGAAAAGCTTCTGTTCCTATCTGAAACAGAACGAGAGCAGGTACGGCCTTGAATACACAAACAAGGTGAATATCGGCGGCGGCAGATTTGCCAGAGGCTTTATCGGTATCGAGCTGATCAGCAGACCTTACTAAAAAACGGAACCAACCCGAAAGTACGTGTACTATCCGTACCGAACGTACCGGGAGCCGTACACAGGTACACTTGGTACACGTACTTTTCAGTCAATTCACTTTTTTACGGAGGAATTATGAAAGCACAATACGGAATCTTACGATTCGCAAAATACAAAGGCCCGGAGATCGGGCATATCGAAGCTCATAACGAACGGACGAAGGAGAAATACGCCAGTAATCCGGATGTGGATACGAGCAGAAGCCAGTATAACTTCCATCTGATCACACCGCAGAGAAAGTATCGTGCAGAAGCGGAAAAGCAGATCGCGGAGGCAGGCTGCCGGACACGTTCTGACAGTGTGCGTGTGGTAGAAGCGCTGGTGACGGCCAGCCCGGAGTTCTTCAAGGGAAAGAAACGAGCGGAAATCAAAGAATACTTCATCTATGCTTTGGATTTCATCAAGGAGCATCAGGCAGAAAAAACGATCATTTCCGCAGTCGTTCACATGGACGAGAAAACACCGCATATGCACCTCTGCTTCGTACCATTGACGGAAGACGGACGGTTATCCGCAAAAGATATCGTCGGCAACCGGAAGAAGCTGACTTGGTGGCAGGACGAGTTTTGGAAGCACATGGTCAAGAAGTATCCGGAACTGGAACGCGGAGAAAGTGCAAGCGAGACCGGCAGAGAGCACATCCCGCCAAGGCTCTACAAGGAAGCCGTTCATCTGAACAGTCTCAGGGATAAGATCATGGAGCTTCTTTCCGGCACAAATCCGCTGAATGCCAGATCTCGCGCAGCGGAGATTGAAAAGCTTCTGGACAAGTATATTCACGGTGTTGAGGTGATGAAAACAAAGCTCAGGAAATACGACACCGAATACAAGACACTCACTGCTGAAAATGCAGAACTGGAAGGTAAGCTCCGGACAGCGGAAGATGCTGGAAAAGAGAGGATCGCTAACAGGCTCAAATATGCCGGTATGGAAAAGGAGCTTCAGGAGCTTCATTCGATGCTGTACAACATCCCGCCGGAGATCCTGACTGCATTCAGACAGCGCAGTAAAAGGCAGAAAGCAGTTTCAATTGAGCAACCGTAACAGCACCGTTTATTTGCCTTTCCTTGCTCCAAAACAGGGGTAGCTACTCCATTTTTTGCAGCGATCAGAGCGTGGACGATATATTTATCCACTCGGGGCAAATGAGCGTTACAAGGCGTTTTACAGAGGAGAAACAAGCGATGAACAATGAATTGATGCATAACGAGGACTTCATTCGTTGTTCTACAATGATTGCAGAACTTCTGATGAAGTACAAAGCTATGGAAGATAAAGACGCCGGAGAGGGCGGGATGCAGGAAGAAGCATCCTGCTCTCTTCTTTTTTTCGTGAGCCTATTGAAAAGTCTATTGTCATCGCTTATACTATGAATTGCAGATGTTTATTACTGACAATGAATTTGAACGGAGGGAGTGCTGTCCATGGAAAACGCATACATATATACCCGTGTTTCGACCTTGATACAAGTGGACGGTTTTTCCCTTGATGCGCAGGAAACGGAGATCCGTGCTTTTGCGGAAGCACGAAAGATCAATATTGTCGGAAAATATACGGACGAAGGCAAATCCGGCAAGAATGCCGAACATCGTCCCGCATTTACGCAGATGATGGAGGATATCCGGAGCAAAAAGGATAACATCCGATATGTGCTTGTTTTCAAGCTTTCCCGTTTTGCCAGAAACACCAGCGACACCGCGAAATATCTTCAGGAGCTTGCAAGCTACGGGATCGGCCTTCTGGGAGTTAAGGATGGTATTGACACTTCAACTGTTACCGGCAAGATGATTGCCAATATCATGGGGGCCGTTGCAGAGGTTGAGCTTGAAAACATCCATGAGCAGACACTTGCCGGAAGACAGCAGAAGGCACGAAATGGTCTCTGGAATGGAGCACAGGCTCCTTTCGGATATGCTCTGGAAGACAAGAAGCTGATTATCTGTCCCAATGAAGCAGAGATCGTGAAAGAGATCTACCGGCTCTATACGGAAGAAGGCCAGAGCATCAGTTATATTTCAAAGAAACTCAACGATGAAAACATCCGGCGTGAACAGCGCGGAAATGTAAAAATCTCCGGTTTTACGGACAGAACCATCCGAATCATTCTCAGCAATCCGGTTTATGCAGGTATGATTTCTTATGGCCGTCGCCATACGGTCAAGGTTGAAGGAACAAACAATGAAACAAAGGTTGTGAAGCAGGATGACGAAAGCAAGATCATTCTTGTTGACGGGGTGCATGAACCTATTATCAGCAAAGAGACCTTTGCAAAGGCCGAAGAACGTCTGAAAAAGAATGTCGCCCACCGGAAGACCCGGAGTGACAGCACGACAGTCTATCCGCTGACCGGCCTTATCAAATGCCCTGACTGCGGAAAGAACATCTTCGGTTATACGGCTCCGCCGAGAAAAAAGAAGAACGGAAAAGAAGGCTATTATCCGAGATATATTTCCTACCGCTGCATTTCCGGCAGAGACCGGAACGGGATCACCTGTTCCCTTGCCAACAAGTATTACAGCGGTACGAAGCTGGAAACCGAGGTGCGGGAGGTCATATCCTCCATGGTGACGATTCCGGAGTTTATGGAGAATATTTCACAGAAGATTGATGTCCAGACGGATGTGAAAGCGCTCCGGAAAAAGCAGACGACAATCAGAAATGAGATTACCAAGTATAACGGCAATCTGATCCAGACTGAAAAGCGGCTGACGGAGCTTGATGCTGCGGATAAACATTACGAAAAGAAGGTAGACAGTCTGAACCGCATCCTGGATGATTTGTACGAAAAAATCGAAGATGCCCAGGCGAGACTTGACGAGGTAAATCAAGAAATTGCTATGGTCGAAAAATCTGCTATGACAAAGCAGTCTATCTTTGAAATGCTGGAAGGTTTCAGCAAGTATTATGATGTAATGTCACCGGGGGATAAGAAAGCACTGCTGCAGGCGATGATTTCCTCCATTGAAATCTATGACATTCAAAGAGGAAAGCGCGCAGACGGGCATCTGATTAAGAAGATCCACTTCACCTTCCCTGTTACCTACGACGGCGAAAGTGGTGCCCTATTTGTCAGAACTAATGAACAGCAAGTTGAGACGGTAGTATTGATGTCAAAGCCTTAACCTTTGATATTACTGGATTTTCGCGTTTACATTCAACTTGTCTACTCGAGAGAAAGGGGAAAAATGCGTATGTGGGAACATATCAATGGTATATTTTTGGATAATATTTGAGCCTGAAAATTGAAAGGGTTGAGTTAACAAGTTAGATAATGGCGGTTTTTATAGGGAGTTGAGTAAGCAGGATAGATGTATATTTAATGCAAGTACACCTACTCTTGAAAAGGCTTTAATATAATTAAGTTGCAAAATGTTGAAATTGTTCGTTTCTTCGCATATAATTAAATTTGGATTTTGGATGCAGAACACATGCGAGTAGGGCCAGAAATGAGTCTAATGTAGGCTTAAGCGATATCGAAGGATGTACAGATAGCTAAAAACAAATAAGCATAGAAGACCGTGTGGCTGTTAAAATTACACATTAGCCGGTACATACTTTGCATTAAGAAGACTCTTATATACTTGGGGAAGGACATGTAAAGATGTTTTCAATGAAAGCAATACCTAGAATATGGAAAGATAGTGCCTCAATGGGTTCAACTATTTTTGCTATTATTTCAACCTTTATGGGAGTCGCAGGAATTTCGCTTGATAGCATTATAAGTAGCCAAAAATGGTGGAACCGTTTATTGATTATACTTGCTTTATATACTGTTCTTGTAGTTTTCTTAAGAGTAATATTAGGATTAACTGTGAGTAATGGTATTAAGATAAAAATCCGAGGTATTTCTGTCAGCATTAAGCAAGGTAATATTTTTGATGCAAATGGGTGGAAAGTAATTCCATTCAATGAGTATTTTGACACGATCGTTGATGATGTGATTGTATCAAGTACAACTCTTAATGGTATTTTTATTAATGACTATGTTAGTGATATTAAAAAATTGCAAGATGCAATAATGTCAGCCGATAAGGATTATTCAGATCTTAAAAAATATAAAAAGGGCAATCGGTTTGCATATCCACTTGGTCGTATCATAACCTTTGAAGATTACATGTTATTAGCCTTTTCACATTTTAACGAACAGAACGTAGCACATATTAGCAAACCAGAATATGAACGTTGTCTGCTGGCAATGTGGAAAGAGATACGCCGTACTTACGCAAATAGACCAGTTTTTCTCCCTCTAATAGGCTCAGGAATAACAAGTTTTGATGATGTACCAGAAAAGTCAAATATTGACTTGCTAAAATGTATGCTTTGTACTTTAAGGGCAAGCGGTGAGAATTTTAATCAGCGGATAACTATCCTTTTAACAAAAGAGATTATGCAAGAATTAAATTTATATGAATTGAAAGGGGTTGTTTAGCTATGGCTTACAGAACTAAGACTTACATTGCTGCAGATTGGACTGGAGACAAAGATGCCGTAGAACAGTTACATAAATGGAATGACAGTGATCATTGGAGTTTATCGTTTATTGATGCTCACGATTTAACACAAGCTAGAGACGAAAGTTTAAATTGCAGTATTAAAGCTTCACTCAGAACTAGGCTCGACGCTTCAAAGACTTTTGTTCTTATTGTTGGTGAAAATACAAAGACTCTTAGAAGTGGAGGATGCCAATACTGTTATAGTTATAACAGTTGGACAAGAAGTTGTGCGCGTGGGTATTCTGTGGATTATCGTAGCTACATAGAATACGAATGTGATAAAGCTGTTCAGGATGGATTAAAAATTGTTGTGTTGTACAATGCAGCAACAGTAAATAAATCCAAGTGCCCTGATTCTGTAAAGAATATAGGCACTCATGTTGCTATGTGCTTTTTTAGAGATGGTAAATATTATTGGGATTATCAGTCTGTTAAGGCTGCCTTAAGTTGAGTTGATTAAGTAAAAATTGCAAATATTGTATAAAATACTAAACACGAATAACTGAAATTGGAATTTAATGTTCTGCGAGGTATTCATAATGGATTACTTAACGACAAAACAAGCAGCTGAAAAATGGAATATATCCCCACGCAGAGTTCAAGTTTTATGCGAACAGGGGCGCATTAAGGGCGCTGTTCGTTTGGGTTGGGCGTGGGCTATACCAAAGGATGCGGAAAAGCCTGAAGATGCGAGACGTAGAAGGAAATCAAAGGAAAAACTGAGGAGAGAAAACGATAATGTTTTATAAGATGATTCAGAGAAAAAGAGATATGTGGTACTCCTCGTCAGAGTGTACCATTGATGAATTGATATCCTACATAGTAAATAAAGGTGAAATGCGCGACGTACAAATTGATGCAATTAAAACTTATTTGTATTTAAAGATAGCTTGCGAAAATAAACCACTGTGGGAATTATTCTCCAGAGGCTATTTTAACAATTTAAATGTTGATGATTTAGAAGTTAAAGCTTCATTAAGAGAGAAATTGCAAAACAATCCGGCAGCGCTAGCTTTGTATGAGTATTCTACCTTGAAAAATGAGAAAGATGAACAAGTTTCAGAAAAGCTGGAAAAGGCAATAATAAATGAAATTGATAATATAGATTTTGTGGATATATTTAAAAAAATCTTTTACAATGTGTCATACACAGATTACCTTTTTAGTCTGCCTATGGGAGCTGGCAAAACTTATTTAATGGCAGCTTTTATATATTTGGATTTGTATTTTGCTGTAAACGAGCCCGATAATAATGCATTTGCTCACAATTTTATTATATTTGCACCATCAGGCCTAAAAAGTTCTGTAGTGCCCAGCTTAAAAACTATTAAAAAATTCGATCCTCTATGGATTCTTCCCGATCCTGCTGCCAGTGACATTAAGAGAATCATTAAATTTGAGATTCTTGATCAAAACAAAGCGGAAAAAAGAAGTAATAAAACAAAAAATCCAAATGTACAGAAAATTGCCGCCTATCAGCCTTTTGATCAATTAATAGGTTTGGTTGCCATAACCAACGCTGAGAAAGTAATCTTAGACCGCGTTGAAGTCAGGGATGGACAATTAAGTTTATTTGAGGATAGCGAGGATGAAAAGGACAGGCAAGCTAATGAACTCAGAAATCTGATTGGGAAAATTCCAAATATGGCGATTTTTATTGATGAGGTGCATCACGCTTCAACAGATGAGATTAAGTTGAGAGCAGTAGTAAACGATTGGATGGAAAAGAACAATACGATCAATTCTGTTATTGGATTTTCGGGTACACCGTATTTAGATAAGGCTTATCCTGTTGAAATAACGAAAACTTTGAATATAAAAAGTATAGAAATTGCCAATACGGTATATTATTACCCGCTAATTCAAGGGATTGATAATTTCTTAAAGCGTCCTGTGGTTAAAATTTCAAATCAAGAAGATAGTCTTCAAATTATTGAAGATGGAGTAAGGGATTTTCTGAACACTTATAAGGATAAGACTTATGCGGGAGATTTGACATCCAAATTAGCGATATACTGCGGTAAAGGAAAGCACAAAAGTGCAATTGATTATCTGGAAGAAGAAGTTTACCCTTGTGTAGCAAAGATTGTGGAAGAATACGGGATGGATCCCAAAGAGACTATATTAAAGTATCATAAGGGGAATAAGAAGCATCCCATATCTGCCGAAAGCAAGCTTGAATTTGAAGCGTTGGACATGCCATTTTCAAAAATACGCATAATACTTCTTGTGCACATAGGAAAGGAAGGCTGGGACTGCCGTAGCTTAACTGGGGTTATCTTGTCGCAAAAAGGCGATTGTCCCACTAACATGGTGTTGCAGACTTCCTGCAGATGTTTGCGTCAGGTTGAAAAAGGCAAACATGAATCGGCACTGATTTGGCTTAATCAATACAATGCCGAAAAACTTAACATGCAGCTTGAGAAGAAGCATAATATCTCGATTAAAGAATTTGAAAAAGGTGCAAATAAAGCTGATAAAGAGATTAAGCGTTACAGCCGGATGGATTATTTAAAACTCCCGAAAATAGACTATTATCAGCTCAGAGTACATTATGATTGCATTATTAAGGGAAAAACCCAAATTTTGAACCCGAAATTATCGGATGTTATTACTCCAGAAAGTAAACAAGCCTCCATAGTAAAAATTCAGGATTTTGAACAAAGACTTCTGGGAATGGATGTAAAAAAAGCAATGGAGACTGAACCTGTAAATTATAACCGATGGTTATATGATATTAGCAAGGAAAGTTTTGGTATGCTGCCAGTTTCGATATTGAGGCAACATGATGAGTTTTTGCGCCAGATTTTTAATGAGATCACATTGTTGAAAAATGGTGTTAGATATTTCAGTTCAGTTTTTAACATTAAGATAATTAATCAAAATATACGCAAGCTATTTTATGAAAAGCGTGATTTGCGAACTACAGAGGAGGTTATCCCACAGGATGCCCGCCTTCTAAAAATTGAAAGCCTGACATCACCAGTGAATACTTCTGAACCGGAAAGCTATTATCCACCGCAGGATATAACGGAGAAAATTATTCTAGAAGACAAAGGGCAGCTAAAACCTGATAAAAAGGCTATGGAAATGATGAGGCTTGCTGAGGAAACCGAAAATTGGGATATTCTAAAACAACTAAAATCGAAATATATGTCTTACCCTGAAAAAGACCGCTCTTTCCACTATCTTCCTTATAGGCTGGATAGTAATTTTGAAAGGCTTTTATTAAAGCAGGTACTTGCATTAGCTGCAGCAAAAAAACGAAATCTCGAAATATATTATAACGGGGACAACTCGCTGACTGAATTCAAAATTCGCTGTTATAAAGGAAGCAGTGGGCGTAAACGATATATTGGTACGTATACACCTGATTTTCTAATTATCAAACGTAAGAATGGGAAAATTTATAAAGCAATAATTGTTGAAACCAAAGGAAGTTTATATGCTAAAGACGAGATCTTTCAGTTAAAGAGAACCTTTGTTGAAAAAGAGTTTATAGAAATCAATCAAAATAAAGCCGGGTATCCGAAGTTTAAGTACCTGTATTTAGAAGATAGTTTGACTGAATCCGAGCTCATAATAAAAACAGTAAGCGCAATTGAAGATTTTTTCGAGGAGGAAATGTAAATGGCAATTAAATATGTTCCATATTATCCTGATCCTGTCGAAGGACAAGCTATATTGGATAATTTTAAAAGAATGCTAAAATATAAAGGCGCAGGAGATGTTAAGAGAAGACTTGAACGAGGAATGCCTTTGTATGAACTGAAAAAAGTTGAAACTGTCGGTAAAAACCCGAACGGTAATATGTTAATTCGCGGGGAATGTATATCAGCTTGTGCATATCTGAAGGAACAGGGAATTGAAGTAGACCTTGTATACATAGACCCTCCTTTTGCAAGTGGAGCTGACTATGCTAAAAAGGTATATATACGTCGTAATCCTAAAGTTGCGGAAGCAATAGCACAAGCTGAACAGGAACTGGACATAGAAGAACTTAAAACTTTTGAAGAAAAAATGTATGGTGATATATGGCGTAAAGAAGATTATCTCAATTGGATGTATGAAAACCTCATGGCAATTAAAAGCGTTATGAGCGAAACGGCATCAATATTTGTACATTTAGATTGGCATATAGGGCATTATGTGAAAATATTGATGGATGAGATTTTTGGGGAAGGTAGTTTTAGAAATGAGATTATATGGAAAACTCAAACTCCAAGCGGAATGAAAGCACTCGCTAACAGATTGGGATCAACACATGACACTATTTTTTGGTATACAAAATCAGATGATTACATATATAAACCGCAATACATTGAAGTGACTGAACAATATATAAAAAGAAACTATCCGTATGAGGATGAAAAAGGTTTTTTTAAAACAGCAGAATTGCAAGAACCAAGTGAAGTAACACTAAAAAGGTTAAGAGATGAAGGGCTTTTATATATAACTAGAAATGGAAAGCTTCGTTATAAAATATATGCAGAGGATACACAAGGGATTCTGATTGATGATGTATGGAACGACTTTTTGGCTTTAGCTGCTACATCGAACGAAAGGTCAGATTATCCAACTCAAAAGCCAGAGGATTTACTTGAAAGAATTATTGAATTAAGCAGTAATAAAGGAATGATTATAGCCGACTTTTTTGGTGGCAGCGGAGTTACTGCAGCGGTTGCAAATAAGCTTGGTCATCGCTTTATTCATTGCGATATCGGCATTAATTCTATCCAGACAACCCGTGACAGGCTTATAGCAGATAAAGCTGAGTTTGATATTTATGAGATTAAGGACGGAGTATCTTTATATAGAAACCCAACCCAAACAATGGAGAAGATAAAAAAATTAATAGCTGGGCTTAAGAATGAAGAAAGTCTAGGTGACTTCTGGGCAGGAGCTATATCTGACAGTAAGCTGGGTCTGGTACCCGTATATATACCAAACTTAATGGACAGCAGTTCTAAATTGCTTGACAAAGCAATGATGTTCCGCATTATGCATGAGGCTATTCCTGACCTTCCATCTAATGTAAAGAAAGTAATTATTTATTATGTTGATGTCGATAATTTAGAGGAAATTCAAAAATTTATTGATGATGAAGAAGATGTCATTATTGAAATAGAATTGCGAGACTTGAAGGATATACTTGACGATGCGGTATTTGAAGATTATGCTGAGTTTAAAGTTTCAAAAGTACAGGAGTCGCTCATTCCGGAGTATATAGTTGAAATTACTAATTTTCAAAGTGACAGGGTTAGCCGAAAAATCGATGAGTATAACCAGAAAGGATATGCAAATACATTAATTACATCCGATGATGAAGACATAGAAGATGATGATTACGAAGATTACAATGAAGACGGTGAGAATGTTGTGCCTAGCAAGAAAAAGTTTACCCCTATTTTGATTAGCGAAACTGGACTTGAATTAATTGAGTATATTTCTCTTGACTGTACTAATCAGGACGGAGTTTGGCACAGTGACAGCGAGATTAAAATTGACAAGCTTGGATATGTTATTGTAAATGGAACCAAGACTAAAAATTTTTGGGATGGGACCATCAAATGTGAGAAAAAACCTTTGAGGCTAAAGATCCGTAATATTTGTGGCGACGAAACGATATGGAAATTATCAGTTTGACCTAGCAAATCTGTGGAAGACATATTGTATTTTTTATGAAATTACAATAATGAAGAATATAATTTGCCTTTTCTAAAAACACCCATACGGGTGTTTTTTATATATGGTAAATTTGATTTATCAATCCGGAAAAGGAGTTGATGCCTATGATTGCACTGCTACAGGCATAGATTTTATAACAAAATCAAAGGAGGAAATCAAAAATGATTGGAATCGAGCAATGCCGAAAAATCCAGGAGTACAAAGAACTTGGACTTGCTCAGACAAAAACCGCAAAAGCACTGGGGATAACCTATTCTTCTGTCAGCAAATACTGGAATATGAGCGAAGAAGATTATGTAAGAGAAGCTGAAAAGGAAAAGTACCACATGGATAACTATCGTCAGTACATACTGGA
>Ga0255347_1003767_pt1 | contig 19268 bp, 15 predicted proteins | sample wastewater_treat_2_FD_192479 | JGI IMG/M metagenome (GOLD analysis project Ga0255347, IMG submission 192479) | Wastewater microbial communities from Lulu Island WWTP, Vancouver, Canada - plant24 | ecosystem: Engineered > WWTP > Wastewater > Unclassified | place: Canada: Vancouver, British...
TACCAATGAGAAATTACGACCTAAATGCAATGCTGGCTTTGGTTGAGGACATCCTGAGGCGAAATCATGCCTCCTACCTTTCGCACCGGAAGAGGAGAGTGTCAAAAATATAAACGTCGTTGTAGGGATAAGGCGAAGTGTTTGGTAGCCTGGTAGTTTTCTGAAAAACTCGTATGTACTCGAGGGCAGATCCGGCAGTCGTGTGCTTCTCTGGTCATTGAGCAGAATCAGATGCTCAAGGCCGAGCTTGTTGGCGACGAAGCTGCTATGGGTTGTAATGATAATTTGCTTCTCGGCACAACCATCGAGGATACTTTGCATCAAGCCATTCAGTCTTGCATGTGACAGGTGGTTCTCAGGTTCCTCAAGCAATATCAGGTTAGCCTCCCGTGCCTTCTTGTGACCGATTGCAAGGTTCGTCTTGACAATGCACTGCTCTCCTTTGCCGATTTGATGAAAGGGTGTGTTGTCAAGGTATGTCATAAGATTGGTTTCCCAGGAGTTCCTGGGACTTAGGTCAACCGAAACATGCAAGTCTTTGTCAGTGATCTTGGACTTACCTTTTATGCGGGAATTTATGGCCTTGACGGACTCGTCTGTCACGAAGGCTTCCTGCAGTCGGCGATAGGCTTGCGCTAAACCGACTCGGTGTGCATCCTCCAAATCATCGCGAATGATTTGCGAGATGTAGACATCAGAACCGTTCTGATATCGCGTAGATGCCGAATCTATAAGTACTGATTTGATGGGAATGCTACGGCGGGTGATCTCTTTCCGTGCAAAGGACTTCCATGTGACCCGGTAGTACTCTAGCGGAATAGTCGCAGGGTCCCCGGACTCGAGTAGAGTCGCATATTCATCCTGGTATTCAGGATCAAACTCCACTTTCAGTGCAACGCCACAAGCCTTGGTTCTCTCACTGTTGCCGTTTCCCTCGAATAGGGGATGGTCGTTGGCGAAAAAGACTTCGATGCAGATTGAGGGTGGCGGCAGCTTGTCCTCTTCGGACAGCCTAGCAATGTATTCCGCGACTGACTGTTTGTTGAATAGGTACTGACAGAGTTCGTTCCGCAAGTACCTCCCATTTAGGATTCCCGATAGCGCTAGGTTTATGGCCTCTAGAATTGTCGATTTGCCGGTTTCATTGTCGCCAACCAGTACATTGACGCCATCGCGGAAGTCTATGCGGAACTTCCCTTGGAAGTACTTGTAGTTCTGAATTATTACCTTGGCTATCGTCATCGCTGCCCCTCATTCACATCCTTCGTCGAACGCCGGTCATCACCGGCACGCAACCACGACGCCAAGGAGCTACAGGGAATGCCGGAAAATAATCCCGGGGTGGTTGCGTGTCCGCGTGCATGACCTTGTTAGCCCATGGCTATGGTGTGAACATCTCTTGTAAAATTGCCAAAGCACGTGCAAGTGTAGATGAGGAAAGCTTCCCAAGTCTCCGTACGAGACGCTCACGATCAACGGTGCGGATCTGATCAAGAACTATGTGGCCTGAGCGGCCCTGGAATTTACAGGGCACACGAAAAGGATAAGGATGGCCTCCAGTCGTAAGAGGAGCTACGATGAATGTCCGCAAATTGGCATTGAGCTCGTCTGGTGAGACGATAACGCAGGGGCGGGTCTTCTGGATCTCATCCCCACGAGTGGGATCAAGACTGATGAGAAAAACATCACCTCTGCGAATATCTCCAGCTACTACCATTCCCATTCCTTTTCATCAAATTGGGTAGGAGTAGGAGGGTCAAGTAATTGATCTTCATCTCGTTTATTCATTTCTTTTGCTGCTTGAGCCCACCCAGCCCGTGGTGTGGAAGCACGCTCGATCACTATGGCTCCATCCCTTACATGGAGCTCTACCTCTTCGGTCAGCCCAGCTTGAACGATGAGTGGTTTTGGCAGTCGGATGCCACGAGAATTTCCAATACGAACTAAACGGGTCTTCATCAGGTAATCCTCTCGATAGAATGTAATTACATTATAGGCCCGTATTGGACATCCTGTCAACGATGGACTAGAAGGGCATAATCGCGGCGCTGACCTGCGGAGCGGAGGCAGGCCGAAGGCACGACGGCCGAGCCGTCAGGTGCAGTGCTTTGTTCCGAGGCGCGCTTCGCGCGCCGAAGGGGCAAGGCACGAACGAACTGAACGCCTTGTTGGGCGACGTGGCTTCGTTAGCCAGCTACCGATAGCGCCCTGGACGCGACGCCATCAATGAGAGTTCGGATGTCGATGAGTCCGTCCTTACCCATCGATGCCGCCTTTCTTACGGCGGGGACAGGAATATATCCACTCTTCGTGTTCTTACGTTGAAGTTGTTCGGCAATGCTTGCCGCGAAGAACCAAGCTTCTTCAACAGTCCCATTCCCCTCTCCGTCGAAAAGGACGACCGCAAAGTGCGTAGCGGCTGAGTGATGTCGGAGCCCTTTGAGCTTATTGCGACAATGAATGACGTGGGCCTTTCCACCAGAAGTGCGGGCAAGCTTGCATTTGACTTCGATGCGTACAACGCCGCCCGTATGGCTAGCGAGGCAACTGTCGATTGCGGTGGGGGAAGCCCCTGCCTCATGCAACCCAACGCGCACGTCCGACTCCGTAGCCTCCACGTCGTAGCAAGGTTGAGCGTCACCTTTCTTCTCACCATGAAACGCTTGCGCAACCAGGATCTCCCCGTACTGCTCTACGTTGAGACGGTACTGCTTGAAATAGGCGCGATGCGTCCATGAGGTAGTAGTCGTTGGCTCATTCGTCGGCATTGTGCAGTCCCTGTGTCGCCTAACAAGTAATTCTGTAGTTTCTGTTCAACCTGACGACGCGGGAGGGTGTACTCGTCAGCCCGGCAAAGGTGGCGTCTCCTGTGGGGGTGAAATTTGTCTTGACTTCCCGCATCGCATTGTTTTTTTAATATATTATGCCTATGTTCCCGGCGAGCGGGGCTGTGGATCAGGTTGTCTTTTGCGAGAGCCGTTCGACCAGTTTCTTCTCGACGGCCTCAGGCACCAGCCCGGCAACGCAGCCGCCCGAGATGACCACTTCCTTGATGATACTCGAACTGATGTAGATGTACCGCATCCCGGTCATAAGGAAGAGGGTTTCGATTTCGGTGCTGAGCTTGCGATTCATGAGGGCCATCTGAAACTCGTATTCAAAGTCGCTGATCGCCCGCAGGCCGCGGAGAATGGCGTGAGCCTTGACGCGCTTCACATAGTCCACCAGCAGGCCGTGGAAGGAATCCACCTTGACGCGATGTTCGAGGGGGTGCCCCTTGATGGAGTCCTTGATCAGATCGATCCGTTCCTGAAGGGTGAAGACGGGGTTTTTGCCCGGGTGGGCGGCGATGGCGATCACAATTCTGTCGAAGATCTTCAGGCCTCGTTCCAGCAGATCCAGATGACCATTGGTGATGGGGTCGAACGAACCGGGATAGACCGCCGTCTTTTCCATGTTATTCTCCTTTTCAGCCAGATCCTGGGGGGCATTCTCCGCTTCAACGAGCACGCGCACTCATATAGAAGGAAACCGTGGTATCACCGTAGTGCCGCTCGACCGTCTGTGACCACTCCTCCACCTGCAGCGGCAGGGGTTTCCGTGAACCATGCTCGGCGACCACAAGGGTGCCCGGCCGCACCACCTGGCCGAGAAGCGCCAGGCTTTGCTGAATGAAGTCCCTGCCGTAAGGCGGATCGATAAAGATCAAATCGAAGGTTTCCTGCTGACCTGCAAGCCGCCGGATCACCTGGTTGACCGACCCGTGAATGACCCGCGCCTGGTCGGAAACCCGGCACAGCTCGAGATTGAGGCGAATCAGCTGGACAGCGTGACGGCTCTGGTCCACAAAGGTTGCCCGGGACGCTCCCCGGCTGAGCGCTTCCAGGCCCATGGCGCCGGTGCCGGCGAACAGATCGAGGACTTCAGCGCCCGCCACGGCCGGCCCGATGATGCTGAAGACCGCTTCGCGAACGCGATCGGCCGTCGGGCGGATGGCTGAGCCTCTCGGGGGGTGCAGTCGTCTGCCGGCAAAATTGCCTGCGATGATGCGCATCGTGTGTCCGGTAAGCGTGAGCGGCCAGTGAGCAGCGGAGGAATCGGCTACCAACCCTGAATCCAACCGGGCTGGTCGTGGGCTCAGAGCAGGCCCCGTGCCACCAGCAGTTCGGCAATCTGGACCGCATTGGTGGCGGCCCCCTTGCGGATGTTGTCTGCCACAACCCACATGGCCAGGCCATTGGCGGCCGAAGGATCCTGGCGGATGCGTCCCACCAGGGTATCATCCGTGCCGGCGGCTTCGAGGGGGATCGGGTAGCGGGCTCTGGCCACGTCGTCCACCACGCGCACGCCGGGTGCCTTGGCCAGCAGCGCGCGGACCTCATCCACCCCAATGGGGGTCCTGGTTTCAATGTTCACCGCTTCCGAATGACCGAAAAGAACCGGGATGCGAACCGTGGTGGCACAGACCGCGATCTCCGGATCGCGGAAGATCTTCCGGGTCTCGTTGACCATCTTCATTTCTTCTTCGGTATAGCCGTTTTCGAGAAATGCGCCGATGTGCGGAAAACAGTTGAAGGCAATCTGATAGGGGTAGATTTCCCTGGTCACTTCGCGGCCCTCGACGACGGCCGCCACCTGCTGCCGGAGCTCCTCGATGGCGCGCTTGCCGGTTCCGGAAACCGCCTGAAAGGTGGTCACCACAATGCGTTTGATCCCCGCCGCATCATAGATGGGTTTCAGCGCGACCACCATCTGGATGGTGGAGCAGTTGGGGTTGGCGATGATGTTGGGATGAGGCGCGACCGCGTCAGGGTTCACTTCGGGTACAATCAGAGGCACCTTCGGGTCCATCCGAAAAGCGCTCGAGTTGTCGATCACCACGCATCCCGCGGCTGCCGCAAGGGGTGCGAACTTCTTGCTGACCGAACCGCCCGCAGAGAACAACGCCACCTGGATGCCGTGGAAGGAATCTTCCCGGAGTTCCTGCACCGGGAGTTCAGTGCCTTTGAAGGGCAGAGTCTTGCCGAGCGAGCGCACGGAAGCGAGAAGGGTCAACTCACCAACCGGAAAGGATCGTTCTTCGAGGATCTTCACCATGAGGTTGCCGACAGCCCCGGTTGCCCCAACTACCGCCACTTTCAAAGACTTTGGTGCCATGTTCAGTTCCTTTCTCAGCTACTCACTGCTGACATACTTGACCACCAGATCTCCCACCTCCGTGGTGGAATAACCCATTTGGCCTGCCGAGAGACTCTTCAGGTCCTTCCGGACGATTTGCCGAATGGCGCCTTCCAGGCGCTTTGCGGCCTTCTCCTCGCCGAGATGCTCGAGCAGCATCTGCACCGCGCCAACCGCCGCCAGGGGATTGATGATGTTTTTTCCGGTGTATTTGGGAGCGGAACCGCCGATGGGTTCAAACATGGATACCCCGTCGGGGTTGAGGTTGCCGCCGGCGGCAATGCCCATGCCTCCCTGAATCATGGCACCAAGATCGGTGATGATATCCCCGAACATGTTATCGGTGACGATAACGTCAAACCATTCCGGGTTCTTCACCATCCACATGCAGGTGGCATCGACGTGGGCATAATCGGTCTGAATGTCCGGGTACTCCCGGGCGACTTCATGAAATACCCGTTCCCAAAGGTCGAAAGCGTAGGTCAAAACGTTGGTCTTCCCGCACAGGGTGAGCTTCTTCCGCTTGTTGCGGCGGCGGCAGTAATCGAAGGCAAAGCGCAGGCAGCGCTCGACCCCGCTGCGGGTGTTGATGGATTCCTGAATGGCCACCTCATGGGGCGTACCCTTGCGCAGAAAGCCGCCCGAACCGGTGTACAGGCCCTCGGTGTTTTCCCGGACAACGACGAAATCGATATCGTCCGGCCCCTTGCCTTTCAGGGGCGTTTCCACGCCGGGATAAAGGATCACCGGCCGCAGATTGATGTACTGGTCCAGCTGAAAGCGAAGTTCCAGCAGGAGACCCTTTTCGAGAATGCCCGGTTTCACGTCGGGATGGCCGATGGCTCCAAGCAGAATGGCGTCATGGGTCTTCAGTTCATCGAGAGTGCCGGCGGGAAGAACCTCGCCGGTCCGCAGATATCTCGCACCGCCCAGGTCAAAATAGGTCAGCTGGGCCTCGAACTCCTCGCTCGAGGTGAGGGCCTGCAACGCTTTGACGGCTTCCTGGGTGACCTCAGAGCCCGTTCCGTCCCCCGGGATCACAGCAATACGGTACTGTTTCTTCGTTTCCATGAATCATCCAAATCCTTCTTCTCTTAACGCCTGAGTCCCAACGCCTCACGCCTGCCCCGCCACGCCTCACGCCGACTCTGCCATCTGCTGACGCACGTAGTTCATGAGGCCGCCGGCCTGCAGGAGCTGCTGCATGAACGGGGGTACGGTCTGTGCCTGGATGGTGGCCTGGCGGGTGTGATTGATGATCACGCCACGGTCGAGGTCCACTTCGAGGTCATCGCCCGTTGCTATCGCGGCGGCCGCTTCCGGGGATTCCAGGATGGGCAGCCCCATGTTGAAGGCATTGCGATAAAAGATGCGGGCAAAGCTGTGCGCAATGACGCAGCTTACCCGGGCTCCTTTGATGGCTACCGGGGCATGCTCGCGCGAGGACCCGCAGCCGAAGTTCTTGCCGGCCACAATGATATCGCCCGCCCTGACCTTGTCCGGAAACTCCGGGTCGGCGTCTTCCATGCAATGGGCCGCCAGAAACGCGGGGTCCGTGGAAACCAGGTAGCGTCCCGGTATGATCGCATCGGTGTCGATATCGTCACCGAACTTCCAGGCCTTGCCTCTAAACTTCATTGGTCTGATCCTACCTTTTGGGCCTTTAAATCTCATCCGGATGGACGATGTAGCCCGTGATGGCGGAAGCTGCGGCAACCGCGGGGTTGCTGAGGTAGACTTCACTTTCGGAATGTCCCATGCGGCAGACGAAATTCCGGTTGGTCGTCGCCACGGCCCGTTCGCCGGCGGCCAGAATGCCCATGTGGCCTCCGAGGCAGGGTCCGCAGGTGGGGGTGCTCACCGCCGCCTCGGCCTCGATGAAGATTTCAAGCAAACCGGCTCGGAGGGCTTGGCGGTAGATCTCCTGAGTCGCCGGAATGATGACGCAGCGGACGGTTGGTGCCACCTTCCGACCCCGGAGAAGCGTCGCCGCCTGCTCCAGATCTTCGAACCGGCCGTTGGTACAGGAACCGATCACCACCTGCTGGATGGGAATCCTGGGCAGTTCCGTCACCGGCCGCACGTTTTCCGGCGAATGAGGCAGGGCCACCATCGGTTCGAAGGTCGACACATCCCATTCATAAACAGCTTCATAGTGGGCATCGGCATCGCTCTGATAGCACCGGTAAGGCCTGCAGGCCCGTCCCTTGACATACTCTTCGGTGATGGCGTCGGGCGGAATGATCCCCACCTTGGCGCCGGCTTCGATGGCCATGTTGCTCATGGCCAGCCGATCGGCCATGGGCAGGGAAGCGATCACCTCGCCCACCAGTTCCATGGCGCAGTAGCGGGCACCATCGACTCCGATCCGGCCAATGGTGTAGAGAATGAGGTCCTTGCCGCCCACCCACGGCCGTCGCTGGCCGCGATAAACAAACTTGAGCGAAGGCGGGACCTTGAACCAGAGCCGCCCGGTCATCATGCCCGCGGCGAGATCGGTGCTGCCCACGCCGGTGGCGAAGGCTCCCAGGGCGCCGTAGGTGCAGGTATGGCTGTCGGCGCCAATGACGACGTCCCCGGGGAGCACCAGGCCCTTTTCGGGCAGCAGCGCGTGTTCGATGCCCATTCGTCCGACTTCGTAATAATGGACCAGCTGCTGTTCCAGGGCAAATTCCCGGACCAGCTTGGCCTGCATGGCCGAGGCAATGTCCTTGTTGGGGATGAAATGATCGGGGATGAGAGCCACCCGTTCACGGTCGAAGACTTTCCTGGCACCCGCTTTGCGAAAGGCTTCAATCGCCAGGGGCGCCGTAATATCGTTTCCCAGGGCGAAATCCAGCGGGACTTCAATCAGTTCTCCCGGGTGCAGGTCCGATCTGCCGGCATGAGCTGCCAGGATTTTTTCACTAATGGTCATTGCCATCTTGTTGCCTTTCACAGCATGGCCGAGGGCCTTCATCCACATCGGAAGTCAAGGATCAGACTACGGGCGAGTCGCCTCATCCTGCGGCTTTTGTTCGTAGCTGGCCGCCTCCGGGGAGCCCTCCGCCTGTTCGCTTCTCAAACTGCGGTAGTGTTTGACCAGGTATTCGAGCGGGCCCGAAATCACATAGCTCAAGAGGAGCGCGAACAGCATCGGGCCGGGACTCACCGCCACCACCGTCACCAGCAGGATCACAATGAAGAGGACCGGCACGGGTTTAGACTTTACGAACGCCAGATCTTTGAAACTGTTGTACGGGATTGTACTCACCATCAGGAACCCGAGGAGGTAGGTGAACACCAGCAGTGGGATTCCCAGCAGATGGGGCGATGGGATCTCCCAGCTGCTGAAAAACAGGACCGTCGTTGCCAGCATGGTGGCGCCGCCCGGAATGGGCAGGCCGACAAAATACCGGCTGTTCACGGTGCCCACCTGAACGTTGAAGCGAGCCAGCCGCAAAGCCCCGCAGGCCACAAACACGAAGGCAGCCAGCCATCCCAGCCGGCCAAAGGGTCTGAGCGCCCACAGGTAGACCAGCAGTCCCGGTCCTACGCCAAACGCCACCAGATCGGCAAGCGAGTCATATTCCACGCCAAACCGACTGGTAGCCTTAGTGAGCCGGGCGACCTTGCCGTCCAGGATGTCGAAGAGGCAGGAAAACAGGATGGCCAGGGCGGCCACTTCAAACTTGCCGTTAATGGCGCTGACAATCCCGAAAAAACCGGCAAAAAGGTTGGCCGTGGTGAACAGGTTCGGCACGATATAGGTTCCCCGGTAGGGTTTCCCGTCCTGGTCCCTGGGGCGCCGCCAGCGGCGTTTTCGGGGACGGCGTTTCTTTATTTCAGTCGACATAGGATGGTCTCCCCCGCACAGACACGGTCACCCGGTGCCACCAGCGCCTCACTTTCTTCCGGCACATAAAGATCGACCCGCGACCCAAAGCGAATCAGGCCAAAGCGCTCACCCTGAATCACCCGGTCACCGACGCGCGGCCAGCAGACAATGCGACGGGCAATCAACCCGGCAACCTGCGTCAAAGTCACGTCAACACCGTCCTCGCTTTGAATCCACACCCAGTTCTGCTCATTTTCCGAACTGGAGCGGGAGGTCTGAGCAGCCCGAAAACGGCCTTTCCGATAGTGCAGCCCCCGAATCGTGCCCGAGATGGGGATACGATTCACGTGGACATCGAGCACCGACATGAAGATGCTGATTTTGAGCGATGGCTTTTGCGTCAGCAGGGTTCCAGCCACCCGTTCGACCAGGATCACCCGGCCGTCGGCGGGGGCTGCCACATCGCCGGGGTCGGCCGTGAGCACTCGTTCCGGATCGCGAAAGAAGTGACCCACCAGAAGCGTCATGACAAGGAACAACCCCGCCGCCAAAGCCCACCCCAGGATCGCCAGAATCAGCGTCGTGAAGGCAAACATCAGCACGAAGGGGAGCCCTTCCCGAGCGAACGGAATGTGCGTTCTCTTGTCGCGAAATGATCCTGCCCCCAAGCGAGCACCTCACCTTTATCAGTCTATCCTTCTTAAACTGCGAAGGACACGAAAGATAAAACAAAGGGTGAATTCCTGCGTTGGCTTTAGTACTGCCGTCCGCCGACGCCTTTGGTACTCTCGGTAATCTCTCTGGCAGGCTCCTTGGGCCGCAGCGACCGGGTGGCCTTGCCCGCCAGCCACATTTCGGAGTTGCCGATCTCCGCCAGCTCTTTCGCCAGATCCTGCTGGTAATCCGATTTGCCGCCGGATTCCAGAACCCGCTTGGTTTCCGCGCCTGAAGCGACCCGTTCGTACAGGTCTTTAAACACCGGCAGCACGGCGGCTTTGAATTTCGGCTTCCAATCCAGCGCCCCGCGCTGGGCCGTGGCCGAACAATTGGCATACATCCAATCCATGCCGCGTTCGCTCACCAGTTTGATCAAGCTCTCGGTGAGTTCTTCCACCGTCTCGTTGAAGGCTTCACTGGGAGAATGTCCGTGAGCGCGCAACACCTCGTACTGCGCTTCCATGATGCCCGCCAGGGCCCCCATCAACACCCCGCGCTCCCCGGTCAGATCGCTGAACACCTCATTCCGGAACGTGGTCGGGAAGAGATAGCCGGAGCCAACCGCGATCCCGATGGCCAGACAACGTTCTTTCGCGCGGCCGGTGTAATCCTGCTCCACCGCAAAGCTCGAGTTGATGCCGGCGCCCGACAGGAAGTTGCGGCGGACCGACGTTCCGGAGCCTTTAGGGGCCACCAGGATGACATCAACGTTGTTCGGCGGAATCACCCCGGTCTGGTCTTTGTAGGTGATGGAAAACCCGTGCGAAAAATACAGAGCGTCGCCCGGGTTCAGGCACTTCTTGATGGACGGCCAGATGGCCCGCTGGGCCGCATCCGAGACCAGCATCTGCACGATGGTGCCGCGCTGCGCCGCTTCTGCAAGCTCAAACAAGGTTTCGCCCGGAACCCAGCCGTCTTGCAGGGCACGGTTCCAATCGCTCTCGAACTGCCTGGCCTGGCCGACGATCACCTTGAAGCCATTGTCCCGCATGTTCAACCCCTGCGCCGGTCCCTGCACGCCGTAGCCAATAACCGCAATTGTCTCGTCTTTCAGCACTTCCAATGCTTTTTCCATCGGAAATTCTTCTCGAGTGATGACTTCTTCTTTCACGCCACCAAAATCAATAATTGCCATTTCCGTATCCTCCTTGTGATGGGCAATCACTTTTAAGGTTTGAAGGCAGCATCTGTTTCAAAAAGCTGCGAGTTGTCGGTCCGGGTCCCCATTGGTCCTCTTCATGGGGCTTTGGGGATCCCGAAGGGACAGGTTCATGCCGCTTTCTTGGCAAACGGACTCAGGGCCAGGCGTCAAAGGCCATCCCGCCGCAGGCGGGTCAGTGTTTCCTGCTTCGGGCCGGCCCTCCCGGTTCGGGGGAATGCACCAATTCACCCATCTGGAATTCTAGCTTCCGGTGCTCCTTAGTCGTTGACCTTCTCGGACGAACGATGTTCGAAACCCCAAAATCTTTGAGAAGTTCAAGGATCCCCGAAATCGCTCCTTCGTTGCCGGAGACTTCAACGGTGCAGGAATCGGCGGCCACCTCGACCACTCGCCCCCGAAAAATGTCCACGATCCGAAGCACCTCGGCCCGGTTTTGCCGATCGATATGCACCTTGATGAAGACGGTCTTGGTCTGGGCCAGCATGGCCTTTTCTTCACGGGCCAGGAATTCGTCCCGTTCGGGTTCGAGCAGTCGGTTCCGAGCCAATGCCGCCTTGCCGGTACGGGCTATTTCCACAATGCCGAAACTCTTGAGGAGTTCGATGATTGCGGAAATCTTGCTCTCGTTGCCCGTGATCTCGAGCGTGTAGAAATGGGAACTTACGTCCACAATCTTGGCCCGAAAGGTGTCCACAATCCGGAGGATTTCGGCCCGGTTCGGCTGCTCGGCATAGACCTTGATGAGGGCCATCTCGCGATCGACAAAATCCTTCTCCCGAAAATCGACGACCTTGATCACATTGATCAGTCGTCGCAATTGGTTGATGATCTGGTCCATCACCTGGTCATCGCCGGTGGTGACGAGCGTGATCCGGGTTATTCCCGGTTCGTGGGTTTCGGCGGCGGTGATGTTTTCAATGTTGAAGTTCCTGCCGCTGAGAAGCCCGACGATCCTGGCCAGAACTCCCGGCCGATTTTCAACCAGGATGCCAATGGTCTGCTTTTGATAGCTCTTTGTCAGCATGTGCGTTCCGCGTTGTTAGGCAGGCAGAGCTTCGGGAAAACTGCTGTCTGCTTCTGGTTCGGACCGTTTGTCCTGATCTCCGAGTTCCATCTGGCAGAGGGTCTTTCCCGGAGGAACGATCGGGTAGACGCCCTCTTCCGGATCGACGACAAAATCCATCAAAACCGGCCGTCTGACGGCAAACGCCTCACGAATTACCTCTTCCACCTGTTCCCGTTTGGTGGCCCTGAGGCCGACCGCGCCGTAGGCTTCGGCAAGTTTTACAAAATCCGGCGATCGGCCGGCGTCCAGGCAGGTGCCGGAATAGTTGCGCGCATAGAAGAGTTCCTGCCACTGGCGCACCATCCCCAGGTACTGATTCCTCAGGATGGCCACCTTCACCGGCAAATCGTTGCAGACTGCCGTGATGAGTTCCTGGATGTTCATCTGGATGCTGCCATCCCCGGCAATATCCACTACCAGCCGGTCGGGAAAGGCCGCCTGCGCCCCGATGGCCGCCGGCAGGCCGTAGCCCATGGTGCCCAGGCCGCCGGAAGTCAGGAAGGTGCGCGGGCGTGCAAAGTGAAAGAACTGCGCCGCCCACATTTGGTTCTGCCCGACCTCGGTGGTGATGATGGCATCCCCCTGGCAGACTTCGTAGATCTTCTCGATCACGAACTGGGGCTTGATCAATTTGCCGGTCTGCTGGTAGCTGAGAGGATGATCCTGCTCCCATTGGCGGATCTGTTCGAGCCAGGGAGCCCGCAGCCCGTCCAGGCCTTTGACGGGATCGGACTCAGCCAGCTGGATCAGCTTCTGAAGAGCGTCCCGACAGTCTCCCACGATGCGGGTGTCGACCGGCACCGTTTTCCCCATGCTGGTCGGATCGATGTCGATCTGGATCTTCTTGGCCTCAGGGGCGAACCCCGTGACTTTCCCCGTTACGCGATCGTCGAACCGGGCCCCGATGGCAATCAGCAGGTCCGAGTTGGAGACCGCCATGTTGGCCCGGTAGGTTCCGTGCATCCCCAGCATTCCCAGCCAGAGGGGATGGAACACCGTCTTGCCGGTCAGATCGGCAAAGGTTCCGTGGGTCTTGATGAGGTTCATGATCGACAGGGGATGAGGGCTGGTCTTGCCGGCGGCAGTCGGCACCACGGCCGGGAAAGTCCCCAGCCCCATGAGCGTGTTGGTAACGGGGATCTGCATCAATTCGGCAAATCGTACCAGTTCCGCTGCCGCCCGCGAGTGGATGATCCCGCCGCCGGCGTAGATCACGGGCCGCTTGGCGTGACGGATGGATTCATAGGCTTTCTTCACCTGTCCCATGTTCACTTCATAGGTCGGGCGATAACCGGGGATCGAGGCTTCGCCTCGAGGGTACCGAAACTCGGTCTCGGACTGGATCATGTCTTTGGGCAGGTCGACCACCACGGGGCCTGGCCGTCCTTTGCGGGCCAGGTAGAAGGCCTCTTTGATGGTGGGTGCCAGGTCGTTCACATTCTTCACCAGATAACTGTGCTTCGTGCACGGTCTGGTGATGCCGATGATATCGACTTCCTGGAAGGCGTCATCCCCGATCATGGCGGTGGGTACCTGCCCGGTAAAAACCACCATGGGGATTGAATCCATATTGGCGGTCGCGATTCCCGTCACGGTGTTGGTGGCGCCGGGACCTGACGTTACCAGGCAAACCCCCACGCGCCCGCTGGCACGGGCATAGCCGTCCGCCATGTGGGCTGCACCCTGCTCGTGACGCACGAGGATGTGACGAATGCCGGACTTGGGTAATTCATGATAAATGTCGAGGACAGATCCCCCCGGAAAGCCGAAGATTACCTCCACGCCTTCCTTTTTCAGGCATTCGAAAAAAATCTGTGCTCCCTTCAATCTCATCTGATCGTTCCTCTACTGCCCGCCTGGTCATAGGTCAGGATTTCATTAGGCATGTTCTTCAAAGGATGATTCAACCATATTTCATAACTCAAAAACAATTATTTGTACCATAAAAAATTGGCGTATCCCTGATTAACGCCGCAAACCCCACCCCCGCCAGCCATTTTTTCCACGCAAATCGTCGCAGAACAACGTATTATCCAGCTGAGCCCGGTCCAGTGCGGCAGGTGGCGGGAGCGCCGCCGCCGGGCGTGCCTCGGTCAGCCATTCCAGCTTCCTGTAACCGTGGGTCAGTTGAGGAAGGTACCCCATGAAACTGCTTCGAACCGGCTATGGATTGAGAGAGATGAGGCGCTTCGCCGCCATCACCGGGGTGCTGGTGAAACACGGCTTTGGCGACCTGGTGGATCGCCGGAGTGCCCGACGCCAGCCCAAACCCGGAGCGGGGCTCGCTCGGGAGCCGTCTCTCAAAGGGGGATTTCCGTCGCCGCGGCGGCTTCGGCTGGTTCTCGAAGAACTGGGGCCAAGCTTCGTCAAGCTGGGACAGCTCATGAGCACCCGCGCGGATATCTTTCCCCCGGACTACATCGAAGAATTGAAAAAGCTGCAGGATCAGGTACCCCCAACGCCCTTTCCGGCCATCAGGCAGGTCCTGGAAACAGAACTGAAAAAGCCCCTCGACCGCCTCTTTCTGGAGTTCAACTCGCAGCCGGTGGCGGCGGCTTCCGTCGGCCAGGTCCATGTCGCGGTACTTTTCACCGGCGAGAAGGTGGCGGTCAAGGTCATTCGTCCCGGCATCGACCGGAAGATCCGGGAAGACATCCGCCTCATGTACTTCCTGGCCGGGAAGATCGAAAAGTCCTTCGAGGTGGGCCGCATCCTGGGAGCGGTCAACCTGGTCAGGGAGTTCGAACGGGTGATTTTCCGGGAGCTCGATATGCTGATCGAAGCCGGGAGCATCGAGAAGTTTGCCTGCAACTTCAAGGAGGTGGCTGAGATCTATATCCCGAGGGTCTACTGGGACTATACGACCAAGTCGGTGCTGGTCATGGAACATATCGACGGCGTCAGGATGGACGAGGTGGACGCCATTCGGGCGCTGGGGATAGATCCCAAAGAGATTGCGCTCATCGGTCTGCGGTCTTTCTCCCGCCAGTTGATGCAGTATGGGTTCTTCCATGCCGACCCTCACCCGGGCAACACGCTGGTGATGGCTGACGGCCGGGTCAGCCTGGTCGACTTCGGGATCACGGGCTACCTGGACGATGAGATGATGCGCGAAATCGCCAATCTCTTCCTGGGGTATGCGGAACACGACTACAATCTGGTCATGGCGGCCCTCCTCGACGCCGGCCTGATCAGCGACGAAACCATGGATCTCAAGGCCTTCCGCAACGACCTCAAGGACATGAGCGAGTCCTTCTACGGGCGATCGTTGAAGAATATTTCCGTCAAGGATGTCTACGATCAGGTGATGGCGCTGATCCTGAAGTACCGCATCCGCCTGCCGCGAAACCTCCTGCTGCTGCTCAAGACCTTCGTCCAGACAGAGGCGCTCGGAAAGATCCTGGGCAGCGATGCCAGCATCCTCGAAGTCACCCGGCCGTTTGCCAAAGAGATGCTCAAGCGTGGCTACGATGCCAAGAGCATGTTCCGGAACCTCGGGCGCGATGCCCGCATCCTGGCAGATTACGGCAAGACCATTCCCAAGTATGTGAACGATCTGCTGCGGGTCGCGGCCACCGGCAAACAGCGGCTGGAGGTGCTACACACCGGTTTTGAAGAGTTTAGCGGGCACCTCGAAAAGGGGGTGAATCGGCTGACGATCGGCGTCATCATTGCGGCCTCCATCGTGGCGGCAGCGCTGGTGTTGAATTCGGCGGAGAAGGTGATGGAATTCTCCGCACCGGTGGCCGGGATCGCCAGGATCTCCCTCACGACCCTGTTCGGCCTGGCCGGCTATGTCATTGCCACCATCCTCGGGATCTGGCTGATCGTTTCCATCTTCAGATCCGGCAAGCTCTGAATACCGCTCGGCGCCAACCGCTGCCCAAAACCTACCTTATGTCGGCATGATAGTGCTGGAGCGACTTGACCCGGCTGCGCCCGCCGCGAAAGGCGGCAATGCCCTTGGCGGCGGCCACCGCCGCCGCGACGGTGGTGAGGTAGGGCACCTTGTACTTGATGGCGGCCTTGCGGATATAGGAATCGTCGTATTTGCTCAGCTTGCCCGCCGGGGTGTTGATGACCAGCTGGATTTCCTTGTTCTTGATGGCATCCACGATGTTGGGGCGCCCTTCGTGCAGCTTGTCGATCTGCTCGGCGACGATGCCGTTCTCCACCAGGAACTGATGCGTCCCTCGGGTGGCCTTGATCTTGAATCCCAGCGAGGCAAAGTGCTGGGCCGCATGCAAGATGGCCTGCTTATCGGTGTCGGCGGTGGTGATGAGCACCGTGCCTTCGGTGGGCAGGCGCTGCAGCGCGCCTTCCTGGGCCTTGAAGTAGGCCTGGCCGAAAGAGTCGGCCATACCGAGCACCTCGCCGGTCGAGCGCATTTCGGGGCCAAGAACCGGGTCGACTTCCGGGAACATGTTGAAGGGAAAGACCGCTTCCTTGACTCCGAAATGAGGAATATGCCGGGGTTTCAGATTGAGGTCGGCCAGCTTTTTCCCCAGCATGAGCTGGGTAGCGAGGCGCGCCATGGGAATGTTGCAGACTTTCGAGACCAGCGGCACCGTGCGCGACGCTCGCGGATTGGCTTCCAGGACGTACACGGCATCGTTGGCGATGGCGTACTGCATGTTCATGAGCCCGACCACATTGAGCTCCATGGCAATTTTGCGGGTGTATTCGTAGATGGTGTCGAGATGCCTGGCCGGGATGCTGATGGGGGGAATGACGCAGGCTGAATCCCCGGAATGAACGCCTGCCAGTTCGATATGTTCCATTACCGCCGGGACGAAGGCGTCCTGGCCGTCGGCGATGGCATCGGCTTCGGCTTCGATGGCATCTTCCAGGAACTTGTCGATGAGGATGGGCCGGTCGGGAGTGACGCCCACCGCGGCGGCGACATACTGTTCGAGCATCTCCCGGTCATGCACCACTTCCATCCCCCGCCCGCCGAGCACGTAAGAGGGCCTGACCATGAGCGGATAGCCGATGCGTTCGGCAACGTCGAGGGCCTGGTCGAGGGTGCTCGCCATCCCCGACTCCGGCATGGGAATGCCCAGCTTCTTCATCATCTGTCGAAAGCGATCGCGGTCCTCGGCCAGATCGATGGCGTCCGGCGAGGTGCCCAGGATCTTCACGCCCGCCTCGGCCAAGTCCCGGGCGATATTGAGCGGGGTCTGGCCGCCGAACTGGACAATGACACCTTCCGGTTGTTCCTTTTCGTAGATGCCGAGCACATCTTCGACCGTGACCGGCTCGAAATAGAGCTTGTCCGCTGTATCATAGTCGGTCGAGACGGTCTCCGGATTGCAATTGACCATGATCGACTCGATCCCTTCATCGCGGAGGGCGAACGCGGCGTGCACGCAGCAGTAGTCAAATTCGATCCCCTGCCCGATGCGGTTGGGGCCGCCGCCGAGGACCATGATCTTGCGGCGGTCGCTCCGGGAGACCTGGTCGGGGGCGTTGTAGGACGAGTAATAGTAGGCGGCGTTCTCGACGCCGCTGACCGGCACCGCGTGCCAGCCCTGGACCACGCCGAGCGTTTTGCGGTGATTGCGGATCTCAGCCTCTTCACAACCCAGGAGCTGGGCCAGATAGCGATCGGAAAAGCCGTCCCGCTTGGCCCGCGCCAGCAGTTCATCCGGCAGCCTGGTGTGGCGGTGGGCCAGGATTTCCTCTTCGAGGCTCACCAGGTCTCTCATCTGCTCCAGGAACCAGGGTTTGACGTAGGTCTTCTGGTAGAGGGTCTCGACTGCGGCTCCCTTCCGCAGCGCTTCATACAACAGAAAATGGGTTTCACTGGAAGGATAGACCAGCCGTTCCATGAGTTCTTCGAGGGAAGTCTCATGGAAGTCCCTGGCAAAACCCAGCCCATGGCGGCCGCTTTCGAGCGACCGGATGGCCTTCTGAAAGGCTTCCTTATAGGTCTTGCCAATGCTCATCACCTCGCCGACGGCCCTCATTTGGGTTCCCAGTTTGTCTTCGACCCCCCGGAACTTCTCGAAGGCCCAGCGGGCGAATTTCACGACCACATAGTCCCCCCAGGGGGTGTATTTGTCGAGGGTCCCTTCCCGCCAGTAGGGCATCTCATCCAGGGTGAGGCCCCCCGCAAGGCTGGCGGAAACCATGGCGATGGGAAAGCCGGTCGCCTTGGAAGCCAGCGCCGAAGACCGGGAGGTCCTCGGGTTGATTTCGATCACCACCACCCGGCCGGTCTTGGGGTCGTGGGCGAACTGGATGTTGGTGCCGCCGATGACTTCGATGGCTTCCACGATATCGTAGGAATATTTCTGGAGCCGCTCCTGCAATTCCGGGGCAATGGTCAGCATGGGCGCGGTGCAGTACGAATCTCCCGTGTGCACGCCCATGGCGTCGACATTTTCAATGAAACAGACCGTGATCCGCTGGTTCTTGGCATCCCGTACCACTTCGAGTTCCAACTCTTCCCAGCCCAGGACCGACTCCTCGATCAGAATCTGGCCGATGAGACTGGCAGAGATCCCGCGACTGGCAATGGCGCGCAGTTCTTCCACGTTGTAGACCAGGCCTCCCCCGGTTCCACCCATGGTGTAGGCCGGGCGCACGACGACCGGGTATCCCAGTTCCGCGGCAATGCGTTCCGCGTCCTCGACGCTGAAAGCCGCCTCGCTCCTGGGTAGATCGATTCCCAGCCGATTCATGGTTTCCTTGAAGGCAATCCGGTCCTCGCCCCGTTCGATGGCGTCGGCCTGCACCCCGATGATCTTAACCCCGTGGGCAGCCAGGACGCCCTTACGGGAGAGCTCGGCGGTGAGGTTCAGCCCCGTCTGGCCGCCGAGATTGGGTAGAATCGCGTCCGGCCGCTCCGTTTCGATGACCCTGGTCAGGAACTCGAAGGTCAGGGGTTCGACGTAGGTGGCGTCAGCCATGCCAGGGTCGGTCATGATCGTCGCGGGGTTGGAATTGACCAGCACGATTTCATAGCCGAGTTTGCGGAGCGCCTTGCAGGCCTGGGTCCCGGAATAGTCGAATTCGCAGGCCTGGCCGATGATGATGGGGCCGGACCCAATGATCATGACCTTCTTGATGTCGTCTCGCCTGGGCATATGCTTTCACCTTTCTTCTGGGCCATTGTTAGGTCTCACTTACAGGGCAATCTGAAAGGTGATCGTATAGCTTTCTTGGGATACTTTGTACAGTCGGAATCGGTCAGCCTCCAGGGCTATCGCACGTAATAGTGCTGGACTCCTGGCTCCAAGTGTGCCAAAGTACCTTGGTACCCCATAACCCAAGGAGGATGGCCTATGGAGACCGCGGACAAACTGTCCATCATCGATCATTTC
>Ga0255347_1003771_pt1 | contig 19261 bp, 15 predicted proteins | sample wastewater_treat_2_FD_192479 | JGI IMG/M metagenome (GOLD analysis project Ga0255347, IMG submission 192479) | Wastewater microbial communities from Lulu Island WWTP, Vancouver, Canada - plant24 | ecosystem: Engineered > WWTP > Wastewater > Unclassified | place: Canada: Vancouver, British...
TAATCCCCGAGCGCGTGCCGGATTGATCCAGGCTCGCGAGTTTTCCATGCTGAACAGTTATAGTTTAGATTCCGATATCGAGGGTTTGAATCATCAATACCGGGCACACTCTGAAGCATTTCTCAACATCTTTAACCGCTGCGGACTTCCGGTCAGGGTGGTTCGGTCTGATTTGGGATCGTCATGCGATCCGGAAGCCCATGAATTTGTCTACCTGACACTTGTGGGTGAAGATACCCTGCTATTTTGTACAAAATGTGATTATGCTGCAAATCGCAAGGTGGCAACTGTAAGTAAACCTGAACCGCCTTATGAAGACCCATTGCCGCTGGAAAAAGTGGCCACACCCGGTGCGACAACGATTGCAGGATTGGCGGCTTATTTGGATGTGTCACCAAAGAAAACTGCTAAAGCGGTCTTTTTGATGGGTGAAATGGGTGATGATGGACCATCTCAATTGGTGTTTGCCCTTTTACGGGGTGATATGATATTGAACGAAACAAAATTGGCCAACGCATTAAAGAAATCTGGTTTAGCCGATGTTACTCACTTCCGACCAGCAACAGATGATGAAATTGCGGCTGCTGGCGCCAATCCGGGATATGCCTCACCACTTGGTATTGATCGAGGAAAGGTTTGGCTTGTGGTTGATGATTTGCTTTCACATTCACCTAACCTGGTAGGTGGTGCGAATGAGACGGGCTACCATTTACGCAACATCAACTTTGGGCGGGATTACCAGGCAGATGTCGTGGCAGATATTGTTCTTGCTGAGGATGGTGCACCCTGTCCTTGCTGTGGCGGAAACATGAAAACGCAGCAAGGTATTGTGGTGGGGAATGTTAATAAATTGGGATCCTATTTTTCCGATGCCGCAGGAGCCGCCTATTTGGATGAAGAAGGACAACCGCGATCAATTATTATGGGGTCTTATGGGATTGATGTAAGCAAATTAATGGCGACCATCGCTGAGGAATTTCATGATGATCAAGGTTTGATTTGGCCGGCGGCGATAACACCGTACCCGTTACATCTGGTGGTACTGGCTAGCAGGGATGGTTCTACCGAAAAAACAGCCGAGACTTTTTACGAGGCGCTAATAAAATCTGGTTTGGAACCGCTATATGATGATCGTGAAGAACGTGCCGGCGTCAAATTCAATGATGCGGACCTGATTGGCATCCCATTGCGAATAACGATTTCCACCCGATCGTTGAAATTTGGCGGATTTGAATTTAAGCGGCGCACACAGGATGAGCACTGGATTGTTCCGCCAGAAAAGGCCATTGAAACAATTATGGGGGAGATGGACCTGCGATAGGATGGGGTTAATTTTTACGAGATAGTTAACCTCCATGACGTTGAGCGAGGTGTAGTTTTTAACACATGCCGTTTAGAAGCCATCACTATCAGCATTGGATTTTTTTAATTTGATATTAGATCTTTTGAATTAACCTCGGATGTTGGAACCGTAATTAATACGGTCCTGTTGTTCTATAGATTTAACCTATCAAGAAATCATTAAAAAATATGTATCCATCTAATAAAAAGGTCCGTTGATCAAAATGATCTTTTACTGATGGACGATTAATAACTGTAGGTTTATTAATCGCGGCAACTCCGATGATCTGCTGCCAAAGATTAATTATGGATTTTGTGCGAAAAATATTGGGGCATAGCAGCAGGAAAAATGAAAATACCTGAGCATCAAATTTTCATTTGTCAGACAATTGACGATAACGCGTTTTTTCGATAAAATTAGGGTATTCAAATGTCTGACAAACTTACTGATTGGGATGGATGCTTATGTCAACTTTAATACTTAAAAATATTGATTTCCTGGTCACGATGGATGACCAGCGCCGTGAACTTCAGCATACCAACCTTTACATCAAGGATGGATTCATTCAAGCAATCGGCGCATTAATTGACATGCCCGCAAAGGTCGATCAAGAAATTGACCTTTCCGGGCATGTTGTTTTTCCGGGCTTTGTTAACACGCATCATCATTTTTATCAAACATTGACGCGCGTTGTTCCCAAGGCTCAGAATGCGAACCTGTTTAATTGGCTGGTAACCCTGTACCCGATTTGGGCTCGCATGACACCGGATGATATTTTTGTTTCAACGCAGACCGCCTTGGCAGAATTGGCGCTTTCGGGCTGTACCACTGCCTCTGACCACCTGTACCTGTTTCCGAATGGTTCTCGGCTCGACGATGAGATCGAGGCGGCAGCCGAGATTGGCTTGCGATTGCATGCTTCCCGCGGCTCGATGAGCCTGGGGCAATCAGCAGGCGGATTACCTCCGGATAGCGTGGTGGATTCGGAAGAAGAAATCCTTAAAGACAGTCAGCGTCTGATCGAAACCTACCATGATCCCTCACCGGGTTCTATGGTCCAGATTGTGCTGGCGCCCTGCTCGCCATTCAGCGTAACCGGAACATTAATGCGACAATCTGCTTTATTGGCGCGAGAATACGGGGTGCATCTCCATACGCACCTGGCAGAAACCCAGGATGAAGAAGATTTCTGCATTGAAAAATTTGGTCACCGACCGGTTGCATATATGCAGGAAGTGGGCTGGATTGGCGAAGATGTGTGGTTTGCTCACAGCGTACACGTAAATGATGCAGAAATCCAATTATACGCCGATACAGGCTGCGGTGTGGCGCACTGTCCAGGCTCTAACATGCGCTTGGCGTCTGGAATTGCCCCTATTCTGAAAATGTTAACCATGGGTGTGAAGGTTGGATTAAAGGTCGATGGCTCGTCAAGCAATGACAGTTCGCATCTTTTGGGTGAAGCCCGCCTGGCCATGTTGCTGGCTCGTGTTAATGCTGGTTTGGGTGGCGCTTCACGCTCTGGAGAAGATGGACCAGCCTTGATGAGTGCCCGCCAAGCACTGGAGATCGCCACCCGGGGTGGCGCAGCAGTTTTGGGTCGCAAGGATATCGGTTCTCTGGAAATTGGCAAATGCGCTGATCTATTTGCTATCGACCTCAACCGCCTGGATTACGCCGGGGCTTTGCACGATCCAGTAGCAGCAGCTTTGTTCTGCGCTCCCCAAAAGGTTGATGTCAACATTGTTGGTGGAAAACTCATCGTTAAAGATGGTGAATTAATCACCGTTGCTGTTCCAGATTTGGTCAGAAAACATAACCGGGCAGCCAAACGTTTACTAAATGGAGATGAATAAAGTTTTACACAGGTAATGTTGTAATACTGTAGATCAGTATTTTGTAATTCAAAAAATTTTATAAAAAGGAGTGACAAAAACAAAAAATGGATAAATCGTCAATAATTAATCAGATTCAAGAAAGGGTGGAAGAGCAACAAGCAGAGATTATTCAGTTTTTGCGAGATATTGTTGCTATTCCCAGCATGGAGTCTCAGATTGGCCCGGTTGGCGAACGTATTGCTGAAGAAATGAAAAAGTTGAAATTTGATGAAGTTCGTTTTGACAAAATGGGTAACATCCTGGGACGCATTGGCAACGGCGAACGTGTGATTGTGTTTGATTCGCATATCGATACCGTCGGTATTGGCGACCCTGAGTCATGGGAATGGGACCCATTCATTGGCAAAACTGAAGATGGTGTGTTTTTTGCACGGGGCGCTTGCGATGAGAAGGGGTCTACCCCTGGCATGGTGTATGGCATGGCTATTGCCCGCGATTTAGGCTTGCTCGATGGATGGACTGCTTATTATTTCGGGAATATGGAAGAGTGGTGTGATGGCATTGCTCCCAATACCTTTGTAGAAGTCGATCCCGCTGTTAAACCGGATTACGCCATTATTGGCGAGCCCACCAAGATGCAGGTTTATCGCGGCCACAAGGGCAGGGTCGAATTAAAAATCACCTCAAAAGGTCGTTCTGCACATGCTGCCTCGAACCATTTGGGAATTAATGCAATTTACCAATTGCTGCCGATCATAGCAGGAATCCGTGATCTTGAACCTGAGTTAGGAGATGATGAATTTTTGGGGCATGGAAAAATAACCGTATCCGACATGGTTGTTAAAACACCTTCCATCAACGCCGTTCCAGATGAAGCGGTAATCTATATCGACCGACGGTTAACATTTGGTGAGACGAAAGAAGAAGCCTATGCCCAAATCCAGGCTCTGATTCCTGAAGAGTATGCCGATGCAATCACGCTTGAAGAACTATTTTATGATGAACCCTCGTATACGGGCTTTGTTTTCCCCGTTGATAAATACTTCCCGGCCTGGGCTTTGGATGAAGGACATCACCTTGTTCAGGCGGGACTAGAGGCACGACGGCAAATTGGCTTGGAGGATGGTCCTGCCGGAAAATGGAATTTCTCCACAAATGGTATTTATTGGGCTGGTAAAGCCGGAATCCCATCGATTGGGTTTGGCCCTGGCGATGAAGAAACAGCACATACCAACATGGATAGCGTAAGCCTGGCCGATGTGGTTAAAGCAACTGAATTTTACGCACTGATCAGCTATTTGATTAAAGAAAAAGCTGAATAAATGCAAAAAAAATAAAAGGATGGTCAGGAACCATTTCCGACAAATCAAATGATTTTTTTGATACCAGTAACAATATGAGCGCAGACCTTTCAACCTATCACCGTTTGCAAAACGACCTGAGAGATATCATTGAAAATTCTCCGAAAGGGACGAAGCTGCCTGCAGAGCCCCAACTGGCCAATGATTTAGGTGTTTCCCGGGCGACTTTGCGTGAAGCAATGCGAACTTTCGAAAGTCAGGGTTTCCTTCGCCGCAGACAGGGCCTGGGGACCTTTGTGGTTAAGCCCACGCGTGTTTTTGAAACAGGCCTTGAAGTTTTAGAAAGTATCGAAACACTGGCAAAAAAGATCGACCTTGATGTTACCATGGGTGCGTTAGAAATTTTGCGAACGAGCGCGGATGAGGTGCATGCTGAAAAACTTCAGCTACAGGTTGGGGCACCGATTTATAAAATTAAACGGGTGATTATCGCCGATCAGGTGCCGGTGGCATTTTTAATCGACATTTTGCCCGAAAATATAATTGCTATGGAAACAATAGAAGAGCAGTTCACCGGATCGATGCTCGATTTGCTCATTCAAGTATTGAACCCAGCTTTGTCGGAATCACGAACAGAAATAAGCGCTGTTCATGCCCATCCAGAAGTTGCCAAAGCCTTAGACATTCGTCGTGGAGATACGTTGTTGTTGTTATCTGGCGTGTTGTTTAATGTTGATGGCATACCAGTCGACTTCACATACAGCTATTTCCTTCCGGGATATTTCAAGTTACGTATTGTTAGAAAAATTGGCAGTCATTAAATGTTGGTGTAACATTCTTTCTGTAAAATCTAGAACCTTAAAAAAGTGGTGAGTCAGAAGTATCCTAAATAGATCACAAAATCAAAAAAGGAGAACTAAATGACTCACCAAGAAAATTATAACCTATCAACAAGCAAGATTGAAGAACTGGCACAAAATGGACTTGAGGTGATCCCTGAGCTGGTCCGGGTTATCCTCAATAGTGTGATGCAAGCAGAGCGATCGCAATACCCGCAAGCGAAGGCATACGAGAGAACCGAAGATCGGCAAGGCCATGCTAATGGATACAAACCCAAAACGGTCAGGACCAGGCTTGGCGATATCACCTTTGCCATACCACAAGTGCGAGAAGGTGGTTTCTATCCTTCAGCACTTGAAAAAGGTATGCGAAGTGAACGAGCCCTGCTGATTGCCTTAGCCGAAATGTACGTACAAGGGGTTTCGACCAGAAGGGTCAAAGCCATCACGGAAGAGCTGTGCGGGATTGAGATATCCGCCATGCAAGTCAGTCGAGCCGCCCAACAGCTAGACGAAGTCTTGCAAGAATGGCGGGAACGACCGCTTGGAGAAATCCAATACTTGTATGCTGATGCCCGCTACGAGAAGGTCAGAGAAGCGGGACAAGTGCGTGATGCGGCTGTTTTAGTAGCCACAGGGATCTCTCCTGAGGGAGAAAGACAGGTTTTAGGGGTTTCGGTATCCCTCAGTGAACATGAAACCCATTGGAAGGCATTTTTAAAGAGCTTGAAAGATAGAGGCATGCATGGTGTGAAGCTGGTGATCAGTGACGATCATGTGGGCTTAGGGGCAGCCCGAAGGGCCGTCCTGGGCAGCGTGCCGTGGCAGCGTTGCCAATTTCATCTTCAGCAAAATGCTGGGGCTTATGTTCCAAGGCAATCGATGCGGAAAGAGGTGGCGGCTGATATCCGGGCCATGTTCAATGCGCCAGATAAAACGACAGCAGAGCAGTATCTCAAGGTGACCATTGAAAAATATGCTCGCTCTGCGCCACGATTATCTGTTTGGATGGAACATAATCTAGCTGAAGGTTTTACTGTCTTCGATTTCCCACTTGAACATCGAAGATCGATCAGAACCACGAACAGCTTGGAAAGTATAAATAGAGAAATTCGTAGAAGAACCAGAGTTGTAGGTGTATTTCCAAACGAAGCTTCTTGTTTGAGACTAATCTCAGCCAGGTTGATGGAGATCAGCGAGGATTGGCAAATCGGCAAGCGTTATTGCGCTGGCAGGTCATTCGATTGTTAAAGAACAATGGGTATTTCTGGCTCGAATTTACAGAAAAAAGGTTGCATAATCCATTAAATATAGTTTTGGTTAATAATTGAGAAAAAATAAAAACATAATAACACATGAGGAGCATTAAATGATTACATATTTACGCGGGCGAGATTTAATCAGCGACCTGGATTTTAGTAAAGAAGAGGTTGAAACCGTTTTGGATGTTGCTTTTGACCTTAAAATGAAGCGGGCTCTCGGTCAACCGCATGCTTATCTTCGGGACAAGGTTTTAGGTTTGTTGTTCTTTTTCTCCAGCACCCGTACCCGCTGCAGCTTTGAAGCAGGCATGGCGCAATTGGGAGGTCATGCAGCTTTTATTGAATCCCAAACCACACAGATTTCTCATGGTGATACTGAAAGAGAAATTGGCGAGATTTTGGGCCGCTTTTTTGACGGCATCGCCATCCGCCATTGTGATTGGGGTATTGGTAACCGCTATCTTAATATGGTAGCCGATGCTGCCCGGGTGCCCTTGTTGAGTATGCAATGTGATGTCTACCATCCACCGCAGTGTTTGGCAGATCTGATGACCATTTGGGAAAAGAAAGGCCGTGATCTGCGCGGTAAAAAGATCGTTGTTTCCTGGGCTTATGCTTCATCTTACTCTAAGCCAATTTCAGTGCCGCAATCGTTGATTTTGCAGATGCCACGCTTTGGTTTGGATGTGGTTTTGGCGCACCCGCCAGAGTTTGAATTGATGCCTGAAATTATGGACCAGGCACGCGAACAAGCCCGTAAATATAAAACTGGTTTCGATGTGGTCGATAGTATGGAAGAAGGCTTTAAAGACGCGGATATTGTTTATGCCAAATCATGGGGACCGTTGGTAAAAGTGAGCGATCCAGATGAAATCACCCGCGTGACGAATAAATACGATAGTTGGATTACCGACGCTCGAAAAATGGCTCTGGCGAAAGATGATGCTATTTTTATGCATCCTTTACCTGCAGATCGCAACATTGAGGTAACGGACGAAGTCTTGTATGGGCCGCAATCGGTGGTCTTTGATGAAGCGGAAAATCGATTGCATGCGCAAAAGGCAGTCATGGCTCTGACCATGGCATAATAAAAATACTAATTAGACAGGAACATATAACCCGATGGAAAGACAAGGAATCGCTGTTGTAGCTGTAGGCGGTAATGCCCTGATTAAGGATAAAGCCCATCAAACTGTTCAAGATCAATATGATGCTGCCAGTGAAACGATGAAGCACATTGTAGATATGATTCAAAAAGGCTGGGATGTGGTGATTACCCATGGTAATGGTCCTCAGGTCGGTTTTGTTCTGCGCCGATCTGAGCTTGCTTCACAAGAACTGCATCAGGTCCCCCTTGATTATTGTGGTGCCGATACCCAGGGCGCCATCGGTTATATGTTCCAAAACGCCTTGTACAATGAGTTTAAACGCCGCGGAATGAACAAAGATGTGGCGACGGTAGTGACTCAAACCATTGTCGATCGGGATGATCCTGCCTTTCAAAACCCTACCAAGCCCATAGGTTCTTTTATGGATGAAATTGAAGCCAAACGTCGGGCTGAAGTTGATGGCTGGGCTGTTGTGGAAGATGCTGGTCGCGGTTGGCGTCGGGTGGTGCCTTCCCCTATTCCAACCCGCATTGTGGAAGCCAATGTAATTGATACCCTGATCCAGGCTGGCACGATTGTAGTTGCTGTGGGCGGCGGAGGTATTCCTGTTATCGAAGATGAAGCAGGCTATGTCAGGGGAATTGAAGCGGTGATTGACAAGGACTTCAGTGCTGCTTTGATTGCTTCTCATATTAAAGCTGATTTGTTTATTATCAGTACCGCTGTAGAAAAGGTTGCTTTGTACTTCAATCAACCTAACCAGACCTTTCTCGACCGTATGACCATCGATGAGGCTAAACAATACTTACAAGATGGACATTTCGCATCGGGGAGTATGCTGCCAAAAATTCAAGCGATAATCAAATTTTTTGAAGAAGGCGGTAAAAAAGCATTAATCACCGATCCCGGGCATATCAGTGCGGCACTGGATGGGAAAGCAGGGACGTGGATTGTACCCTGAACAAATATTTAATTTGCTGGCATGTTTAAAAAACTATTGAGAATCCCATGAAATACAGATTTTCACATTACACGTGTTCTTTATGCGGTGCTGATTATGATCCTGAAGAGGTGATCTACACATGCCCAAAAGATGGCGGAAACCTGAATGTCATCCTTAATTACAAGGAAATTAATGCTCAATACAATGCTATGAAGTTTCATAGCCTGCCCGAGGCATCGTTGTGGCGTTATTTAAATTTATTACCAGTTGATGACCCCGGGTTTTTTGGTACACCTCTACGGCGGGTTGGGTGGACGCCTGTTTATAAACCAACCCGCCTGGCTGAAAAACTTGGCTTGAAAGACCTGTGGATTAAAGACGAAAGTCCCAACCCGACCGCTTCGTTTAAAGATCGTGCCAGCGCAATTGTGGTTGCTCGCGCAGCCGAAATTGGCGCCGAGATTATCGTGGCAGCCTCAACAGGCAATGCAGGTTCAGCACTGGCAGGAATGGCAGCAGCAGTAGGTGCAAAAGCGGTAATTTTTGCACCTAAAACTGCCCCGCCTGCCAAGGTTGCTCAGTTGATTGCCTTTGGCGCCAGGGTTTTACTGGTAGACGGAAGCTACGATCAGGCTTTTGATTTGAGTATCGAAGTGACACAAAATCTGGGTTGGTATAACCGTAACACCGGGTTTAACCCATTCACGGCTGAAGGGAAAAAGACAGCCGCCTTTGAAATTTGGGAGCAGGTTATACGTCACCTGCCGGAAGGTCGTAAAAACCTGACCTTGTTCATCCCTGTGGGTGACGGCAATATTATTTCTGGCATTCATAAGGGATTTAAAGATTTGCACGCCCTGGGCTGGTGTGAAAGAATTCCGCGCATCATTGGCGTGCAATCTGCAGGCTCAGCTGCTGTTGCCAACGCTTTTCAGCGTGGTAATGAAAAGATTCTCCCTGTCCAATCGGATACATTGGCTGACAGCATTGCCGTAGATTTGCCGCGTGATGGGGTACGTGCGGTCCGTGCGGCTGTGGAAACCGATGGAACCTACCTGGTAGTGCCCGATGAGGATATTCTGGCTGCTATTGCTGAGCTGGGTCGAGTTGGAATTTTTGCTGAACCAGCAGCCTCAACCGCCTACGCTGGTTTAGTAAAGGCGCTCGATGAGGGAATCGTTGATCCAGATGACCCTGTCCTGGTACTCAATACAGGCAGTGGGCTTAAAGATGTCAAAGCCGCCCTGCAAGCTGTTCCTGCAGCGCCCATTATTGAACCGACTCTGGATGCGGTAAAAAAGGAGCTTGGATGACTAAACCAACTTTCACAATAATTGCACCGATCTACAACGAATTGGAAAACATTCCCGAGCTGTACCAGCGGGTCAAAAATGTAATGGACAGCACGAACGAATCCTGGGAGTTAATTTTAGTCGATGACGGCTCAACGGATGGTTCCACCGAGGTGATGCGCAAACTTGCAGAAAATGATCCGCGTGTACGCCCGGTGATCTTTGCCCGAAATTTTGGACACCAAATTGCGGTCACAGCTGGTGTTGATTATAGCCGTGGTGATGCTGTTGTCATTATCGATGCCGATTTGCAAGACCCACCTGAGGTGATCCTCGATTTAATTGCAAAATGGCGTGAAGGATATGATGTAGTTTATGCTGTGCGATCTGAACGCGAAGGTGAAACCTGGTTCAAACGTACCACGGCTTCCCTGTTCTACCGAATTATTTATCGCATCACCGATGTGAAAATTCCCCTGGATACCGGGGATTTTCGTTTGATGGATCGGAAAGTGGTTCAGGTAATGCAGCAAATGCGGGAAAAGCACCGCTTTTTGCGTGGAATGTCGGCCTGGGTGGGTTTTCGGCAAGTTGGTGTGACATATACAAGGCAGTCACGTTTCGCTGGGGAAACCAAGTACCCCTTTAAAAAGATGCTTAAACTGGCTTTAAATGCCATCACCAGTTTTTCCTATTTTCCATTACAGGTTGCTACCTATATTGGTTTCATCGCGGCTGGATTAAGCGTCCTTGCCATTCCAGTGGTAGCCATTCTGCGCTTAACGACAGGCACAGCTTTGTTGGGTCAGGCGACTACGTTGATTATTGTGCTGTTTTTAGGCGGTGTACAGTTGATCAGCCTTGGAATTATTGGTGAATATATCGGGCGTATTTATGATGAAGCAAAAAATAGACCGCTTTATATCGTGGCGGAGGAACCTGAAAATCCTCCAGGGTTTGCTGGTGAGAACTGAAATTAACCGGCGAGCAGCAATCGCGCGTAAAGCGTTGAAAACTTATATTCGATAAAATTTTTAAGGAGATGCTAAATGACAACTATAGATTTAACCATGCATCCAGATCGCCTAGAACGTACCGTTCAACGTGTTCGAGAACGCAATATCATCTTCCCTACGTTCGAACAAATGCGCAATCCCAACCTGGTTCCTCAAAAGATCAAAGATGAGCTTAAAGGAATTGGCTTATGGGATTTACATCCACGCAATCTCTTCCGCATAACCTGGCACAACGAACCAAAATCAAGTGGAGGTTTATTTGGCGAGGTGAATTATTTGGAATTCCCTGAAAGCCTTACCGGCACACCAGCCCGAATTGTGGCGTTAGTGGGTAAGTGGTTCCCAACTGGATCGCATAAAGTCGGCGCTGCATACGCTTGTTTAGCACCGCGTTTGGTAACAGGGCAATTTGATCCAACCCAGCAAAAAGCGGTGTGGCCATCAACAGGAAATTATTGCCGTGGTGGCGCTTATGATTCGGCCTTATTGGCTTGTGAATCGATTGCGATCTTACCCGAAGAGATGAGCCAAGAACGTTTTGAATGGCTAAAGAATATCGCCGGCGATGTTATCCGGACCCCTGGATCGGAATCTAATGTAAAAGAGATTTTCGATAAAACCTGGGAATTGCGCAGATCGGGCCAAGATGTGATGATTTTCAATCAGTTCGACGAGTTTGGTAATTATCAATGGCATTATGACATTACCGGCCATGCTATGGAAGAACTCGTTAAAAAGGTTGCCGGACCAAAAGATGTCTATCGAGGCATGGTTTCAGCTACCGGTTCTGCGGGCACAATTGCCAGCGGGGATTTTATGAAGCAGCTTTATCCCACCAGTTTCATCGCGGCAGTCGAGGCTCTGCAATGCCCAACATTATTGAATAATGGCTTTGGCGCCCACCGTGTTGAGGGCATTGGTGATAAGCATGTCCCCTGGATCCACAATGTTGCTAATACGGATTTCATCATCGCAGGTGACGATAATGCAATTGTTAATCTGGCACGTTTGTTTAACGAACCCGAAGGTAAAGCCTATCTGGTCAACGAAGGTGTGCCGGAAGATCTGGTTGAAAACCTTGATTTATTGGGTTTATCGAGCATTTTGAATCTGATCAGTGCAATAAAAGTTGCCAAATATCTGGAGCTGACAGAAAATGACATCATTGTTACGATGTTGACAGATAGTATGGAGCTTTATGAAAGCCGTCTGGTTGAGCTGCACGATGAGCTGGGGCCATATTCTGAAAAACAAGCTGCAATTGATGATGCCCGCTGGCTTAAGAGCGTAACCACGGATTATATGGAGGAATTAACCTATACCGGTAAAAAACGGGTGCACAACTTGAAATATTACACCTGGGTCGAGCAACAGGGTAAAACCTATCAGGAAATTCAAGATATGTGGTATCAGCGCGATTTTTGGACAGAAATTCAGGAGCAAATTCCTGAAGTTGACGCTAAGATTACCGCCTTTAATGAAATGGTTGGGCTGCTTTAACGCTATTAAGTGATGATTTGAAAGAGGAAAACGATTTAAAATCAAGCGTTCCCAACCAACGTAATACCAATAATTGATTCATAACCTGGGGCTGTTTCTGGAGTTGCTGGAACAGCCTCTTTTTTTTAAACGAAAAGATTAAAATTCAAATGCGTATTTAAATTGGTGAAACTTTAAACAAAAATCGGCGACATGGTTGAACGATAAAAAACGAAAAGTCGTTATACACAATGATAGTTATTGCATCATCAGAAAAATTGCCTTTTTCAATTAACTTATTACGATACAACGAGCAACAAGCTGAATCTTTCGTGATAAAATTTTTGTACGAATAACGAGAAAAAGGATTTTTATGAACACCTTTTTGCCTGAAGCAGCTTTGATTTTGGTAGCAATCCTCCCCACACAGCGTGATTTTGATATTGCGCGATTATTTGGCTGGTATCGCATCCCATTAAAAAATGCGCCAAAAGTAATATCCGTTGATTACCTGGCTTTTTATCAGACAAAATCTTTTGGAGATGTTGATCGCTGGCAAATTGCCTATGTAGCCGAGATTCTTGGTCATGAACTAACCCGACGCCGCGATCTGATCCGTGATGAACCGGATCACCCCCGGGCTGAAGAAGAATACTTTAAATTGCAAATTGGCCCACTTCAGCGGTTGGAAAGACCTATCCCAGCGGGAGATTGGAAGCGGATTATCTTTTTTTATACGACTGGCGAGATGTTTCCTGAAGCACAGACGATTAACGATCTGGTCATCAAATCTCAGGATGAGCGTGAAGTGCTCTGGCACACACTTCGTGAACGCGCCCTGAAAGCGCAAGAATATCGAGCACAAGATTTGCCTATATCCTTGTTGGACCCGGCCATCCTGGCGCTATTGGGAAAGATTTCCAGCTGATCTATCCCCACCCTTAAATCATAAAATCAAAACCGGCCAGGTTGCGGAAAACTGACCGGTATGTCTATCGATTAATTTGCTTTTGGGTTACAGGGGTTGTACGTCTACTGCTTGAAGACCTTTGGGGCCCTGTTCGACGGAGAATTCCACCTGTTGCTCCTCACGCAAAGATTTGAAGCCCACACCCAGAATGGCGGTGTGATGTACAAATACATCATCACCAGATTCTCGAGCAATAAAACCATAACCTTTTGCGTCGTTGAACCATTTTACGGTTCCAATTTCTTTTTCTGACATTCTAAAAATTTCCTTTTGTATTACTAAAACGGTTAACTATTAAGCCCTTGTTTGGCGTTTGATAAAAAAAACCGCCCAGTCTCCGCAAGTCTGGACGGTTATCACCTTTCTCGAAATAATCTTTCGGTTACCAAAACTGACTTAACTACGAAGAGCATCTTACTCCCTACTGATAATAAGTCAATCCATTGACGGGTGTTGGCTAAAAAATTTTTATGTCTTATATGAGACTTTGTCTGCATCGGTTTACAAAAGACCATTTGTGACCTTTCATGATTATTCATTAGTTTTGGTTTCAGTCTTTTTCTTTTAAGGTATTATCTGCTAAAATCTTAATTACAATCAAATTTAATTTGCCTGGCAGGAGTGAATATTATGGCAATAATTATTAGAAATGGCATTCTGATCACTGCAAGCGAAACCTTTGAAGCAGATATATTAATTGAAGGCGAAAAAATCAGCCAAATCGGTCAAGATCTAATTCACCCCAACGCTGAGGAGATCGATGCGGGGGGGCTGTTTGTGCTGCCCGGTGGTGTTGACCCCCATGTTCATCTCGATTTACCAATGTTTGAAACAGTCTCATCTGATGATCATTACACAGGTGGCAAGGCTGCCGCTTTTGGCGGCACAACGACCGTGATCGATTTTGTTCCCCAGGACGAAGGAAACCTGGCAGAAAATATTAACCGTTGGCGGGCTAAGGCAGATCCAAAAGCGGCGGTTGATTTTGGCTTCCATATGAACATCACCCGTTTTAATAAAGAAGTGGCAAAAGAAATTTTTTCTTTACCAGATCTTGGCATCACCAGTGTGAAGGTGTTTACAGCATACAACAACCGTTTGCGGCTTTTAGATGGCGAGATTTTTCGGGTGATGCGTCTGGCACGGTCTGCTGGCATCCTGACCATGGTGCACGCAGAGAATGGCGATATTATCGATATTTTGGTGGATGAAGCCCTGGCAGCGGGCAATACAGCGCCCTATTTCCACGCCAAAACTAGGCCCGCCTGGGGAGCGGTTGAAGCCGCTTTGCGAGCAGCCGCTCTGTCGGCCCAAGCCGGCGATGCCCCGCTTTACCTGGTGCACATGAACACAGCGGGCGAGGTAGATCAATTGAACTTCGCTCGACAGCAAGGATTAAAAATAATGGGCGAAACCTGCCCTCAATATCTTTTCTTTACCGAAGACGATTTACTTCGCGATGATGGTGCCAAGTGGATCTGCTCCCCTCCCATGCGCATGCGCGGTGATAATATCCGCCTGTGGGAAGGTATTGGTAACAATACCATCCAGGTGATCGCCACAGATCATTGCCCATTCTTTTATGATGGCACTCGACCCATCTTGTATGAAGATCAACCGATCGCCATTCCGGGTAAAGAACTTGGTAAAGGTGATTTTACGAAAATCCCAAATGGTTTGCCTGGCCTGGGTGATCGCATGCCAATTATGTGGACAGAAGGTGTTGGCAGGGGGCGGATGACGCCAAACCAGTTTGTAGCAATGCATTGCACCAATCCTGCCAGGATCTTTGGGCTTTACCCGAGAAAAGGTACCCTGCTTCCAGGTGCAGATGCAGATATCGCCCTGTGGGACCCCAATAAAGAGGTGAAGTATGGGGTTAATGTTGCTCATCATCGAACGGACTATAACCTTTACGAAGATTGGCAACTTAAAGGCTTTCCAGTGATGGTGTTCTTGCGCGGCCAGAAGATTGTTGATGGCGAAAATTGGTATGGAAAAGCAGGAGGAGGCCGTTATTTGGAACGCAATGAGGGTGAAATTTTAAAATGAAATTTTTTAGTTAGCGATGTTGATCTTTGCCCCGGTAGGGTTTTTAATGCTTGCTGCGCTGGTCGTTTTTGTTTTAGATCAAATTCGGCCAAGGTACGGTATCAGTTGGGTGATAACCGTTGTGGCCGGTGTGATTGCCTGGGGGCTGGTTGCCTATTCAAGGCTGCGTTTACCAACAATTGTGAATTTGCTTTCGTGGAATAACCCCAACCTTAACCAAATTGGGCATCTCTCTTTATTGTTGGATTACAAATCCTGGCCTTACGCCCTTGCCTTAATAACCATTTTTTTAGCCATGATATTTACGGATGCCGCTCGGACGCATCTTGATGGAAGCCCTCGTGCCTGGATTGCAAGTTTGTTAATCACCGCCTTGGGTTTGCTTGCCATTCAATCTGGAACCAGCCTAACGATGATGATTGCCTGGGTGGTGGTGGATTTTTTGCAATTATTCCACTTGCTGCGCTTACAAGAGACCCCGCAATTTAATACGCGTATTGTAGTTTCTTATGGTGTACGCTTGGCTTCGGTCTTGCTGTTATTTTTGGGAACAATGCTGGGGTGGGCATCTCATGGTGATTTTGATCTTACCGCCATGCCTAAAACTGCAGGATTTGTTTTCCTGCTGGCAGTGGCGTTACGCCTGGGGGTAATTCCACTTAACCTGCCTTTTCTTAAAGAGCCGATCTTAAGAAGGGGCGCTGGAAATATCCTTCGCTTAACTCCGGTGGCAGCCAGCCTTACGCTTCTGGCCAGGCTGCCAGAAGAGGCTCTTTTGCCCACAAATCATTGGAAAACCTTGCTGATGGGGTTGCTTTCTTTGGCTGCTCTTTATGCTGCCTCGCGCTGGCTGGCAGCTATCGATGAGATAGAAGGTCGTCAATATTGGATTATCGCATGGGCGAGCTTTGCAACCGTTTCGGTATTGAATGGGGTACCACAAGCGAGCGTCCCCTGGGGTATGGCTTTATTGTTGTCTGGCAGTTTGTTATTCTTATATTATCCGCGTATTCAACGAATAAACTTTTTACTTCTTTTTGGCTTATTTGGCTTATTGGGGCTGCCCTATACTTTGACCGCTTCGGGATGGTATGGACTGGTTGGATCTGGTTTCAATTTATGGTCATTTTTGCTGCTGATTGCCCATGGGATAATGATATTGGGATATCTTGAACATGCCCTGAAGCCTGGCAGCGAAGCGTCGGGACTTGAAACCTGGGCGCGGGTAGTTTTCCCACTCGGATTGATTTTCATTATTCAAGCGATCTTTTCTCTGGCTCTTATAGGATGGCCTGGTGCTTTCACTCCAGGGGTTTGGTGGGTGGCACTGATAAGCAATATTTTAATTCTGATAGCGATGATACTCATTCGTCGTTTTGGGGTTAAACCGCCCTATTTCCATCTGCCGAGCAGTGGAAAGATAAAGCAAGCGTCGGATTGGTTGTTGCCGCGAATTGAGCCTGTTTTTCGTTTAGAGTGGCTTTATAACATCGTCTGGAAATTGTATTATTTTCTGGGGCAGATTCTGAAATTATTCTCATCATTACTGGAGAGTGAGGGAGGGTTTCTTTGGACAGTGCTGATCTTGGTGTTGTTGATCAGCATTTTATCTGGTGGAGGCGTTAACTGAAATGCAATCCTTGCCAACTCTTGCTCTTGTCATCATTGTGATTGCTGGAATGACAATTTTAATTTCCAGAGATTGGCGCATTATTGCGATTGCTCTTGGGGTGCAATATTTGGGTGTCTTTATATTGGTTTCACTTACTTGGCCGATCAATTTGGCGGTTATAAAATTGATTACGGGATGGATGGCAACAGCTGCGATTGCTTTCACCTGCTTACGTCACAATCGGTCAGCAACTCAGCCAGAGAGCTTTGCCAGTTTTTTGTTTCGCGGTTTGGCGGGCCTGTTGATTGTCTTATTAATTTTTATTCTTTCTCCATCGGTACAAAGCCAGATATTTCCCAGTGTTGACCTGATATTAATTCAGGGGGGATTGATGATGATAGGGTTGTCATTGATGAAATTGGGTTTAAATTCAGAACCTTATCCTGTGATTATCAGCTTGTTTTCCTTTCTGGCGGGGTTCGAAGTGATCCATGCGGCTTTGGAATTATCATCGTTATTAACCGGATTATTTGTCGTGGTTAATTTGGGATTAGCACTTACTGGTGTGTACCTGATAGTGTCCATGGAAGATACCAAAGCGACTTCAGAAGAGGGTGACCTGCGATGATAATGAGCACGCCGGTTATCTGGGTTATCTTCCCAATAATAGTGGCCGGTATTTGTATCTTTTTATCATCTCGCCGACGATTGACCATGGCAATTGCCAGCCTGACCGCTTTTGTTTTGGCTTTACTGGCGGCCTTTTTTCCGGAAGAACTTAACATTTCAATTGGCCCACTGGCGATAACTCTTGTGGAAAGTTTACATGTTTTAGGACGTAAACTCAACCTGATTTATGGTATGTTCCCAATGATTGCCTTAATTTATGGGACAACGGGTTTATGGTTGCTGACCAGCAATCTGCCAGGTGTGCCAAAAGCATTTCAACCGGCAAGTTTGGTGATAGCAGCTACAATAACGGCTGCCCTCGGCGTTGAACCTTTCCTTTATGCGGCACTCTTCATTGAAACAGCAGTGCTGATTTCTGTGCCGATGCTAACTTCTTTGGGAGGGGATAAAAATCAAGGAATTTTGCGATATCTCAGTTTAATGACGATTGCTATGCCTTTTATTTTGATTGCCGGATGGTTGTTATCGGGCGTGGTTACACTGCCATCAGATAGCCCTCTAATTGGCCAAAGTGCCGTTGTTTTGGGTCTTGGTTTTGCAATTTGGCTGGCAGTATTTCCCTTTCACAATTGGGTGCCCATGGTTAGCCAAACCAGCCACCCCGTTGTTTCAAGTTTCCTTTTGTTTATTCTTCCAACAGGAATCCTGGTATTTGGTTTAAATTTCCTGAACCGATATGGGTTTCTTAGAAGTTCAGAAACCTTATTTAATATTATCCGAATTACTGGGGCACTGATGATTGCTTTTGGCGGTGTATTAACTGCAGCCCAGGATCTTCTCAAACGCGCTTTTGGTTTTTCAGCATTGACTGAAATCGGATATTCCTTGTTGGCATTAGGTATGGCATCGGAAGGCGGCATTATATGGTTGTTGTTGATGTTTCCTGCGCGGGCTTTGGGATATTGGCTGTGGGGTTACACATTATCTCGCTTTGAAAGTAATTATGATGTTCCGCTTAATTTAGATGTAATTCAGGGTGATGGACGCAGAGTTCCCATTCTTTCAACTGGATTGATTTTGGCGCAGCTTAGTGTTGCAGGCTTACCGTTATTGGCATCCTTTCCAATTAAAATTGCCCTGCTCACTCAGGCCATGGTGGAGAGCAAGGTACTCGGGGGTTGGAGCCTTTTTGGAGCTCTGGGCTTATTCTTATTCTCAATACGCGTGTTATTAAGCTTGTATCATCCAGGCGATTTTGAAACGCAACAGCCTTTGCTTCCAAAAGAATCCTTCCTTATTTATCTGCCAGTGATACTGGCAATTGGTTTGCTTGTTGTGCTTGGATTGTTTCCAGGAAAGTTGTTTTCAGGAATAATCAATACTTTGTCAGCTTTTCCCCAGTTGCAATAAAAATTTATCAGGTTTGTGCTTGCTGAATAGGGTGGTATTTGAGCAAGTTCAGATACATATGAGACACAGGAGTAGATAAAAAAACACAATGGGGAGATCCTTAAGGGTGGAAAACCAACAAAGGAGGTGCCCCGATGCGGCAGATTTATCTGCAAAGACAATTTTA
>Ga0255347_1003773_pt1 | contig 19249 bp, 17 predicted proteins | sample wastewater_treat_2_FD_192479 | JGI IMG/M metagenome (GOLD analysis project Ga0255347, IMG submission 192479) | Wastewater microbial communities from Lulu Island WWTP, Vancouver, Canada - plant24 | ecosystem: Engineered > WWTP > Wastewater > Unclassified | place: Canada: Vancouver, British...
GTAATGATACAAATCAAACTTCCGCCCCACCGCCCGAATCAGCTCCGCATAGAGCGGTTCCGGGCGCGAATAGCAATCCATGACGATGCCGCCATGATGCCGGTGAATGGGCTTGGGCGAGATGACCACATCCACCTGCTCCCCCAAACTCTGCTGCCAAAATGCCATGCCAACGGATTGTCCCGCAGCGCGCGCGGCCTCCCAAACCCTCGGCCCCTTCACCAGCGCCGCCGACTGCTCCCAAAAGTATGGCCGGGCCAAATCGGCATGAAACCATCCCGAAGCCACCACGCCGTGCTCCGCAATCGGCAGCGCCGTGCGGAGCGTGGCCTGCGCCGGGCAGGTCAGCCCCAGCCCCGCCGGCTGAATGGGACGAAATGAAAAGCGGGTCTTCAACGGGTGTTTTTGAATCAGATTCCAACCGAATCCCGCCGCAATAACCACCAGTGTTTTGTTTTTCTTGGCGCTCATGGCCCAACTCCCAGCGCCCGAATCGTGACAGGCGCAATTTCCCGCTCCGGCGGCACAAGTCGCACCGTAATCCACTCCTGATACAACCCCTCCAGCGGCTGGACAATGTCTTTGGCTGCCTCCATCCGCCAGCCGTTCGGAAGCAAGCATTCTTCATCCGGCTGCAAACGTTGAGCGGCATAGATTTGGTTCAGCAACAGGGACGCCACGGAGCTGTTCTCCGCCAGCCGTTGCGCGCGCACCGCAAACGCTGTCGCGCCCGCCACGCCCGCCGCCAGCAAGGCGCAAAGCCCCAGCGCGGCCAATACTTCCAGAAGAGTGAATCCGCGCGCGCCGTGTTTCCTCCTTGTTCGCATGTCTTAAAACCTCGCGGCTACTGTGTCACGAAATCCCCCCATTGGCAACCATCCGCCCCGGCCACTCCGCGCCGGGGGCCGCCCCCAACCTTGATTTTTCGGTTCGCTTGCGCAAGGCAATCGGTATAGGGTTCTTCTCATGGCGAAAGAACTGCCAACCCGACCGATGCCATCCGCGCCTCGCACGGCCACCGTCCAAATTGTGCTGGCAAGCGTGGTTCTGCTGGTGGGTCTGGGCCTGACCGCCGGAATCGCGCACTGGCAGACACGCCTGGAACAACAGCGGGCGAAACACGAATTTCTCCAGACGGCCGACAAATTATTCACCGCCACTCTGCGGGAAATTCAGACGTTCATGGAGGTGCTCGACTCCATTCGCCAGTTGCACGCGCTCTCCGAGCAGGTCACCCCCGATGCGTTTGAAGAAGTGGTGCGCAAGGGAATGCTCTACCAGCGGCGGGTGCTGGGCGCTTACGGCTTCGCCCAGCGCATTCCCGCCGCCCTGCGCGCCCATTACGAAAGCGCCGAAGGCAGCGCCCATCCCATTGTGCGCTCCGATGGACGCGGCGGATTCACCCCAACGCCCGCAACAACCGACTATTTTCCCCTGACCTATCAAACGCCGCCGGGAGGTCTCGGCGTGGTTTTGGGCTACGACTTCGGCTCGCACGCAGACGACCGCCACGCCATCGCCGCCATGGCGCGGCTCGGCGTATTCGCGCTTGGCAGCGAACCGCTCGGCGCGGCGCCGGATGGCGGTCGCAATCAGCGCTATATGTTCGCGCCCATCCAGTATGACCTCGAAGGCCAGCACGAATTAATCGGCTTTGCCATTGCCCTATTCCAGCCCGAACGCCTCCTCGCCGCCGCCCGCGGCGATGCCATGCGCGACGTGCATGCGCGCCTCGAACCTCGCCCCACCGCCGCCGCCGTCCCCGCCCCCGCCCCGAAGGACAGCCCGCTGGAATCCGTGCGCGCCTTCAGCCTCGCCGACCAGGAATGGCGGCTGGTGGTCAGCGCGGACCCGTCGTGGCGACGCGCGGCCCGCTTGCAAACGCCGCTCATCATCATCGGCATTGGCAGCGCCCTGTCGCTCGGCCTTGCCGCCGCGCTATTCCTCATGGCCAGCCGCTCGCGTCGGGTGGAAGCGCTGGTGCAAAAGCGAACCGCCGAACTCGCGCAAGCCAATCAGCAACTGGAAGCGCTCATGGAAGACCGGCGCGAACTGGAAGACGAAGTCCTGCAAATCGCCGGGCGCGAAAAAGCCCGTCTGGGCCGCGACCTCCACGATTCGCTGGGGCAGAAGCTGACCGGCGCGCTATATCTCTTCAGCGCGTTCCGCCAACGCGCCACCGAAACGGACCCCGCCGCCGAAACGGAAGCCAGCCAGATTTCCGCCACGCTCAAGGAAGCCGTTCGCCAGGTGCGGCGCATCGCCCGCGGGCTGGCGCCGATTGCGCTGACGGAAGATGGCCTCGGCGACGCCCTGCGGCACTTGGCCGAAGAATCGCGCGCGTTGTTCCAAAAGGACGTGGAGTTCTACATCGAACGCGAAGGCCGCCCCCGCGACCCCGTCACAGCGGAGCATGTGTATTTGATTGCGCAGGAGGCCATCCATAACGCTGCCAAACACGCCAACGCCTCGCGAATCGTCATCACGCTGGACTATGACGACCAAGGCGGACTCCTGACCATCGAGGACAACGGCGCCGGCTGGCCGGAACAACCGGTCAGCAAAGATGTCGGCAGCGGCTTGCGCATCATGCGCCATCGGGCGGAACTGTTCGGCGGCCGCTTGCAACTGGCCCGCGCACCCAATGGCGGCGCAAGCATCATTTGCCGCTTCCCCGTTTAGTCGCGCGTCACGCATCGCATCACCGCCCCCTCCCCTCACGCACAACAAAAACGCCGCGCAGAAAAGCGCGGCGCGTCAAGTCTCGGCTCTCGTGCTGGTTACTTCTTGGCTTTTGCCTTGGCTTCTTTCTTTGCCGGGGCTTTGGCCTTGGCCGGAGCCAGCGTGGCCTTGCTCTTCGCCAGCTCGACGATGGCCGCAAAACCGTCGGCATCGTGAATGGCAATTTCGGACAGCATCTTGCGATTCAGCTCCACACCAGCCTTGGTCAGCCCTTCGATGAAACGGCTGTAGCTGATGCCCTGCGCACGGCAGGCGGCGGACAAACGCATCGTCCAGAGACGGCGGAAGTCCTGCTTCTTGTCCTTGCGGTGCTCATAGCTGAGTTGCATCGCGCGGTCCACGGCTTCCGTGGCCAAGCGGAACTGCTTGCTGCGCGCCCCGTAAAAACCCTTGGCAAGAGCCAAGCGGCGTTTGCGGCGTTTGCGACTGGCGGGGGAATTCGTAATTCTGGGCATGGGATTCTCTCTTCCTGCGTAGGGGCTTACGAGCCCAATTCAAGTGAAAGCGACTGGGCGACTTTGCCAGTGGCCTGAATGGTCTGGCGCAGACGCCGTTTTTGCTTGCGGGTCTTGCTGGCTGCCAAGTGACGGCGACCAGGCTTCTTGTGTAAAATCTTGCCCGTGGCCGACCGCTTAAAGCGTTTGGCAACGGCTTTTCGTGTTTTCTTCTTCATAATAATCCAAGCTCAGGTTTTTGCACTACGGGAGCAAGGCCGGGCCGCATAGCCCACACCTGCGTTTCCTTCTTTTCCAAAACAGAGGGCGACTTATAGGGGATTTGCCGGCGCACGGCAAGTGGAAAAGATAACGATTTACAATTTATCTTCGCCGGCAAAAGGCGCCACAACCTGCACGCCGGGGAAAAGCGCGCGGACATCCGCCTCGTCTTTGGCCTCAAAAAGCAGCTTCACATTGGGGCCCGCATCCATGGTGAACCAAAGCGCCAGCCCCGCCCCCCGCGCCGCCCAAATGCTCCGCATCGCCGCCACCGTTTCCGGCAGCGCATATACCAGCGGCGGACGCGTCGCGGCCATCAGCGCGTGCATGGCCAAAGCATTCCCCTCCGCCACCGCGCCCAGCGCCGCAAAATCCTTTTTCGCCAGCGCGACCTTCAAATCCGCCAAATCCCGCGCCACCCGCGCCGGCCACTCGCGATAAAACTCGCACGTCTCCACCGTCTGCCGCATCCCCGCGCGCGAGCCAACCGCCTTTTCCGCCGCGCTGACCACCAGCGCCCCCACCCGCAGCTCCGGCCAAGTCACCGCCAGCCGCTCCGCGAACGAATCCATGCCATCCGCCGCCACCCCCGCGTGCCATTCCACAAAACCATCCGCCAGACTGCGCGCCGCGCTGCCGCTCCCCAGCCGCGCCAAAATAGACAACTCGCGCTCCGTCAACCCCCAGCCAAACAGCGCGTCCACCGCCTTCGCCAGCGCCGCAAATCCCGAAGCCGACGACGCAAACCCCGCCGCCGTCGGCACCGTATTCCGCGCCCGCAGCTCAAACCGGAAATCCGCCGCCGGCCGGAACAAATCCAAATAGGCGCTCGCCCGCCGCGCGAAAGAACTCTCCGCCGGCAACACCTCCCCATTCAGCCACATCGCATCATCCGCCGCCCCCGCCCCCCGCCCCAGCGTCACATGCGACCCCAGCGGCCCCAGCGAAATGGACAAACTCCCCGTCACCGGCAAATTCAGCGCCTCGTCGCGCTTGCCCCAATACTTCACCAGCGCGATATTCGCCGGCGCATACACCGTCGCCGACTCACGCGCCTGCGCGCCGCGCCCCGCCAGCACCCGCGCCACAACCTGCCGCGCCGCGCCACTCACGCCAGCGTCTCCGGCTCCACCGTGACCCCCGCCGGGTCCACGGCCACCGCCAACGCCGGCACGCCCCACTCCTGACGCATCGCCTTCCCCAGCCCCACCACGCAATCGCCCAACCCCGAACCCGAAATTTTACTCCCGTAAATCTCCGGGTCATCACGCAACTCAAACACCAAATTCGCCAAACGCGCGTCGCTCACCCCCAGCGCATCCATCAGCCCCTGATTCACATTCATCAGCCGCCCCAGCGTCTCCCAGTCGCCCGCCGTAGCCGCGCCGAAAGCCTGCTGCACCGTCTGCCCAATCAGCCGGTCCAGCGCGTCATGAATCTCCGGCAGCTTCGCGCGACTCTCCGCCACCTGCGCAATCACCTCCGGCGTCGGCGTCTTGCTCCCCGAATACAACACGGTCAACGGCGGCGCCACCGGCAGTTTCACGCAATCCAGCGGCTCCGCGAAAAACCGCAGACACCCGCCATACGTACTCGCCGCCACATCCGCCCCCGACCCCACGCCCCCCTGCGCCTTGCGAATCACCCGCACCCCGCACTCCAGCAAAAACCCCGGCTCCGGCGCCTCCCCCCGCGCCCCCGCCAGCGCCGCCAGCGTAGCCACCGTCACCGCCGCGCTCGTCCCCAGCCCCATCAGGTGCGACATCTCCGAGCGAATATCCAGCTCAAACCCCTGCGTCATCCCCTCGCCGCACGCGCGAATCGCCCCCAGCACAAACCGAAAACTCTCATTCGGCGACAGCTCCTCCAGCGTCGTCACATGCTCCCCCAGCGCCGAATGCAAAATCACCGCCTCGTCCTCGCGCGGCGTCAACCTCACCCGCATGCGCTTCGTCACCGCGCACACCAGCGCCGGCTGTCCGCGCAACACCGCATGCTCCCCCATGAGCATCAAACTACCCGGCGCGGAGGCTTTGACGGCGCGCAAGTTCATCAACCGGAAAAATCAAACCACCCGCACGCCCAACGGGTCCGGGCGCACAGTCATCAGCTCATAGCCATAGCGCGCGCACAACTCCGTCGGCGCCACATCCGTCGCCACCAGCACCATACCCGCCGCATCACCCGCCACCGCCCCCGCCCCGCAAATCTTCGCCGCCGCCCCCGCCGCCTCCACCTCCGCCACAAAATCGCCCACCCGCCCCGGCACCACGCCAATACGCTGCAACAGCCGGTGATTCTCCCGCATGGCCCGCTGAAACGCCCGCAAATCATCCTGCTCCAAAGCCGTTTGCATCTGCCCCGCCACCCCGCCGAAAAGCTCCCACACCGGATGCTTCGCGCCCATCCGCCGCGCCACACTCGCCACCGCCTCGCCCGTCGTGCTGACCGGCGCCCCCGTATTCACGATATACAGCGGCACCCGCGGCAGCGGCAGCTCCTGCGCCTCCCCCCCCTGAAACCGCACACCCCCCCCGTGCATCGAAACATACGTATCCAGCCCGCTCGCCCGCCCGTGCTGCATATTCTCCACTTCCAGGCTGTAGCGCGCCACCCAATCCGGACGAAAATCCACGCGGTAATAATGCCCCAGCCCCCGCAACACACTCAAAATCGTCGCCGCCGAACTCCCCATCCCGCACCCCATGGGAATATTCGAACTCAGCCGCACATTCACCCCGCCCCCCATCTTCAGATGCAACCCGTCCAGCACCGTCACAAACGCATACTGAAACAAATCCACCGGCTTGCGCAGCACATCACGAATGGACAACTCCCCCGCCAGAAACTCCTGATAATTCCTCTGCACACGCCCGTGGAAATCCCGCAACGTACGCAACGTAAACGACTCACGCCCCTCCGACACATTCGGCAAATCGAACGACACCGTATCCTGCGCGCCCTCCATCGTCACCCACACCTGGGCATTACGGTTCACCGCCATCGCCAGCGCCGGCTGGCCATAGACCACCGCATGTTCCCCGGTCAGAATCAATTTACCTGGAGCCACTGCTCTCATTTCAGCCCCCTATCCTACCCCCTTCCCCCCGCCTTGTAAAGCGCCCCACCCCCGGTTTTCCCGGCGCGGCCGGTAAAACCGCCCTCACCTTGAACAAATGGCCATGCGCTTCTGTCACTCCCGCCCCAGCACCAGATCCGCGTTGTTGGGGTCAAATACCGCCTGCCGCATCTCCGGTGTGAACTGCCGATCGAACTCCGCTGCGGTCATCTCACCCGCGCGAACTTGTTTCTCGGCCGCCATGTAGGCTTGCTGCATTGGATTCATCTGCAGCCGAAAAGATGACTTCCGGACCCCGATCGTGTCGTCCCGGCCCGTCAGCGCCACCCGTTCGCCGATTGTTTTCAATTCGGCGAAATCATGCCGGTTTAGCACTGCCGCCACCAGCCAATACCCATCGGCATGGCGGGTCAGGGCCAAATATGCTTCTGCCTCCGGTGTTAATTGGGTGAAATTGTTTTTCTTTTCATGCCATTCACTTCGCCGCGGTCCTTTTTGAATGGTATAGCCCGGAATCACCACATCCAACTCAGGTTTAGACCAAATGTTGCCAGTTTGCTCCAGAATCCGAACGGTAGCCGGATATCCCCACCGACGATACTGCCGGCCGCCAATCTCGTATTTGATTGGGTTATTTGTATCCACGAAGATCACCTTTGCCTGAATACACAACGGATGGAGAGAATACAATTCTTGGGACTTTGCTCGAACCTTTGGCGGCGGCGGTATGGATTGTTGATCTGCCGCTTCTACCGCGTTTCCTAGTCGCAGGAACAACACCACTGTTAGTATATACCTGCCAAACGGCTTCATTAGGGCGCCTCTATCTCTTGACTAAGAAACCCCCAGTCGATTTGCTCATAAATTCCCTCTCGCCCATCCGGATAAGTGATCATTGAGTTCTCATCGTACTCATCAGATATCGCCCTATTCTCCTTCCGATAACCATCAGATAATCTCTCATACTCCTCAGAAGAGATATCCCCGAGTTCCATATCCTCTCGCGACTTATCCCACCTTTTGCTTACGGCTGCGCGGCGGGTATTTTCCTCTTCTCTATGCTGCCGATATCGTTTCGCTCCCTCACGGAGAACTTGAACGTATTGGCTCCACTCTTGAGTCACCACCGAATGCAGTTCCATGCGCTTTGCATAGTAATTTGTTGCGCATATCAAGTTGTAGCTTTTCCCCGGCACCCAGTTCCATCTAGCTCCGGATAAGCGTGATACCTCCTCCTTTGTCGGTGTTTCAGAGAAGGTGGAAAGATCTAAGAGAGACGGGTCTTGGAACTCGCGGAAGCCATACACTTGATAGCGGCCCGCTTTTCCTTTCAACACATTGGTAAATGCCAAGGTAAAGACAAACGAATAATCTTCTGCCTGCTGCTCTTCCGGTACCTTTTCAATAGCATCCAGTTGGGCTTGCCCTACCAGATCCGAACTCGTATACAACTGCAACGGAGTATATCCTGTCTTCCAGAACCATGGCAGTCTCTTAAGTTTTAGGGGATCCCCCTCCCACCCCATACATGTGCTTGTGCTCAGCCAACACAAGGCCATCACGAGTATAACTAGTTTCTGTTGCGGTAAATGGTTTTTCCCAGGCGTGGTGGAATCTGATCCTCTATTTCCTGTAGTTTTGTGCCTTTGGAAGGACGGCTTCAACGCCTCCCTTTGCTTTCCGCAACAGGTACTAATTAGATTTGCATGTCTTGTTTTCATCACAATCTCCTTGAACCTGCTCTGTTCATTTATACTATCTTTTTATCGTCTCTTGACTGATTTCAAAACAGGGGTCATCGTCAGTTTTTGGTTTTGACCATGTAATTACCGGCCCACCCATTCCTCCGCCGACATCGCTCTGATTATACACGCAGGGATTCGGCATCGATGACGCCTGATGTTGGCCCTGATTATCCTCGCAATTTTCAGTCGCGCACGGGTTCTGCCTATCCATAAATCTGCATTGATGCGCTGTGCCCACAATATTGGTATTTCCATGACTAGATGCTGCATTTACCGCTGTTTCCCAAGCCTCTTTCGCCTTTTCTAACAGCTTTCGGGCATTATCCTCACAGCCAGCACAGTCCGTTACTTCCCGCTTGCCATTATCCGCCTCCATCGCTGCTTTAAACGCATCAAAACCTTTATTATATTCCGAACAGTGGATTTGCTCGTGGGCTTCCGTCCTGGCAATTGCGGCTGGGTTTCTGTCACAATCACCTATTCTTCTTCTGGTAGCCACCTTAATCCGTGGATCCTCTAACATTATAATTAATATGTTCGGACTGTACTTGTTACAATCCTGCTCGTCATTGTCGCATCTTTGCACACATGTCACGGTGATTTCAATCAGTGGAGGGGAAGTCAAGCCTTGTCCTGTAACATAATCCATATGAGTTACCTCACAATCACCAGATATCGTTGTGCTTGTCCTGGACATTGTCTTTTTACTTGCTGTTCCTGATCCTGTTTGTTCAATTACACACACTTCAACCCGCGGCCCCTCCTCGGTGAACTCTTTTTGACAATCTTCTTCCATGGACAAGCTCATGCGCCAGGTCACAACCAGCTCGGCACACCCTGCGGCCACCGCCGTAACCGTAAAGTCGGCATCGCCGCTGCCGGATCGGGGTGCCACCGCCACCACCCCTTCCCCGCCGGTCACGACCCATGAGTCGTCTGCGCCGGGCGTGATTTCCTTTTCCTCGGCTTCGCCGCAATCCGGATTGTCCGGCTTGATTTCCTTGCGGCCGGGTTCGACCGTCCAGGAAGGCATGGCAAAGGAAAATGACTCGCTATCGCCAATCAGCAGACAGGCACAACCTTCTCCCGGCACCGGTTCGCAGTCCACCGCTGGACATTCGATGATTTCCTCGATGCATTCAAACAACTGCGCCCACCCGTCAGACTCCGTGTATTCCCAGCAATCGTTGCCATCGCCCGGCGAAGGATCTTCCATCTCGGGCGGCGGATTGCCGCATTCCGGGCGGAATGGCGCATCGTCGGACGGATCCTCCGGCCAGCTGTCCTGCGCCCACCCGTCCCGGGCCATAAACCCGAGCAGAACCACGCCCGTCACAATCCACCCGGCAATGATTGCTCTCCTCATGGCATTTCCTCCATAATCCTATTCAACTATTGCGCATCGCGCGAGGCCCTTTTGCGCATTTCCGCATAATCTGCGGCCGCTTGCCGGGCGACCTCCCGGTCGCTGGTCCGCAGGCTCATTTCCTCGTTGTAGGCCAGGGCGTTGAGCGTCAAATTGGCGCTTCCAAGCCAGACGGTTTCGTTGTCCACCAGCACAACTTTCTTGTGCTGAACCTTGTAATCCTGCATGAACAGCACTTGAATTCCGCTCTGGCTTAGGCTGCTTGCAAAGTTCTTCACCGTGTTTTTCGTGCGCGGGTTTGTGCCCGGTCCGAATTCGAGAATGATCACCACCTCGACGCCTGCCGCCGCCTTTTCGCGCAGGGTATTGAAAAATGCCCCGGTCATCTGCGACGCCGTGTCGCCCTGCATGTTGTAGGCAAGCACATGGATGTACCGTTGCGCCTTGGCCACTCCCGCCACCAGATCCTTGCCAAAAGCAGGCGTCGGCAGAAATACCACGGACGCGGACTCTTTCAGACCAGCCCAAGATCGCATTTTGTCCAGCTCTGCAAAGGCCGCGCCCTTGGCGGGGTCGGCCCAATCCAGCAGGGCCACGGCCTCCCGGGGCACCACCCGCATCATCCCCCGTTCGTCAATGAACTGGTACCCCTGCCTCGTCTCGGCCACCAGTCGCCCCTTGATCCATTCGCGCTCATGGCGCAACAGAATGCGGTCCGGCGGCACCTGCGCATAAGCAACCCGGGAAGCTGCGCCCAAGATGCCCAGAACCGCAATAATCCCCAGATGGCGCCGAACAATTAGGTGTTGGATGTTGAATATTGGATATTGATAGCTCTCTTCGGGGTTGGCGTCTTGCCGGTTCCAACGCATAACCGCCAATGCCTTCAAAATGGCTCTCATGGCTCCACCCCCCATTCCTGCAAGAGCTCTTCCTTGTCTCCCTTTTTGGCTCTGCTCAACACCCGGATTCGGTCGCGTTCTGCTTCCCACAGTTCCCGACTGCGCATATCGCTGAGGATCGGCAAATCCATAATGAGTTGTGCCAGACGCAGGTCTGGCTTTTCCAGCACCACCAGCGCGCTGCTTTCATAGACCCGCTTCCCCGAGAGACTGCCTTCCGACCAGTTGTGTGATCCCAACAGGATTTTGGCCTGGTCCGCCACCAGCAGCTTGGCATGCATGGGAATAGTGGGATGCGCGAGGCGGATATCCAACCCCGCCTTCCGCAACCGTTCCGCCCAGGCGGAATGATGCTCGTTCAGCCGGTCCGTGGAGGCGTCCGGGGTGTGCAGGACCAAATAGACATAGACCCCGCGGCGGGCGGCCTGGATGAGAGCCTTTACGATTTGTTCCTGGCTGGGAGCGTCGCGCTTTTGCTCCGATAGCACATAGACGGTCCCGATCAGGCTCTGCTTTGCAGTTTGGATCAGACGCAGCAGGGCCGGTAGGTATTCTTCATCCCGCAGATATTTCACCTGCGCCGTGGATTCCAAGGCGCCGAGATTTCTTCGCTGCGGCGGCGCGTAATCCGTGCGCGGCCCTGTAGGCGGCAAGCGCATGGCGGCCTCGATCTCCTCGTTCGTTTCCGTCAGGCCGGCCACCGGCTGCCATGGCTTGCAATGCGGCGCGGCCATGTCCAGAAACCGTCGGTAAAGGGCGGCCATGCCGGGAGCGTCGAAACAAAGGAGGTCTTCGACGTTCCGGCGCAAAGCCCCGGCTGTCCAATTGGCCGAACCTGTCCAGACATAGCGGTCGTCCACCACTAGAACCTTGAGATGCAGGTTCTCCCGGTCTGCCCCGAAAACCCGCACCTCGCAACCTGCTTCCAACAGTTGCTTGAGAATCATGCTGGCCGCCGGCTCGGTCATTCCATGGTCGGCCAGCACCCGGACCGGACATGTTCTGGCTTTCGCCACCACCGCATCCACCAACTCCTGATCGGTGAACAAATACATGCCGATGTCCAATCGGCGCTGCGCCCCGGCAATCTGGTCCTTCAACAACTCCACGCCCCTCTCATCCGGCAGAAAAAACAACTGCACCCGGCGGCAATCTCCAATTCGCTGTACGCGTGGAGCCGCCAGTGCGTTCTGTTTCAGGTCTGCGCGGCGGCTCATGCTGTCTGGCGCTTCCAGATGCAAAATGCCGGGTCCTTCAGACGGCGGCAAAACCAAATCGCACTGGTCGGCCACTTCGTCGTATTTTTTTAAATATGCACGGGCCAGTTCCGGAGAGCGGATCAGCACCGTATCTTCCATATTGGCCTCGAATGCCTGCCGGGTCCAATTCGCCGCACCCGTGATGACCAGAGCTCCATCAATCACAAGATTCTTCATGTGCATGCGCGCATCCTTGACGGGCGGGGTTAGGACCCGCACTTCGATGCCGGCGGCCGCCAGTCGCTCCAAGATCGGCCGCTGGGCCGCTGTATTCATCGTCGCGTCGGTCAGGACGCGCACGGAAATCTTGCGCCGCACCGAGGCTTCGCGCAGCTCGGCCAGCAACCCGTCATGCCCTAACAGAAAAACGGCAGCATCAATCCGAGTCTTGGCCCCCCGGATAGCACCTGCGATTTGTCCCAGCGAATCCCCCCGAGGCGAGAATGATACTTGCAGATCTGCAACTGGGAATGTCTCTTCGTCTGCCAGTGAATAAGGCGTGTCTGCTATGAAACACGCCAAACAGAGACCCCAAAAGATGAAAGCTAGTAATCTATGATTTCGGGGGGGGTGGGGGGCAACCGCCACTTGATAAACAATTTTCTGAAATTTGCGTCATCACCATGGAATTAATGCCGTTATACTCAGACCGGCGTCAATGGAAATTCCTCGTTTCATGTGATATTAATATCTTTTTGCCTGCACGTAATCTCAGTAACAAACCCCTCCCCATTCCGCCTCCGCCTCTGCTAGGATGCCCCGATGAACCGCCGCAAGCCCTACAACAAAGGCCGCTGGCAGGTCGACCGCGAACGCTTCCAGATCGCGGACTTCCAGCCGCCGAACCCCGCCGCCGACGCCGTCCCCCTGGGCGCCTTCGTCAACGACGTCCTCAAGGGCATGAAACTCTCCGCCCATGCCCAGGTCGCGCAGATCGCCGCCGCCTGGCCCGAAATCGTCGGCCCCCAGCTCGCCCCCAACACCCGGCCCGCCCACCTCGAAAACAAACTCCTCACCGTCCACGTCTCCCACCCCGGCTGGCTCTTCGAGCTCCGCGGCGCCCCCCAGGCCGAAATCCTCGCCCGCCTCCAGACCCGCTTCGGCAAAACCGCCATCGCCAACATCCGCTGGGCCATCGATCCCGGCCAAGGCCCCCGGTGAGGATGGGGGAAGTGGAATGATGGAATGGTGGCATGATGGATCCCCGGATTTTCCACACTGTGGAAAAAAGTTTTCCATACTATGGAAAATTTCCCGCCGTTTTTTCCACACCATGGAAAACGTTCCCGCCATTTTTCCACACCATGGAAAAATGTTTTCCACACTGTGGAAAACTTCCGCCCCCGCCCTGCAAGGTAGGGCCGTCTCGCCGAGACGGCCGGGCGGTTCCGTCCGCCGTTTGCAGGACGTGGAGGCAAGTTCCAGGTTCACCGTTCAACGGTTCAACGGTTCGCCGTCCGCAGGACGTGGAGGTCCACGACAACCAACTGTCCGCCGTCCGCAGGACGTGGAGGCAAGTTCCAGGTTCACCGTTCAACGGTTCAACGGTTCGCCGTCCGCAGGACGTGGAGGCAGAGGATTTCTTCCGGATTTCGCCGGGCTTTCACGCGAAAATAACCCGCAGATTTTCCGGAGATGCCGCTTTGCGGGCGACCCGGACAGGACTCGTGTCCGTCCGGTGTCGCCTGCGGAGCGGCATCTCCGGAAAAGATGCGGGTTGGTTTTCGCGCCGGCGAAATCCGGAAGAAATCCTCTTTTCCCAACCCGCCGCCCTGCTCGCCCTCCTCCTGCTGCTCACCACCCTCGCCCCCCGCCCCGCCACCGCCGGCTGGGTCGAGCCCACCCCCGCCGGCCCCGCGCTCCACCTGACCCTCTTCGACCTCCCCGACCCCTCCCGCACCGACCCCGCCACCCGCGCCGAGCTGGCCGTCCAGCGCGAGTTCCTGCGCCGCGCGCCGGATTTGCTACGCGCGCGCCAGGCCGCCTCCCCCGACCGCTACGGCCCCGCCGACCTCTCCCGCCTCACCGTGCGCCTGCACCGCGCGTCGGGCATTCAGGTGGAAGGCGTCGAAAGCACCCTGCTGGCCATCGCCGGCAACGTCGCCCCGGACGTGCTCTATGTCAATTTCCGGCAGTCGGACACCTATATCCGCCAAGGCTTCCTCCACCCCCTCGACCTCCCCGCCGACGGCTACTTCACCGCCTGGCCGCCGGAAGAAGTCGCCCGCCGCGTCCATCCAAAAATCGAGCCGGTCATCCGCCGCCCCGGCCCCGGCGGGCGCATCCACGTCTGGGCCATGCCCGGCGGCGCGCCCCTCGCCCGCGTGGTGCTCTTCCGCCGCGATTTATTCGAGGCCGCCGGCGTCTCCGCCCCCACCCCCGACTGGACCTGGGAGGATTTCTACCAGGCCTGCCGCAAAATCGCCGACCCCGGCCAAGGCGTCTATGCCCTCGGCCTCTCCCGCGGCAAGCACGAATCCTATCTCTGGATGCCCTTCCTGTGGGGCGCCGGCGCCGAAGCCCTCGTCTTCGATGAAACCGAAAACCGCTGGCGCGCCGTCTTCGACACCCCCGCCGCCGCCGCCGCCCTCGACTTCTACGTGCGCCTCACCTCCGAACCCTGGACCGACGCCGGCGGCCGCCCCCGCCGCGGCTACGCCCTCAAGGACACCGCCGAAATCTCCCTCAAGTGGCACCGCGGCCAGCTCGGCATGATCTTCTCCTACATCGACCAGAAGGTGTTCGCCAACCTCAACCCCGACCTCACCGGCATCGTCCCCCTCCCCCTGGGGCCCGCCGGGCGCGGCACCGAAATCAATTCGCGCATGATGGGCCTCTTCGCCGGCGTCACCAACCCGCTCGTCCGCGACGCCGCCTGGGAATACATCCGCTTCCAGAATTCCCCCGCCGCCGCCGCCATCCGCGTGCAGAACCTCGTCGAAGGCGGCTTCGGCCGCTTCCTGCCCCCCGTTGCCGGAGAAGGAACCAGAGCTGAAGATCAGCAAATTAGCTGTCGGCTGAAGCACCCCCTTGGGACCGCGCATGATTGAGGACGGATTCGGCCCTCTTGAGTATCTCTATTGTCCTAGGAAAATCTAGTTCATTCCGGTCGTTAACGATGCGATATTCCTGATCTAAAATTGCAACTGTCATACAAGTACCGTTGCCAAATCTATTCGGACGTCTGGCCTTCAGGCCGTGGCGAGTGCATTCTTCGAGAATTCGCCGATTCCATAGGTTTCGAAGCGCGCCCCTTTTTCCCTTGTCCTGAACCCAAATTTTAAAGCAAAACTTTGCCTGCTCAATTTGAAGATATTGCCTGCACTTGTCGTCCCCCTGCATTTGCCACCAAAAGCCCCAAAAACCTCCCGATTGATTTGGAACATAACCCCAATTTGCGTCTGTAAATACATTTTGTAGTTCGAGATAGAATCCGATCCACGATTCCCATGTCCAGTTCTTGGGTGAAAGCGTCCTGAAGCCTTGCACGTTATTCTCGATACGCCTAAGATGAGAAGAATAATCCGCGACAATATTGTTCTCCTTTTGCGCGGCCATGCCAGAGGAACTCTCTAGAACCTTCAATAGGTCTCTTCTCCTGTAGACACTATAACCGTGCTGTGCAGCCTCACTATAGTTACTCTGATCCCGAGTCTGGAGATAGACTAAAATGATTTTATCTGGTGAAAACCCCCTTTTGCTTATAGTTGCCTTGTAGCGGGCGAGTTGGTTGGAATGTTGTTTCGTTCCCACCTTGTCCTCAATGACTAGAGCGGTATCCCCATTAACATAGCAGACAATATCGATACCGCCAGATTGCTGATAAATTTCGATGCTTTGATAGTTTTCTGGGGGTGTTCTGTTTGCGCACTGATAGAGCGAATCAAGAAAGTTTCTCCCAAGCTCATGAAGGATAGGATCAGTGACCTTGTGCTTATTGTCTGACCACGACAAGAGCCAACAAAGAATTGCATCTTGCGAAAGCTCAGACGTTGCATACTGGAACAGGTTGGGTTTCATCGTTACTCCTTTTCTTTATTTCAATTTGTTTCCATGCAGTACGCTCTCGTTACAAGGGCCCTTGTTGGTCTTTCGCGAGATAAGCGTCCACAATATCCGCTGCATCAAAACAAAAGCGTCTGGTGACAACTCGGTGGTTCGCATGGGTGGCATTCAGGTCTTCTTTAAAAAATCGAACTCATCTTTCTTTGAAAATTGCCAGAATCGCTCGAAGTCCTCGACGGAGCACTTCCGAAACTGTTCCTCCGTCTGGCCACGACCATTCCACGCGTGTTTGCTTGATTCGCGGCAATGTCTTGAAGTCTGCAACAAGTGCCTCTGCTTTATGCGGTTCCATCGCCGTTCCTTTGTTACTCAACAGTTTTCTCACCAACCAAACTTCAAGCCACCTCTCGCCCCAAAAGCCGACCAATCGGCATCAGAATAGATGCCGGACAAACGGCGGGTCAATCCATTTTCAGTGAACGGAATGTTACAGAATGTTACCGCCCCGTCGCCCCAGAAAACGCCAACGCACCCCTTTACGCCATTTGCGGCGCACAGGAGTGAAGCGGTTGCTCAGTCCCTATCCTCTTTTGGATAAATCGGGGTTTCATAATATTCATACTCGTGCTGTAAGAAAAATTGCGCAGTCCCGTTTTCAATGTCATTGCTTAAAACATTAAGAATAATACCCATCCTAACGCTTCCCATGCCTGCCGTTTTCACTCTGACATAGTTCGACCCCACATAGGTCCAATGTCCAAATGCCGCGAGGGAGTTTGAGGGTTCCCAGAGACCAATTTCTCCCCATTCCGACTCTTGCACATCTTGACGATGCACTTGGATTAAGTTGTTGGCATCCGTAAATATCGTCTCGGCGCCGACACGGTCAAACTCTCTGCACAAGCGTTTGTATTCAGTGGGCCTGAAAGCCCAACCAAGTATGGCGGCCGTTTGAAGCAGAAACAGAAACGTGCTCAAGTTATACATCATAAGACTACCCGCAGGCTGGACTCCTAACGCCCGGAGAATACACCCGGCGATATGTCACAGACAAGCGTGTAAGGCTGGTTGGCTGCAAGCACAACTGCCCCCCTCCGCCTTTGGCACCTCCGCCTTTGGCATTTCCCCGCGCGGGGGGCATCTGCTAGGATGCCCCGCATGAAAAAACGACGCAAAGTCTACGACAAAGGCCTCTGGGCCGTCACCCGCGAACGCTTTCAAATCGCCGACGCGGAACCACCCAATAAATTCGTCGAAGCCCTCCCCCTCGAAACGCTCATCCCCATCGCCCTCGACCGCCTGAAACTCGATACCCACAAAAAGCTGACCGCCCTCGCCGGCATCTGGCCGGAAATCGTCGGCCCGCAACTCGCGCCCAACACCCGCCCCGGCCAACTCGAAAACGGCTGCCTCACCATCTTCGTCTCCCACCCCGCCTGGATATTCGAGCTTCGCGGCGCCCCGCAAAACGAAATCCTCACCCGTCTGCAAACCCGCTGCGGCGCCAACGAAATCCAGCGCCTGCGCTTCGCGGTGGACCCCGCCCCGCCCGCACCCTGAGCCCCCCCATGCCCGCCCCCCCGGAAAACGTTTCCACCGTGTGGAATTTATTTTTCCACAGTGTGGAAAAAAGTTTTCCATGGTGTGGAAAATTTTCACGCGCAACAGGCCAATCGCGCCCATTTTTTCCACGGTGTGGAAAAAAGTTTTCCATAGCGTGGAAAAATCGAAAAAAACTTTTCCATGGCGTGGAAAAAACAACCCACCGTTTTCCACACCGTGGAAAATCCAAACACACCATCTTTTTGAGCCTGCTCATGGGGGGGCTGGCGGTTGGCGCGGCAACAGCGGCAGGCTGGGTGGAAACCACACCGGAACAAACCATCCTGAATCTGACGATTTTCGATTTGCCCGACCCCGCGCGCACCGACCCCGCCACCCGCGCCGAGCTGGCCGTCCAGCGCGAGTTCCTGCGCCGCGCGCCGGATTTGCTTCGCGCGCGCCAGGCCGCCTCCCCCGACCGCTACGGCCCCGCCGACCTCTCCCGCCTCACCGTGCGCCTGCACCGCGCATCGGGCATTCAGGTGGAAGGCGTCGAAAGCACCCTGCTGGCCATCGCCGGCAACGTCGCCCCGGACGTGCTCTACGTCAATTTCCGGCAGTCGGACACCTATATCCGCCAAGGCTTCCTCCACCCCCTCGACCTCCCCGCCGACAGCTACTTCACCGCCTGGCCGCCGGAAGAAGTCGCCCGCCGCGTCCATCCGAAAATCGAGCCGGTCATCCGCCGCCCCGGCCCCGGCGGGCGCATCCACGTCTGGGCCATGCCCGGCGGCGCGCCCCTCGCCCGCGTGGTGCTCTTCCGCCGCGATTTATTCGAAGCCGCCGGCGTGCCCCCCCCCACCCCCGATTGGACGTGGGCCGACTTCCTCGCCGCCTGCCGCGCCATCGCCGACCCCGGCCGCGGCATCTACGCGCTGGGCCTCTCGCGCGGCAAGCACGAATCCTATCTCTGGATGCCCTTCCTCTGGGGCGCGGGCGGCGAAGCGCTGGAATTCGACACCCGCGAAAACCGCTGGCGCGCCGTATTCGATTCACCCGCCGCCGCCGAAGCGCTGGACTTTTATATCCAGCTCACCACCGAGCCGTGGCGCGACTCCGCCGGACGCCTCCGCCGCGGCTATGCCATCAAAGACACCGCGGAATCCTCGCTCAAATGGCGGCGCGGACAACTCGGCATGATGTTTTCCTATCTCGACGAAAAAGTCTTCGCCGGACTGAACCCCGACCTGACCGGCATCGTGCCCCTCCCGCGCGGGCCGGTGTCGCGCGGCACCGAAATCAACGCGCGCATGATGGGCATTTTCGCCGGCGTCACCGACCCCCTCATTCGCGACGCCGCGTGGGAATACATCGCCTTTCAAAACTCCGCCGAAGCCATCGCCCTGCGCGTGCAAAAGCTGGTGGAAGGCGGCTTCGGCCGCTTCCTGCCGCCCGATGTCCTGCGCGCCCACGGCCACGACTCGCTCGCCGACTCCATCCCGCCGGAATGGCGCGACTGCCTCCCCGTCGCGCTGGCCGACAGCCGCCCCGAGCCATACGGACAAAACGCCAACGTCATCTACGACATCCTCACCACCCCCATCCGCCAAGCCGAAGAATTAGCGCTCACCGGACGCCTCGCGGACGCCCCCGACGCCCGCCGCCACCAGTTGCGCGAGCTCCTCACCCGCGCGCGCGAAAAAGCGGACGCCGACATGCTCGGAATCGTCCCCCCCCAACAGCTTGCCAAGCGGCGCGCCGCCGCCCTCGCCCTGCTTCTGGTTCTGGCCGCCAGCGTCATCATCGTCATCCGGCAAATGATCCGCATATTCATCCCCGCCGCGCCCGATAAGCCCTCCCCCGCCCCCCCCGCATCCGCCGCCGCGCCCCCCC
>Ga0255347_1003775_pt1 | contig 19246 bp, 20 predicted proteins | sample wastewater_treat_2_FD_192479 | JGI IMG/M metagenome (GOLD analysis project Ga0255347, IMG submission 192479) | Wastewater microbial communities from Lulu Island WWTP, Vancouver, Canada - plant24 | ecosystem: Engineered > WWTP > Wastewater > Unclassified | place: Canada: Vancouver, British...
CCGACCGTTCTGAGTAGAATTTTAATATCCAACCAAAGTGACCAATGATCGACATACCAGACATCAAGCCGGAATTTATCTTCCCAGGTGATGGCATTTCGACCGTTGATCTGCGCCCAACCGGTTATCCCGGGAGGAAGCAAGTGCCGGCGTCTCTGTTCATCGGAATAAAGAGGCAAATATTGTATCAACAGGGGTCGCGGACCCACCAAACTCATGTCCCCTTTAATCACGCAAAAAAGCTCAGGTAACTCATCCAGACTGGTTGAACGTAATTTCTCTCCAAAAGGCGTCAGACGATCTGCGTCCGCCGCCGGTTTTCCATCCGCATCATAGCGATCGATCATTGTCCGAAATTTGTAAAGTGTAAAGATTTTTTCGTTCAGACCCGGGCGTTGCTGTTTAAAAAGTACCGGAGAACCGATTTTCATCCGAACCAAGAGCGCAACAACCGCCATAACGGGCAGAGCGATAACCATTCCGATCAGGGTCACGATCAGGTCAAAAATTCTTTTTGAAATAGGGTATCGTCCGATTTTCATATTACAATAGACTACGAATTTAAAAGTCATCAATCAACTTTTTTGCTGACTCTTATCTTACTACAGGAAGCGGGATTTTTGATTATGGAGAATGGGAAAATCCGGGTATTTTCGGGAGCACGTCCGACCGGCAGACAGCATTTGGGAAATTATCTGGGAGCAATTCAAAATTATGTCGAATTGCAAAAATCTTATGAATGTATTTACTCAATTGTGGATATTCATGCTTTAACCACCGTTGAAACGACGAAAGATCTGAAACAAAATTGCCTCGAGATGGCTTTGGATTGGTTGGCTGCGGGAGTGGATCCCGAAAAATCAATCATGTTTATCCAATCCCATGTCCCGCAGGTGATGGAATTGCATACGATGTTATCCATGGTGGTCCCGATGGGGAAACTGACAGATCTTCCGACCTTCAAGGAAAAGGTCCGTATGCATCCGCAAAACGTGAACTATGGACTTTTAGGCTATCCGGTTCTGATGAGTGCGGATATTCTGTTATATAAAGCGGAGTTGGTTCCCGTCGGAATCGATCAGGCACCCCATTTGGAATTTGCCCGCGAAGTTGTTCGTTCTTTCAATTTTCGCTATAACACTCAAGTTCTTGTTGAGCCTCAAATCAAAGTCACTACGGTACCGAAAGTTATGGGATTAGACGGAGTGAACAAGATGAGTAAAAGCTTAAATAACGAAATCGAGATTGCAGCCGACGATGAAACCACCCGAAAATTGGTTATGACAATGGTTACCGACCCGCAACGAATTCGCCGGACAGATCCGGGAGATCCCGATGTGTGTAATGTATTCAGTTTCCATAAAATGTTTTCCTCTAACGAAGAAGTTGAGGAAATAAACCGGGAATGCCGGATAGCCGGTATCGGATGTGTCGATTGCAAAAAGCAGTTGGCAAAAAATATCAATGCTTCTCTGGAACCCTTACGATCACGCCGAAGGAAATTTGCGGAAAAACCCGATCAGGTCTGGGAAATTTTATATGACGGTGCAGATCGGGCGCGAAAGATCGCAGATCAAACAATGTTGGAAGTTCGGGAAGCCATCGGGATCCCGATTTATCGGGAATTTTGAGTATTCACAATGAAAGAAGCAGATGTTCGGATCGAAACAGCTGCTTCTTTTGAAATTTTATTGAAGAATTTCCTCTATCTGGAACAATGACAATTGCTCATCGGATTGCAAAACCGCGAGATATTTCCCGTCAGGTGAAAATGAGATATCCGCAATACGGATCGGATCCGAAACATTTTGGTCTGATTTAACCATCTGTTCTTTCCAAGTAACCTTTTTATCGGTTAAATCTATTCGATAAAGGCTCGTGGAATCCGCTGCCATCAGAAATTTCCCGTTCGGATGATATGCGATCGCCCCAATCGGTTGTTCACCGATTTCAATTCGACTCAATTCCTCTCCGCTTTGAGTATCCATAAAAATCAGATTATTTTTTGAATAATCTTCAGAGGGAGCAGCCACAACAAGTTCTTTGGAATCGGGCGAAAGACGGTATACATCAATAAAATCTTGAAATTCTATCGGAGATCCCCAACTTTCATCCGCGATATTCTGCAATCGGAATGACGCTCGGGCATGCCATAAAATGAATTTTCCATCCGGAGAAAAAGTTGCTCCGTAGACCGGGGCTGCGGTCTGAAAACCGGTTAATTTCTTCATGAGATTTCCGCTTGAAATATCATACAATTCCACCGCGATTTCATCCAAACTGGGAACAAGAATCTCCTTATCGTTGGAACAATCCGCACCCATCGCAGGATAGTCTAATTTAATTCCTGATTGATATTTCACCGAACCGGCTTCATAAAAAAGTAATTGCCGGTCCTCTTTAAGGGTCACAATGACATTTTCTCCCGGACAATAATCTTGAATAAACTGATCGGCTGATGCCGCATAAAATTGAGATTGCGGATCCAATTCGGGAACCGGGTAACGCTTTATGGAACGGCTCCCTATCAAAAAGATATTTTCGGAATCCGCAGACCAAGATATTTTCGTAACGGGAGGAATTTCGTTTGTACCCGATTCAATTTCAGTTGATCCTTCCGGAGCTTGGAAGCCGGCGCAAAAAATAACGATGAAAAGAATGAACCCAATCGAAAAGATTGTTTTTTTCACTCCTTTTATAATATCGGGAAGGTCGAAATGAATGGTTACCATAGATTAAATTTTTCCTTTTTCTTTTCTTCTTCCGGGAATTCATCCATTCCGCTGTCTGTATCGGAATTCTCCGGCTGATCGGGTTCCTCATTCCCGGCAGAACTCGGTAACGATTCCTCCGGTATTTCAACCGGCTCGGCTGTCGTCATTCCCGGCTCGTCGATCGTATCAGGTTCTTTTGCAGTAATTTCCGCAGCTTCTTCCGCAGATTTCTTGGACGAGGCAATCTTTAAATCCATTTCTTTCAGCGCTATATTGATTTCATCCCGAGCTGCGATTGCTTCTTTTTTGGCGACTTCAGCTTCTTCAGCGGTCAATTGAGCATTCGAGAGAGCATTTCTTAAGTCATTGATCTCCTGAAGCGTCTTTTGATGCGCTTTCTCAAGGTTCTCTTTCGCTTCTTCCAACTCCAAAACTTTTTGGCGTAAATCTTTATTTTTATTTTGAGTGTCAATCAGATCCGTCCGATATTTCGCCAAGTTTTCTTCCAATTCTCCCAATTCTTTTTGATGAATCGATTTAATGCGTTTACTCTTAAACCAACTCGGTAAAGTCAGAATGGAAATAATGATCGCACCCACCGTAAGAGCTATCAGCAGTAAAAGCCCCAATGGACTTTCGAATGTCCAAATAAAAAATTTCAGACTCACGACAGCGGTATTCTGCAAAGCAAACATGACCGAAAGAACAGCGATAATCAGTGAAAATATCATCACAAATTGCATAGGACCCTCCTTTTTTATAATTGTATAGGATTTTTTTATTCTTTCACAGGTTCCGAAAAAACTCAATGAAAGAATCGGCAATAAAATACCATAAAAGAATAATGCTTATAATTAAACCATGTCGAAGACTCATACCCATTATGTTTGCCAACAATGCGGAAGAACCAACCCAAAATTTTTGGGAAGGTGCCCCGGTTGCGGCAGTTACGGAACTATGATAGAAGAGATCATTCCCGAAGAAAACCCGCAAAGCGTTTCGGGAATACTTCACAATAACCCGATTCCCAAGGCCTTACGCGATATTGATGAAAAAGCCGAACCGCGTGTGGATACCGGCATCGGAGAACTTTCGCAGGTATTAGGCGGAGGAATCGTTCCCGGTTCCGTCATATTAATCGGCGGTGATCCGGGAATCGGGAAATCGACATTAATGTTGCAGACAGCATTACACCTTTCCCAGAAAGGGTTGGTATTGTATGTGTCCGGAGAAGAATCCGAACGCCAGATCAAAATGCGGGCAACCCGTTTATTGGAAAATAATTCCTTTATCCGTGAAATACCCGAAAAATTGTACTTGGTTACCGAAACAAACTTGGATGTCATATTTTCACATGTTCAATCACTCAAACCGGATTATTTAATTATCGATTCCATTCAGACGGTTCAACTTCCGATTTTGGAGTCAACCGCCGGATCTCTCACGCAGGTCCGGGAATGTGCCGGAAAACTACGCGAATTGGCTAAAACCAGCGGGATTACGGTATTTCTGATCGGACATGTCACAAAAGAAGGGATGATTGCAGGTCCGAGAGTATTGGAGCATATTGTCGATACGGTTTTATATTTGGAAGGGGATCGCTTTCTTTCTTTAAGATTATTACGTTCTGTAAAAAACCGCTTCGGTGCGACTTCCGAAGTGGGCGTTTTTGAAATGGTTGAAAGCGGATTAATCGAAGTGAAAAATCCCTCCGAACTTTTTTTGGCGGAACGGATGGTCAACGCTCCGGGATCGGCGGTTGTTGCAACGATGGAAGGCACTCGACCGATCCTCGTCGAAATTCAAGCTTTGACTAACCCGACTTCTTTCGGAAATCCGCGAAGAACCCCCATCGGCGTTGATATGAATCGATTGTTCCTGATTTCAGCGGTAATTTCACGCAGAATAGGCTTGCGTCTGAGTGAACAGGATATATTCGTGAATGTGGTCGGTGGGATGCATATTTCGGAACCGGCAGCCGACTTGGCGATCGCCGCTGCAATTGTATCATCGGTAAAGAATCAGCCTATTCGAGCGGATGCCGTTATGATTGGAGAAGTCGGCCTTTCCGGAGAATTGCGCGGTAGCGGAAAGTTGTCATCACGCTTGAAAGAAGCCCGAAAATTAGGTTTCACGACAGCGGTTATTCCGAAATCAATCCATCATAAAGAAAAATACCCCGAAGGAATGAATGTTAAAGAATTCCGGACACTTCGAGAAGCTTTGATGTTTATTTTGCTTCCCGTTGCCGAAAAGGAAGGAACATCATCCGATTCGGATATTATTAACTGAAAATAAAGGACCCATTATGGAAAAAACGATCGAAACAAAAGTTCGGGATCTTTGTATTCAAAATCCTGTAAACCATGTGCGGAAAAATCATGCTTTGGAGCATGCCACGGTTCATATTCTCGAAAAGAAATTCCCCGATAAAGAATTTGCCGGATATTCCGTTGAAAGAGGCTTCTGGATTATCGGGAAGTTATCGATTCAGGAAATTCAAGAGGCGGCTGATGCGGCATTTGCAAGATTGTCACACGGAGAAAAGGATCTCGCTATCCATCCGGGATGCGGAACCAATTTAGCGACCGCTTCTCTTTTAACCTCGGTCAGTGCTGTTTTAACTTTTATCGGAACAAAATCCGAAAAAGACAGGTTAAAAAGATTTTCTTCTCTGTTGCTGATTTCAAGCATGGCAATTCAGGTTTCCAAACCGTTGGGATTTGCCATTCAGAGGAATCTAACCACCGATCCCGATATGAACGGAATGGAAATCAGCGGCATCGATACGGGACAAATCCGAGAGTATCCTTATTTTTTCATTCGGACAGTTTATCAGAAACTCTGTGAATCCTCTTTATGAGTTCTTCAAAAAATCTGACTATTCTATACGGAGATGACGAAGAATCGATAGCCGAATATCTGAGCCGGATTGAGCAGGAACAAATTGCCACCGGTTTGGCGGATTTGAATTTTTCAAAAATGGACGGGAGAAATTTCAATGAAGAAAATTTCTTTAATACCGTTATGGCAATGCCGATTCTTTCACCCTATCGACAAATCATTTTAACCAACCCGCTTGCTCTGGCAAGCGGAAAAGACGGAAATAAAAAACTGCTCCGCTTGTTGGAGTCCGTTCCTTCCACGACCCATATTGTTTTAGTTATTACGGATGATTTCGAGCGAAAAGACTGGCTGATTTTTGGAAAGACCTCATTCCTACGGAAATGGGCCGAAAAAAACAGTGAGAAGGCTGAAATTATTGAAAAACGAAAGCCGGCTGTCGGAATGATGAGAGATTGGATTATAAAGAAAACAATCGCTATGGGAGGACAAATCGAACCGCAAGCCGCTCAGATATTAGTCACTGCGGTCGGAAACGATACGCGGGCAGCCAAACAGGAACTCGAGAAACTGCTTCTATATGTAAATTACGGCAGACCGATTGACAGTATGGATATTCAAGAATTGGTTACCGGTTCAGCATCCGTCAGTATTTTTGATATGGTCGATGCTTTGGCATCGGGAAATGCAAAAGAGGCGTTCCGAACTCTGGACTTATTGATGCAAGATCAGGAAATTCCGGTTTTATTTGCCATGATTATCAGACAGTTTCGCTTATTAATCCAAACCCGTGAAATTATGGATGAAAAAGGAAATATCGCAACCGTTCAAGATGAACTAAACCAACATCCGTTTGTTGCCGAAAAACTCTGGCGACAGGCAAGTCGGTTCCGATTCCTTCAATTAAAATCTATTTATCGGAAATTGGTTGAAATGGATTTTGCATTTAAAACAAGCCAACCAGATTCGAGAGCCGCCTTGGATGTACTTATCGCCGATATTTCCCTTATGGTACAGGATTAAGATTCTTTTCGTTAGGTTTAACAGATATATACGGGACCTTCCAGTGTCCGCTGCCGTCTTCTGTCTGATTTCCCGTCGGTTCGGCAATTTCATAAACCGGATTATTTATCTGAACAACGTGGACCCAGCTTTTCCCCGGTTTCAGATGAAATGCATCTCCGTCAGCCTCAAAAAAGCGAATCGGGCGTAACTTTTGGTTTTGAATTTCATATTCTTCTGCTTTGGTTGTCCAAAAAGCCTGATAACACAATCCATCCCGAAAAATTAACGCCGGATTCTTTTTAACATAATTGAAATTAACGGTGAAATTAACGCCGTCTTCAATTAATGAATGATCCGCAAAGAGCAAAATGACATTTTGGGCAGTAATTTGCTGATTATTAAGAACATCGATATCCTTAACCGGATTCGGATCGGAAACCGAGTTTTGAGATCGGTGATATAAACCGTCGGCTTCGTCAAATTCCCAAAGAATTTGATTAAAAACGGCATAACGGATGAATAGCGTCTTTCCCGACCGGCTGCCTTCCGGAATCGCCGCTGAAAAGGGAAGCGATATTCCCTCTATATCGGGAGAACCCAGTCGCTTTTTCCATTTTTCCATAATTTCAATGAACCGTTGCACCGGCAAATCCGGATATTTTTCCGAACCGGATTCACCGTACCAAGTCTCAAGGTTAGATATTCCCGCTTTCTTAACAAGATCGGGATTTCCGGCGGTTATCAATACCGCCATATATTGCTTTCGTAGCGATTCTAATCCGAGAACAGCCGAAGATACGGAACCGATATAAGGTGTAACGCCGGTTGTCGATTCCGGAATACTCCCATAAAACAGAGCCATCGGTCGCGATTCCCCGTCTCCGGAGTACATTTCAAAAACCCAAGGAGCAAAGCTCAATCCCGCGGAAGATCTGAATTTATCCGGAAATTTTGTGTAAGGAATAATAAACGGAGGATAACTTAACCAATTAGGATCAGTCTCGATTCCGGTCAGCGGATTGATCACCTTTTGTTCCTGATCCGCCCAAACACTGGAAGAACAGCCTGTAATCACCGTGAATACAATCAACAAAATTGTCAAAATCTTATGGTCCATTTTGGTTCTTTCTATCATGAAATTAAATAACCTTCGCTCGCATCTAAGAATTGTACAACAGATTCTTTAAACACAAATACCTCCGATCAATCGGAGGTATTTTTTGCTCCTCGACCTGGATTCGAACCGGGAACCTAACGGTTAACAGCCGCTCGCTCTGCCGTTGAGCTATCGAGGATCAACGCCTAAATTATAGCAACTTTTAAAAGCCTGTCAAGGACGACCGGCGATTCTGTGTTGTTATTCAGCAATAATGTCATCCCGATAAGGTACCGGCGATTCTGTCATCCTTTCCGAAAAATAAAGGATCCCCAACGGAATGAAAATTAAAATGGATATCAAAGAAGCACGACGAATCACAGTTATTGAACAAGCCATAGAAAAGAAGATTAGCGACCGAGAAGCTGCACAGCTATTAGAGTGGTCGGCAGCATATGGTAAATGATTTTTCACTTCACCGCTGCGAGAAAGCGCTTATCTTTTTTTCTGATCGTATCGGAAGTACAATTAAATCATCAGCAGACCGGATAATAAATCATTTTTCTTTCCCAATGAAAGTCGAGGCTACTATGGCAAAAGAAAAAAAGAAGAAAAAGAAGAAAATCGATCAGAAAATAGAATCGGGACAAACAGAACTATCAAATGAAAAAAAGGAAAACGAAAAGAAAAAAGACGTAATTTCCGCAATACCAACCTCGAAAAGTACAAGTATCCCATGCGGTATGCCTTACACAAAACCTCCCCTCAGCAAAAAAGAATATGAAAAAGAACTGGAAAAATTGCAAATCGAGCTCGTAAAACTACAGGGGTGGATTAAGGAAAAGGGATTGAAAGTCGTCGTAATCTTTGAAGGACGGGACGCGGCCGGAAAAGGCGGAGTGATTAAAAGGATTACCGAGTTACTGAACCCGCGGATTGTTCGTGTCGTCGCCTTACCGGTCCCGACCGAAAAGGAAAAAACGCAATGGTATTTTCAACGATATGTCGCTCAATTGCCAGCGGCGGGAGAGATGGTTTTGTTTGATCGAAGTTGGTATAACCGGGCGGGAGTGGAACGGGTTATGGGATTTTGCACCGAAGAAGAGGTAACGGAATTTTTCCGCAGTGCCCCCGAATTCGAAAGAATGCTGATTCGCTCCGGCATCATTCTGATCAAATATTGGTTCTCCGTAAGTGACGAAGAACAGGAAAAACGATTCCAGGATCGGATTAATGATATTACCAAACGTTGGAAACTCAGCCCGATGGATTTGGCGGCTCGCAGCAAATGGGTGGAATATTCTAAAGCAAAAGATGAAATGTTTTATTACACCGACACAAAACAATCCCCCTGGTATGTGGTCAATGCCGATGATAAACAGAAAGCGCGCCTGAACTGTATTCATCATCTGCTGAGTCTGATCCCTTATGAAGATTTGACTCCGGAGCCGGTTGTTTTGCCGCCCCGACAGTCTGATGAGGGATATGTCAGGCCGCCTATCAGTGATCAGACATTCGTTCCTGAAATTTACTGATTTATACTACCGCATATAGTTGCGAAAAAAATAAACGCAAAAGATTCTGTTTGTTTAAACAAATGGAGTCTTTTCTTTCTCATCCGAGCTGTCCGATTATAAAAATAAACGATTGAAATTATCGATTGAACAAATAATTTCATAATTGGCATGAATGATGCACACTTTATGATTAATAAGATTTTAAATACTTACATCAAATAAGGATGCAGCATATGAACGCCCGAAAAATTCCTTTTCTCCTTTTTCTTTTTGTCATATTCCTGATCCCTTTTTCTGCTGAAGCCGCCGGGGATCAGACAAACCCAAATTTATTTCCAGTCACAGTTGCAAAAAATATCGATCCGGGACTCATTGATGCGATCAATGAAGGAGATTCCGGAGGCGAAATCGGGTTGGCCCTTATCGGGAGTGACACCACAGTAGGATACTATAAAAAATGTTCGACCGATGCATACTTTTATTTCATTGTTGCAAACAACAGCGGTGCAACTGTGGGTACGGTTCTGCCGAGATGGGCTAAAATAAACGGTCTGGCATATTTTACCGACAGCAGCGCTTTTCTCTGCAAGGAACTTCCAGCAGGCGCTACACCAAGTAATAATTTCGCCGATGCCGACAGCGGATCGGCTTGCATTCTTCAAAACAATCAACTGAGGGTAGAAGCCGGTAAAGCCATATCCGTTCGCGGCAAAATCGTCAATTTTTCGCATGAGCTGACCAGAGGAAATGAGAAGGATTCCGATCCGGAATATTTGCATATCAATTTCTATGTTCAGATTAACAACAGTAAAAAACAAGGTACGGGGGCTTTAGAATCCAAAGGAAGTCTTTGTGACGGTTTAAATTTTCTGCCGGTTACGCCACACAATTATGTAGACGGCGGTTATTTTATCGATCCGTCGGGAAGACGGGTTTGCTCCATGAATTATTTCTTTATTGTTGAAAATCCCGATCTATTTTACTCTACAGTTGTTGAACTTCCGCGCTGGGTAGAACTGGATGAACAAAGATTCAATGTCGGATGTAAATATCTTTATCCGGGGTGTAAAGTTTCAGGCTTCCGCCATTATGCATGGGCAATACTGGATGAGGATGATACATATATCGGCCCGAAATATTATTTTTGCGATCAAGACCGGGCGGTAGGGAATAATTGTTATGAAGAAAATTCCTTATGGTGGCTGCAGGTTCCTCCCAATACAAAGATAGCCGTCCGGGGGATGGTCAATAATTTATGCAATGTCCCTGCGGCAAACCCACTGCAAAACTCAGAACTTGTAGTCGGTTTCGATGTCAGCGATGCCGGTTCCAATAAATGGTGGCTGGATGGCATTGTTGAAGGAACCGAGTCAAAAGACCTGGCAAACAACTCGAAAGATATCAATTTTATAGATGAACCTTCAAGATTAGAAGATCGGGATAAAGATGAGCCCGTTGACCGCTATTTATTGGAAGATCCATCCCTGGTTGATTTGGAAGAGGAAGCGGCACAGCCGATAATTATCGAAGAGACATCGGAACCGTAAAATTATAGCGTCGATAACTTTTTAAAAGGAGGCCGGATCATTTTTCGGTAGCCTCCTTTTTATTTAATGCATTCGAGGGAAACCCTTTCCTAATTTTGTTGATTTCGGTTAACAGTCTGTGGTACGATCAAATCATGAAATATTTTCGTTTTTCGGCTTTCTTTTTTATTCTTTTGGTAAATTTCTTTATGGCTATTAAAGTTCTCGCTCAAGATGCAGAGCAAACTTATCGGGTAAAAAAAGGAGACACTCTTTCGGAAATTGCCGCCCGATTCAATCTGAGTCAAGAGCAGTTGATCAAGGCGAATCCCCAAATCGATCCCGATTTATTAATGGTGGGAGAAGAATTACAAATTCCTCCCGCAGATTCAATTTCTTATAATCGGTATCTTCAAAATCGATATAACGAATACCTTGCGATTCAGCCTGTGGATTGTTATCCGAATCCCGACCAAACCGCTGAATGTTTGACACAAATCAAAAATATCGGCGACCGTACCACTTACAATATCCGACTGATCGCGCAGACCACAGATTCGGAAGGAGGAATTCGGGAAAGTGTCAGTAGTCCGATTGTCAACCAAGTACTTCCGGGTGAATCGATACCCGTTTTATTCCGTTTCGATAATCGATTATCGGATACGGACACTGTTCAATGTACAATTGATTCGTTGGAATTATCGAAAGATACGTCTCTGTCTTTGCGCTTGGATGAGTCTCAATGGTCAAAGGAAATAGTTTTTTCAGCGGACAAAAAAAGCGCAAAAGTGATTCTTCATTTTGAACAAGCCGCTATGGAAAAAACGAAATCAATCTTAATCGCAGCTTATAACGAAGACGGAAAAGTTGTCGGCATCCGCGGAAAAACAAATTCGGTTGAACAGGATCTGTCTCTTTTCGTTTATTCCCTGAGCGGAATGATTCAGGATATATCCGTTTGGGTTGAAGCCTATTAAAGATTAAAAATGACAACGATCTTAGTTACCGGTGCAACCGGTTTTATCGGATCAGCTCTTTGTCGGGAACTATGCGAGAGAGGATATCAGGTGATCGGGTTCCATCGTTTTAGCAGTTCATTGAAAATGATCGAGGGATTGCCCATCCAACGAGTCATCGGAGATTTAACCGATGAAAGTTCCATAGAAAATGCTTTTTCCTATCATCCCGAAATTGTCTTTCATTTGGGCGCGCAGCAATTTTCCGGCAGGAATCTGACCCGTCTGATGGATGTCAACGTCGGAGGAACACGAAGGATTTTTCAAGCTTCTTTCAATGCTCACGTCAAACGAATTATCCTGATGAGCTCTGCCGTTACGATGGGAACAGCTGAGCTTTCACCGGACAGACACCGTTCGCCGATACCGGTCGGTGAAACACACGGATGGGATCGGACTCTCGAAAGTTGGCCGTTCGCTTGGTCAAAGTTATTGGCGGAGCATGAAACGCAGTGGGCAATCGCTTATGGGATGGATATCGTCATCTGCAACCCCATGTTCGTGATCGGACCGGGGGATTACTATCGCAGAAATACCGGTTTGATTGCCCGATTTCATGATAAACCGCCCAAATTTTTTATCGAAGGCGGCATCAATTTGATCCATGTTAATGAAGTTGTACAAGGTTTGATACAGGCGATGAATTACGGTGAAAAAGGCCGCCGTTACCTTTTATCCGGAACAGACCGGTCGTTTCAACAATTCTTTGGCGATCTGGCAAAATTATCGGGGACTCCTGCACCTCGGATGCAACTCCCGACCAGTTTTTCAAATCGTTTGTATGCATATCGGAACCGACATCCGGACTTATTCCCCGTCGAAAAAACGGATATCAATCTGCTTCGAATGGCGGGAAAGTACTTTTATTATGACGGCAAGAATTCCAGATTGGCGCTTCATCTTCCCCCGCCGCAGCCGATAGAACCGGCATTACAGGAGACTTTGAATTGGTTTCGGGAAAACAAATGAATCGGGAAACCGTGTGTCTTTTACCGGAAATAAAATCCGTAGGGGGACCGGCTGCTTTTCAGCAACGGTTTATTACAGCCGCCGCCAAACAGGGTATCACTGCCCATTTCGATTCTTCGCGAAAGGATATCGGTGCTTATTTGGTAATCGGAGCTCCGCGAAAATTTATTCCGACCCTTTATTCTGCACGACAACGGGGGATTCCGGTTATTCAGAGACTCAACGGAATGAACTGGATTCATCGTGTCCGACCGTCCGGTCACTTGTACGGGAAAAAAGCGGATCTGGCAAATAACAGACTTTCTTTTTTCAGGAAGCACATCGCCACCGGGATAGTCTATCAAAGCCCTTTTTGTGAAACACATTGGAATGAAGTTTACGGAGTTTTATCGGATAAACCTTCCCGAATTATCTATAACGGTGTTGATTTAAACGAATTCAAACCGATTGTCCCCGAATTTTCGTCCGAAGATATCGAAATCTTAATTGTCGAAGGGAACCTTGAACATGGTTCCGAGCAAAATCTGGAACAATCATTATCGTTATCAATGGCATTGTCCCGTCGAACTTCACAAAAAGTGCATTTAAGAATCGCCGGAAACGTTCCCGAAGCTATTCGAGAAAAAGTTTTTGAGAGAATGTCGGATTCAACCGCCGTAGTATCCGTCGATTTTTTGGGAATCATCGAAAAATCAAGATTAATCGAACTGGAAAATTCATCCCATATGTTGTTTTCGGTAGAACTAAACCCCGCCTGTCCCAATTCAGTTATCGAAGCTCTGGCTTGCGGATTGCCCGTCATCGGATTTGATACGGGGGCGTTGAAAGATGTTACCGGTGTCGGAGGGATTATTGTCCCCTATGGAACGGATGTTTGGAAATTGGAAAAACCGATCCTTTTTCCATTGATCGACGCAGCGGAAAAAGTCTACCGGGAAAACCAAAAATTTCGTAAAGCGGCTCGCGAACAAGCCGAATCACATTTTTCAATCGATAAAATTACCGAAGAATATTTATCGTTTTTATTCGGATCATAAGAAAAATCAATCTCATTTCGACGAAACGACAAAAATAGAATGACCGGTAACAGATAAAAACTCTTTTAACCCTTCACGGCTAATTATGACGGTTGCTGTGTTCACCAAAGGATGTAATTGGACTGACTCGGCTTGTAAAACTTCATCTTCAATGATTACACGGATGCGATTGAATGGATCATTGACTAATGTCAAAAGTGAAACTGCTCCGGCGGTAATACCGAGAAAGTCAACCAAATTTCTTTCATTTCCGAAACGAAGCCGCGAATCATTCATGATTTTTGCGAGTTGTTTCAGATTCGCCCGTTGATTTTCATGGCAGACATAAAGATAATGCCGTGTTTCATCGTTATTGGAAAGAAAAAGATTTTTCGCTCGAAAACCCGGCAAATTTGCGGTATAAACATCCGCTTCCGCACTGGTATAAACAGCTGGATGATGAAAAACAGTATAAGAAATACCGTGAACCTTCAAATAAGTCAGAATAGATTCTTCGGTATAAAATGATGAAGGCGAAAACGGACCCATCCGAAACTATACGGAAGTTGATAGAATCAGATTTTTCCCCTTCGGGCTTTCCCAGGGATAAATGATCCAAGCATCGGTAATCGCGGCATAAAAATCCGGTTTTTCTTCGGGAAACAAATTCCTTCGATGGTTATAATGCAATACACACGTGAAAGGCGTCCCCCCGGCACCGCTGACGCGATTGCGCACCGCAGAAATACAACGACCGGTTCCCCAAGCACAGCCGACGATTAACACTTTTTTCTGTTCGATCAACGAATTATCGGGGAAAAGGCGGATAGTCGGCCACGAAATAAATCGCGGGTCACTGCGCTGTTTTTCCAACTCAAATTCCTTGGGAGAATCAATATCCGTCAGATAAATATCTTGGATCCCTAATGCTTCCGACAAAATCCCGCCAGGGATGATTCCCCCTTTTTGGATCATGAGAATTACATCGAATTCATCATGAAATTGGGGGATTAAATGATCAATCAACTTATCGACTTCAAGCCAGGATATTAATTCTTTTCGCATATTTTATTCAATCCAGTGTGAATTATAGTTTTGAAATGTGAATTAAGCTATGAAGATTTTTATTCTATAAACAAGGCATCCATTCATTGAAATTTAATCTTTCCGTTCTGTCAATATTAAAAGGCATTCAGCCGTCATATCGATTCGCCGAAAATTCGAAGAAAATGATCAGTCCATGGTTTCGGTATTTTGTTGTCTTCAAATGAGTTGTATTCGGCATAAGTCTAAACTATAATAAGGAAGGTAAAAATATTAATGCCGGAAAGATTCATTCGACCATGAAAGCCACAAGGTTCATTTGGTTTATCATCATGATTGCAGCCGGAATCGCAATCGGGCTGTATTATACTTGGATCGTCCATCCCGTCAAACTGGTAGATGCAACATTTTATGATCTGAGGCAGGATTACAAAGCTGATTATGTGCTGATGACTGCCGAGATATATAACGATAACCCCAATCTCTTTCAGACTATGATTCGACTTGATCGATTGTTGGAAGAATCTCCGGAAATTGCCGTCGCGAATGCCATTCGAAATGCCGATCAACTGGGGTACTCTGAAACAGATATCGACATGCTTTATCGCTTGAATGAGGCAATCGGCGGAAATGCGATTGAAACCCCCGATGCCGAAGATATTTTTATCGAATTTGATCCGCAGACATTTGTAAATACGGAAACCGCTGTGCCGATCCGGGAATTATCAGCGCCGGCAGAAATGCCGACGGAAGACAACCCCTTTATAGATCAATCCCTGTCACAGCCGACGCTCGTCCCATCCGATGAGCCGAATCCGTTCGGAGAACCGTAATGGTAGAGACAGGACGGAAAGGACCCTATTACTTATTAACCGGTCTGATCATCGGATTAATTCTCGGGATATTTTACGGTTGGGTCATCAATCCGACCCGTTATGTGGATATTTCCCCGGAAGCACTTCACCCGGATCAAAAGAAACAATACCTTTTATTGGTAGCCGAATCCTATCAGGCAAATGAAGATATCGGCCGATCTTATTACAGAATCAAACAGATGACGAACCCGGTAAATATCGATGAGCTGCGGGCAATGCTCCTCGAAATGGAATCGGACCCGGATTATGCCGAACAATTCGAAGTGGTCCGTAATTTTATAAATGATCTGGACAGCTATCTGAAACAGCAAAATCCGGATAACAAAATTTCCACACAACAGGTTCAAGGGTTGCTAAATCCGAGCGATGCCCGGGAAAAAGGAACCCCGGCAACGGCAATAGATGAACAATTTAATAAAGAAACCGCAAATCCGGAAAGCTTTTATGTAAATTCAAATTAACCCAAAGGTATAATTAACCGACCGAACAAATCTGAGACATACTTCACGGAGGATTCGATGATTAATGACATTATTACAGATTCCGAAAACAGAATGAAAAGTGCGATCAATGTTTTACAGGAAGATTTAGAAGGGATCAGGACGGGCAGAGCGACACCGGCACTGGTTGAAAAGCTGACGGTTGACTATTACGGGATGGAGACACCCTTTAATCAAGTCGCTAATATCAGTATTCCGGACGCAAAAACGATCTTAATTCGGCCGTTCGAAACAAACTTGATCCGTCCGATGGAAAAAGCGATTCAAGCATCCGAACTCGGTCTGACTCCGAGTGATGACGGTAAATCAATTCGTTTGATGTTACCTCCTCTGACGGAAGATCGCAGAAGAGATTTGATGAAATTGGTGAATAACCGTCTTGAAGAGACACGAGTAGCGATTCGGAATATCCGCCGCGATACCATAAAAGAACTCAAAGATTTGGAAAAAGCAAAAGAAATTTCGGAAGACGAACTGAAAAAAGCCGAAGAAAAAATCCAAAAATTGACGGATCAATGGATTACCCAAGTAGATGAAATCGGGAAACGGAAAGAAGCGGAAATCATGGAGGTCTGACCGATATGGCACAGACAAAATTGAACATCGAGCCCTCAAGAATTCCGCGACATGTTGCCATCATCATGGACGGAAATGGGCGCTGGGCAAAGAAAAGAGGATTGCCAAGACTTGCCGGACATCGCCAAGGTGTCGAAAATCTCAGGCAAATCATCAAAGCCTGTGTTGAATTCGGAATTCAATATCTGACCGTCTATGCGTTTTCAACAGAAAACTGGGGACGACCTGAGGATGAATTAAGAGGATTAAAACAGATTTTCAATGATGCTTTCTCTAACGAACTCGAAGAATTGATCAAGAACGGTGTGCGAATTTTACACATCGGGCAGCGGGATGAAATCAGCCCGGACCTTCTGCAAAAAATTGATCGAGCGGTAGAAACCTCAAAAACAAATGACAAATTAATTCTGACTGTCGCGTTGAATTACGGCAGCAGAAATGAAATAATGCACGCCGTACGAAAAATTGTCGCTTCCGGAATACCTCCGGAGGAAGTAACGGAACAGGTCATCAGCGATTCACTGTTTACCGCGGGGACGCCTGATCCCGACTTGGTTATCCGCACATCCGGTGAACAGCGGCTCAGCAATTTTTTGTTGTGGCAGTCAGCTTATTCGGAATGGGTTTTTCCGGAAGCTTATTGGCCGGATTATAATCGAGAGGAATTAATAAAATCACTGGAAGAATATGCAAAGAGAGATCGCAGGTTTGGAAAACTCTCTTCAAAATAAAACATGGATAATTTAAAAACCCGCGTCATCTCAGCAGCTGTTCTTGCCCCCTTGTTCATTTTTTTGATTTATCTGGGAGGAATTCCTTTTCTCTTTGCATCCCTTCTAATTATCGGCATCGGCTCCTGGGAGTTTTGGCGGATGTACAATAAGGAACAGTCAAACCGTTCCAGTGCGGTTTTACTGATCGGCTTATCCATTCTGACAGGGGCATCCCGTTATTTTTTGGATTTTACAATTGCATCGTCTGTGCTTGCGCTTTGTATTATGATCGCCATGCTTTGGGGAAACATTTCCTATGAACGGAAAAATCAGAAAGCCGCGGATGGGTTTGCGGTGATGACCACGGGAATTGTTTATTTTGGCTGGATCGGCAGTTACTTGATTACACTTCGCCAATCGGAAAATGGTTTTTGGTGGGTTATTATTTGCCTGCTGTTAGTCTGGTTATCTGATACCGGGGCTTTTTTCGTGGGCAGCAAGTTCGGAAAGCATCAAATGGCACCTCTTGTCAGTCCTCACAAGACTTGGGAAGGGTATTTCGGCGGCGTTTTATCGACTTTAGTTATTGGAATTCTTCTGTTTCTGATCATTCCGCCTGTTTCAAAGATCCTCAAATTCCCGCAAATGATTCTGTTGGCACTCCTGATCGGTTTGATCACTCCTTTCGGGGACTTGGGAGAGAGCATGATAAAACGTACCTTTGGGTTTAAAGATTCTTCAAATTTAATCCCGGGACACGGCGGGATTTTTGACCGAATGGACACCGTATTTTGGACGATGGTAATCGGATATTCGATGTATACCTTAATTAATTTGGGTTTAATATAACTTTTACGACACCCGCCGGCGCATTTGCATTCACAACAACCTGGCTGCCATTCATCAAGCCGTTTGCCGGAAATATCTGAGATCCCGATTGCATATATGTCTCCGGATAGAATACGTCGGTTGCATTTTGGACTGTAACATAAGCCGACACGGAAGCGGGAACAAAAATCCGAATATCTCCGCTTTGTGTACTGATATTCACCGGAACACTTGCGGCATAAGGAAGCATCACATCGATATTTCCGACCTGGGATATTAAATTGACGCCGGCTACGTCTAAATCGCGCAAATCAACCATTTGATAGCCATTCGCCATATTTACCATTAATACAACCGGTATTTGTCGATTAAGCTGTAAATCCCAAATCGCTTCCGAAGAACCGGTTTGAGAAGCGGCAGTTCCGTTCATCATATAGATGGAACCCGAATCACTTTGATCGATCTTGTCATTGAAGGATTCACCCTCGGCAAGTCGAATCGTCCCGGTCATAAGATGGCCGTTCATTTCCTTACTCTTCAGTTGAAATTTTCCGGAAGGAACTTTGATTTGGAATGTGGCTAAGGACTGAGAAGTTAACGGATAATCGATATTTTTTATTCCTTCGGAATCAATTGAGCCGATCCGGGTTGAGACTAGCTCACTGATTTTTGAAAAATTAAACGACTCTTGAAGACTTGAAACAGAAAATTCACCTTTATTGATAAAAGCAACGTAAAGAATTGCACCGATAACAATAAATGGAATAATAATGGAACTCAGAGATTTTCCGCTAAAAAGCATATCAAATCCATAGACGATCAGGAATAAAGGCCAAAAAGTCATAAAGATTTCCCATGCTTTTGTATTTCCGTTTAAATTAAGAAGGATCAACGCTACCCCAAGGAAGGAAAGCACAACAGCTCCGAAAAGCCGCTTCCCATCAAAATAGAGGTCCAATCCGGCTGCAATAATAACAATCGGCCAGAATTTGGAGAGCAGATTTTCC
>Ga0255347_1003778_pt1 | contig 19228 bp, 13 predicted proteins | sample wastewater_treat_2_FD_192479 | JGI IMG/M metagenome (GOLD analysis project Ga0255347, IMG submission 192479) | Wastewater microbial communities from Lulu Island WWTP, Vancouver, Canada - plant24 | ecosystem: Engineered > WWTP > Wastewater > Unclassified | place: Canada: Vancouver, British...
GAATTTGCCAAATATTTTGACCAGGCATGTGCTGAACTACAAATTCCCCATTATTTTTCACGGGTACGCACACCCAAAGACCATGCAGAAATAGAACGATTCAACAGAACCTTAGAGGAAGAATTTTTACAAATCTAACATTATATTGATGATCCAGAAATATTTAATCCCTTGCTTACAGAGTGGCTTATAGAATATAATTTCAAAAGACCTCATAAATCATTAAAATATCAAACACCTTTTGATTTCTTTTTTCAGAACAAAAAGTGTTACCTATGTACCCTACCTGTACATCCCCGCGTCCACATTCATTTTACTCCCACTTCCAGTTCCTGACTGAATATGCTGGAATGCTGATTCTCCAAAATTATATTCAAAAGAATCCGTCGGGGTTCATTCAAAAATGTCAAAGAGTTGATTATGGCTATTAAACAATATATTGAGTCTAATAACCAGAATCCAAAAGTATTTGTCTGGACCATTATGGTAGATAGCATTATGACAAAAATTTCCAAATGTAAAAATCTGTTGGAGACACTACACCAGTTTCTATCTGAATAACAGTAAATTTGCATATCAGAAAATCTTGTGTATAATTTTATTGTGGATTAAGTTGCCGGGATGGTGGAATTGGCAGACACGTACGTTTGAGGGGCGTATGCTTTCCAGCGTGGGGGTTCAAATCCCCCTCCCGGCACGAACAATAAAATAACGGAGTATAGAAAAATGACAAAAACACCCTTATGGGAAGATATACTGTTAATACTTGCAATATTTATGCTCTGGCCTGTAATACTCAGACAACCACCCTTAATTTCTAATATATCCTTATTTTTTTCTTTTTGTATAGCCGGAATTATATTAATAAGAAGGATAAAAAGATTTCAACGCCACAGCCCTGAGAAAATTGAAGCAAAAAAAACAATACATCATTAGAATTCTTTTTTCTTTCGCAATACTCTTTACGATACTCAGTATTGCATGGATAATTATGCCTTTCAATAGAGCAACAATTCTATGGGAAAAGGGATATCACGATAAAGCATTTTCATCATGGCAAAGTGAAATTCTTCACAGAAACGATATAAACTCCTATCAAAAACTTATAGAGGCGTACATAAGCATTGGAAAATATAACGAAGCAGAGCAATTTACAAAAAGAGCATTGACTTATTACCCAAACTATGTTAATTTTTATTTTTATTATGCAATGATAAATTTTTACAGAGGCAACTATAATCAAAGTTTTTCTTATACAGAAAAGGTTATTGAAATGAATAAATACTTCCCGGAGGTATATCTTTTGAGAGGTATGATAATGGAAAAACTTAATCAACACGAGCAAGCAAGAAATGAGTTTATAAAAGAGGTGAATAATAATCCAGGTAACCGCCTTGCATGGGCAAAATTACGGGAGTTTAAAAATGCGAATTATTAAATCCTTTGCTGCAATGTTATTTTTATGCAGCATGGTTTTTGCGCAAGAAAATGGTCTTGTCAAACATATTTCATTTTTTTCATCTCTTCCAGAAAGAGTTTCTGGGACATCATCGTGTATAACAGCAGCGAATTATATAGAAGCATCGCTTCGTTCAGCGGGAATAAAAAATATACAAAAGGAAAAATTTAATGTTGTTATACCTGTTCAGGAACACGCCGAAATTATATATGGAAATAAAAAAATCCCTCTCGAATCTCTATGGCCAAACTCTATAAGAACATGCACAACTCCTCAAGAAGGCATAACCGGCAATCTTTTATATTGTGATAAAACCGGGCTCAAATCATTATCTGGCAAAGATATATCAGGAAGCATAGTTGTTATGGATTTTAATACTGATAATCTTTGGCTTGATATATCATCACTCGGCTCAAAGGCAATTGTATTTATTGAACCACAGGATACCAGCAGAGCAGAAGCAGAAAAGAAATTTGTATCAGTCCCCTTAAATGTCCCAAGATTTTTCCTTAAAAAACAGTATGCTTCAGAGATCCTTAAACTTGCGTCAGAAAATAAACAAATATTACTTTCAGCGAAAGTATCATGGGAAAAAAAGGATTCATATAATATCTATGGAGCAATTGAAGGAACTGATCCTGAACTAAAAAAGGAAATTATAATAATACAGAGCTTCTATGATTCAATTAGCGTTGTGCCAACAATTGCCCCAGGTGCTGAATCATCCTGTGGAATTTCTGCGCTTCTTGAACTCGCGGATTATTTTTCAAATAACCGTCCCAAACGTACCATTATTTTCCTTGCGACATCAGGTCATTTTCAGTCATTAAAAGGAATCTCATCATTTATATCTGAACACATGAGAATAACCCCACAATTTAAGGCAAAACTTAAAAGACCCATTGAACCTAAATTTGTTTTCTGCCTAGATCTTACGAGTCAATCAGATGAGATAGGACTCTGGCATAATACGTATGAATTTAACTACCAGAGATTTCTTGCACCCTTCGCGAAGAAACTTATCGAAACAGCAAAAAGGGAATGTAAAAAATATGGATATAGCGAAGAACAAAGTATAGTAAATGGAGTAAGCCCTGAAAAAGGAATAGGATGGAGAAATTTCCTTCCCGAGGTAATAAAAACAGAAGGCGAAATAATAATGCTGGCAGGATATCCTGCAATTTCATTTATCACAGTTAATGATTCAAGAAAATACATAGATACACCATTTGATACAAGAGAAAATGTAAAAATTGAAAATATTCAGAAACAGTTTAATCTAATCAGATCAATGGTTTCACTCGCGACAAATGATAAAGAATTCTTCTATGGCAGCGAAATGAACATTAAGGATAAATTCGGTATTCTGACTGCAAAGGTTGTTAAATTCGACCCAAGAAAAAGTTTTGTTCCAAACGAGCCAATTGAGAACGCACTTGTAATACCAAGAAAACAGTATATGGCTGTAAATACAATCCCCTATCAAAAATCTTTCTTTGGAGTAAGAGCGGATATTATAGAAATGACGAATAAAAATGGGGAAGCGGATATACTTGGATGTTCAGTTGGATCCAGTTTTCTTTTACAGGCATACTCAGTAGATACCCAATCAGGTGATATCTACATGGCGCCTGATTATGGTATCAATGGAGAAGAACAATATCCAAATAGGGTATCCCTTGATACACTCAGTAAAAAGTGGATGATTGTACTTTTCAATTGCAAGCCAATAAATCTAATTGGCTTAATAGACCCCCAATATCTGACATCCATAAATCGCCTTGATATCTTTGATCTTTCAAATAGTTTACCCGAGGCATATTCATACTTTCTCGAAACATATGATAGTCCGCCGTGGAAATGGAGTTCCTACAGTGAGCCATGCGGAGTTGCTTTTGGAAAACCTAATACATACATAAAAATTGCAGGGGAATCTGGTCCACTCGGAATAAGAATTTTGCTCTTAAATTCAGAACCAACAACAGAATCACAAGAAAAAGCCGAAGGTCTTGGGTTTCCCGTAAACACAACCAATATTATTGAAAATCTTCAGTATCAAGCCGCAAAAGATATGGCCATACTTGATGGATACAGAGTAGCAAACTTCAAAAGATATAACATTCGAAATGAACGACTGGATGCCTTACAAGAACAATCAAAACAATTCCTTACCCTGGCAGAAAAAGCCAAACAGGAATTAAACTGGGATGCTTTTCTAAGTTATTCAAGGCAATCCCAGGCAATAGAATCACGCGCATATCCAGATGTAAAAAGTACTGCAAATGATGTCGTTAAGGGTATAATCTTCTATTTCCTTTTACTTCTACCTTTTGCTTATTTTGGCGAAAGACTATTCTTTGGTTTTCCAAAACTTGAACAAAGAATTGCAGCTATGACATTTATCTTTGTTTTAATATATCTTATTATGAGAGTGGTACATCCAGCATTTAAACTAACAAAAGCTCCAGAAGTAATACTCCTTGCTTTTATTGTACTTTCGCTCTCAATCGTAGTTATATCAATAATCGCATCAAAATTTGAAGAACAGATGCAGCGACTTAAAAGAGAAGGTGCAAAAGTATATCAAACCGATGTAGGAAGAATTACTGCAACAGGAACTGCATTTTCCCTTGGTGTGGCAAATATGAAAAGAAGAAAGATAAGAACAATACTTACAGGAATAACACTGGTACTTTTGACATTCACTGTCCTTTCATTTACATCAATAAAGTCCTATATGAAGTTTAATCAGGTATTAAGATCAAATAAACCTCTTTACAATGGTGTTCTACTCAGAGATAGGTCGTGGAATCCTCTTCAGGAGGTTGCATATAAATATGTTATTGATGATTTTCAAGGACATGGTGTAATCTCACCAAGATATTGGTATATAAATGAAGAACTCGAAAATAAAACAGCAGTTGAGATAAAAAATGGATCAAAAACCTGTTATGCTTCTGGGCTGCTCGGACTTACCCATGCAGAAAAAGATATTACACAGTTAGATAAATGTTTGATTGCTGGTTCCTGGATAGATGACGAGGATTATAATGTTATTATACTTCCTGATAAACTTGCAGGTGATATTGGGATAACCAGTAGTGATGTTGGAAATTCAAATGTTGTAATATTTGGACAAACATACCTTGTAAAGGGTATATTCGATTCTGAGAAAATGAGCAAGATTAAAGACCTCGATGATGAGTTTCTTACACCTGTTAATTTTGCATCCCTGCCTTCAAAGGAACTCGACAAACTCAAAATGGAACAAAAAGCCCAGATATTTTCTTCTGTTGAAAAGCTTGAAAGTTTTATTCATGTAGAGCCATCGAATATTCCAATCGTTCCTGTAAAAGCAACAAAAGATTTTAAGGGAACACTTCAATCTGTTGCTGTTAAATTCTATGCAGGTGAGGACGTAAAAAAACTTGTTGAGTCCTTTATATCTAAACTCGCAGCGATACTTTTTGTCGGAGATCAGGATAGAGTTACCGTATACAGCAGCATCGGACTCACATCTCTTTCTGGACTCTCCAACCTCATAATTCCTATTCTAATTGCTGCTATGATTGTCTTAAACACGATGCTCGGCTCTGTCTACGAACGATTGCGAGAAATTGGAACATATAGCGCAGTAGGGCTTGCACCAGTACATATTGCAGCCCTTTACCTGGCAGAATCTGGAGTATATGCTGTTCTCGGTGCAGTTGGGGGATACCTGCTTGGTCAGATAGTAACAAAATTTCTTATAGTAACAGGCCTTCTTCATGGCCTTGTTCTTAATTATTCTTCTCTTTCTGCTGTTTTTGCAACGATAATAATTATTATCACAGTATTACTCTCAACCATATATCCTGCAAGAAAAGCATCTCAGATGGCAGTACCTGATGTTACAAGACGCTGGATACTACCAGAGCCAAAAGGGGATAAATGGATTTTTGAATTTCCTTTTACAGTTAGTGAAACAGAAGTAATAGGCCTTTCAACGTTCTTAGCAGAATATTTTAATTCATATCAGGATGTATCTCTCGGGAATTTTTATACAAGCGGCACTACCTTTTCTGTAGAAAAATCATCATCTGGAAAGCATACATACATTATCACAACAAATGTTGCACTTGCACCATTTGATCTTGGTGTAACACAGCAGGTTAAGATAATAATGAATCCACTCGGTCAATATAACTTTTATACAATAAATCTTGAAATTACCCGATATAGCGGTGAATCATCCGATTGGAAACGTCTTAATAGAAGGTTTCTCGATGGTATAAGAAAACAGTTTCTTGTCTGGCGAACTGTTGGTATAGACATTAAAAAGGACTACGAGAAACAAGGACTATCACATCTGGGACTATCTCTTTCATAACAAGGGAAAACAATGGCTGATAAATCAATTTCTGATTTCAAACCAGAAATCCAGGAAGCATTTCAGGAAGGATTTGGATTAAAAACAATAATTGCTGCATTATTTGTTGGCTTTATTATGCTGCCTGGGGCTATATACCTTGGCCTCATCACAGGCAGTGGACTTGGTGGTGCAGCACAGTGGGTTACTGTTATTCTTCTTGTTGAAATAGCCAAAAGATCTTTTATTCCATTGAAAAGACAGGAAATATACATTCTTTATGTACTTGCAGGAAGTTTAGTTGGCGGTAGCGTAGTACTGGGAACATCAGGTCTTGTTATACAGGGCGGAGCATTCGGAGAATTGATATGGCGACAGTATTTTGTGCAATCTCATTACGCGCAATCATTTGGCATATCAGATAAAATTCCACCATGGGCAGTACCTCAGCCAAATTCTGAAGCAATCTTTAGAAGAACGCTTTTCCATCATGATTGGTTAAAACCAGTCATAATCACTGTTATCTTCGCATTTCTTATCAGAATAACTCAGTTCACTCTGGGCTATGTAATGTTCAGGATAACAAGTGATAAAGAAAAACTCGCTTTTCCAATGGCACCGGTTGCAGCAGAAGGAGCAACAGCCCTTGCAGAATCATCAGGAAAAAAAGAAAGCTGGAGATGGAGAATATTCAGTATTAGCGCAATGATTGGTATTCTCTATGGCGCATTTTATGTTGTAATCCCAACAGTTACAGGGCTCCTTATGACAAAACCATTTCAATTGATACCAATTCCCTGGGTTGATTTTACTTCTCAGATAAGTGCAAAGGTACCTGCCTGTATGATTGGTTTTATGACAGACCTCGGGATTTTACTTACTGGTTTTGTTCTACCTTTCTGGGTCGTTGTTGGCTCTGTAACATCATCTCTACTTGCACAGTGCATTACAAATCCATTTCTATACCATGCACATATAATAAAAAACTGGCAGCCAGGTATGAGTGTTGTTCCAACTTCAATCGCAACCAACATGGATTTCTGGATTAATGCAACAATAGGTGGTGGAATATGTGTGGGACTTCTCGGATTATGGAAGGCAATTACAGTGAGAAGAAAAAAAGAACAGGCCGTTGAAAAATTGCCAGAAGGAAGAGGCGATTATCCAATACCTATGGCCATTGGAATATGGGTTATTACAACAATAATATTTATCACAATTTCACATATCCTTGTTCCAGAATTCCCATTGATAATTTTTATTATCTTTGGATTTATATTAACTCCATTTTTAAGTTATACATCTGCACGAATGTTTGGTATCACAGGAGTCGCGACTGGTGTTTCTTTTCCTCTTGTAAGAGAGGCAAGTTTCATTTTTAGTGGATATAAAGGTGTGGGAATATGGTTTTCACCAATTCCATATTTTGATGTTGGTGGAATGACACAGGGATTTAAACAAATGGAACTTACAAGAACAAAGTTCACAAGCTGGTATAAAGCAGAATTTACTGCGCTTGTCATAATGCTTTTTTGCAGTTTTCTTTTCTGGTCTATTATCTGGCATTTATCCCCGATTCCATCATCAACATACCCTTATGTCCAGAAAATGTGGCCTCTTAATGCCCTGACACAGAGTTTATGGTTAAGTACAACCCTTGGAGATTCTGGAACAACATATATGATAAAAGCCATAAAACCCGCATATTTTTTGGGTTTCACTGCAGGTGGCATAGTTCTAAATGCACTCCTCGGATTATTCAAAGTACCAGTTGCTTTTTTCTATGGGCTCATAGGCGGTGTTGCAATGTGGCCACATTATACAATACCTCTTTTCATTGGTGCATTACTTGGAAGGTTTTATTTTGCAAAAAAAATTGGCAAGGAAACATGGAGAAAGTATACACCAATAATACTTGCAGGATATAGTTGCGGTGTTGGACTTATAGGCATGGTCTCTATTGCTGTTGCCCTAATTGCAAAAACAATCTATCAAATTGTTTTCTGACGGAAAAAAAATATTCTAAAGATCCAGAACGCGCCTATAAGAAAACATATAATTCCATAAACCTGGGTTGGATAAAAACCATAGGCATTTGGAATAAGATCTCCCCTGAATTGGTCTATCCAGTATCTAAAACTTCCGAAGAATATAAAATACCACGCAGTAATTTCACCGTTTTTATGCTTGTCCTTTGAAAAAAGGTACAGAAACAAAAAGATAATCAAATCTCCGATAAAATAGTATATCTGTGTTGGCTCAACCCTTGTATCAAGAAAAGGAAACTTCAAGGAATACCATCTATCCGATGACCGGCCATAACAGCAACCATGAAGAAGACACCCAATCCTCCCGATTGCCTGTCCAAGAGGAACTACAGCAGCAGCAAGATCAAGTGTTTGTAAAACATCAACCTTTGTTCGTCTTGCTCCATAAACCAACCCGAGTATACCAAAAAGAATACCTCCCTGAATTGCAAGACCACCATTCCTTATCATTATTATTTCAATTGGATTACGGAAGTAGTAATGATAGTAGGAAAAAACGTGGATAACTCTTGCTCCAATAATCCCAAAGATGATAGTATATAAAATTATCCTTCCAGACACATCTTCAGGGATATTATTTTTCTTTGCAGAATTTTGAAAAAGAAGACAGGATATAACTACCCCAAGCGCAACAAAAATTCCATACCAGTAAATTACAAAATTACCGATTCTGAAACACTCAGGATGCATCCATCCTCCTCGAATAAAAAACAATCAAACACGTAACTCCACAAACAATAAATGCATCTGCAAGATTAAAAACAGGCCATATGCGAAAATCAATAAAATCAATAACCCCTTTATAACCAGCCCTGTCGAAGAGATTACCCAAAATACCACCAGAAACAAGGCCAAAACAAAACATGGAAAAACACGAGAGAATCCTTCTTTTCTTGTGAACAAAATAAAAAATAAATGCAAGAGCAATAATTGAGGCAACAATCAAAAAAGGAATATAGTTTGAATTATCAAGAAACCCAAAACATATGCCTGTGTTTCTTATGTTTCTAAAATAAAGAAAGGGACATATTTCCACAAATGTGTTTTCTGGAATTCTTGATACAATTGCTATCTTTGTTATTCTGTCAAGAACAAAAGCAAACAAAAATACAGAATAAAAAATAATCAATTTTATCAGCCCTTTCCTTCTTGTTGCTTCTGACATTTAATACAATATTTTGCATAGGGTACTGCACGTAACCTTGCCTTGGGGATGGGTTTATTACAGGACTCACATATTCCATATTTTCTATTTTCGATTTTTTTCAATGATTCCTCTATCATTTGAAGCAGAACAACTTCAGAAGAAGTAAGATTAATATCTAAATCCTTCTCAAAGGTATCTGTACCAAGTTCTGCAATATGTGTTGGTACACCCGGACCGGTTGAAGCACTACCTCTCGAGGTTCTCTGAGTATTCTCTTCAAGTTGCGATATACTTTTCATAATTCTTTCTTTCTCCTTAATCAGAATATTTTTCAGAATCTTCAATTCTTTTCGGTCCACTTTACCTCCCATTAAACATCAAAAATGATATCAATATACAGATATCCATCAACTCTTTGAACCTTAGCATTATGGTATGTAGCGGCTTTTACCTCTCTATTTATCGCAGAAATTTTCCGTCCAATCATTTCACACTCAAGTTTGTTTTCATCGTTTGAATGAGATATATTAATAAAAAATTTCTCAAAAATCAAATGCGATTTCACACATAAAAAAAGAATTTCATTCAAAAAAGATATAAGTAAATCCCCAATTGTCCCAGAAGTTAACACAATTTTTCTTTTATATCTTTTGCTATAATTGTCTATAGATGGTTCAAAAACATCGTAAAGGGCAAGAGCCGCGTTCTTAAAAAGATCATTCAGCGTTTTTCCATATACTCTTACACCAATATCCGCGGGATGTTCAAGATACTCAAACTTCTTCGGTTTCCCGGACAATTGCGACATCTGCAATATGATCTCCCTGGTTTAGGTTTATAAGTTTCACCCCCAGAGTACTTCTTCCAACCTTCCTTATCTCATTCACAGGTACCCTGATTATCATACCCTTTATAGTCATCACAATAATCTCATCATCATCCCGCACCATTTTTGTTTTAACAAGATTACCTGTTTTCCCATTAATCCTCATATCGATAACACCCTTACCACCTCTTTTCTGTTTTCTGTAATACTTTACATATGTCCTCTTTCCATAACCCTTTTCAGAAACAGTTAATATCTCTTCTGTTGGGTTTTCAGATGAAAAAACCTGCCCACATACAACCTCGTCCTTTGGATTCTTAAACCTTATACCAATAACACCCATGCCTGTTCTGCCTATTGGCTTAGCCTGATTTTCATCAAACCGAATGCAGAACCCATACTTTGTGAATAACATTATATCCTTGCTTCCATCAGTTAATTTTACATCAATCAACCTATCATTATCTTTAAGTGTAATTCCAATAATTCCACCCTGACGGGGATTACTATATGCATTAAGAGGCGTTTTCTTCACAATACCATTCTTTGTGAGCATCAAAATAAATTGGCCAGAGGAGAAATTGGGAACCGGTATTGTGGCAGCAATTTTTTCATCAGTTTGAATTTTTAAAAGATTGACCAGCGGTTTTCCCCTTGCCACACGACTTGCTTCTGGAATAAGATAACCTTTTAGCCAGTAAACTCTTCCGGATTCAGTGAATATTAAAAGTTGATCAACAGTTGAACAAACAAAAACATGCCTGACAAAATCATCTTCCTTTGTCCCTGCGCCAAGAATTCCACGTCCTCCGCGACGTTGTCTTCTATATGTCTCGAGGGGTAATCTTTTAACATAACCGTAAGATGAAACAGTAACAACAATATCTTCTGGTCTCACAAGATCTTCATCGCTTATTTCTTCTATAGGAGCCGCTATTTCTGTTTTTCTCTTATCAGCGTATTTTTTCTTCAAAATTTTTAATTCCTCCTCAATTATGCCATCAATCTTCTCTTTGCTTGCAAGTATTGCCTTGAGTTCTTCAATCTTTTTTTCAAGATCAACAAGTTCTTCCTCTATCTTATTTCTTTCAAGCTTTGTAAGTTTTCCAAGAGGTAAGGCAAGAATGGCATCTGCTTGTTTCTGGCTCAACGAGAATTTTTTCATCAAACCTTCTCGTGCTTCCTCAACACTTCCAGAGTTTCTTATCAAAGATATTACCTTATCTATATTATCAACAGCAATTTTAAGCCCAATAAGAATATGATGCCTTTCTTCTGCCTTATTAAGATCAAACCTTGTTCTTCTCACAATCACATTTCTTCTATGATCAAGAAACAAAGCAAGCATATCTTTCAAAGAAAGGAGTTTCGGCTGTCTATTAACAAGAGCAAGATTAATAATTCCATAGGTTGTCTGAAGCTGGGTATGGGAATAAAGTTGATTAATTATAATATCTGTATTTTCTCCTTTTTTTGCCTCAAGGACAATCCTAATTCCTTCTTTGCTTGATTCATCTCTTACTGCCCCGACACCTCCAATTTTTTTCTCTTCCACAAGATGAGCAATCGTTTCAACAAGCCCTGCCTTGTTAACCTCATACGGTATTTCTGAAATAATAACATTGTCATGATTTTTACCCTCTTCAACATCAACCCTTCCACGTATTGTAATAATTCCCTTACCTGTTTTATATGCCTCAACTATTCCCTGAGTGCCACATATCATTCCGCCTGTTGGAAAATCAGGACCTGATATAAACTTCATTATATCTTCCATAGAACACTCAGGTGATTTAAGCATCATAATAAGAGCATCACAAACCTCGCCCAGATTATGAGGTGGAATATTTGTTGCCATTCCAACAGCAATCCCGGATGAACCATTTATCAAAAGATTTGGAATTTTACTTGGTAAAACAGTCGGTTCGAGAAGAGATTCATCAAAATTTGGCATAAACTCAACAGTTTCCTTATCTATATCCGCCAGCATCTCCATTGCAATAGATCTTAATCTTGCCTCAGTATATCGCATTGCAGCCGGAGGATCCCCATCAATCGAACCAAAATTTCCCTGACCATCTACAAGCGGATATCTAAGAGTAAAATCCTGGGTCATTCTTGCTATTGACTCATAAATAGCAGCATCCCCATGCGGATGATACTTACCCATAACCTCTCCAACGATACGGGCACTTTTTTTATAGGACCTACCTGGCTCCAATCCCAGCTCCATCATTGCATAAAGAATTCTTCTATGAACTGGCTTTAGCCCATCTCTTACATCCGGCAAAGCACGACCTATAATAACGCTCATTGCATAATCAAGATAAGAATTCCTCATCTCATGCTCAATACCTACAGGTGTAATCTTTTCCTTTTGCTGTTCGTTTTTTTCCTTCTCGTCCACAATTCCTCCTCAAATATCGATATTTCTCGCTTCAAGAGCGTAATTCTGAATAAATTGTTTCCTCGGTTCAACCTGCTCACCCATCAATATTGTAAAAATTTCCTCTGCTTTCGCAGCATCATCGAGAGAAACCCTCAAAAGCCTTCTTGTGGCTGGATCCATAGTTGTTTCCCATAATTGTTCAGGATTCATTTCTCCAAGTCCTTTATATCTCTGTACTGTTATACCCTTTTTCCCATTTTCTTTTATCTCATCAAAAAATTGTTCAAAAGATACCTGACTACTATTGTGCTGGTCTTTAGAAATATTAAATACATCATTCCAGAATTTTTTCGAAAGTTCAAGATTTTTAATCTCAGAAAAAACTTTCTCGCATTCTCTTCGCTCATAAATTTCAACAACCTGATATCCATTCCCGAAAAGTGATTGGTTATTAAGTTGATTCTTATTCATAAATTCAGAAAGTTCCTGGTCTGAATAAAAATAATGATGGTCTCCATTAAGTCTGATAAAATAACTCGGCAACATCCCTGTTTTCGGATTAACAAGAGAAAAATATTCCTTGATATCAAATCCTCTTTTTCTCAGCATTTTTCCGAGTTCCGCAAACTTTTTTGAAAGTTGTGCAATCTTTTTTATTTCCATACTTGAAAATTTCCTTCCACTCGAGGCCAGAGACACGTCCAATTTTTCGCTTCCGAGATTTAAAAGGATATTTTCCATCTCAGATTCACTTTCAATATACACCTCTTTCTTACCTCTTTTTATTTTATAAAGAGGGGGCTGAGCAATATAGCAATAGCCCTGTTTTATAAGCTCTGGCATCTGTCTAAAGAAAAAAGTCAAAAGCAGTGTCCGAATATGTGCTCCATCAACATCTGCATCAGTCATAATAATTATTTTGTTGTACCGTATTTTTTCAATGTCAAACTCATCCCCATAGCCAGCCCCGATAGCGCTTATTATTGTTCTTATTTCATTATTATTCAAAACCTTTTCAATCCGCGCCTTTTCTGTATTGATAATCTTTCCCTTTATCGGAAGTATTGCCTGAAAGGTTCTATCTCGACCCTGTTTTGCACTTCCACCAGCAGAATCACCTTCAACAATAAAAATCTCTCTAAACTTCGGGTCTCGTATGGAGCAATCAGCAAGTTTTCCTGGAAGTTCTCCACCCTCAGCAAGCTTCTTCCTTGTAAGATCCCTCGCTCTTCTGGCTGCCTCTCGTGATTTTAAGGCATTTATCGCCTTACTCAGGATACTTTTTGCAGCATCAGGATGTTCTTCAAGAAATGTGTAAATCTTGTCAAAGGTTATACTTTCAACAAATGGTTTAACATTAGAATTTCCGAGTTTTGCTTTTGTCTGTCCCTCAAACTGAGGATCTGGAATTTTTAAGCTGATTACCGCTGTCAAACCCTCCCTGACATCTTCTCCACTAAGGGTTGTATCTGCATCGATTATCTGATTTTTCTTTCCATACTCATTAATACTTCTTGTAAGGCCTGCTCTAAAACCTGTTAGATGAGTCCCACCATCTCTCGTATTAACATTGTTCACAAAAGAAAGAATTGTTTCATTATACCCATCGTTATACTGAAACGCAACCTCAAGTTCCATATCATCTTCAACCTTTTTGAAATAATAGGGTGGAGTGAAAAGAGAGGTCTTGTTCTTATTCAAAAATTCAACAAAAGATGAAAGCCCTCCTTCAAACTTGAAAACTTCAGTTCTTGCCTTTCTCTCATCCTCAAATCTTATTGTAATATCAGGATTTAAGAAAGCAAGTTCCTTTAATCTACTCGCAAGTATATTATCGTCAAACTCAACTGTTTCAAAAATTTCGCTATCTGGCTTAAAGGTAACAGTTGTACCGGTTTTTTTTGTCTTACCAACAACGGTTAATTCAGAAACAGGTTTACCCCTTTCATACTTCTGGTGATAAACATTACCATCCTTACATATTTCAACCTCAAACCATTCTGAAAGGGCATTAACAACAGATACGCCAACACCGTGCAATCCCCCAGAAACCCTGTATGATTTTCTGTCAAATTTACCGCCAGCATGAAGCATTGTAAGAACAACCTCAACAGCAGGTTTATTCTCTGTCTTATGAATATCAACAGGAATACCCCTTCCATTATCAGAAACAGAAACGCTGTTATCCATATGAACAACAACAGAAATCTCTGTACAGTAGCCAGCCATTGCTTCATCTATACTATTATCAACAACTTCGTATACAAGGTGGTGTAGACCAAATACAGAAGTATCTCCAATATACATTGCAGGCCGTTTACGAACTGCCTCTATTCCTCCGAGAACCTGAATTTTTGTAGCATCATATTTTGACTGTACCTTCTCCATTATTCTATCTCCTTTGAGGTAATTATTTACTAAACCCCATTTATGCTTATTTAATTCCTTCTCGATACTTATTACTTTGCTCAATTAACAGATATCAATCATTTAAATTTATCAATAAATTATAACACTTTTTATGGGTAAAGTCAAAAAAATTGTATCTCTCAAAATCTCTAAGTTTCAGAAAAACCAGTTATTTAGAATAAACCAGTTCTGGAAAGTATCTTTCAACAAAAAAATTTCTTCCTCTCGGCAAAAACCCAGGTACAGTATAATACATCTTCAAAATTCTTGAAAGATAAATATCGCGGTATTGATTGTAAATAAAGTGTTCTCCAGATATCATAAAAAAACTCGCACCCATGATATCAACCTCTTTTACATCTATTTTTTTAAAATAATTGGAAAGTTTCTCGGCATCCTTTTTATTGAGAGATACTATGAGAAAATTTTTCCCGTCAAAATTTTTAAAATCAGTGATAAAATCATAGTATCTTCCACTTCTTGATAATGATCCTATCATAATAAAATCCCTTTTGCAGTAGTATGAAAAAATTGATGTTTCTGTATATCCTGTTGCAGCAGGAATTCTACCATCAAGATTGCGATTAATCTCATCTGCTACCCTTTGAGGTTCAGAAAACATAATTATCTGAGAGTACTTTTCAGTATTACGAAAAACACCGGGTGGAATAGAAACCAAAGCAATAATAATGATAACAATACCTATTGAAAGATAAAAGTTATATCTTGCTGCTCTATCAAGAATAGAAAATTGCAGAAAAACAATGATCATAAAGAAAAACGGATAAAATGAAGCCATCCAGTGCAACCCAATATTCTTCAAGAATGATAGACAGAGGAAAAAAGAAAAAGGAACCAGAAAAAGAAACCAGAATAACTCAATGCCACCTGTTTTACATTCCTTCAAGAAGAATCTTTTCCTTAAAAAAACAAAAGCAAGATATGGGGTCATCAAAAAAACCTGTTCAATAAGGAAAACAAAAAAAGATGAAAATTTAAGCGCAATATCCTTATTCCTAAAAAACAGGTTAAATGTTAAATTTGTCCAGCAGTGATTATAATTCCAGGCAAGATTTAGTAAAATCAAAGGTATTGAAGAAAGCACAGCAATACCTGTTATCTTCCATATTTTTCTATTTCTTTTGATGACAGAAAAAATCAAAACAGATACAGCAAGCAAAACAGCAAAATACTTTGAAAGAAAGGCGCAACCCCAGAAGAAACCCGAAAGTATTGCATCAATAATTTTGTCTGTTTTCAGTCCTCTATAAAAGAAAACTCCTGAAAGAAATGAAAAAAATATAAGAGGAACATCATTCACGCTGAGCACATTCAACATACTCACTGGAGATAAAAGAAATATCACCCCACAGAGGAAAGCATTATTCCTGTCAATATCCGCAAGCAATCTCACAAGAATAATTGCAATAACAGGCACACACAGAACTGGAAAAAGGCGGTAAACAAAAATATCACTTCCAAAAAATGAAAACAACCACATAATCCATCCAATCATCGGTGGATGCTCGTAATACCCATAATCAAGATGTTTTGCCCAGGTAATAAAATATGCCTCGTCACCAGTAATTGGAACAATTGCAGCAAACAATAACCTTGCACATGTTGTAATACATAAAACCCATAAAAAAAGTTTTTCTATCTTCTTATTCATTCCTTTATTATACGCCAGAAAGGCATATCTCTTCCACATATTATAGATATCTTTCTTCTCAAGTTATAATTTAATATTTTATAGATAAAGACAGTAGTGTCTAAATAAAATTCTGTTAAATCAAAACAAAGTCAACTCACAGCAAGGGAGTAAATAACAAAAGATTTGATTTGCTTATAGCCCACTCTAATGAAGCAGATTTTGCAAATATGAGATATATTTCTAACTACTAGCCTATCTTTGAGTGCGCAGGAGTCATCGTTCCTAAAACAGGAGAACCCATTCTTTTAATAGGACCTGAAAGTGAGACATATGCCCAGGATACAAGCAAGATTAAAAAAATTTATAAGATGATAGAGTATAGAGAAAGTGTTGAACCTGAATACCCTGATATAAAGGTTGATACCTTTCCTGAGATTTTCAGGGACATGTTAGCAGGTAAGGTCAAAAAAATAGGACCGGCAGGCTACCAGATATTTCCTCTTCCTGTGTATAACAGCCAGAAAAAAGCAGCACCCGATGCAGAAATCATCAAAAGTGATGAGATCATAGTAGATTTAAGGATTATAAAAAGCCCTGTGGAACTTGAGATCCTTCAAGAGGCCTTCCGTATATCAGAAGTTGCCCTTGAAAGAACCCTTGCCCAGATGAAACCTCAAATGACAGAACTTTAGGTGGTGGGAATAATAGAAAAAGAGTTGTATGTGGAAGGTGCCGAGTACGAAGACCATCCGCAGTATGTGCTTGCAGGCAAGAATTCAAACCATGCCATCGGTAGACCTACCTATGCGAAACTCGGCAGAAGCAATCTTATCCAACTGAATATCGGTGCCCATGTATCGGAATATTCTTCAAACATTGGTAGACCCGCATCCATCGGACCTATGATCCCAGATATGAAAAAACTCGTGCAGGCAGGATTGGATATGCATCTCAAAACTATGGGTTGGATGAAGGCTGGAATAAAAGCAAAGAATGTGGTAAAGAACTTCTACGAATATGGTAATAAAATAGGTGTGACAAAAAACATCCTTTATGGACCCTGTCATGGACTGGGAATGATGGAAGTTGAAAAACCCTGGATGGAATCTCGTTCGAAATACCTGCTTGAAGAGAATATGACCTTTCAGGTAGATACCTTTCTTTATTGTGAAGACTACGGCCTGAGATGGGAAAACGGTGTCATAATAAAAAAAGATGGAGTAGAACCTTTATCCCGCAAGTTAAATAAGATTATTGAATTGGAGGGATAAATGAGATACGAAAAGATGTTTCCGGACCAGTTGAGGACAGCAATAAAAAAAATAAACCCGCTGTTTTTCCGGTGGGTGTACCTGAATATCATTCATAACACGCGGTTTTTGGGGTAGACACCCTTATTGTGGAAAAAGATTTCCATATCCTTGAACAAAAAATGGAACTGGTTGTCTTTTCACCTTTTTTACTATGGAGCCGCAATCTACGCTGTAGAACCCCCAGAAAACAACGGTACAATACATGTGCCTGGACAGACATTATACTTTCTTGTAAAGGATATCTTCCGGGGGATGCTTCGCGTAGGGTTAAAAAATATACATGTATTTATTCATCATCAAAGCGAGAATTTCCTTGCTGGTATGCCTACAAACCTGGCTTTCAGGATAGGAGCCAAAGAAGCCCTTTTTGAATATCTTGAGAAACAACGAGGAGAAGGATAGTGGGGCAATGAACAGATGAAAGATTCCTATAAGATGCAAGGAGTAGGCCCTGACCCTTTTAGATGGATTAAAGTGCACCCTTCTCATGCTTGCTTTTTGTCCGGAATGTGTTGATATGAAGAGGTTTTCTAAAAAAAAGTGGTACAGCATGAGCGCACAAGAAGCAACCCTTGAGTACGGTAATGCAGCGAAGGAAATGATACTGAAAAGTGTTCGCGGTATCTTGAAAGGTTTATAATACGAAGGCGAGCATTATAACGGTTCGGATTTGAGGATAGATCAAGGGTAAGTTCTCAGTTAACCCCGTTATCATTACGAGGAATGTTTTTTATGCCGTGGCAATCTCTCCTTGATTTCTCCGTCGCTGTCGCTTCTCCCAATGACCACCAAGGGGCAGGTTCCGCAATCCCAAGGTCGGATTGCCACGGCAGAAAACGCCTCGCAATGATGGACAGGACGGGGAAAACTGAATATTTAACGCATTGACAAAAAAGTTGCGAGGGATATAATGGATGTAATAAGTAAATTTGACAATTTGTAGAGATGCGCGATAGAGTGTTAGTCCGAGTTAAATTTGAAAATGACCTGAAGCATTAATCTTGTTCGCATAGCGCGAAGAAGGACCTGCCTGCCGAATCCTTGGCGTATGTGTGTTCTCGAATAAACGAGACGTGGTTCACTGAATAATTACGATTTATAAACATATTATAGGAGAAAAATGAAAATTTATATAGCAATTGAATAACCCTTATTTTATTGATATGGAAGGCGAAGTGCAGAATATAAAAGATATCTATACCGGAAGTAATTGTAAAATTGTATCTCCTTAAATGCAAAATGAAGTATCCTTCTGTAAATATATGCCAGAGTTTCAAGTAGTAAAAATAAAAATAATTCAGTAGTGTGGTGCGATGTCAAGAGATACGAAAAAACAGTAATTCCTTGACAAGTTTTTAACAATTTTGAAAAAGAACAAAACTTTTACAAGAAAAACTTGTTAATTTACTCTTTGACAAATTTGGTTTACTCCAAACAGCCTGGGAAACTGGGAAACCCAAAGCGGGTCATATAACTGGTTTTTTGAGAGCAGGGCAAAGACCAGTCTGACTACCTTTCTGGCTGTGAGCACGAGTACTCTTTTGTGTTTATGGTCTGGCACCTCCTGATATTTTTTCTGATAAAATATCTGGTATTCTTCATTGTATATCCTCAATGAATTTGTTGCTTCGACCA
>Ga0255347_1003782_pt1 | contig 19205 bp, 20 predicted proteins | sample wastewater_treat_2_FD_192479 | JGI IMG/M metagenome (GOLD analysis project Ga0255347, IMG submission 192479) | Wastewater microbial communities from Lulu Island WWTP, Vancouver, Canada - plant24 | ecosystem: Engineered > WWTP > Wastewater > Unclassified | place: Canada: Vancouver, British...
CGTCTTCTCGGCAAATAGCCTGGGCACGCCCTCCATCCAGACCTTGTCTACGAACCTTGAATTTACCAGGGTGCCATCCATGTCCAGGGATATGATGCGAATCATCTTGAACTCCTGTTGAAGAGAAAAGTGTCGCTTTATGGGTTTATTATTCTTTTGGATAGGGTGGATGGTTGAGGGGGGCTGGTCGAAAGGTATAAGCTGACCTGTTATCAATTGCATTGCCAAGAGTAGAACTTAGATCAGAAGAGAGCAGGGATGGTCTGATGGTTAGAGTTTTAGTGCTTATCTTGATTGGGATGGCGGCAGCTACAGGAATTGCGGGCGCCGACCTGGTCAGGCTGGGCTATGATGATGGCAGCGCCGAGGATGCCATCTGGATGGATGAGCTGCGGGGACATGCAGTGCTCTATGATGCACCATGCGAGAACTGGACCCTCTCCGGCGTGGAGATACTGGGAAAGCTGGCCCCTGAGCCAAGATCTGAGATGCTGATTGTGGAGGTCTGGGATCGCAATCTCTCCCTGCTCTCAAGAGCGACAGACAGGGCCCGATCCTACTTTTCCGATAACCTCACCTGGTCAGTGGTGGATATCCCAGATACCACTGTCTCCGGCAGCTTTCTGATCTCGGTCTATGAGTTCGCCGGTGTGTATGTGGGCGTCGATAACAGCTCCCGTTATCAGAGGTCGGCCCTCACCGCCCGCAATCCTAATAGAATCCTGCCCTGGGATCTGGAGAACCGCTCTTATAACCAGACCAACTGGATGATCAGGGCTCTGGGCTCCTCTCCCGCTCCCAGGATAAGCCTGGAGATGAAGAGGGAGAGGGCAAGCCAGGCCAGCCCGGCAGAGATCCGGGTTATGGCTCTGGATGAGGATGATAACCTCCTTCGAGCTGCATTATATATCATCGACAATTCGAGCCATGAGATAGTCTGGTCGGAGATGAAGCCTCTGGAGGGGGGCAGGGCAGATCTTGAGTTCTCGTGGCCAGCGGCTGCACGCCAGATCTCCCTGGATGGCTCATATTACGGGCCGGTGTTTGCCGCCAATGAGCTGGGGGTCCCTGAGAATGTGAGCCACCTTCTCGCCTTCTCTGTGCCCGCGATCCTGGAAGGGAGGGAGAATCTGACCCTCTTTGTCCAGGCCTACTTCGGCCAGGATGGCAGATTCAATGCCCTGATTGATTCTTACGGAAGGGCTTACTATCTATCCAGCGATCTGGTGGAAAGGACAATGCCGGGAGGCAATTATTCCCAATTTGCCATGGAGAACATCAGTCTGGTTCCCGGTGAGAGCAGGATCGGCTTTCTGAAGATGAGACTGCCGGCAAATATAGAGGAGGAGGCGGTGGAGTTCGCCGGCCCGGTTCTTTTAGCCGGCTCGGCCCAGGAGGGATACGGGCTGCGCCTGGAGGAGACTGCTGCCAGAAGCGGTGAGTACATCATTCTGGCAGAGGTGCAGGACCTGGCTTTCAATGTGGTGAGAATGGCAGGAGATGAGATGGCCAGGGTGGCATGATTCATGTCATCGATCAATGGAGGCATCAATGAGGAGATTGATAAATGCGCATATTCATCATCGTAGGCCATAAGGCCACCACTGAGCCCAGCTTCTCTCTGGAGGATATCCCCGGCACCTCTGGCCGGCTGGATATCCTCTGCCGCTCTGTAACCTCTGCCTTCGTCCTCTCCCATGGCATCAGAAAGGATGTGCTGGCATATCTGGTGCTGCTGGGTGGGGAGAATCCCAAGACCATCCAGCTGGTGGGCGAGAGCCTCCGTCATCTCAATCCGGATGAGAGGAGCACAGCAGCCCTCCTCAAGAAGGCCCTGGCGGTCGAGGCCGCGCCGGGATGGAGCATGTCCACCCCGGGAATATTCGTCCGCAGCGGCAGCCTGCCCAGGCTGCTGGAGGATCTGAGGCAGAGATCTGTCCGGCTGATTTACCTGAAGGAGGATGGAAAGGACTTCCGCTGTCTGAGGGATGAGCCCCTGGAAGAAGAGATGGCATTTGTCCTGGGAGACCACAGCGGAATGACTGCAGAGGAGGAGGCGCTCCTCGCCTCAGCCGGGGCAGAGGTGGTCGCCCTCGGGCCGACCAGCCTGCATGCCGATCATTGCATAGTGGTCACGAACTGGCTGCTGGACAGCAAGGCCTTTATGTCCGGTTGCCTATAGAGGCATAATTGGGCAGTCCTTCAAGAGCATAGCTATCGCACACTCTCCCGGCAACCTAACCCAGCATGCGATATAAGGCGTCTGGAAAATCATTTCGTATCAGGAGATCCATGAAGTCTGACCATGCTGTACCAATCCATGGATCTATCAAAACCTTCAAAGCTAAATCGAAGCTCTCGTTAGATCTCTCTGGAAAGCCGGGATAAGATAGATCACTATGAGCGACAATCGACCGACCACAGGAATTGCAGCAAGAGCAAGAGCAGCTCACGATCTGATCAAGCCCGAGCTGCCGGTTGCAGCAGGAGCTTGCGTAGTGGTGGGGGAGGTGATAGCCTCAGGATCAATGCCCGGGTCCTCTATATTGATCCTGGGCTTTCTGGTCGGTTTTTTTATATCTGCCACCGCCATGATCAGCAACGACTACTTCGATTTAGAGGTAGACCGGATAAATCATCCCACCAGGCCCCTTCCATCCGGAAGGATATCGGCGAAGGAGGTCATGATTTTGGCATTGCTCTTTTCTGTGGCGGGCTTAATCGCAGCAGGGCTTCTGGGCACTTTGCCCATGCTCCTGGCCCTGGCCATGTGGGCTGTAAGCAACCTCTATAACTGGCGGTACAAGGAGACGGGCCTCCTCGGAAACATGATGGTGGCCTTCTGCCTTTCTCAGCTCTTCATCCTGGGTGGAGTGGCAGTGGGCCGACTGGACAACCCCCTGCTCTGGACCTTTGCCGCTCTGATATTCGTCTTCGACCTGGGGGAGGAGATCGCGGGCGGAGCTATGGATATGGAGGGCGACCGCAAGCGCTCCTCCCGGAGCATTGCCCTTCTGTACGGCCGGAGGAATGCCCTGCTCCTCTCAGGCCTGCTCTTCAGTCTGTTCGTCCTGATAAGCCTGATTCCATTCCTGATGGGCTGGCTGGGGAGCGCACTGCTCTTCATCATCGTGCCCATGGATCTGGTCATCCTGTACTTCGCCTCCCGACTCATGGCGAGCCGGGGGCCAGAGGAGGGGAGGATGAGAATTCGCCAGTTGTACCTCTCCACAATGGTTTTCATCATCGGGCTCACAGCCGCCTGCATTGTTCAACTGATGATCACAGCCCGATCTGTACCATAGATTTATATATCGTTGAATGACGACTGATGAACGGGCGAAAGTCGACCACAACCATCACGACCATCTTTTCCTCCTACCTGGTTTCAATCGACTTTGCCCAACCCTCCGCCCGCCTCCCCGTCAGCTATGTCACATCACTATCTCATAGCTATCCTTATGCGGATTTATGAGGAGCTTCTCGGCAATCTCACGCGCAGTGATCTCTGCCTCGGGCTTCAGCAGCCGGAAATACAGCTTCCAGACAGTCGCCTTCTTCACATCCACCACATTCTGGTAGCCCAGCCTCCTCCTCAGCCTCTCCCGGATGGCAATTGCTTCGCCGTCCTCGATATGCAGGGCAACCTTGACCGGCACATAGCCCTCCTCGAACTCCAGCCTGTCGATCAGGACCTTATGGCTCTCCTTGTTCTCATTGACCAGCTCGCGGGCAAAGGCCCGGGCCAGCTCCTCAGGATCCCCGGAATCGACCTGGATGGAGAAGATCCTCTCCTTTTTCACATCCCCTAAAACATTTCCGTAACCCAGTCTCCGGACAAGGGTATTTTTCACTGTAGCCGCTTCTGCATCCGGTATCTTCAGCCGGACGCGCAGATTGATCAACATGACTCCACCTCGATGTAACGCTTCATCGACTCAAAGATCCGCCTTCCCGGACCCGGCTCGTTGGGCCGATGCTTTCTCGGATCGAAGGAGGGAAGCTGCCAGGCGAAGAACGCCCTCTCCGGATGAGGCATCATCCCCAGGACATTTCCCTGTGGATTGCAGATGGCGGCGATGCTCTCTGTGCTGCCGTTCACATTCACCGGGAACTCATCTATCACCCGGCCATTCCGATCGCAGTAGCGGAAGACCACCTGCTCTTGATCGTTGAGCTTCTTGATCAGCCCGGGCGAGGCGGTGACCAGGTTCCCCTCCCCATGGGCGATCGGGATCTTCAAGAGAGCGCCCATCTCAATCAGATACGAGCCGCTGCACCTTCTGGAGGAGGCATCATGGCGCAGGTACACCCAATCGCAGTAGTAGCCCCGGCGGACGATCTGCCCTTTGGAGACCATCACATTCTGGGCCAGGGCCATCTCCACCCCCTCCCCTCCGGGAACCAGGCCGGGTAAGAGTCCTGCCTCCACCAGGATCTGAAAACCATTGCAGATTCCCAAGATCGGCTTGCCTGATGCTGCCTCCTCTTTCAGAGTATTTAGCACCGGCTCCTTGGAGGCGATCGCCCCCGCCCGCAACCGATCCTGATAGGCGAAACCTCCGGGGATGATGAACCCGTCAAAGCAGGAGAGCTCCCCCTCCGGCCGGTTCCAGCGGAAGATCTCACCCTCCATTCCCACCTCCTTGACTGCCACCAGGGTTTCAAACTCGCAGTTCGTCCCGGGGAACTGCATCACTGCGATCTTCATCTCATCGCCTCCACCAGGCCTTCAGTCCATGCATTCCTCGCCTCGTCCAGGTCCAGGTCGGCCACCGTCTCCCCCGATCTGCTGATCCTGATCCTTCTCTTCGCTGTCACCCTGCCGATCTTTGCCGGCAGGAGGTCATGGCTCCTCAATAGCTCCTCCAGCCTCCTCTCCTTTCCTGCCCTCGCCTCCAGAAGGAAGCCCGATGATTCAGAGAACAGCAGTTTGTCCGTTCTCAGATCCAGATCGCCGCAGATCACACCATCCAGGTCCAGCTCGATTCCAAACCTCGCTGGCCGGGTTATGGCCATCTCCATTGCCGTCGCCGCCAGCCCGCCATTGGAGATGTCATGTGCCGCCGAGAGCAAACCCTCATCTATGGCATCGATGACGGCATAGATCATGCTCCTCTCCAGATCGAATCGAACCCGAGGCACATTGGCCCCCATGACACCGAAGATGGTCTGATAGTACTCTGAGCCGCCCAGTTCATCAAACCGGGGGCCGATGAGATAGAGATCCTCATCAGCCGCTTTCAGATCCATGGTGATCGCCCTCTCAAAGTCCTTTATGATCCCCACACAGGCGATCACAGGCGATGGATCCACAGAGCCCTGGGGGGACTCATTGTAAAAGCTCACATTTCCTGAGACTATGGGCACTGGTATTCTAGCCTCTTTGTAGTCTTTCAGCCACAGATTCTTGCAGGACTCAGCCAGCCCCTTCACCCCCTCCCGGAACTCCCAGAAGGCCTCGGGCTTCTCTGGATTGCCGTAGTTCAGGCAGTCGGTGATGGTGACGGGGGTGGCCCCTATGGCAGCTACATTTCTCATGGCCTCGGCCACTGCTGTCGCTCCCCCCCAGCGGGGGCTTATCCGGCCGTAGAAGGGATTGGAGTCCACAGCCAGTGCCACCCCGAATCTCTCCCCCCGCACTGGAGCGATGAGCCCTGCATCCGCCTCGCCCGGCCTGATCACTGCATTGCCCATGACCTCGGTATCATAGTAGCGGTAGATGTGCTCCCGGGAGGCGATATTCGGCGACCTTAAAATCCTGAGCAGCACCTCATTGTAGTCCTCAGGCTCGCTGATCTCGGGCTCAGCCTCGCTGTAGATCCTCTCCTTCTCAGCCCTCTCATAGCGGATGCCGCCGGTGAGGTGCTGTATGGGCACATCGCATACCACCTCCCCCTTATGCCGGACGATATATCTGTCGCCGCTATTGATCTTGCCCACAACGCTCGCCCTCGCCCCCTCGTAGACGTTGGGCAGATCCCAGTCCTCATTGTAGATCTTCAGGATCTTCTCCCTCAGCTCCTGCGGGGCGATGATCAGGAAACGCTCCTGGGTCTCGGCTATGCTCAGCACCTCGGGGGGGAGATCTGCTGCCTTATGCATCAGGTCCAGATCGATCTCCATGCCAAAGCCTCCTGCTGCCCCCATCTCCGATGTGGCACAGGTGAAGCCCCCGCCCCCCAGGTCCTTGAATCCGATCTCGACTCCCGGCTCCCGTACCAGGCGGAACAGATCGCTGTTCGCCTTGAAGAGGACGTTCTTCAGGAAAGGATCCGGGATCTGCACTGCCCCCCGGTTGGTCTCTTCATCCTCCTCCCGCAGGGCCTCAGAGGCGAAGGTGACACCGCCCAGCCCGGAGGAGTCAGTTGGTTTGCCCACCAGGATCACATCATAGCCCCTCTCACCTGAGAGCGGAGGGGCGCGGGAGCGGATGATCTGGTCGCGTCGGACTATTCCCAGGGATACCACGTTCACCAGACAGTTGTCATCGAAGCTCCCATTGAAGACCACATCGCCGGCTATATTGGGCACCCCCAGGGCATTGCCGTACTGCCAGATCCCGTCCACCACTCCCTCTGCCACCCACCGGACCTTGCTGGCCTTGGGGCCGAATGGATCTCCGAAGCGGAGCGGATCAGCAGTGGCCACCACCCTCGCTCCCATGCAGTTTACATCGCGGACTATTCCCCCGATGCCAGTCGCAGCACCCTCATTTGGCAGGATCTGGCTGGGATGGTTGTGGCTCTCATGGGATATGACCACGCACCATCTCTCATCGATGGCCACTATTCCCGAGTCCTCGATCGGGCCCATTACCACATTTGGGGCATCGGTGGGCAGGAACTCCTTCAAAGTGGCGCGGGAGCTCTTGTAGGAGCAGTGCTCTGACCACATGGCATCATAGCAGAACAGCTCGGTGAGGGTGGGGTCACGGCCCAGAACCTCGGCGATGGAACGCGCCTCTGAGACTGACATGCCTATGCCCGCCCCGCGGAGACTTGATTCTACTTCAGGATCGGCAAGACCGATTATCTTCAATTGGGTACACCTCTGGTAGCTAAGCTAATGCAGACGAGGAACGTTATGAATTTATCGATTCGGGCTGACTGTATCTGTCCGGACGGTTTCCTAAAGGGCTGCAGCCCGGCTGCATAGATGAAAGCGGAGCGGAAAATGCTATATCCCATCTCAAGAGGAGTGCTGCTGATGAGAGAAAGAAGCGTATGGGAGGAGTTCTTCGATGCTCATGCACCGATCTATGAGGAGAATGTATTCACAAAAAACACCATCCCGGAGGTTGATTTTCTCACAGAGGAGCTGGCTGTGGAGAAGGGCGGCTCAATCCTTGATGTTGGATGCGGGACAGGCCGTCACTCCATTGAGCTGGCCAGGCGGGGATATGCTGTAACCGGGCTTGATCTCTCCTCAGAGATGCTCGCCCGGGCGGCGGATGCTGCCAGGAGCGCGGGGGTGAATGTCCAGTGGATCCGCTCTGACGCTGCCCGGTTCCGCCTGCCGGATAAGTTCGATGCTGCCATCTGCCTTTGCGAGGGAGGCTTTGGGCTTCTCGGCCAGGGGGATGATCCCATCGGCCAGCCCCTCTCCATACTCTGCAATATCTCCCGCAGCTTGAAAATGCAGGCGAAGGCCACATTCACCGTTCTCAATGCCCTGGCATCGATTCGCAGGAGCACCAACGAGGAGGTCGAGGAGGGACGGTTCGATCCCCTGAATCTGGTCTGGTCATCGGAGTCTTCACCGGGTGAGGGGATGGCTGCAGTTGCAGTCAAAGAGAGGGCATTCGTCCCCACAGAGCTGGTTTTGCTCTTTCGCCTGGCAGGAATGTCTGTGACCAACATCTGGGGCGGAACTGCAGGGGACTGGGGGAGAAGGCCCCTCGACCTGGATGAGATGGAGATCATGGTTGTGGCACGCAAATCGGGCCAGCCCCTGAATGAAGCCCTCTTCCTGATTAATGAATGAACAGCAGAAGCCTCCGGGAACATGCTCTTTGCAGGTGAACGGGCCGGCGGAGGCTATTCTCTCAGGAAGGATTTGGGGACTGACTGAAGGAAGAGAGCGACCTGCAGCCAGCCACATCTGAATCCAGCATCATCTTTATAAAGATAAGATGTATTCAGCTGCCCGGGTGATCGATTGAATAAGATTATCTCAATTGTTCTGGCTTTATGTTTTGTATCTTTGCTTGGGATTGCAGTATCCCAGAGTGATGGAGGCCGTTTGGGGGCAGGCATGTCAGTCCTCAAGCAGGATAGCGGCACAAATCTCACCCTCATGAATATGACGATATATAGCACTGCTATGAACATGGATGCATTCTCTGTGGGCGAGGCGGTCAAGTTCAATGCCCCAAATCCAGGTTGGAGGCTGAAGCAGGTGAGAATTGCCGGCTGGAACGGCTTTGATGGAAATACCTCATCGATTCCCAAATCAGATAACTTCCTGATTGAGGTTAGGGATTCTGATTTAAATCTTCTGTACAGGATGGTTGATACCCAGAATGCCTTCTTCACCTTTCCGGCAATAATTCTCCGGGGCATAGACCTGCCCCCTGTTCCCGTGACCGATGAGTTCTATGTGATCTTCTATGATCGGGGATCGATGTTCATCGGAATGGAGCTGGAAAATGCCACGGGCAACTCCTATCTCTATGATAGCCTGCGTTCTGAGCTGTTCCCGGCCGAGTTCACCGATGAGAAGAACTCCACGACCAAAGTCAACTGGATAATCAGAGCGGTGGGCAATTAAAGGCAAAAGAATTCAGGTGATCATTTGAACAAGATCAGTCCTTCAATAGCCGGGCTTATATGCATGGCGTTATGCTTTGGAGCTTTGGCTGCAGATACGTCATCCGGATCGGATCTGGCCTTTCTGAAGCAGGATAGCGGAAAGAATGCAACTGAGATGAACCTCAGCTTATTCTCAATGATGGATGCCTTTGGGCCCTACAGCCTGGACGTGGGGGAAGCCGTCAAGTTCAAAGCTCCCAAGCCCGGCTGGAGGCTGTATGGAGTGCAGGTATTGGGATGGAGCGAGTTTAATGATACCACTGAGACCCTACCCCCGGACAGGAACTTCCTGCTCGAGGTCAGGGATAAGGACCTGCATCTCCTCTATCGATTTGCAGATGTGCAGAACGGCTACTTCCTCTCCAGTCAGGGCCCATTCTATGGGGTGATAGAGATTCCGCCACTTGAGGTGGATGAGGAGTTCTATGTCGTCTTCTACGATCGCGGAGGGATGGCCATAATGGTGGAGAGTGATAGCCCGACAGGCAATTCATTCATCTTCATCAATGGAGAAATTCAACCGGCTCAATTCACCACGAAGGCCAATGAGACGGTTGGGGTCAACTGGATGATCGAGGCCGTGGGCAGGTAAACTGCACAATCAGATGACGCCGGAGGGCCGATTATATGGCATGGCCCTTTGATCATCCTCCGGCGAAAACAAATTATAGCAGCATGTATCAAGCCTCTGCTGATGTTTGAGTCTCGAGTCGTCTGCATATGCGGCCTTCCGGGGATTGGAAGCGTGGGCAAGGTGGCGGCTGAATACTTCAGCACTGCACTGGGATGCAGCAGCGTCAGATCCTTTTTTTCCCACAGCCTCCCGCCACAGGTGACGGTCTCCGCTGGACGGGCAGAGCTTATGCATGCAGAGCTGTTGCACTCCCGGGATAAAGAGAGGATATTCGTTCTCTCCGGCGATGCCCAGCCTCTGAATGTGCTGGGGATGCACGGGCTGGCGGGGGAGATCCTCCAGGCAATAAAATCGGAAGGGGTCACAGATGTGATAACTCTGGCCGCCTTTGTGGGAGAGACGGCCGAGAGCATACTCGGCACGGCCACGGACCTCGAATCAGCAATGCTGCTCCAGGATGCCGGAGTTCCTCTCCTCAGGAGCGGGGCCATAGGGGGCATGAACGGCCTTCTGGCCGGCATGGCGCCCCTCTACAGGATGAGGGGCTACTGCCTGCTGGGAACCAGCTCCGGGACCGATCTGGTCGATATCCCAGCAACTATGAACCTTCTTTATGCCATGAGAGATCTATTCGATCTCGAACTGGACTTCTCCCTGATGGAGTCGGTCCTCATCGAGCCCGATGAGCCCGCCCCAGAAGAAGTGGATATGAACTACTGCTGAAGCTGGCTAAACCGCCCTTGCTACCAGCGAGCCCCTGGGGACGGCCAGTTTTGCTGCTACAGGCTCGCACTTGGCCCGCAGGATATAGATCAGCCTCCCTTTCAGCCTCTGGTCGAACTCCGTCATGGTCTCGAAGTTGCCCATGCCCTTGGAGAGTATCAGCCATTCGCTATCATTCAGGAGCAGAGAGGCCTCTTCGCTCAGGTGCTCCAGTGCCGTTCCCACCACATTGCCGGTTGGTATCACATCCACCTCAGAGAAGCTCTTCAATTCCTGGGCGGTGACGTCATTGATGATGGGCTCGGACTTCGAGCCGACAACCACCCTCTTGCCCATCTCCTCCAGCCTCTCGATCACGAACAGATCGAATATCACCTCGCCGCAGTTGTCGGTAAGATAAAAGATCTTATCAAATGACTGCAGGCGCCTTTTCAGTTCATCCATATCCGCCTGCAAGCTCTCGCGGAGGGTGCCGGCGAAGGCTCTGCCGAAGGTGGCGTTGTCAAAGTCGTGCCCTTTCACCCCGAACTCCATGGAGTTGGCAGCAGAGGCGATTCTGATCAGGGCCTCGATCTTGTCCGGGGATTGCTCATAGAACTCCTCTGCCTGGGGGAGAAGGCCCCTTGCCACCCGGTTGCTCTCCTCCTTCAGCTCCCGATATGGGTCAGCCTTCCCGCTCCTTCTCTTGATGATAAACTCCCTCTCTGTGCCCATCAGCGCCGGGACACCGCCCTTGTTGCCTGCCATGAAGTCCAGCAGCTCTTCCACTGCTGCTTTCTTGTCCTCATCCCGGGTGAAGAGCATGTCGCACTCGAACTTGGCCCGGTCCAGGAGGCAGGGATAGCAGTTGGAGGCCACTCTCAATAGGGCCACCTTCCTGAGAGCACATGAATGACATCGGTGATGGCCCTCTCCCCCACATGAACGCAGGACCCGCCACTGAGGACGAATACCAGGCCCTTATCGCCCACTGCCTCTTTTATCATCTGGGTCATTCTGGGATAGGCATCGAAGGTGAGGTTGAATCCCCCATAGTCATCCTGATGAGAGTCATGGCCGAAGATGACAAAAGCCATCTGAAAGTCGAAGTCCCCTGCCAGCTCCAGGCTGCTTTTCAGGGCGGAGAGGAAAGCCTGGTTGTCTGCATTAAAGGAGAGGCCGATATCGTAGTTGTGCCGCTGAGGATCGTAAGACTCTCCCGATCCGCTGTGCAGGTTGATGTGGAAGACATCGGCATCATCCCGGAAGAAGTCGCGGGTGCCATCGCCGAAATGGGGGTCCACATCCACAATGAGAAAGCGCTCAAAGCCCATCTCCCTCAGGCGCAGTATAGTGATTGCTACATCGTTGAAGTAGCAGAATCCCCAGCAGCTTCCCCTTGAGGCATGGTGGCCGGCGGTCCCGGTGAAGGCGAAGGCGGACTCAGCCTGGCCGGTGGCCACCATCTCCGCCGCCATCATCACACTTCCTGCAGACAGAATGGCCACATCCCGGTACTGATCCGTCTCCATGTTGGCCATATGAGCCTCTGTATGGGCCTTCCTGACCAGCTCTATTGGGGCGGGCCTGGCCCGGAGGACCTGAACATCAACCCCGTCCACCAGCCCGGACTCCATCAGCCTCTCGAAGGATGGCTGAATCCTCTCCCTCAGAACGCTAAAACCATGCTTTCCGAAATCCTCATGATATGTTATTGCGACCTTCATTGACAACTCCCAGGCTCAATTTCATCTCAGCCTGCACTCCAAAGCTCAATCCCGAAGCTCAATCTGCACTCCGAATCTCAGTCTGCATCTCTAAAGCTCAGTTATGCGGGGATACCGTCCCAGCAGCATTCCCTCTACCACTATTGGCATAGCTCTCTTGGCATCCTTGACTGCGCTATCCAGCTCCCAGTCCGATGAGGAGCAGATGGTGATCAGAGGCTCCCCTTTCTTCACCCTCTCCCCCATCTTCTTATGGATTATCACTCCTGCATTCCGGTCGGAGGGGGCGCCAGCCATGCGAGCCAGTTCTACCAGCCGTTTGTTGAAGAAGGCCACCACATATCCGCCCGCCGGTGCCAAGATATCCTCGCAGTTCTCGCCGATAACGATATCCTCGCTCTTCACATTGGGGTCGCCGCCCTGGGCCTCGATGATCTCCATCAGCTTGGCATGAGCCTTTCCGCTGGTCAGGATCTCCTCTGCAGCGGCATGGCCCTCTCCCCGTCCGGCCACTCCCCCCATCTCCAGCAGTATGCCCGCCAATGAGAGGCTCTTCTCCTTCAGGCTGTTTGGCCCTCCCTTGTTCTCCAGAACGGCAAGGGCCTCCCGCACCTCCAGTGCCGGTCCTATGGTCCTTCCCACGGGAGAGCCTCCAAAGGTCATGGCACATTCCACCCGGATTGCGAGCTTGTCACCCAGATCGATGAGGTCCTTGGCCAGGGTTCTGGCCTCATCTGGCGTGGCCAGCTTGGTGCCCGGTCCGACCGGCATGTCCACCACCACAGCATCCGCTCCGACGGCCCCCTTCTTGGCCATGATGGAGGCGAGCATCTGGCAGTAGGGATCTATGGATAATGCATACTCCGCTTTGATCAGCTTATCATCGGCGGGAGCGATATTGGTGGCTCCGCCCCAGACGATCACTCCTCCCACCTTCTCTGTGATCTCCTTGATCTCGGCAGCATTGAATTCCACCGGGGCCAGCACCTCCATCAGGTCGGCTGTGCCACCTGCCCCGGTTATGGCCCGGGAGCTGGTCTTGGGGATGAGAAGGCCTGAAGCGGCGACTATGGGCACAATGAGAAGGGAGACTTTGTTTCCGGGAACGCCGCCGATGCTGTGTTTATCCATTACCGGATGGGTGTCGAAGTGGATCCGCTCGCCAGTCTCGATCATCGCTTTGGTCAGCCAGACCACCTCCTCCGGGGATATGTTATGGATGTAGGAGGCAGTAACATAAGCGGCAAGCTCGATATCGCTGAGGTTGTTGTCCACTATGTCCTGCACCACTGTCCTTATCTGATCCTCATTCAGCCTCTGGTTGTCCATCAGGCTTTTTATGTGGCAGATAGATGCCGGTCTTGGGGCGGGCATGATATCCACGTCCACTGGATTTTTAAGCTCTTTGAGGGCCTCGGTGAAGATGCCTATCTCCCCGGGGTTGACCATCTGGGTGGTGGTGTCGAGCAGGGCAGTGGTTACCGCCCCCTTGGCCCTCACCTTGACCCGGTCCCCAGCATTCAAGCCCCTCTCCCGGGCATCAGTGGTGTTGAGCATAACCTTGTGCTGGCCTATCTCTATATCAAAGGGTCGAACTTGCAGCATTTCTATAACCTCTCTTGAGTAGCTTTTTCCATCAGCGAGAGCGATCTCATCCATTCTCCCCGCGCCTCGCGCGTAGTCCCCACCACCAGGCGAAGACCACTGGCAGTCTCCTCCAGGATGCCCTTCGCTTCTATCCTCTCGCCGGGAAGGGCCTGGCCGGCATAGGTGTGAGTGAAGCAGAGGATCTCCTTCACCTCAGGATGATCCAGCCGGAAGATGGCCGGGCTGTCGAATGCGAACTCACAGTCTGTGACAGTGGCCTCAATCAGCCCCCGGCCGGCGGGAGTGCCCCTCTCCAGGGGCTGGATCTGGTCCCAGTCGCGGGTGAAGAGCAGATCGAAGTAGGTGCCGTCGATCATGCCTCGGTTCCCTTTTCTCTTCTCATGGAGGATGAACTCCTCCAGGCTGATCTCGGGATTCCTCTTGCTGTATATTTTCCTCCAGGTCTCTTCATCCAGCTCCTGTACAGCGCCCTCCCTCTTTGCCCGCTCCACTATATCCCTGGCCCTCCACCACATGGGGCCATAGACCACGAAATCGATATCCGAGTCCGGGGCCTGCAGGCCTATGAGCCTGGAGCCGGTGATTCCCATCTTATCCCAGGGCACCCCAGCCCGGCTGAGTATGAGAGCGAGCTTTTTCGTCTTGGGATCTCCCCCGACTATGGCCCTCAGGCCCGGCGAGGGATCATAGAGCCGGAGGAGATCTGATGGGGGGACCACATGAAGATCGCTGATATAATCCGGCCTCTTCTGGCGCAAGAAATCGAATGCCTGGTCGAAGTCCATCTTCCGGTATCGTATGCCGTCAGAGATCCTCTCCCCGGCCGGATCGGGGATATAGCGGAGCAGAGAGCGAAGGCCGTGGGGATGGTGGTAATCAGATACGGCAAAGATCCAGCCATCAACGGTTTGGAAGAAGTCCCTGATCCGGGCTCTCACTCTATCGCCTTCATCGCCATCATGGCCTTCATCGCCCGATCCAGGCCCGCGCCCGGGCGGATTATCTCTCTTCCCTCCAGGTCCAGGAGGGTGGAGGGCTGGCTGTACTGGCATCTGCCACCGTCTACCACCAGGTCCACCCGTTCCTTTATCTCTTCTGCCACCTCCTTTGCGCTCACCGGCGCCGGCTGGCCGGTGCGGTTGGCGCTGGTGGAGGTGATGGGCCCGGCAATATCGATTATACTGAGGGCTGACTCGTGGTCTGGGTATCTTATGCTCACCAGGGGAGAGCCGGCAGTGAGTATATCCGGAACTATGCTCCGCTTCCGGACGAGGATGGAGACCGGCCCTGGCAGGAGCTCTTCCAGAATCCTCATCTCCTCATCGCGAATATGGGCCACATCTCTGAGCATCTCCAGGCTGGAGACCGCCAGAGAGATGGGCCTGGATAGGGGCCTTTTCTTGATCAGAAAGATCCTCATCACCGCCTGCTCATCCAGAGCATTGGCACCAAGGCCGTAGACGGTCTCGGTGGGGTATACTACCGCCCCCCCTCCAATGATAAATCGGGCTGCGCTGGCGATCATCTCTTATTTCCGTTTGATGTCTGCCACATCTCCTAAAGTCAGCCCTCTGCCTGAGCCGCCGGATTTGACCTGAGCCTCACTGGCCTGATCGGTCAGCTTGATCTTCAGCTCCTTTTCCAGCTTCTTTCTGACCTCGTCCTCAGGTGAGATATCCCCCCTCTCGATCTTCCTCAGGAGGGTGGCCTTCTCCTTTATCCTCACACCCAGCTCCTCTGGCGTCAGTCCCAGGCTCTCTCTCGCCTCTCTGATCTTGCGCCCGAACTCCGGGACCAACTCCACCAAATCCTTGAACTGGTCTCGCGGTTTGGGCCTCTGTACAGTGAAGGCCCTCTCCACAGGAACCATCTTCCGTGGGACTGGCGTCCATTTGTCCTCCGGCTTTCCGAAGCGCGCACAGCTCTTGCATACTTCCATAGTTGAGCGATCAATCACGATCTTTTGGGGCGAACCTGAGATCTCGGCGCCGCAAATCTCGCATTGCTTCTCGGTCATTTCGGAAACCTTTATACGGGTCAAAGTTTAATAACCTTTGTAATTATGGATAGTGGAGAAGGCATGAATGAGGCACAGGCCGGCGCGGATTTCTCGCGCTACATCCTGGACCGGATGCGCCAGATTGAAGAGCGAAACCTGGCGCTGCGTGAGCAGAAGGACCGCGTAGAAGGCGAGAAGAGGCTCATTGAGAACCAGAAGCTCAAGTTCGAGCGTGAGGCCCGGAAGCTCAGGAGTGAGCTGGAGCGCTTGCGCGTCGGTCCGATGATCGTAGGAACAATAGCAGACGTTCTGGATGAGAACCGGGTGATAGTTAAGAGCAGCACCGGCCCCAGATTCGTCGTCAGCCTATCTCAATTTATCGATGAGGAGCTGAAGGTCGGGGCCCAGGTGGGCTTGAACCAGCAGTCATTTGCAGTGATGTGCGTTCTCCCCTCCCCCCGCGATCCGGCTGTCTTCGGCATGGAGATCGAGGAGGCTCCGGATGTGCAGTTCTCTCAGATCGGAGGCCTGGAGACTCAGATCTCTGAGATCAGGGAGATCGTCGAGCTCCCCTTGAAGAGGCCGGATCTGTTCGCTTCGGTGGGGATCGATCCTCCCAAAGGGGTTCTTCTGCACGGGCCGCCAGGCACGGGCAAGACCATCCTGGCGAAGGCTGTCGCCCAGAGCACAGAGGCCACATTCATGCGGGTGGTGGGCTCGGAGTTCGTGCAAAAGTACATCGGTGAGGGGGCGCGCCTGGTTCGCGAGCTATTCGAGCTGGCCAAGAGCAAATCCCCGGCGATAATATTCATCGATGAGCTGGATGCCATCGGCGCCCGGCGCATGGATGGCGCCACCAGCGGTGATCGCGAGGTGCAGAGGACTCTGATGCAGATCCTGGCGGAGATGGATGGCTTTGACCCCCGGGGTGAGATCAAGCTCATCGCTGCCACCAACCGTCCTGATATGCTCGACCCGGCTCTGCTCCGGCCGGGGCGCTTCGATAGGGTGATTGAGATCCCCCTGCCCAACAGGGAGGCAAGGGAGGCGATCCTCAAGATCCATACCCGGGGCATGAGCCTGGACAGGGATGTGAACCTGCGGCTGATAGCCGATCTCTCTGAGGGATCAAGCGGCGCTGATCTGAAGGCCCTCTCCACTGAGGCGGGCATGTACGCCATCCGGGAGGAGAGGATCACCGTCTACCAGAGCGATTTTGAGAGGGCGGCAGCAAAGATCCTGCTCAAAGAGAGGGATCATATGGCCGAGCCTGAGGGGCTCATCCAGCAGTATATCTGAGGCATCAAGCGAGCTTGGATAATGTGATCAGATCAGGCGACCAGTTCATAGCCGGCCGCTCCGGTGGCGTGGTCGGGGCGATCATCCCCTGGCGCGGCGGCTTTGCCGGCGTGGCTCCGGCCCATATTTTTCATCAGGCGAAGACGCGGGATCTGAGGCTGGGGGGCGTCTCCTGCCGGGTATCCTATATTCCGGATGATGCCGATCTGGCCTTTTTTCCCGTTCCCGCCCCCTGCCAGAGGACGGCTTTAGGCCGGCCCCATCCAGGCAGGGCAGAGCTGGTGAATGCCCGCCATTCCATAGACTGCCGGGTGTCCGATTCCTCCTGGTCGATAGTCTATGTGATCCTGCCCCCAGGGGATCTCCCCGGGCCCGGGGATAGCGGCAGTCCCCTGGTGCAGGAGGGGAGGGTCGTGGGGCTGCTGCTCTCCATAAACATGCACACCTGCCGGGGGACAGTGCTCTCAGCGGAGATGATAGAGAGGGAGATTCAGGCACGATAGTCCGTCAAGAGCGATCTATCAATGAGCAGGATAGATTTCATCAAGGGCAGCATCACCGATATCGAGCTTCTCAAACGTGAGCGGATTTGGATGCTATCATTCTCGCTTCAGGCTGCGCCTCATTCTGCAGCTCCAATCTCAGGGGAGCGAGCAGCGCGGTGCACTATCAGAAAAAGATTTAAGAACTTCGAGATGAATGAGATGCTCAGAGGACTGGAGGCTCAAAAGCCGCCCAGGGGCGAGAATAGAAGCCCGCTGAGATCAAGCCGCCAGAATCTGAATTGATGTGGCGCCCAAAAGGATGCCGATTGCCTGTGATAAGAGGATTCCGGATTGGACTGTAGCGCAAGCTGGGGAGAATCGGCTGAAGGGGATTGAATGGAGAGGATGAGGCTCTGATCGTCGGGTTGAAAGTAATAAATATATTATTTTATTAATGCTCAGTTAGGAATTGAAAAAATAATAAAAATTTTTTATGGCTTCGGCATACACCAAGAACAATCACAGAGGCGCCAAGGCTTCCAAATTCAGGAGTTGAACTATTTCAATGAAGGTCGTTGTAACCGGCGGTGCGGGCTTCATAGGCTCGAACCTGGCCGGTGAGCTGGCAGATGACCACATGGTCACAGTCATCGATAACCTCTCGACGGGCAGAATTGAGAATCTGGATCACATCCAGGATAGGGTCGAATTCGTAAATGGCAGCATCCTGGATCTGGATCTGCTCCGCCGGACGTTTGCCGGTGCAGATACCGTATTTCATCAGGCGGCCATCCCCTCAGTGCAGAGGTCAGTGGACAATCCCATCGCCTCCAATCAGGCCAATGTGGATGGCACGCTCAATGTGCTGATGGCGGCTAAGGAGAGCGGGGTGAGGAAGGTGGTCTTCGCCTCCTCCTCATCGGTCTATGGCGACACTCCCACTCTGCCCAAGAGAGAGGAGATGAAGCCCAATCCAAAGTCGCCCTACGCCATCACAAAGCTGGCGGGAGAGCACTACTGCCAGGTCTTCTCGGAGGCGTACGGCCTTAAGACCGCCTGTTTGCGGTATTTCAATGTCTTCGGGCCCAGGCAGGATCCTGAATCGGAGTATGCGGCGGTGATCCCCCGCTTTGTCACCAGAATACTGCAAGGAAAGCCGCCAGTGATATATGGTGATGGCCAGCAGACACGGGATTTTACATTTGTAAAGGACGTAGTGAAGGGGACGATAAATTTTCTGATTGTCAGTAATGGTGGTAAACAATATGGATGAATCGGATGAGCAATTTGACCCGGAGAAATACTATTCATCGTACCCTTGCAGAGTTATATTAAGGCCTGGCTATCCAGCAAGAGCTCAGTATAAAAGTACTCTCTTGTGGAAGCTTTACGCGAAAAAAATGCTGAATTCGATGGACAAGATTGATTCTTACGCAGATATTGGGGGTTGTTTTGGATTTGGTGCAAACTCGATGGCCTTTCATATATCACAACATCAAGGATATTATCCAGAAACAAAAGTTTTTGAAATATCAGATGACTTCATAACTATTGGGAAAAAACTATTCCCTTATATCGATTTTATAAATGACGATTTCAGCTCTTGGAAGGGTTCCCCTGAAATTTTCGATTTAATCAGCATGTTTGACGTAATCGAACATATCCCAGACCCGCTATCCTTTCTCTCATCGGCTGCGAATCATTTCAAATTTGCATTGTTAGACACGCCTCTTGAGACAAGTGGTGAATGGTTTGGGGCAAAGCCGCCTAATAAACAAGGAAGCGAACATGTAGACGGGCATATAAATTTTTTGTACGTGTTTAGCTCTCACATGGTTCTTAATATTTTCCCACCACGCCGAAATAAATTAGACCGGAAAAATTAAGTAATATTATGTCAATAATCTTTAATTGAGAGTATGGACCAATCAGAGATCA
>Ga0255347_1003784_pt1 | contig 19192 bp, 21 predicted proteins | sample wastewater_treat_2_FD_192479 | JGI IMG/M metagenome (GOLD analysis project Ga0255347, IMG submission 192479) | Wastewater microbial communities from Lulu Island WWTP, Vancouver, Canada - plant24 | ecosystem: Engineered > WWTP > Wastewater > Unclassified | place: Canada: Vancouver, British...
GCCCCGTCCGTCGGCGGCTCGTCGGCGGCGTTTTTCAAGACGCGCAGCCCGTGGCGCCCGGCCTTCGCCAGCAGGACGGCATGGGCGTCCGCCTTGCTGACGTCCAGCCGCAGGTCGGTCGCCGACTCGATGGCGGCCAGCTCGCCGAGCTGGTTTTCGAGACTGCGCTCAAGGTTCTCCGCGCGGAGTATCTCCTGCTGGATCTCATCATCCTCCAAGGGCGACGGCACCCGAGCAGGAACGTTCTTGTCGGACAATTTTTTACGTGCCGCCGCCAGTTCCTTGTCGAGCGGGTCCAGCACCCGTGTACGCGCCGCAAAGACCACGCCCATGGCGAGCAGGATGCCGATCACGATCCGGTGAAACGCGGTGAAACGTCCCCAGAAAGTCAGGAACTCGCGCTTCCACTGGCGCAAGGCTCGTCGTAGTGCTCTGATCACAGCCGCTTCTCCCTTGGCGACACCGTGAATTTGAAGTGCTGCGCATGCCGGCCTTCAACCGATTCCAGACCACCGAACTCGCGCCGCATGCCGGCGCGCTCGCCCATGTCGCGCAACGCGGCGTCCAGTTGGGGCAAGCCGTCCTGCCACCGCGTGAGGCCAACCACATCGAAGCCGGCCGCATCGCTGCGCTGCTTCACAGAGAGCAGACAGGAGTAGGCGGGCATGCGCTCCGCCAGCGTCTGCAGCAGCGGCAGCAAGCCGTGCGGCAGACAGCGCCGGCTTTCCAGCAGCGCTTTCTTCTGCAAGACGGCGTTCTGGCGATCCCGCAGCGCCTGGGTCTTGCTCGCGGCCTTTTTGCGCTCGCCCTCCAAAGACTCCCAGGCCGTGAGTTTCGCCCGCATGACACACAGGTCTTTGGTCATGTCGTGTTTGCTGATACCGACCCACCCCAGCGCAACCGCAAGAATGATGAACAGGAGCACGGTCCCATACCGATGCGGATCACGCGGGGGCGGCGGCAGACCGATCCACGGGCAAACTTCCATGACGCCGCCCACACGGCCGCCCGCAGCGGCGCACAGCGCGTCCTCTTCGATGTCCCGCAGTTCCAGATAGTCCACATCCGCGCATGCCCCCAGATACGGCGCCATGCGCTTGCGCAGGTGCTCACCCGCGCCGCACAGGATCACGGTCATGGGAACGGCATCATGCAGACTCAGCCGCTCCCGTGCGCGGCCGGCCCGCTCCTTCGCGGTCGGGTCCGTTGCCGCGTCCAGCCCCAGCGGCAGAGCCGCCGTCAAAAACGGTTGCGGGTCATTCGCGGGAACGGCGTAGAAACTCGTACGCTCACGCACCAGCAGTAGACGCCGGTTCGGTGTGCGGCGGGCATGTTCGGCAAGGATGGCCAACTCCAGCGATCCCGCGCCTTCGAAGCGTACGCCCTCAGCTTCAGCGTCCGAGGCAAACCGCTCCATCTGATCGATCTCAAAACTGGCCGCCAGCAGCGCCGTACGCTCGCCCCCCATCTCGTAGAGGTCGGCCCGCGCCGCCGCCAAGCGGTGCCCCTCCGCCTCCAGCCCCGCCTCGCCCTGCGCCTCGTAAGCCAGAGCTGTATGCAGCTCCTCGTCCGTCGCGTCTTCGGGGAGAGCCGAGGCGAGCGCGTGCGCGTCCAGTGCGTGTACATCTCCGGCGAGCAACACCCGCATGCGTTTCGCCCCAGACTGCGCGATGAAATCGATGAGCGCCTTCGGCACCTGACGCCCGCCGCGCGCCGCTTCCTCCGTGCGTCCGTCGCAGGTCCACTCCCCGCGCACCTGCCGCATGGCATACGCCCGCCACGCCAGCCCGTCGTAGACGGCGACAATCAGCGACCTGCCGTTTCCAAAAAGTTTCATCTAGGGTTCCCTCAAATACAACGTGATGATGTTCTGGCCGGGGTTCAGCGTCACCGGCTCAGGCTCCCGGCCGCTCGTCTGCAGCGATGCGGATTCGGGTGGATTCCCGAGGTATCCGTAGGCGAAGACCCGGCACCGCGTGGGCGTCAGGCCGGTGAACGTCACCGCCCCGGCCACATCGGTCGCAACAGCCGGCAGCAGCGTACGCCGTATCGCGGCGGCATCGGCGCCGACCTCCGGCGCAAACAGCGCGACGTGCAATTTGTGCAAGCGGTAGGGAGGCGTGTTCGTCCACGTCGCAGCCGCCCCCACGGGCTCCACGGGACGCCAGGCGACGTCCTGCGCATTGGTGCTGTTCCGCGCCTTGATCAGGACGGTCAGTTCGGTGTCCGGCAGCAATGCGTCGAGATCGAGCACCTGATCTTCCTCATCCCATAACGTCCCGCCGACGGCATTGTCCGAGCCAAGGCTGACCACGTTCGTAATCACATCGCCGATCGCGCCGCCCGAGACCTGCCAGACATTCCCGAAGCCGTCGTAGCTCTCGGCCGTGGCGGGGTCGTTCATCATCAGGTAGGGTCCGTTCCAGCCGCACACGAGTTCGACCGTCCCCGGTAAATGACCGCTGAACCGGGTCCACTCCGGCCACTGCCAGACCCCGGACGCCAGATTGCTCGTCACCGTGCCGTAGCCGATGCCGCCCGCGTCGCGCCACAACTCCTCTAGCCGCACGCCGTCGGTATCGTCATGCACCATCGGTAGCCGTCCCATGTCGCGCACGAAACGCCCGGGCTCGACGCCGTTGCCGACCACCGCCTCGCGGATCCGCCGCATGCGCAGGGCAGTCTCGTCGTAGCGCCCGCGGTTGCCGAGGTCGCCGGCGCCGGTCAGCACCATGGCCGCCAGCCCAGCCAGCAACGCCAGCACGACCACCAGCTCAATGAGCGTCATGCCGGATCTGGCACCGGTTCTATGGAGAGACAAACTCACGGCGCCTCCAAGGGCTGGGCGACGTCATCATCGGAACCGAACACCGCGTCAGCACCGACGTAAACCAGATAAAGGGTGTTGGTGCGCATCTGCACGCGGTAAAAACGCTCTTCCGCGTCGGCGACATCCGCGGCATGGCGCGGATCGTGAATGACCGGGATTTCGGCGGTCGGCCCCGAGCCTGTCAAGGGCTGCCCCTCTTCATCGAGATAGACGCGGCGGGTGCCTTCCCGCTGCAGATACGGGCCGCGCCAGCCCTTGCCGCGGTTGGGATCGAAGGCCAGCGGAAACGACCACCCCGCCGCCCAGGCGATGTTGGTCGTCATCAGCACCGCCAGACCGTAGCGGCTGATCTGGTCGCGGTCGGCCGCCGTCGGGATACAGTCGGCCTGAAACGCCGCGTAGGCGCGGCGGATCTCCATCATCTCGGCTGGCGACATGGCCTCGTCGACAGCCCAGGTTTTCTGCACGGTCAGCCGCGGCAGGATCAAAGCGACCAGCGCCCCGAGCAGACCAATCACGATCAGCATCTCCATGAGAGTGAAGCCGCCTTCTGTTCCTTCCCCCTTCATCCCGCTTTTTCCTTCTCGATCATGGGCCACTTCTCCGCAGCCGCCCTCTTCAGGTTACTGCGTTCCAGATACCGCTTACACTGGCGCAAGCGGTCGTAACCGAGCATGATGCCCAGCATGAAATCCTCTTCCGGCGTGTAATCGCACAGACGGGACTTGCCGATGCGCCGCACGACATCCACGCAGTCTTTATCCCCGAAGAACACATTGATGCGCGTTTTCCCGAGCGGATAAATCAGACTGGCAATGCCGCAGGCCTTGAGCTTGCGCTCGACCTCCAGCCGGTCAGAGGCGGGGAGCGTGTGCAACACCAGATTGCGCACCCCCTTCTGGTACTCATAGATATGGTGGCAGAAGACCTTCATAGCCCTAGTTTCAAAACGGTTGCGGGAGTGTGAGCCCCCGCAACCGCAGGTTTTGCATTCAGGTTACGGATTCAGCACGCCGCACTCCGGGCAGGTGCTGCCGATCATGCGCGCGGGGGTGCCGTCGTTGAACACCTTGAAGTACGCCATGTAGTAGGCGAAGCTCACCTCGACGTCTGCGCCGCCTTGGCTGGTGGACGACGTCGGGATCGGGCACTTGCCTTCCAGGCTGATGCCGTACTCGACCGCGCCCTTGGTCCAGTCGCTGTTGCCGCCGTCGCCCTTCGACCAGTCGATGGTCGGCGTGATCCAGAGGCAGACCACCGGGCCTGCGCCACCCTGCTCGTTCCAGACAGGAGAGTTCCCTCCCGTGGCCCGAGCCCAGTCACTGAGCGCGACACCGTTGAACGTGATCTCCTGCGGAGGATCGGAGTCGTCATTCCAAGGGTTGGAGCCATCGGCGGCGCACGCCGCAGCCACGACGACATCCTGCGCCACATTGACGGTTTGATAGCCCGTGCCGTAGGCAATCTTTGTGATGCCCGCATCCACCAGCGATTTCGCCTGGTTGGCGTCGAGCGTCAGACGCGTGTCCGCGATTTGGGTGACCATGTGGGCTTCCTGTGCCTCCGGGATGCCTTCCATCGCGTCCGGCGATCCCGATGCCGTCTGCATGCCGTTGTGCATGCCGGAGGGGTAGGCGCCGAACATGTCCGCGTACTGGCTCAGCACGCGCACGGTGCCGGCCTGGTTGTAGTCGCACACGTCGCCCATGGCTTCCTCGCGGTCGGCCGTCAGCTTTGGCAGGATCAGCGCGACCAGCGCTCCGAGCAGACCGATCACGATCAGCAGCTCAATCAGGGTGAAACCACTTGTGTTTCTCTTCATCATCGTACTCATTCTGTTTTTTTCCTTCACTCAATGGAGCATCTTCTGATGCCCGTTTTTTCTTGGACGGCTCCCGCCTCGGTCAGCCCGCCCGGTATGTCTTGCAGATTCCATGGCGCGGGAACCGCTCCCGCAACCGATACCTCACGCGATATCCAACCCCTTTCTGGTCATGGCCGCCCCGCGCCTCGCGGGGCCGGCCTCACACCGATGTTTCCTTAAGCCTCTATCCCCTTAGTTCCGGCGGGCGCCCCGCGCCCGCGCTGTTTTTCCTTTTGATCGTCCGTACCCCTGCCCGATTCGTGACGCGGGCGAACCGCGTCCGCCGGAGTGTCGCAGGGCACGATGAAGCGGTACTGCTTGCCGCACTTGACCAACACTTCTTTCTCGTGCTTGCGCAAAAAGCGAATCTCGATCTCCATCTCGCCGTATCCGCTGCGCGCGAACAACATACGGTAAAGCTCCTCGATCCGCGCCAACACGGCCTCATGCGTCGATGCCATGACACACTCCTTTCGTGTGCGGCTGACAGCCGCAACCGTTACATCCTTGGCACCCGCGATTGGCCTTGTCCCGCATGCTACGCCACAACGCATGCCCGACAAACAAACCTGCGGCGCCGACAATCACAACCACGATCACATTTTCCCACATAACCGTCCTCCTACACCCCGATCCCGAGAGCCGAACCCACTTGATACACCACCAGCGTCACCCCGTAGGCCAGCAATGTCAGGCCGACCAACTGGAACAAGGCCCACTTCCACGAGTTGCTTTCACGCTTGGTGACCGCAACCGTCGCCATGCACGGAGCGGAAATCAGCATGAAGAGCATGATGCAGAAGCCCACCAGCGGCGAGTAGTTGGCCCTCAGCTTGTCGCGCAGCGGCTCCGATTCCTCGTCGGCTTCGCCCACGGAGTAGACGATGCCCATCTGCGCCACGAAGACCTCTTTCGCCGCAAAAGCGCCGATCATGGCCGTGCCGATGCGCCAGTCGAATCCCATCGGCTTGATGACCGGCTCCATGGCGTGGCCGATCCGCCCGGCGATGGAGTACGAGAGTTCGGCGGACTGCTGTTCCTCGGCGGAGAGGTTGGGATCCACATCCTTCGGCTTCGGGAAGCTGGTCATCACCCACAGGAGAACTGAAATGGCCAGAATGAGCGTACCGGCCTTCTTGAGATAGAGGCCGCCGCGCTCCCACATGTGGATCAAGACCCCCTTGAACGTGGGCAGACGGTAAGGCGGCAGCTCCATGACGAACGGCACCGACTCCCCCTTGAAGAGCGTCGAGCGCAGAAGTTTGGCGCAGACGATAGCCAGCACAATGCCGATCATGTAGATGATCCACAGCATGGGCGCGTACCAGGTTTCCGGAAAGAAGGCCGGAATGATCAGCGCGTAGATCGGCAACCGCGCGCCGCAGCTCATCAGCGGCAGCACCAGCATCGTGGTCAGCCGGTCGCGCCGGCTCTCCAGCGTGCGCGTGGCCATGATGCCGGGGATCGAACAGCCGAAACCTGTCAGCATGGGGATGAAGCTCTTGCCGTGCAGACCGATCTTGTTCATTAGCCGGTCCACCATGAATGCCGCCCGCGCCATGTAGCCGGAGTCCTCCAGCACGGCAATGGCCAGGAACAGCAGCAGAATGTTCGGCAGAAACACGAGCACCCCGCCGACACCGCTGATGATGCCGTCCACCAGCAGCGATTTGAGCAGGCTCTCCGATCCTTCCGGCCACCAACCAGCGACAAACTCGCCCAGCCACCCGAAAAACCCTTCGATCCAGTCCATGGGCGGCGTGCCCACGGTAAAGGTGAGCCAAAAGACCAGATACATCAGCCCCAGAAAGATCGGCAGTCCCCAAAAGCGGTGAATGACGATCTCGTCGATGCGATCCGAGCGTGTGCGCCGCGTCTCGACCGTCGAACGCACGGCTTGGCGGCACACGCCGGAGATGAAGCCGTAGCGGCGGTCGGCGATGATCATCTCAGCCGTGTCGCCCAGAAGCTTTTCAATTCGCTCCTGTTCGGCACGAACGGTCTTATGTATTTCCGGCGAGGAAAAGCGCTTGGCCACCTCTGGGTCGTTTTCGAGGAGCTTTACGGCTGTCCAGCGGGCTTCCGTGCCGTCGACGAAATCAGTGTAGCATTGCGCCTGCTGCCGGACGGCAGTTATGGCACGCTCAATGTCGTCGCCGTAGTTGATTTCGGGCGCGTCAACAGGCTGACCCGTATCGGCGACGCGGACCGCCGCATCCAGCAGTTCCCGCATCCCGACGTTCTTGTTGCCGACCGTCGGGATGATCGGCGCCCCGAGCAGAGACGAGAACGCATCGAGATCAAAGTCCAGCCCCCGCGACTTGGCCACATCGCTCATGTTGAAGGCAAAGACCACGGGAGCGCCGAGTTCCAAAAGCTGGACTCCGAGATAGAGGTTGCGCTCGAGGTTCGAGGCATCCACCACATCGATGACCACGTCCGGCATCTCATTGATGATGAAATTTCGTGCCACCAATTCCTCAACGGAGTATGCGGTCAGGCTGTAGGTGCCCGGCAGGTCCACCACCTTCAGTTCCCGCCCGCCGTGGCGGCAGGTGCCCTCCTTCTTCTCGACCGTCACGCCGGGATAGTTCCCGACGTGCTGGCGGGCGCCCGTGATATTGTTGAACAGCGTCGTCTTGCCGGAGTTCGGATTACCGGCCAACGCAACCATGATCGCTTTCTTCATTCAGCTCTCTTCCCGCGCCCCGAATTACGGCAACACAACAAATGTTCGTTTTGACAAACTTTCATCGCAAAAAAAAGAGACCCGGCCTGTCTTCCCGAGATCATGACTGAGCTTCCCCATCATTCTCTACCGACACCTTCTCCGCCATCCCGCGCCCCAGCATCAGCCGGCTCCCGTTGACCCCGAGAATCACCGGCCCGTTACGGTCGTTATGACACACCTGCACCTGCGCCCCGGGCAGCAGTCCCATCGCGGTCAACCGCGCGGCCAGACCGCTGCCAGCCTGAACGCGGCGCAGCCGCACCGAACGTCCCGCCGGAACCAGACTCAAAGGCATCCACATTGCCGGGTTCATGGTTGCGCACCTCACGATTTGACCCTTTTCACGCTGATGTCCGCCGCCTCCTCCTTGCGGAGCGACAGATGGTAACCTTTGATCTTCACGTCGATGGGATCTCCAAGAGGAGCCACGCGCACCACCTCGACCAGACTCCCTGTGGTCACGCCCATATCGCGGATGCGCCGCTTCACAGCGCCCCCGCCGGCGACCTTCTCAATCTGCGCCTTCTCGCCGGGCTTCAGTTCACTGAGCGAAATACACATTTCGCCATCGGTTCCTTTCTGCTGTTTTTTCCTGACATCCTCAAGGCACAGCTCGATGCACCGCTCGCAGTTTTGAGGCGCGACCGCCGCCTCCTCGCAGCGGTACCCGAAGCCGCGCACCCACTTCGCACCCGCCCTGGGACAGGTCTTGACAAACTCCGCGAACTCGGTAAAGCGCTCCACAATGTGCGCCGACACGCCATGCTCCATGTGGCAGGCCGCCTTATCAGCCTCCGCCTCGTCGATAGAGAGCACATGCACCATGAAGTCACGCAACGCCTCATGCCGCCGCACGACGCGGCTGGCGACCTTCTCCCCCTCATCGGTCAGAGTGACAAAACCATAGCGCTCATAATTCACAAACCCCCGGTCGCGCAAGGCTTGCAACATACCGGTCACGGACGACCGGTTCACCTTGAGGCGCTCCGCGATATCCTTCGACCGGGCAACCGTATTCTCACGGACGAGGTAAAAAATCGCCTCCAAATAATCCTCAATGCTGATACTCAACGCTTCTGTCATTTCCGCGACCTTTCCCATTCCTCTGAAAGTTAGGAGCGCCTAATATACTATGGTTGACCGCACATGTCAACAGCCCGATTCACTTTTTTGCTTTTTTCTTTCGCCTTACCGCAGAAGGCGCACACCATTCCCGCTCATGCTCCAGCCCAGTGAGCACATATGCCTGTACCTGCTGCCGGGCAAACAACGCGCCCAAAACTGTGCGTTGGGAACTTTTCAAACCCGTAATTTGTGGCGCGACTGCCCGGACCGAATGCCGCTGCACACGTATGAGGCCGGTTCGACCGGGTCGTCCGCCGCCGACAAACTGATGGCTACAGACGGCAGGGTGTGGATGCCGCTTTAATGCAGCGCCCTTGATTCTTTGCTTGGCTTTAGCAACGCCACTGCCCTATCATTCCCGCCCATGAGTTCCAGACGAGAAGCCATATTTATCGTAACCAACTGGCTGCAGACCAAAGCCTTCCCTGACCGCCTGATCAGCGATTCGCCTGACCGCGCCTTTGTCACGGACTTGGTTTACACCACCGTGCGCCGCTACCGCACCCTTGATTGGGCCGTGCGCAAATTAGTAAAAAAAATGCCGCAGGGCGAAACCGGTGCCGCATTGTTGATCGGTGCTTGCCAGATACTGTTCATGCCTGATGTGGCCGACTACGCCGCTGTGAACGAGAGCGTCGAGGCCGCCAAAATGGCCTCTAAGAAAACCGCCGGCCTGATCAACGGCGTGCTGCGTAACCTGCTGCGCCAACGCGATGCCGTGCTGGCAGATCTGGCCACCCAGCCGCTCGGCATCCGGCACTCGCATCCCGACGCGCTGACCACGCGCTGGCTCGAGAGATACGGCGCTGACGAGACCGCCGCGCTCTGCGAATGGAACAACACCCCCGCTGAAACTTTTCTGGCTTATCCGCCTGCCCCGGACCGTCCGCCGTTCGCTCTGTTGCCGCGCGGCACATGCGTTGAAGATATGCCGGGGTACGCCGAAGGCGCCTTCATCGTGCAGGACCCGGCCACTTCCGCAAGCCTTGACCTGCTGGACGCGCGCCCGGGTATGCGGGTGCTGGATGCCTGCGCTGCGCCCGGCGGCAAAACCGTGCAGATCGCTTGGCGCATGGGGCCTCCGGCCTCCGAAACCCATGCGCTGGTGGCGCTTGACCTCCATGACGACCGTCTGGCGACCCTGCGCGCCAACCTTGAGCGGACACGTCAAGCATGGGTAACTACCGCAAAAGCTGATTTGACCGCTGACCCGCAGAGCTTGCGGGAAAGGTTCGGCCTCTTCGACCGCATCTTGTTGGACGCGCCCTGTTCCAACACCGGTGTGTTGCGCCGCCGCCCGGACGCGCGTTGGCGCTGGACCACCAAACGCATGAAACAGTTAGCCGCCGCACAGTATCAGATGCTCGAAAACCTGTTGCCGCTGCTGTCGCCGGGCGGACGTCTCGTGTACTCGACTTGCAGCCTGGAGCATGAGGAAAACCGCCGCCAGATCACCTTGTTGCGCAAAGCCCATCCGGAACTGGCCTGCGTGGCTGTGGAGGAACGTATCCCGCAACGCGCAAAAACCGACGGCGCCTTTGCCTGCGCTTTGGAACCAACCGCGCTATGCGCGGTCTTACCTATAACCTGAACGCCCGGACGAGCAGACGCTCGTCCCTCCCAAAAACTCCTGACTCCTAATTCCTGACTCCTAATTCGGGAGCGGATTCAACATGTTGAATCGCTCCCGAATTATCGTATCCGTCCCGCACGCGGCGAGGTGAAGGGCCAGTAAACCGTTGTGGCTGGCCCCAGCAGGTTACGTTCCGGCACAGGCCCCCAATAGCGGCTGTCGAAACTGTTAAACGAGTTGTCGCCCATCGCGTAATACTGGCCGCCCTTCAAGTGCACGATGTCGTTCTCGTCCGCCAACGACTTACCGGGCAAAAACACCTGACGCGTGCCGCTGGGGTTGAAACCGGTATATGCCGGGCCACCCGGCCGCACCGGCTGCCGTCCGGCGATCTGCGCCATGCGCTCTGGCTCCCTGACAACCTTGCCGTCAACGATCAAGTCAGGCGCCTTGATTCTGATCGACTCATTCGGCAGCCCCGTCATGCGTTTGATATAGTGCGTGCCCTGCTGCAGGGCGGTGATGCCGTTGGTCGAAAAGACCATGATCTCGCCGCGACGCGGATGCCTGAAATTCCACAGCCAGCGGTTCACGAAAACGAAATCTCCCGAGATCACCACACCGCACCACAACAACTCCCCCACCTTGACCACCTCGCCATTGCTGACTCCGTTTTTCAGCCGCAGCGGACGTCGATACTCGTCAATCTCAACCGCATCGCTAGGAACATAGTGCGGCACGCCAGCGACAACCACCGGCACATACCCCGGCTTTTTGCTGCTGTCGCTGGGCTTGAACTGAACCGTGCCCGAGGCCTTGGCGCGCACGACATGCAACGATTCGCCGGTAATCAGCCATTTGGCGAATTTGAAGGGCTGGTGATCCAGCAGCGTTGCGCTTTCCGGCGGCCGCGTTTCCGAATGGATGCCGTACAGTGTCGGCTGCATAGACCCTGTGGGGATTTTGAACGGCTGATAAAAATAGGCGCGGAAGGCCATGGCCACAGATATCGCCACCACCAGCACATCGAAATTCTCGCGGAAACCCGCCATCGGCTTGGGCGGGTCCAATTTGTTGAGGCAGACTTCAAGCTCTGTTCCGGCAGCCTTCATCGCGCTTATGTCCGAGCCGCGACGGGCCTCACGCGTACGCTGCATATGCTCATCCAGCAAATCCAAGTCGGCGTCGCTCATAATGTCTTCCCGGCTGCAACGCAAAGTCCGCGCGCTATGCAACAGGACTTTCAATTGTTTACGAGCCTTCCGCCTTTCAAAATAAGTCATCATATTCAAACCCTCGCCTACCTCAATCATCCGTGGCCGTGCCTCTGAGTACGGCGATGAACGCCGACTGCGGCACGTTCACCTGCCCGAACTCTTTCATGCGCGCCTTGCCTGCCTTCTGTTTTTTCAAAAGCTTCTGCTTGCGCGTCACATCACCGCCGTAAAGTTTGGCCAGCACGTCTTTACGGAAGGCGCGGATGTCTTCACGCGCGATAATATTGCGCCCTATCGCGGCCTGCACCGGTATCTTGAACATGTGCGGCGGGATGGTCTCAGCCAGCGCCTTGCACATCTGCCTGCCGCGCGCCACCGCCTTGTCACGGTGCACCATACAGGAAAAGGCGTCCACAACCTCGCCGTTCAGCAGAATGTCCATCTTGACGATGTCGCTCTCCTGATACCCGGCGGGTTCGTAATCCATCGAGGCGTAACCGTGACTGACGCTCTTGAGCATATCGTGAAAATCAATCAGCACCTCGTTCAGCGGCAACGCGCAGGTCAGGATCACGCGGCGCTCGTCCAGACTCTCCGTGGCTTTGACCTCGCCGCGCCGCTCCAGCACGATACGCATCATGTCGCCGATGCACGAGCTGGGGCAGATGATCGTAGCCTTGATCATCGGCTCCTCGACACGCTCGATGTTGTTCACATCCGGCAGATGCACAGGATTGTCGATCTCGACCTGGCTGCCGTCCTTCAACAAAACGTTGTAGATCACCGACGGATGGGTGCTGATGATGTCAAGGTCGAATTCGCGCCGCAACCTTTCCAGCACGACCTCCATGTGCAACAGCCCAAGAAAACCGCAGCGGAAACCGAACCCCAGCGCCACCGAACTCTCGGGGTGGAAAGTGAAGGCCGCGTCATTCAGATGCAGCTTTTCCAATCCCGCCCGCACCTTATCGTACTCGTCGGTGCTGACCGGGTACACGCCGCTGAACACCATCGGGCGCACGTCTTTGAAGCCCGGCAGCATTTCCTCAGCGCCGTCCTTGACCGTCGTCACCGTGTCGCCGATCTTGATATCTGCCGGGTCTTTAATGGTGCCGACCAGATAGCCGACCTGACCGGCCTCAAGCACCTCGACCGGTTTCTGGTCGGGGCTGAAAACGCCGACCTCGCGCACCTGCGTAGTCTGGCCGCTGCCGGCGAAAACAACCTGATCATTCGCACGGATGCTACCGTCCACCACGCGCACATAAGTGATCACACCGCGGTAGATGTCGAAAACCGAGTCGAAAACCAAGGCGCGCAGCGGCGCGTCACTCCCTGCCGTTTTGGGCGGCGGCACCATCGCCACCACCGCCTCCAGCACCTCGACAACGCCCTCGCCGGTCTTGGCGCTGATATGCAACGGCACTTCGACCGGGATTCCCAGCACGTCCTCAATCTGATGCGTCACATTTGCCACATCCGCTCCGGGCAGGTCCACCTTGTTCAAGACCGGTATGATCTCCAGATCGTTGTCGATCGCCAGATAGGCGTTGGCCACGGTCTGGGCTTCGACTCCCTGCGCCGCGTCCACCACCAGCACAGCGCCCTCGCAGGCACCGAGACTGCGCGAAACCTCATAAGCGAAATCAACATGTCCCGGCGTATCGATCAGGTTCAGTTGATAGGTCTGCCCGTCTTTCGCCGTGTAAACCATCGAGACCGGATGCGACTTGATCGTAATGCCGCGCTCGCGTTCCAAGTCCATAGCGTCCAGCGTCTGCTCGCGCATGTCGCGCACCTCGATCGTCTTGGTCAGTTCCAAAATGCGGTCGGACAGCGTGGTCTTGCCGTGATCGATATGAGCGATAATACAAAAATTGCGGATGTTATCTAAGGTTTGTAGCATAAGCCTTTTCGCAAATCTCCCTTAAGCGCGTCACCGCGGCCCCCATATCCTGCTGTTTGAAAAGAAAACTGCCGGCCACAAACTGGTTGGCGCCGTGCGCCGCGCACAGCTCGGCGGTTTCGAAATTGATCCCGCCGTCCACCATTATATCCAGCCTGGCCGCCCCGCTGGCATCGGCGTGCCTGCGCAACTCGCTGATCTTAGGCAAAACCTCGGCCATGAACGCCTGTCCGCCATAACCCGGATTGACTGTCATGAACAGCACCTCGTCACACGATCCCAAATATGGAAAGAGCGTTGACACCGGGGTCTGCGGCCGCAAAACCAGCCCGTTGCGCGCTCCAGCCGAACGGATGCCATCCAGCACGGACCACACGTCGCAATCCGCCTCGACATGAATCTGCACCGTCTGCGAGCCAGCCTCGACAAACCGCCCGCTGTAAAGGTCCGGGCGTGTCATCATCAGATGCGTGTGGCGATACAGGGCCGGGCAGACCTTGTGCGCCAGACTGACGACATCCGGGCCGAAACTGAGGTTCGGCACGAAATGCGCGTCCATGATGTCAAGGTGCAGCGCATCCGCGCCCGAAGCCTCGACACGTTTGATCTCATCCGCCAACCGCCCGAAATCCGCCGCCAACAAAGATGGTAGAATCTGAATCTTCATAGGTGTGACAGTATAAGCTAACCGCGCCGCCATTGCAAACCGCCCTTTCACAGATTTTATTTAATCCGCTCCCTGTGTTGCGCGGTCGGCGGGTTTTTGGTATAACTCCAACAAAACCACAGGCAACTGTACAAACAGATCGTGCGGCACCAAACGCACATCGGGGTAATTTTGAATAAAAACTTTTTGTTGATCTGGCTAGCGCTACTCACGGCCACCGGCGTTCTGGGCGCGTCCGGCGATCTCGCCCGCCCCTCCACAGAAGAGGGTGTGGCAGATGAAAACCTGACAGCCGTGCAAATATTGGCCGCCTGCCGGGACCTTATACCTACCGACCGGCTTCTGTTGAAAGGCACACTCACGGTGCGCAAGCTGCGCGGTATCGTCTTGGCCGAACACCCTTACAAGCTCCTGATGGACTGGGGCGCTTCACCGCCCACTGCGGAAGTGCTGTTGCTGAATCCGGCAGGCGACGCACTGGAGGAAAGGGCCATGCTGACGCGCAGCGGCGACCGTCCGGCACAGATCAAGCTGTTCAAGGGGCCGGAGCAAATCCCAACCGAAGCGCCCTCTTTCGCCGGGCGCGTGCGCGGAACCGACATGACTTGGCTGGACCTGACTCTTGATTTCCTGTGGTGGAAAGACGCTCGTTTCTACGATACCCCAAGAGGCGAAAGCCGTAACGGACGCGACTGCGACATCATTGTCACGGTGCCGCCCTTGCCGATACCGGGCTGCTCGGCGGTGCGGGTCTGGGTCGACCGGCAGTTGCGCTGTGTCATGCAAGCCGAGCAGCTAGACCCGCAAGGTGATGCCGTGCGCCGCATGTGGGTGCAAAGGGTCAAGAAGACCGGCGACCGCTGGATGATACGCGATATGGAGATAGAGTCTCTGGGCAGCGGGCACCGCACCCGCCTGACTGTAGACGAAGTTTCCGAACCATGAGTATTATTACACTATTGCTGACCGGCCTGGCGCTTATCATGCTTTTCGCGCTTTCGGCCTGCTTCTCCGGGAGCGAGACAGTGCTGTTTTCACTGTCACCGATCCAGATGCAGAGGATCAGGAACCGCCACCCCGAGTCCGGCGCGCGGCTGGAAACCCTGCTCAGTGATCCGAGTATAATTTTGTCCACCCTTCTGGCCGGCAATTTGTTCGTAAATTTTTCCATCTCCACCCTCGGCTTCTTGCTTTTTGAAGAGTTTTTCCCGGGGCGCGGAGAGATTATATCCATCCCCGTCATGACCATTGCCCTGCTGCTGTTCGGCGAGGTCACCCCTAAACGCGTGGCTATCATCTACGCCGAGCGCCTGGCACCTTTTACTGTGCGGTATGTGAACTTCTGGCTGTATCTGCTGCGTCCATTCAGCATAATGCTCGCAGCCGGTTCCACAGTGTTCAAGAAAGCTCTGCGCCGCGAGCGCCGCGCGCTCTCTGATGACGAATTGATGACCATGGTCGAAATGGGAGAGGAACAGGGAGTCCTCGACGCCGAGGAAGCCTCCATGGTGGAGGGGATCATGCGGCTTTCAGAACTGATGGCCAGTGACGAGATGACCCCGCGCGTGGATATGGTGGGGCTTGATCTCGATACGCCGCATGAGCAGCAGATCGAAGCCGCCCGCAACGCTAGGCACCGTTATATGCCGGTATATGTCCGCACGCCGGACGCCATCGAAGGCTTTCTGGACACTGTGCAGTTTCTGCTTGACCCCAACCATGACGTGCAGAAAGCCACAATGCAAGCCTTGTTCGTTCCGGAAAATGTGGCCTTGGACGATCTGCTGGTGACCTTCCAGCACAGCGGCAAGCACATCGCCTGCGTTCTGGACGAATACGGCGGGACCGCAGGCCTGATCACGCGCGGTGACATCCTAGATCTAATAACCGAACCGGTGGACAAGCACGGCTTCATCGAAAGCGCCGTGATCCGCCGGCTGTATGGCGATGTTTGGCTCGCGGACGGTTTTGCCAGCCTTGATGAAATCAACCACCAGACAGATTTAACGCTCGAGGCCGATGATGCCGACCGCATCGCGGGGTGGATCACATTCCATGCTGGAGGGACGCTGCCGTCTGTCGGCCAGACCGTTGAGGCACAAGGCTGCCGGGTCACAGTCCGCAGCATGCGCAAAAGACGCATACGAGACGTCTTGATTGAGATTTTGGAACGTCCGGAACCGGAACAGGATGAATTGCCGCCCGATGAGTATGACGGCGGATATGACACAAATGACGAGGACGGGCTTTTGTGAAAACTGAGATCCATATCGTTTCCATGCTTTTCTGCTTCATGGGCATCGCTTTTTTTGCAGGCATCGAGACGGGCATGCTCTGCATCAATCGCGCGCGGCTGGCGCATTTTGTGCGCGCCGGATACAAAGCGGCGGCCATGGTGGAGCAACGCTTGTTGGACATGCAGAGTTTTCTCGCGACAACTCTGATCGGCATCAATCTCATGAATGTTGCCCTGGCGACATTTTCAGCAGGATTGGCGCGCATGTATTTTCGTGATTACCCGGTCGTGCAAACCGGCTGGCAGATTACGATGGCCGTGGCAGTGCTTTTCTTCAGCGAATACCTGCCGAAACTGTTTTTCGCGACACGCCCTTTGCGCAGCACATTGATCTCGATCCGTTTCTTTAACTTTGCCGAAAAACTGCTGAAACCATTAACCGGGCTTGTGATGTTGCTGACCCAATGGCTGATGCCCAGCAAAGGCGGAGATAAACAGCGCTTCCTGATGACGCGCGAATTCTTGCAGAATGTTGTAAGCGACGCCAAGGACGGATCGCGCATCACGGCATTTGAACGCATGATGATCAACCGTGTGCTGACACTTCACACGCAGACCGCCGCCCAGTTGATGACGCCTTTGCCGCGTGTGACCAAAACAACGGCAGATGCCACGCTCGAACACTGTTATAAGCTGGTTCGTGACTCAGGGCATACCCGCCTGCCGGTGTTCGATAACGACAGCCGCTCGTGCGTAGGTGTGCTTAACGTTCTGGACACCATGATCACCGCGCCTGATCCGGAGCATACCCGCGCGTCGGAGTACATGCAGACGCCGCTCTTCGTCGACGCATCACTGCCAGCCGACGATGTCCTGCCGCTGATGCGCAAGTATCGCAAGCATCTGGCTCTTGTCCGTGCAAAGGGCGGCAACAACGTTCTGGGCATCATAACCGAAGAGAACATTATTTCTGCCCTGACACACAGTCTGCCGAATACCCGCGTGGCAACCTGATAATTGCGGACTGTTTTTTTGACACGTCCGTTCAAAATTGCTATCTTGCATCAGTCGGTGCGGATAACGCCGCCCGCCCGTTTTGTACCATGATGAGCGCGGCTATTTGTAAACGGTAAACAGTGAGTTGCTAACTGCGATGATTTGTGGCTTACTGTTCACAACAAACAGGTTATACGCTATGGAAAACAGACAAGCGATCAATCTGCTTTTAACCCTTTTTGTTGTTCTGTTCCTTGCCACGCCAGCAACGCAGATAGTTCTGGCGCAGCAAGAGGAAGTCGCCGATGCTTCCGCAAATGTTATGACATCTGACATAACGGCGACAGATCAGACTTCGAATACCGAAACAGCGGCAAATACAGCGATGGCTGATCCTCTGAAACCCAACCAAAACGCGGCGCAGGCAGATGCTGCGGGCAGGCCGTCACCTTGGTTTGTAACCTCAGAAAACGCCGATAGCCGGCGAGTGCTATCACAGACCAAGCTGCTGTTCGGCGCGGGGCTTGTGACCGCAGGCGTGCTTTACTGCATGCCCGAAAGCGTCACCAACTGGGATCGCGACGACGGCATCGAAGACCTGCCCGACCGCTGGTGGAAAAATGTCTCACGGGGTCCGGTATGGGACAACGACGATTGGTTCATAAACTACGTCGGGCACACTTACTGCGGCGGCGTTTATTATATGATGGCGCGCAAATCCGGTTACAACCAATGGGACTCGTTTGTCTACACGACACTGATGTCCACGTTCTTCTGGGAATACGGCATCGAGGCTTTCGCTGAACGCCCTTCGATACAGGACTTGCTTGTCACCCCTCTTGGCGGGTGGCTTTACGGCGAATGGGCTTACCGCTGCGAGCAAAGGATCGAAGAGAACGACAACCGGGTTTGGGGCTCAAAGACCATCGGGGGCATCTCGTTGTTCCTGCTCGACCCGATCGACCATCTGGGCCAAGGTGTTAACCGCCTCTTAGGCCGCGAATGGATTCTGACCGGTCGCGTGACCCTGCGGCATCAGACGTATGACGACCAGTTGGACGGCACCGTAGCCATGCATGGCGGCCTCACGCCGGGCTTGCGCATGGCCCTGAAGCGCGAGTTCTAAAGCGATGGGGATAGTCGGCTTACGTATAGCCGTTTTACTACAGCCTCGGGCGTCCTAGATGTCCGCCCGTACTTTATCGGCCAAATAACGTTGAGCGTTCTTCTCTCCTTTCCGTCCTTGACACCCCTGCGTCCTTTTGTAAGGATGTAAGGAAGAAAGGAGTCATCATGATGCTCGCCAAACTCACCAGTAAGAATCAATTGACCCTGCCGAAAGACATCGTGGCGCAGTTTCCGGGCGCCCAATATTTTTCCGTTCAGGCTGATTACGGACGCATCATCCTAGAGCCAGTCAATCCGCAGCCGCTTAGCGCCGTGCGCGAAAAAATGGAACAGCTCGGCATAACCGAGGCGGATATCGGGAAGGCTGTGGCGTGGTCGCGCAAACAGAAATGAAAATCCCGCGTGTTGTTATCGACACGAATGTTATCCTCTCCGCCCTTTTGTTCAAATCCGGCAGAGTAAGCTGGCTGGCGCCTCTCTGGCAATTCGGACGCATCATACCGATCGTTTCTAAAGTCACAGCAAGCGAACTGATCCGGGTCTTGAAGTATCCGAAGTTCAAACTCACGCCAGATGAACAAACCGCCGTTCTTTCTGCATTTCTGCCCTATGCAGAGGTTTCCGTCGTACAAGAATCCGTGTCTATACCGGTATGTCGTGATCCAGGCGACAGCATGTTTCTTGCACTCGCCGCCCAAGCCCGCGCGGATTATCTGGTGACCGGCGATGCCGACCTGCTTGCGGTTCGCGGCTTCAAAATATGCCCGATCGTCACGCCGGAGCAGTTCCGGCAAAGCCAACCTTTAGAGTATTGATTTTTTTCTTACACGAAGCTACAACGAACACGAAAATAAATGTTGGTTCACTAGACCCTCGAGCGTCCGAGATGTCCGCCCGTACTTTGTTCGGCTCGCGGAGA